>Ga0066793_10001068_pt1 | contig 12014 bp, 17 predicted proteins | sample PersoiDNA2013189_FD_83876 | JGI IMG/M metagenome (GOLD analysis project Ga0066793, IMG submission 83876) | Permafrost soil microbial communities from the Arctic, to analyse light accelerated degradation of dissolved organic matter (DOM) -... | ecosystem: Environmental > Terrestrial > Soil >...
AATTCCTAGTCGTCGCTATCGCCTCGATCGGACTCGCTGCACTCGCGGGCGGCAATCTCGCCAGCGCCGGTCTCGGCTTGGCCGTGGCTGGTGCTGTCGTTCTCGGCGCGGCCTGCTACGCGCCATGGGCGCTGCTCAAGCACGCACCCGGCGGAGCCCCTGCGATGAACCGCGGCGAAATGGGCGAGGCCACCGGCGTCAACCAGGCCGGAAGAACCGCCCAGTCAGTAGCCAACGCCGCCCCCCGCGGTCAGGCATCCACCGGCTCGTCGAAGGCCACCGGCGCCCGCGCTCCTAGGAGGACAGCATGACCACCAACGAGTCTACGTTCGCCTTCGGCCCCCGGCCCAACCGTGGGTACCTGGGGCTGTCGAAGGTCCAGATCGGCTCCGCGATCTCCACCGCAACCGCCGCGGTCGTGGCTATGTACGTGGTCGGCGGAGTGCTCGGGCTCCCGGTAGGGCTCGGCATTCTGTCTCTAGGTGCGCTCGTCACGTTCACAACGCGCGCTGGTTTCCCGCTGCTCGCTTGGGCACCTGTCGTGGCGCGCAGCTTGTTCCGGGAGCGGGTATGGCTGCACAGCGGCCCGACCGCTCAAGGCACGGCACTGGCGCTCCCGAAGTCACTGGGCAAGATCGACGCCCTTGCGGTCCCCGGCTCCGCTTGGCTCGACGACGCGGGCGCGGTCGGCCTGATCGACGTAACCGCGCCGACCTCGTTCGGCCTCGCCGGCTCCGGGTCGCGCGATACCGCGACGAACGGGTGGGCGACCACGTTGGCCAGTCTCGCCGAGCCAGGCAGCTTAGTTAGCGCCGTGTCGTGGACGGTCAAGGTCGGCCCAGCGGACGCAGATGCGCTGCCCGGCTGGGCCGTGGCTAACACAGCGCCAGATGCTCGGGCCGACCTAGTCGCCTCTTACGGCGAACTCATCGCCGGCGCGGGTCCGGTCGGCCAGCATCACGTCCACACAGTCGCCGTTCGGTTGCGTGAGAGCAGAGCCACCAACCGCGCGGCCAAGCTCGCCGGCGGCATTGGCCCGCTGGTCGCTCGGGAGTCTGGCCGCCTGGCATCCCAACTCGGCGACATCGGTGCGTCCGCGTTCCCGCTGTCCTGGGCTGGCGGAGTCCGGGACCGGGTCGTCTCGCACCTTGACCTACTACACCCGGCGCAAGTCGCCGTCCCCGTCGTGGCCATGGCTGACGAGTGGGATCACGTGCGCGTGGACAGCACCTACTGGCGCGTCTTGTGGGTCGCGGAGTGGCCGCAGGTTCCCGTGCAGGCTGACTTCCTGTCGCCTCTGCTGCTGCACTGCCGGGCGCCTCGGGTCGTAACGCTCAACGTGTCGGCAGTCTCGGCCGACGACGCCAGCAAGAGCGCCGAGCGCGCGAGCAGCGGCCAAGAGTCCGACGTCCGCGTGCTCGCCGAGGCTGGCGTGAGGGTCACCGCCCGCCGACAGCGCGCGATGGCGACGACGCAACAAAGAGAAGCGGAGCTGACCAGCGGCCACGCGCTGCTCCGGTACTCGGCCCTCGTCGCCGTAAATGCCCCGGACCGAGCGGCCTTGGAGGACTACACCGCCGAGGTCGTGGCCGCCGCTGCGTCCGCCCGCCTCCGGCTGCGCGTCCTGTACGGCCGCCAGGCTGCCGCGCTGACCGCCTGCCTACCGATGGCCAAGGTGACTCGGTGATCTCCCACCGACCGATATGGGGTGGCGCCGGACGGCTCCACTGGGTCGCGTGCTCTTGCGGTAGCTGGCAGAGCGGCGCCTACCGGAACGACGCGGAGGCGCACCGCGCCTATACCGCCCACTTGGTTCGCCTAATACAAAGGAGTAGGTCATGCACCTGAACCTGATCTTGCACGTAGTGACGACGTACATCGGATGGGCGTACCAGTCCGTCAACTGGATCCGCGCCGGCCTCCACGCGCTCGGCTTCTGACCGTGACCGTCCTTGTTAGACGACTGATTGTGCCGACCCTGGCGGCGGTTCTCGTGTGGTTGCTCTTCCTAGCGTCCGGTTTACCTCTAGTTGACGTAGTTGGGATGTTCTGACCGTGATCTACCCGGAGGCTGCCAAGTGACCCGCCTACTGCTGCCCGCCCACGAGACGACCTCGGCGCATCTGGCCGGCGCTTGGCCGTGGCTAGCCGGCGGCGGTTCGTCGGCCGGGCCGTACCTGGGCGACAGCATGGTCGACGGCTCGGCGTGGGGGTACTCACCGAGCGCCGCGTACGCCGCAGGTGACACGACCGGACCAAACATGATGATCGCCGGCATGGTGGGCCGAGCCAAGTCGTCGTTGGTCAAGGTCCTCGTCGCCTACGCCGTCGGGATGCTCGGCGGCCACGCCGTAGTCCTCGACCCCAAAGGCGAGTACGCCGCGCTTGCCGACTACCTGGGCCGACCCTCGGTCCGGTTGCGCGCCGGGTCTGGTGTACGGCTGAACCTGCTCGACGGCGACCGCGAGAGCCTGCCTGTCGTCCTCGCGGGTATCGCGCGCTCTGCTCTGGGCCGCGCTCTCGACCCGGTCGAGGATGCGGGAGTGGCGACCGCACTGACCACGGCTGCCAGCCTGCCCGGTCTGCTGCACCTGGGCACCGTCGCCGACGCACTGTTGTTCCCCGAGTCAGAGCAAGCAGACGCGCTCGGCTTCCAAGGTGCCCGCGCGCTCGATCAACTGCGCGACGCGACCCGGCAGGTGGCGCTCGCGCTGCGCCACCTAGTTACGACCGCTCTACCCGGTGTCGTAGACGGCCCGACGTCGCCCGAGCTGCTCGACGGGCGTCTGCTGGTGCTCGACCTGTCCGGGGTCGGCGACGACCGCGCGGTGCGCGTGTGCATGGCCGCCGCGATGCGTTGGTCTGCCGCGACTACGTCGAGCGGAAACGGCCTGCTCGTCGCCGACGAGGCGTGGCGCGTGCTCGCCGACCCCGGCGCGGCAGAGGCGGCCCAAGCGGCGTGGAAGCTCGCCAGGGCACGCGGCGTGGCCGGCGTGCTGGTGCTGCACCGGCTGTCCGATCTGGACGCTGTGGGACCCGCTGGCAGCCGGGAGCGAGCGATTGCACACGGCCTGGTCGCGGACTCTGAGACGCGCGTCCTGTTCGGATGCGAGCCGCGCGAGGCGGACGCCCTGGCCGCTGTCTGCGGGCTGTCCGACCGTGAGATCGCGTTGACTACCGGCCTACCCCGCGGCTGTGCGTTGTGGCGAGCAGGCAGGCGGCCCTCAACCCCGGTACGCCACCGCGTCCCGGCCGCACTACTCCCGCTCGTTGACACCGACGGCGCCATGAGAGGTCAGGCATGACTACCAACGCACCCACCGGTCAAGGCGACTCGATGGTCTACGCCGCGGTCACCCTGGCCGCCGTCGTCCTTGGCGCTGATGCGTCGCTATACGCCGCGTCGCGCGCTGTCGGGGACCGACCTACCCCCGGCTCACCTACGGCCCTACTGCTTGCGGTACAGCACGGCTACCGACCCACGATGCCCGTCGTCGTGCTCGCTTCGGTCTGTTTCTTGGCGCTGCTCGCCGCCGTGGTCTGGCTGCTCCTGTGGTGGACAGCTCGACGCAAGCGCGGAACCTCGACCCCGGCGCGTTGGGCTAGCCGCAGGGATCTAGCGACCCTCATCGTCCCCGCCCCGACACCAGGCCGTATCGGCCTCGGCCGTACCGATCCTGGAGGGAAGCTACTCGCGGCGGAGGCAAAGCACAGCGTGTGTGTCCTCGGGCCGGCCGGATCGGGCAAGACCGTTTCCGTCGTGATCCCCACCCTGCTCGACTGGGATGGCCCGGCGGTATGCACGTCGGTTAAGACAGACGTCCTCAACGCGACCGTGAACCGACGCGACGGCATGGGACCTGTCCTCATCTATGACCCGACGGGGAGCACTGGCCGGCCGAGCGACGAGCTGGCCACATGGAATCCCCTGGCCGCCTGCCGGACGTGGGCCGATGCCTGGCAAATGGCCTCCTGGCTCGTCGACGCCGCGGCGCCGAACGGAACCGACCGGGCGGACTTCTGGACCAGCCAGGGTCGGATGCTGCTGGCACCGCTGCTGTTTGCCGCGGGCACCGGCGGTCGCGGCATGGCCGACGTGGTTCGGTGGGTCCAGGTTCAGGAAGTCAACGTGGTCAAGGACCTGCTGACCGATCAGGGAGTTGTCGAGGCAAGCAACCACTTCACCGCTTGCCAGAAGATGCCACCCAACACCCGCGGGTCGATCTACGCCACGGCTAACTCAATCTTGGAGGTATTCGGTGACCCCACCGTGGCCGCGTCTGCGGACGGGTGCGACATTAACCCCGCGGAGCTGCTCGACGATCGCGGGACGCTCTACCTGGTGTCGCCGGTCCACGCGCAGGTCCGGCTGGCGCCGCTGATCGAGGCGCTCATCATGTCGATCGTCCGCGAAGCACAGAATCGCTCGCAGGCTGGCAAGCCATGCGACCCCGGCCTGCTACTGCTGCTCGACGAGGCGGGGAACGTCGCACCGCTGCGTCACTTGCCCGCGATCGCCTCGACCGGACGCGGCCAAGGTATCCAGCTGGTCACGGCGTGGCAGGACCTAGGGCAGATCAAACATCGCTATGGCCAGCTTGCCAGCACCGTGCTCACGAATCACGCCGGGCTGTTGGCCCTGCGCGGCATCCGTGACCGCGAAACGCTCGACCTGCTGTCCTTCCTGCTGGGCGATAGCGAAGTCGACCGGACATCGACGACACAGCAAGCGGGCGGCGGGCTGTCCACGTCCACGTCATCCCAGCGGGAGCGATTGGCTCCTGCGGACGCGCTGCGGCAGTTGCCGATCGGAGCTGGCCTGCTCATCTACGGATCACTCCCACCTGTCAAGGTCCGGTTCACAATCCCCTCTCGATAGGGCTTGACTGTGCCTGCGATCCGTGCTTAACTGTATCCACACACCGAAGGAAGGAACGCATCCATGACCACCGAGATCACCCGCCCAGGAGACGACCTAGCCTGGTTCTGCTCGTGCGGCGAGAACGGCGAGTGGCAGCGGGATGACGTCGACCGGGGCGATTTCACTGCCTACGCGACGGCCAAAGCTGGGATGATCGAGCACCAATATGCGCTTCTCGATCTAGAAGATGTCCCGGTCAGGCAAGGGGAGTACATGGGTAACCACATGTGGCGAATCAGCAAGCGGAGTGACCCGTACGGCCAGGAGGTCGAGCCCGACGCCCCCGACAAGCGGGCTCGTACGGCCGCTGAGATCGCTTCGCTCGACCCGGAATACTCCCACGAGCAGGCCGCCGAGCTTGCCCAGGACGAGGACGACTGGGAGTTGTCGCTCTGATGGCCATGACCACCAAGCCCAACCCTCACGCCGTCGAGATCGTCAGGGACGAGACCTGGCCTCCTGACGCCGACGTGGCGGCCTATACGTGGCAGTGCGAGCCATGTGGCGACCGTAGCGAGCCGTTCTACGCTAGCAACCTCTACGGCGATGGCATCGACACTGGCAACGCTGACAGGCGGGCACGGTCGCTCGCCGAGCTTGACTCGCTCGACCACACGGAGCCCCACGTCGAGCTCGTGGACAACGAGATCGAGCGGGACGATGACGAGTGGGAATTGTCGCTCTGATCTCCCCGTTCCCCTTGACTGTGCCTACGATCTGTGTTTTACTGTATCCACACACCGAGGAAGGAACGCATCATGATGATGACATCCCGAAGGAATGCCCACCTAGCGATCATGTGGCTGGTTTGGGCTCTCGTCGCGGTGTGCCTGTACATCGGCACATTCATGGCTGTCGACAAGCTGCTCGGATGAGCCGCTACGGGTACCGGAACACCGGACGATGACCGCCACCCGCGATCGACACTTCCGGTGCGACGACGAACTATGGGCGGCGGCGAAGGCTGCGGCCGCGGCGGAGCACAGGACGGTCACTGACGTACTCGTGGCCGCGCTCCGGCGGCTGGTGGCCGCAAGCAGCTTCTAGACAGCGGTCCCGGACGGTGCGGAAACACCGCCGGGACCTAGAGCCAGTCCTTTAGGGAGGACCAGCCCATGACACGTATCCAAGCACCAGACCAGCACTCACTGCCAGCTCTGCGCGCGGCGCGACACTCGATCGACCTGGCCATTCAAGACGCGCGTAGGGGTAGGGGAATCAGGTTCGACACCTACGTGGCCATCGCTACCCTGCGCGAGCTACTGTCCGACTTAGAGGCCGCGGCATGACTCACCGGCCGATATGGGGCGGCAACGGCCGCTTGTACTGGGTCCGCTGCGCCTGCGGGAGCTGGCAGTCCGGCGCCTACCGACAGGCCGACGAGATGCAGTGGGCGTATAGCGCTCATCTAACCCGACTGGTGCACGCAGGATGATTATCAAAGGCCACGGATTACTCCGTGAAGGTGCTGCCCATGATGAAAGTGGCAGCTACATGGGGAGCAGTGGTGGCTATGGATTCTGCGAATGCGGCGCTCGCTCGCCACTATTTGAAACTACTGCCGCCAGGAGGCGGTGGCATAAAGCACACAAGGCCACTGTCGCCTTGGGCGCTCCGATCCGATAGGTGCACACAGGATGAGTGCCAGAGACTGGAGTGCCTCGGTTATCGCAACCGGTCTGCGCCGAGGCACCGTGCCTCGCTACGGGTCGCCCGAGTGGCTAGAGCTTCCCACCACAGACCCGCGCTTTGTGGCTGCCGTTGCCGTCGCGGCTGAGGCATGGAGGGATCACTGTGACTCCGTGACCATCCGTAGGGACATCGAGCTGGAGCTAATCGCCGAGCGTCAACTAGCGAACCAACGACGGTCCACAGCGTTTGCGGAGTTGGCACGTAGTGTTCGGGAGCTATCAAGAGTGCCAACGCAGTCGGAGCTACGCGAGCGACGCACCCCACCGGTTGTTGATGTTGCGCAGGGCGATTAGCCGAAGGGCAGCCGCACCTGCTGCCCGTAGCTGCCTTCACGCCGTGCCCGTAGGGGACCCGTTGTCAAGGTGGCCGTAGGCCCCGCGTAGCGGCGCGTAGCGGCCTTGACCATGGGGGGCGGGTATGGCAGGCAGCCCTGCGCTTTAGGAGATGGCGCGGCGTAGCCGCTTAGCACTGGTTGTTAGGCCACGACAGCTCACCGGACGCACGAAATCGGCCCCCAAGCCACGAATGGTGGCAAGGGGGCCGATCTGTGGTTCCGCAGACTACTCGGCGAGTATGGCGCGCATCTGGCGTAGCGCTTGGGTATGAATCTGGCTAACGCGGGCCTCCGTGACGCCTAGCTCTCGACCAATGTCGGCGAGCGACCGGCCGGCCAGGTAGTACGCCTCGATAACGAACCGCGGCCGCGGCGATAGCTGGACCAGTAGGGTCGGGATTGTCACGGCCGCGTCGACCTTGTCATAGCCATGATCGATTGCGCCGAGGTCTAGTCCGTCCCCACCTTCGTCGACGTCGTCGCGGAGCATGTCCAGACTCAGCGGCACTCGTCTGGTGTCCACGTCCGACCGCGCCATGTAGCCGCGCTGCCGGATACCGTCGATGGCCGCGCCCCGAGCGCGGACGAACACGTACGCTTTCTGCGTCAGGCTGCGCGCCGGGTCGAAGTGTCGGATTGCGTTGAGTACGCCGATCGAGGCATCGGCGTACACGTCGGCCCATTCCGCTGCTAGTGACCACCCGTTCGCGTACTGGTGGGCAACCCACCGTGCGATGTGCACATACCTGTCGAACAGTTCAGACTCGTCATCATCGTCACCGGACGAGTCCACGACGCATCATCTCGACCACGATCTCCGGCCGCGTGCGGAGCCCGAGCCGGGCACCCAGATTGGCGAGCGTCGCCTTCACGGTGAGCCGAACTATGCCTAGAGTCTCGCCAGCCTCAGCGAGCGAGCAGCCGTCCGCAATCAGTTGCGCGATCTGGATCTGTCTTGGTGTCGGTGCCAGTCGCGTCTGGTCGACGGTGCCCATAGATCATCGCCAGCCCGCACGCTTAGCTAGATCGCCGGGGGTAACGTCCATGGGCAGTCGGTTGTCGGCGAACAGGTGAACGCTCGGCGCCAGCAGCACCATGCCCCCAAGGCGCTCGGACGGCCCTTCGTAGGCGAGGTCCACGAGCTGGGAGCAGATCAACTGATCGAGCTGCTGCACTCGATCCCGGACCCACCTCGGCTTGATGCCGTATTGCAGCAGCCCAATTGAGACGATGTCGAGCCAGCTATAAGGGGTGCCCACCAAGTACATGGCGGCGTTGACGATGTCGCTTCGCTCGGCCGGTGACAACTCGATCGCGTCACTGGAGTAGATCGCGTCACGGTCCCCGAGCGGTCGACAGACTGCGCCCTTGCCGCTTGCCTCGACGACGTACCCGTCACGGACGACCACGAACGCATGCGAGAACTTCGACCGCGTCGCCACCTTGATTGCCCAAGCGGCCAAGCTGTTGCCGCGCTGGACTCCGTAGTCGCCAGGCTGGGGAGTCACGGGGTGACGCCTTGGCACCTGACGTGCCCGTCATGGTCGACGAAGATTTCGCCACCTTGGAAAGAAGATACCCGATCCCCCGTGCCGGTGTCGTGCTCGTCGCTGGTGGGGTACCCGAGACGGCCGGTCTCCCATTTTTCCGTAGCCCACGCTGCCAAGATCGCACCGTGCACTTCGTGCGCGCCAGTGCGCGGCGTCCAGTAGATCACGCCGTGGTCGAACGCTTGGAAGCGGCCGACGCCATCGGGCGCGCCTTGCTCATCCTGCGTCGGGTAGCCGAGGATGCCACTCTCGCCATTCAGCGAGGCCCAATGATCGTAGATGCCACCGTGGATCGAGGCAGCGACACCAGCCGGCGAGTAGTAGATCGTCCCAAACTGGAAGCGCTGGAAGCGCCCGGCGCCGTCGACGCAGGCAGCCTCGTCGCTGGTGGGGTATCCGAGGAAGCTGAGCTCGTAGCCGAGGGTTGCCCACTTGGCGAAAACGCCGCCGAGGATGACGACGCCACCAACGCCGGTGTCTGGGGAGTAGTAGATCGAGCCGTGCTCGAAGTGGACGAAGCGCCCCTTACCGTCAGGCGATCCGCCCTCCAGCATCAACGGGCGGCCGAGTGCGCTGCCGGCGGAGCCGAACGCGCGGTACTTGTCACCGATCGAGCCGTAAACGACCACGGTCCACGTCTGCGCGCCAACGATGCCGTCAACGGACAGCCCGGTGGCGGTTTGCAGGTCCTTGACAGCCTGCTCGGTGGCTGGCCCGAAAGAGCCATCCGAGACGATCCCGAGGCAGCGCTGGAGCTCGGCCACATCCGGCCCACTGTCGCCCAACTTGATCATACGAGCGCCGGGGTGCATGTCGACGGGCGCAGGAGCAACACCACCGCCGCCGCCCCATTGGCCGAAGTTAGCCTTGTTGGTCCGGTTCCAGTCGAACACCTGGTTTCCGGTGTACTGCTCGACGTGGTTCCGGTCAGTGTCCCAGATCAGATTCCCGGCGCCGTCACGGGACCATGCGGCGGCCTGCCACATATAGGTGATTAGCCCCGCGTCCTTCAGGGCCTTGAGGACATGGTACCCGCCATAGCCGCCGACGCGGCCGACGCCACCGAGGACTTCGGCGACCCCTTGGAAGTAACCCGAGATGATCGGGCCAACCTGGGCGTCGTAGTCAACGGCGAAGTAGATCGGGGAACCGGCCGGTGCGCTCGCGGCGTTGGCCTGCTGCACGGCCTGCTGAGCAGCCCATACGCCCTTGTCGTGTCCGTTGTCGACTTCGTTTGTCGTGGTTTCCCAGACGACGCCAATGTCCTGCCCCTGCGAACGCAGCCAGTCGGCCTCGCCGCGGGTCAAGTTCTTTGACGGGTCGGTGCTCAGGTAACGCAGAACGAACGTGCACCCGGCCGGTAGGGCCGGATGCGTCCAGGCATAGTCGATTCCGAGTCGAGACATGAGACCCCTTCTACTTCCATCGATGCCGCCCCGACGGCGGTAATCCTTCGTCGACGAGCGCGCGCATCCGCGCTACATCTCCGGTGGCGGACGAGTACCGTCCAGCGAGCTGTTCGTTCACCCGTGGTACGGCCTGTCCCGACCACATGCGGGTACTGGCGATGTCACCGATACGCGCGTGCCATAGGTGGAGCACGTCGCCGGCCACCGTCTTATGTTTGGCGTAGAGAGTGTCGAGCGCCCGAACGAACGCGACGTCCTCGCCCCCCCATCCTCTCATGCGCGGGTCCATCCCGCCCACGGTCTCGAACGCTTCACGCGGCATCGTCATGGCCATGGCGCCGAACCGCTTGCCGTGCGCCGACCCCTCACGCGACGAAATCGCATCTGGCGGTGGCGGGGTCGAGAAGCGATGCGGCCACCGTGGGTCGGAGTCCAGGACCTGCTGGGATGCAGCCGCAGTCAGCCGGTAGAGCTGCCGATACGGGACGAGCCACAGCCGGTGCTCGCGGCGCTGCGCGTCGTCGATGGCGTCAGCGCACCGCCGGAGGGTCGAACCCACCATGTAGGCGTCAGAGTCCAGGATGACGAACACGCGGCCGGTGGCTCGCTCGGCGGCGGCATTGACGGCCCTGGCTTTGGAGAAGACGCCATGACGACTGCCTCGCGCCACGATCACTTCAGCGTCCGGCAGTTCCCACTCCCAGTACTGCCGCAGCCAGGCCCAACTCCTGGCGCGCTGCGGCGACGTCGGGTCAAGCCGGTACGGTACCAAGAGCGAAATCTGCGGCCGGTGCCGGCGATGGCTCACCACGTGCCGCCCATTAGCCGCCGCCCAGCCTTCGAGAGCATGTCCCACAGCGCATGCTGCCTCTCTTGGACGATGTGTCGTGGCGCCTCCTGCGTCAGCCCGAGCACGAACGGCAAGCCGACTGCAGCTGCGTGATCGCGGTACTTGAAGTCTCCGCCCTCGTGCGGCGGACGCGGGAGTAGTTCGGTGCGGCGCGGGATGCCGAATGCGTCGGCGAGTACTAGGCCGTGGAGGGCGGATGCGACAATCTTGCGACAGCTACCGATCTGCCGGATCACGGTCAGTGGATCGGCGCCCGTGCGAATGATGAGCGGGTGGTAGCGCTTGAACTCTGGCCGGTGTTCGAGTGCGGCATCCGACCAATGGGGAACGATCCCCAGGTTGTGCGATTTCTCCACACCGGTCACCAACTCATCCGCAATCAGGCCGGGGTCACCTAGGACGTAGTCCCCAGGAATGCCGCGGGCTGTCAGTGGGCCGCGGAGCCCGAGCACCGTGGCTTGGGACAGGTCCGGCGTGCTGGCCTCGTGGAGCTTGCCGGCGCCGGCGACGATCCCTGGCCACCCGCCCGGCAGGTGTTCCAGGATCGAACCTGAGATGACGACACGCGCGCAGGCTGCCGGCGCCCAGACCAGGCGTACGTCCGTGAACCGCTCGGCCAAGAGCGGCGTCAGTAGGTCGCCGAAGTTCGGTCGGCCGCGCCACCAGTAGCCAGGTAGTGTCTCTGGCTCAGGCACTCTCGCCACCTTGCCTGCGCGGCGACGGAGTCTCACGCTGTGTCCTCTCGTTTTAGATGGTTCGGAGCAGGAGATGGCGAGTGACGAGTGATAGCCTCAGTTGTCGCCCCCTCCCGTGGAAAACATCCCCCAAGAGGGGGCGGCACTCTGTTGGACGGGTCTAGAGGGTCCTCGGCCATGGCAACACTGTGGTAGCATCCCCTGCACGGAGGGTGGGGGTAGCTCATAGCCTCAAGAGCAGTGTGCAAGACACGTGGTAGGGAAGCGGCGCGCGCTACCTTCCCTCAAGAGCCGGCCTAGGCGCCCGGTCCCCCGCTCGCTATATGGTCCTCGGCCACGGTGGCGACGGCTTAGGCCCGAGGCCGTTCCATGGTGCAGCCCATTGTCCGGCGATCAGCACGGTTACGAGGTCGCGACCATCCGGCAGCGTGATCTGCGCATCGCACCGGCCGGCGTACTTGTCTAGGCCGACGACACGTACTGCCACAATGCCGTCGGCTGGTAGCAGCAAGGTCAGGTTGGTGCGCGCCTCAAGGCCGCCAGGCTGGCTTAGCTCGATCGCG
>Ga0066793_10001069_pt1 | contig 12013 bp, 13 predicted proteins | sample PersoiDNA2013189_FD_83876 | JGI IMG/M metagenome (GOLD analysis project Ga0066793, IMG submission 83876) | Permafrost soil microbial communities from the Arctic, to analyse light accelerated degradation of dissolved organic matter (DOM) -... | ecosystem: Environmental > Terrestrial > Soil >...
AGCTGGAACCGGGAGACCTTTTTCGCATCGAGGGCGACGATTTCGCCATCCAGCACGAAATCGCCCCCGGAAAGGCCTTCCAGGGCGCGCGCGATATCCGGAAAATCGCCGGTGAGACTCTTGGCGTTGCGAGAGTAAATCCGAATCCGGCCGGCCCGCCGATAGGCGATCGCCCGGTAACCGTCATACTTCTCCTCGTGGACCCACCCGGGCCGGTCGAACGGCTCGGCGACGAGGGTCGCAAGCATCGGCGCGATGGGTTCCTTCATGGGAGTGCCAGATGCAATAGGATTTGGATCGTAGGAGGAACCCATGACGATTCGCAAGCTCATCCCGGCCGCAGCCGCCCTCGTGTGCCTCGCCCTCGGAACCGCCAACGCGGAGAAAGCCAAGACCTACCAGGTCACCGGGCCGGTCCTGGCGATGTCCGCCGACACCATCACCGTCCAGAAGGGGAAGGATCCCTGGGAGATCGCGCGCGATGGTTCGACCAAGATGGAGGGCGACGTCAAAGTCGGCACGAAGGTGACCGTCGAATACCGAATGACCGCCACATCCGTCGAGGCCAAGGAAGCCAAGAGCGCGGCCAAGGCGAGCCCCAAGAAGGCGAAGAAGTAGAGGGTTTTCGGCAGCCTGCGAGAACTTTTGCCTCCCTCCTGCGTCTATACAAACGAGGAGGTCAGGCGATGTCGGGCAAACACTTGACGTTATCCGTTCTCTGGGAGCCGTTTGCGATCTGCCGGCTCCCCGTCGGCGAGCGGGTGCCGGAGTGGGCGCTCACGCAGGACTTCTTTTCCATCACCCGAACGTTCGACGAGCTCTCCCTCGTATGCCCTCAGGCGGGGATCCCCTCGGGGGTCCCCGCCGAGCGCGGCTGGCGATGCCTGAAGGTGGAGGGCCCGTTCGAGTTCTCCGCCACGGGAATTCTCGCCTCGCTCGCCGAACCGCTCGCCAGGGGCGGAGTGCCGGTCTTCGCCACATCCACGTTCGAAACCGACTACCTGATGCTCCCCGAGAAGGACTTCGAGCGCGCCGTCCCTATCCTGGAAGGCGCGGGACATCACGTGCGAATCTGACCGGTGCTACGATGCCCCGGTGAGACTTCTCATCGCGCTGACGATCGGTCTCGCACTCCCTTCCGCTTCCGCCCGTACTCCCCGCTCGGTCACCGTGGGAGATTCCCGACCGCGGTACCGGGGTGAGCCGATTTCCCTCGACCTGAAGGACGCGGATCTGGCGGGTGTGCTTCTCTCGTTCTCGAAGATCGGGCGCGTCAACGTCATCCTGGACCCCGACGTCAAGGGCTCCGTCACCGTTCGGTTGCACGACGTCCCGTGGGACCAGGCCTTCGACCTGATCGCCCGGATCAACGGCTACGCCTCCCTCCGGGAGGGCAACGTGCTGCGCGTGGGCCGGCCCGAAAAACTGCGTTGATTCACCTTCTCCGGTAGCCGGAAAGGATCCAGAGGTAGAGCCCGTAGGCCATCAGACCGATCGCCACCGACCCCATGACCAGAGGGGCAAACGGAGGCCGGGACAACGTCGAGAGCGCCCCGCCGAGCTCCTTGACCTCGCTCGAGTCGGATTCGAGGCCGGAACGCATCAGGAAGGTTCCGATGACACCGAGCACGACTCCGTGCGCGAGGAGGCCCAGGCGCGCGATCCGGGCGGCCCATAGCCTGAGCCCCGGAGACATCTCGGAAAGCTTGATGTGGTGCCGGAACCGCCCGGAAACCGCGAGGAAAGATTCGACCAGGGCCACAACGATCGTCAGCGCGCCGGTTGCAACGAGAAGATAGCGGCCCGATGGATAGACGATCAGCCGCCGTGTCAACGCGCGCATCGTCGCCGCGCTGCTTCCCCCGCGCAGGTGGAGGAGAAGCCGGATGGCCGTCGTGCCGAGAGCGGCAGAGGCCACCGCACCGAACAGCGCGCTCGCGCGGCGGAAGAAGCCGTGGAAGTACATGGCCTGCGCGAGCCGCCACGCGGCAAACGCCAGGAGCCCCGCTGCCACACCCCCCAGCACCCACGGTCCGTAAGGGCCGAGCAGCAGGGCGTTCATGGCGTCCCTTAAGCCGGCCGGCCGGCCGGCGCTCCAGAACGCGGCCCTCGCGGCGAGAAAGCCGACGGCCACATAGATCGCGCCTCGCGCAAGAAAACCGCCTCGCGCAAGCGCGTTGAAAAAGGAATTCGAAGCAACCCGCATGCGGCGTCAACCGGAATTCGGAGTCAGATGTGGATCGCGTGGCCTGTCGCGGCGGCCTCGGCCGCCCCGTGCACCGCCTCGGAAAGCGTGGGATGCGCGTGGATCGTCCGCACCAGATCTTCGGCCGTGGCCTCGAGGTTCATCGCGGCGCCGGCCTCGGCGATCAAGTCGGTCGCCCGCGGGCCGACGATGTGGACGCCCAGGACCTCGCCGTACTTCTTGTCGGTGACGATTTTGACGAATCCTTCCGTGTCGTTCATGACGCGCGCCTTGCCGACAGCCGAGAACGGAAACTTCCCGATTTGGACATCGTGGCCGCGCTCGCGCGCCTTGGCTTCCGTCAGCCCGATCGAGGCGACCTCCGGGTGGCAGTAGGTGCAGCCCGGCACCTGGTCGTAATTCAGGGGGCGGGTTTCCACGCCCGCCATGGTCTCGACGGCGACGATCCCCTCGGCCGAGGCCACGTGCGCGAGCCAGGGCGTAGGCACGACGTCGCCGATGGCGAAGACGCTCGGCACGTTGGTGCGGCAGTTTCCGTCGATCGAGATGTAGCCTCGCTCAGTCGCCACACCGAGCTTTTCCAACCCGATCTTCTCCGACAGCGGCTGGCGTCCGATCGCGACGAGCATCTTCTCGGCCTTGATCGACTCGGTCTTGCCTCCGTTGGTGCGGGCGATGACTTCGACTCCCGCGGCGGTTTTTTCCACCCTTTCGATTTTCGTGTCCACCGAGCAGGCGATGCCGTGCTTGCGGAAAGACGCCTGCAGCTCCTTGGACACCTCCTCGTCCTCGAGCGGAACCAGCCGCGGAAGCATCTCGACCATCGACACCTTCGACCCGAAACGCGCGAAAACCGAGGCGAACTCGACCCCCACCGCTCCCGAGCCGACGACGAGCAGCGACTTTGGAACCTCTTTGATTTCCAGGATGGAGTCGGAGTCGAGGATCGTCTCATGGTCGGTCGCGGTCGAGGGCAGGCCGCGGGGCTTCGAACCGGTGGCGATCAGGACGAACCGGGCCGCAACCTTCGTCTCTGTGCCGTCGGCCGCGACGACCGAGACGGTGTTTCCGTCGATGAGCGATCCGAATCCCGTCCGGACGTCCACATTGTTCTTCTTCATCAGATAGGCCACGCCGTTGGAGCTCTGGCGCACGACTTTCGCCTTGTGTTTCATCGCGGCCGCCAGATCCAGGCGAACGTCCCTGGCCGCGACTCCCACGTCGGCTCCGTGGCGGGCCTCTTCCAGCAGGTCGGCCGTGTGGAGAAGCGCTTTGGTGGGAATGCATCCCCGCAGCGTGCACACACCGCCCAGCGACGCGTCCTTCTCGACGACGGCCACCCGCATCCCCAGCTGGGCGGCGCGGATCGCCGCGACGTATCCGCCCGGGCCGGAGCCGATGATCACCAGGTCGTAGGTCTCCTTCGCGCTCACGTACCGCCCTCCTGTCCGGCGGCGATTCTATACTCGCTCCGACCGTGATTCGCCGCACCGCTCCTTTCGCCGCCGCCGCGCTGCTCGCGCTCCTGACCGGATGCTCGATCCTGCCGCACGGCCGTGCGCTCTACCGCTTCGAGTGCTGCCTCGACACCACCGATCCGGCTTTCGCCCGCATGCTGGCCGCGCTGACCGACGAGCCCCTGGTGCCCGGTAACCGATGCGACCTGCTGGAGAACGGGGCGGAGATCTTTCCTTCCATGCTCGATGCGATCCGGCGCGCTCAGACGAGCGTGAACCTGGAGATGTACATCTTCAAGTCCGATCCGACGGGCGTGCGGTTCGCACGGGCGATCGAAGAGCGTTCGCGCGCCGGCCTTCGCTGCCGGGTTATGGTCGACGGATGGGGCAGCCGGAATCTGACGCGGCCGCTCGAGGCCGAGATGCGCGGCGCCGGTGTGGAGTTCGAGCGGTTCCGTCCGCTGCTCCTGTTCCGGCAGTTCAAGCACCGCACGCATCGCAAGATCCTCGTCGTGGATGGCCGCGTCGCGTTCGTCGGAGGCGAGGGGTTCGACGAACGCTGGGAGGGAGACGCCGACTCTCCGCGGCACTGGCACGAGGCGGCCGTGCGCGTCGAGGGGCCGGGTGCGGCGAGATTTCAGCGGATCTTTTCGGAAAACTGGATCCACCGCCGGCGGATGGTTCCATCGCGTCCGGAGGAATATCCGGAAACGCCCTCCGCGGGAGAGGACGAGGTCATGGCGATCAAGAGCTCCTTCGGGGACCGCAACTCCGCGAGCGCGATTGCCCTGGGTATGTTCTTTCAGGGAGCCCTGAGGAAGATATGGATCGAGAATGCCTACTTCATTCCGAACTCGGCTTCCGTCGACCAGCTGGCATCCGCCGCTGCCCGGGGCGTCGACGTGGAGGTGATCGTTCCGGGCCGGCGGATCGATACGGCCTTCGTTCGCCCCATCTCGCGCGCCACGTACGGGCGCCTTCTCCAGGCCGGCGTCCGGATCTTCGAATACCGGCCGACGATGATGCACGCCAAGACCATGACCGTCGACGGTCTCTGGTCGACCGTGGGCTCGATCAACATCGACAACCGCTCCTTTCTCTTGAACGACGAGGCCAACGCCACCATTCGGAGCGCCGAATTCGCCGGCAAGCTCGAGACGATGTTCCGCCGGGATCGCGACAAGAGCGACGAGGTCACGCTCGCGCGATGGAACGCCCGGCCTTGGAGCGAAAGACTCCTGGAAGGAGTCCTGAGCCTCTTCGAGCCGGAGTTCTGAGAAGGAGAGAATCGCGCCGGAAGCTACTCCGGCGAGATGACGAGCTCGTCGAAGGCCTGGAGACACCCGGTCTCAGCCACGAGGCCCGCTCGCCCGCGCTCGGGATCGGGGTCGTGCCCCGTGCTGACGTCCCGGCCCGAGACGGTTACGGCTAGATTCTTTCCCTTGCCCGAGAGCCCGACCGTCGTCCAGCCTCGCTCGAGGGATTCGAAATGGGACCGGAAGAGCTCCCGGGATTCGCCGCGCCGCCGGGAGAGGACGATGACGTCGCTCACCTGAAAGTCGTAGAGCGCCGCCACGAAGTTCTCCGGGTCCCGGTAACGAAGCACGACTCCCGAGCGGCAGGGGTTTGTGCGAGTGAGGCGCGTCGTTCCCACGCTGACGCGCCCGTCGCGGAAGGTCCCGGCTTGCGTTGAGAGGGCGAAGCGCCACTTCCCGGGCGCGTCCCCGCGAAACGCCTGAGTGACGACGTTGGGGGTCGAGAGCGGATTCTCGTACGGATTGACTCTCCAGAAGCTCTTGATGCCGGGACTGCCCTCGAACTGAAGGAACGCTGGCGCGGCGCCGGCGGCATCGGAGTCGAAATGGAGACGAACCGCCGGCCGGGCCGCCAGAGCCAAAACGGCGGGAACCAGAAGAACGGCGAGCGCAGTTTTTCTCGGCATGTTCAGAAGGAGAGAATCGAGAAGACGGTCCGGCCGCTCGCCAGGAACGCCTGGCGCGAGTACGGGTCCACGACGACCCGCACGTCGGCGGGTGGCGGAAGCGTGTCCGCCAGCGACTGGGCCCACCGCGGCGCCTGGGCCGAGAGGAACTCGTCGATCAACGTCTCGTCGCTCTTTCCGCGCGCTCCGGAGAGCTCCCGCAGCTTGGCCGCGTCGGCGGGATAGAGATGAAATCGGTAGCCGCCCTGCTCGCACTCGGCGGCGCCGTTGGCCGCGCGGACGTCGAGCCCGGACGCGTCCTGCGTGTCGAACTCGTCGTCGATCATGCGTCCTTCAGCACGTTCTTCGCGATCACGATCCTCTGGATCTCCGAGGTACCCTCGTAGATCGTCGTCACCCGGGCGTCGCGGTAGTAGCGCTCGACGGGGTACTCCTTGGAGAAGCCGTATCCTCCGAAGATCTGAACCGCGCGCGCCGCCACGGCGTTGCACATCTCCGAGGCGAAGACCTTCGCCATCGAGGACTCCTTCGAGAAGCGGCGATCGGGGTGCTCGGAGGCTCGCGCCGCGCGATACGTCAGCAGGGCCGCCGCTTCGATCGACAGCTTCATGTCGGCGACCTGGAACGCGATCGCTTCATGCTCGAAGAGCTTTCGCCCGAAGCTCTCGCGGGTGCGCGCGTACTCGACGGAAGCCTCGAAGGCCGCGCGCGCGATGCCGAGGGACTGCGCGGCGATCCCGATTCGCGAGTGATCGAGCGTCGCCATCGCGATCGCGAACCCCTCGCCTTCGCCGCCGAGCCGCCGGGTCTCGGGAATCTCGAGATTCTCGAAATAGATCGCGCTCGTGCGCGAGCCGTGAAGGCCCATTTTCGGCTCGTTGCGCCCGACCGTGAGGCCCGGGTCGTCGTCGCGCACGAGAAACGCGGTGATTCCGCGCGTGCTGGCGTCCGGGTCCGTCATCGCCAGGACGACGTACCAGCGGGCTTCCCCGGCGTTGGTGATCCACGCCTTGGCCCCGTTGATCACGTAGCCCGATCCCCGCCTCTGCGCGCGGGTCTTCTGGTTGGCGGCGTCGGAGCCCGACTGCGGCTCCGTCAGCGCGTAGGCCCCCAGTCCCTTGCCGGAGGCCATCTCCGCCAGCACCGTCGTCTTCTGCTCCTGCGTGCCGAACTTCCAGACGGGATAGCACGCCACGGAGTTGTTGACGCTCATGATCACGGCGCAGGAGGCGTCCTCGCGCGCGATCTCCTCGAGCGCGAAGACGTAGGAGAGCATGTCCAGCCCGGCCCCCCCGTATTCCTCGGGAATGAACATTCCCAGAAAGCCCATCTCCCCCATCTTCGCGACGACCTCGCGCGGGAACGCGTGGCTCTCCTCGCGGCCAGCGACCCCCGGGGCGATCTCCGCCCGGGCGAACGCCCGGGCAGTCTCGCGGATCCGCGTCTGCTCCTCGGTCAACTCGAAGTTCATTCCGGTGCTCCCGCCGGGGGTGTCGCGGGCGGAGTCCCTCCGCCCCCACGGCGCCGGCCGCGGCGTCGGCGCATCCGACGACGGCCCGAGGGCTTCGGTCCGCCCGGCTCACCGGACGCCTCGGGCACCGGCTGCCGCGCGGCCTCGCGGGACGGAGGCGAAGGACGCGCCGGTGGGGCCGGCCGTCCCGGCGGGCCCGGGCGGGCCGAAGGCCCCGGGCGGCCCGGAGGTCCAGGGCGCCCCTGCGCCTTAGCCGGCGCGGGTGGAGCGGCGCCGCCGCCGCGGCGCTCTCCGCCGCGACCGCGCCGTCCCCGCGATTTGCGCGGCTCCGGGGTGTCCACCCAGCCGTCCTCGAGGTGCCGGAACGTCACGTCGATCTCGCGGCGGTCCGCCCGCCGCCGGAGAAACTCTACGATCTTGCCGCGCATGTCCGGAATCGCGTTGTCGGCGACCGCCGGAATCCGTTCGGCATCGTAGAGCATCATGCGCGTCCAGGAAATCTTCTTCTCGGAGCCGTCGGGAGCCCCGTAGAGCATCACGAAGAGGTCGTGCTCGTGGTCAAGCTGGTATCCCCGGAACTCGTATCCCGGGAGCGCCTCAGCGACGAGCGTCTGGAGGAGAGTCAAGTGCTTCTCTCCCTGCTCGTACGTCTGCTCCATCGAGACGACGCGGTCGCGGAACATCTTGGTCGACGGCATGGCTCGCTCTCAGCGCGCGAAGATCTCGCGGGCGATCACCACCCGCTGAATCTCGCTCGTCCCCTCGTAGATCTCGGTGATCCGGGCGTCGCGGAAGTTGCGCTCGACCGGGAACTCCTTCGTATAGCCGTATCCGCCGTGCATCTGCAGGGCTTTGGTGGTCACGCGCTGGGCCATCTCGGCCGAGTAGAGCTTGGCCATCGCGGCCTCTTCGGCGAACCGGCCGCCGTGGCGGGCAACCTCGTCCTTCTTGGCGGCGGCCCGGAGAGTCAGGAGGCGCGCCGCATCAATCTCGGTGGCCATGTCGGCCAGGTAGAAGCGCAGCACCTGGAAATCCGCGATGGGGTGGCCGAACACCTTGCGCTCGAGAGAGTAGCGGCGCGCGGCCTCGAAGGCGCTCTGCGCGATGCCGACAGCCTGAGCGGCGATCCCGATGCGCCCCCCGTCGAGCGTCGCCATCGCGATCTTGAAGCCGTCCCCCTCGGCGCCCAGCAGGTTCCCGGCCGGGACCTCGACGTCGTTCAAGAAGATTTCGACGGTTCCGGAGGCGTTGACGCCGAGCTTGACCTGGTGCTTGGACCGGTCGAAGCCGCGGCTCTCGGTGTCGACGAGGAAGGCGGAGATGCCCTTGTGCTTCTTCTCCGGCTGCGTCATCGCGAAGACGATCGCCACGTCGGCATTCGCGCCGCAGGTGATGAAGATCTTCTCCCCGGTCAACCGGTAGACGTCCCCCGCACGGACGGCGCGGGTCTTCTGGTTGGCCGCGTCGGAGCCCGCCTCCGGCTCGGTCAGCGCGAAGCAGCCGAGCAGCTTGCCCTGCGCCAGCGGGGTCAAGTACTTCGTCTTCTGTTCCGCGTTGCCGAATTTCAGGATCGGATCGCAGACGAGCGAGTTGTTGACCGACAGGATCACGCCCATGTTCGCGCACGCACGGGAGATTTCCTCGATCAGGATCGCGTAGGACACGGTGTCCATCCCCGCTCCGCCGAATTCTTCCGGAACGGTCACACCGGCGAAGCCGAGCTCCCCGGCCTGCGCGAAGACTTCGCCGGGGAACCGTCCCGTCTGGTCGATCTCGGCGGCGATGGGAGCCACGGCCTCCCGAGCGAAGTTCCGCGCGGCCTCGCGCACCATCGCCTGCTCTTGCGTCAGCTCGAAATCCATCGGTTCTCGAAACGGGGATCCCCGCGGCTCCGGAAGGCGGCGATCCCCTCGGCCTTATCCGCGCCCGCCTGGAGGAGCGCGAACTCGGCGCGCTCGCGGGCGAGCGCCGCCTGCCGCGACGGCGCTCGCAGCAGCCGCGCGGCGGCCAGGCGCGCCGAAAGCGACAACGACGGATCGAGCAGGGCGGCCTTCGCCTCCTCCTCGCTTCCGGCGAGCCCGTCAATCCAGCCCTCCTCGAAGGCGACCGCGGCCGGAACCTCGGGGGCGACGGCGAGCCGGTAGAACGCCCTCGGTACCCCCCGCGACATCAGAGTCGAGGCGGGTACCGCGCGATCTCCGTCCCGGAGCCGCAGAACGGCCTCAGGATGGGCGAAAACGAACCCGCCGTCCAGAGCCTCGGCGAGAGCTTGAACGTCCGCCACGCCGGTCAGATACTGCCAACGCATGGCCGGCGATCCTAGCACTAGTGCGCGGGCACGGGCTCCAGCGAGGCCTTCGCGACGGCCTCGGTCTTCTCGTCCAGGTCCTTCTCGTCGACCGGTTCCTGCTCCTTGCCCGAGATCACCCGGACCGAGATGCGGAAGGCCTTGCTGATCGCCTTCGGAGCCACCTTCTCGTCGTAGACGAACGTCACCGTCGGATAGCTCTCCCGCGTCACGCCGCTCGAGTGTGGGGCGTTGAGCGGATTCAGTCCGCCGCCGCTCCCCATCGATACGTTCCCGGAGCTACCTCCCCCCGTGGCCGACGTCTGCGAGGCGGCGATCTGTGCCTGACCTCCGCTCTTGGACGGATCCGACCCGGCCCCGGCTTCCCCGTTGAAAACGCTCGTGGGCGGGCCAAAGAGGATGACGACCTTTCCGCGGAGGGTTTCGGAGCCCTTCGTCGAACCGGCCGAGAAGAATTTGTCGGCCGCGACCACCCGCTGGGAGAAGTCCTCCCAGAATGCCGCTGGCCGCCGGGCGTGGTATTGCGCGACGAATTTCTCGGCGTCCTCGTCGGACTTGATCTTCTTCCACTGCGCGTTCTCCTCCCGCGTGAGGAAATAGGCTTCGGGGGATTTTTCCCATCCCTTGTATTTCTTGGACAGTCCCGCCAGCAGCGGGGCCGCGATCAGGAGCGACAAAGCCAGGAGCTTCTTCATGGGTACACCTCCAAAACATTCATTCTAACAGCCTCAACGCGTCGAAGAGCCTCAACGTTTCTCTACCGGGCGACGAGCCGCACGCCGACTTTCGAGCTCCTCGAGCGTCCTGGGCCAGTCCGGATGTAGCAGCTGCGACAGAGCCCGGTCGGCGAGCAGGCGCCCCCCCGTCTGGCACACCGCGCAGTAGTTGGATTCGTTCTCCGCGTAGACGATCCGCTGGACCGGAGAGCCGCAGACGGGGCACGGCTTGCGGAACCGGCCGTGGACGGCCATCCCCGGGCGGAACGCCGTGGCCGCGGCGGGAAAGTCCTCGCCGGATTCGAGCCGGAGGCGATCGGTCCACTCGACGAGGGTTTCCCGGCACGCTGCAAACAGTCGCGTTGCCTCCTCGCCTCGAGCACCTCGAGGCCGCCGCGGTCGAAGTCGGCCAGAGCCTTCTCCCCGGCAACGGCGTGGAGCGACGCGCGTTTCTTCTTGCTTGCCTCCGTCATCAGGAGCGTTCCGCTCTCGAAATCGAATGCCGCCAGAGCCGTCCGTCCTTTCGCCGATGCCCCCTTCGCCCTCCATTGGAGCCGTCCGGAGACGCACACCCTCGACCCTCCGCCCTTCGAGCATCGCAATGGCAGGATCCACCGACCACAGCAGGAACGGGCTCGCCAGCCGCACGCGCTCGAGCCGAAAACCCTCGACCCGGCGCTTCAGGTGCTCGACGTAGAGGCAGATGTCGGGCAGCTCGGGCACGATGGAATTTTAGCCGCCTGCCGCGCCAATCCACTTGAGCTAGATTCAATCGGATGAAATCGAATAGTCCCTCCCTGCAACGCGGGGAGGGGAAGTCCGTGAGGACGGGGTGGGGTTTCATTTGGATTCCCACTTCCAGTCCCGGATCTCCGGCATGTCTTCACCGCGTTCCCGGATGTAGATGCCGTGGGCAAGGAGAAGGTCCCGGATCTCCTGCTTGATGTAGCCCGCGGCCGTCGCGAGTTTCCCGACCCGGTCGACGGCGTCCTGCGCGAGGTGGTACCGGTCGATATCGTTCCGAACGGCCATGTCGAACGGGGTCGTCGTCGTCCCCTCTTCTTTGTATCCGCGGACGTGGAGGTTCGCGTGGTTCGTCCTTCTGTAGGTCAGCCGGTGGATGAGCCACGGATAGCCGTGGTACGCGAAGATGATCGGTTTGTTCGTCGTGAAGATCGCGTCGAAATCCTCCTTCGAGAGCCCATGCGGGTGTTCCTCCTTCGGCTGGAGCGTCATCAAGTCCACGACGTTGACGACGCGGATCTTGAGGTCCGGGCAACGGGGACGCAGAAAGGCGACCGCGGCGAGCGTTTCGAGCGTGGGGACATCGCCAGCGCATGCCATGACGACGTCGGGCTCGGCCCCCCGGTCGTTGCTCGCCCAATCCCAGATCCCGACTCCCTGCGTGCAGTGCGCAACGGCCTGTTCCATCGTGAGCCACTGCAACTCGGGTTGCTTGCCCGCGACGATGACGTTGACGAAATTGCGGCTGCGCAGGCAGTGGTCGGCCACCGAGAGGAGCGTGTTCGCGTCGGGCGGCAGGTACACGCGGATGACGTCCGCCTTCTTGTTGACGACGTGGTCGATGAATCCGGGGTCCTGGTGCGAAAAGCCGTTGTGGTCCTGACGCCACACGTGCGAAGTGAGCAGGTAGTTGAGCGAGGCGATCGGCTTGCGCCACGGGATCCCGCTGCGCGTCGTCTTCAACCATTTCGCGTGCTGGTTGAACATCGAGTCGACGATGTGGATGAACGCTTCGTAGCACGAGAAGAATCCGTGCCGGCCGGTGAGCAGGTAGCCTTCGAGCCAGCCCTGGCAGAGATGCTCGCTCAGGACCTCCATCACGCGGCCGTCGGGAGAGAGATGGTCGTCGTCGGGCTCGATTGCGGCGAGCCACCTCTTGTCGGTTGCCT
>Ga0066793_10001070_pt1 | contig 12010 bp, 8 predicted proteins | sample PersoiDNA2013189_FD_83876 | JGI IMG/M metagenome (GOLD analysis project Ga0066793, IMG submission 83876) | Permafrost soil microbial communities from the Arctic, to analyse light accelerated degradation of dissolved organic matter (DOM) -... | ecosystem: Environmental > Terrestrial > Soil >...
AGTGAAATCTAGGTGCCAGGCACCGGTTTTACGCTTCCAGCTCGTTCAGGAATACCTCACGCTCCTCGTGGGCCGAGCGCATCATCGCCAGAGCGAACTTCAAGACCTCGCGGCCTCGCTCCCCCGTGAGTACAGGCTCGGTGTCGTTCCTGATGGCGTCGATGAAGTGGTGGGTCGAGTCGTGGAACGAGTCGCCCCAGTCCTGCCGCATGTCGTCGTACTCCGTTATCTTGCCGTCCTTGTAGAGGATCACCGGCGCTACGCCGAGCATGTCGGCCGTCCACTTCGTGACCCAGATCACGCCCTTCTCCCCGGTGACCTCCATGCGCTCGTCGATGGCGTAGTACTTGCTGGCGATGTGCAGGTCCTCGCTCATCATCTCGTCACAGACGCCGAAGACGTCTCGGTCGCGGGCGTAGCGCCAGGCGACCACCGCCGGCGCGTCTATCTTCGCCCCCGGGAACATCTCGCGGGCGCCGATCCAGGCGAACACCTTCTCAACCTCCCCCAGCAGATCGATCGCGACAGACCACTTGTGGTAGCCGTCGTCGAACAGGCAGGGGCCTCCACCGCACATCTCCTCCACCACGCGCCAGGCCCACGACTCGAGAGGGACCTCCCAGCCGCTCGGGGCCATGCTCATGTTCATCTTGATCCGGATGCCGACGGGGTCGCCTATCTCGCCGGCCTCCAGCAGCGCTTTCGCGCGGAGGTAGGGCGGGTAGAAGATGAAGTTCTCGAAGACTTTGAACTTGGTGCCCGCCGCCTCAGCCGCCGCTATCATGTCGTCCATCTCCTCCAGCGTTACCGCGGGAGGCTTCTGGAGGCTCACGTGTTTGCCGGCCCCGAGGGCGTCTAAAACCTGGTCCTTGTGCAGGAAATGAGGGGTGAGCACCTCGACGATGTCGACGTCGGGGTCGGCTAGCATCTCCTTGTGGTCCAAGTAGGTCTTCGCCGGCCCGTACTCCGCGACCCTGCGCTCGAGGATCTCCTCATCGACGTCGCAGAACGCCGCGACGCGCACGTCGTCGCGGTCGAGGTAGCCGAGGATGTTGAGGTCCATGATACGGCCGCAGCCGATGAATCCGACTCCGAGCTTCGACAAATCGACCTCCTTCCCTGAGCGCGCCGCGAGGGCGCTTCCCGCGGATTACGTCGTGCGCACTATCGAGTGCCCTTCGCATATAATACCAGAGGCGAAAGGAGCCACCATGGACGAGCCCGAGATCGAGGGCCACAAGGTAATAGAACTCCCGACGGTCCACAAAGCCTACCTGGTCGAGCAGACCTACGACACCCATACCGTCCGGTGCGGGGTGTGCCGCCAGCACTGCGAGATAGATCCGGACGCCCGTGGCAAGTGCGAGACCCGGCTCAACCTGGAAGGCCAGCTCTACACGCTCACCTACGGCGACATCATCGCGAGCGAGAGCAGGCCCGTCGAGATGAAACCGTTCTTCCACTTCCACCCCGGCGGAAGCATGCTTACCATCGCCACCGCGTCCTGCAACCTCGAGTGCCCGTGGTGCCAGAACGCCGAGCAATCGCGCGCGGTGCCCAGGCCGCTGGCGGCCAGGCACGTGCCCATGCGGGAGGTCACCGATCAGGCGAAGGCCGCGGGCGATATCGGCGTCTGCGTCTCCTTCACCGAGCCGCTCATGCTCTTCGAGTACTGCCTGGGGCTCTTCCGCGAGGCGGGGTCCAGCAAGCTGGCGAGCGCGTTCGTGACCAACGGTTACATGACGTCCGACGCCCTCCACATGCTCGTCCGCGCGGGCCTCGACGCGCTGAGTGTCGACGTGAAAGGCTCCGACGACGTCTATCGCGAACAGTGCGGCGGCACCGAGGGCGCTCTGCCCGCCTGGGAGACCATCGCGAACGCCATCGAGATGGGCGTGCACGTCGAGGTCGTGCACCTGGTCGTCACGGGCGTGAACGACAACAGGGAAGCCTTCGCCGAGATAGTCCGGAACCACCTCGAATACGCCAACGAGAACATCCCGCTCCACATCAACGCCTACAACCCGGCGGGCGGATACGACGCCCCTCCGACATCGGTCGAATTCCTGGAAGAAGCGCATGCGATGGCGAAAGAAGCGGGCATCCTGTTCGCCTATGTGGGCAACGTGCCCGGTCACAAGCTGGCCAACACCTGGTGCCCACAGTGCGGGACACTGCTGCTCGAGAGGTCCGAGAGCAAGCTGGCGAAGGACCACACCGACGGCTTCAAGTGTCCGTCGTGCGGTTACGCCCTGCCGGTCGTGCCCTGATCGAGTCCTGAGCCGCAACCGCCTACGCTATAATTATCCTGCTTCGTCACATGGCATCGGAGGCTTGATGGATTACGACGTCGTCATAGCGGGAGGCGGGCCGGGAGGCTCTTCGACCGCGTACTGGCTGGCCCGGCAGGGCGTGCGCGTGCTTGTCATGGATAAGTGCTCGTTCCCGCGAGAGAAGATCTGCGGCGACGGCGTCGCGCCCCGCGCGGTCCGCAACCTCTACAAGATGGGCCTCCAGGAGCGCCTGGACGGCAGCTTCAACAAGTTCCACGGCTTCAGGTTCGCGGGCGCCGGCAGGTCCGTGGTCGAGACCATGATCCCGGCGACTCCCCGCTTCCCCGACCATGGCTACATCATCAGGCGCGTCGACCTCGACAAGATACTCCTCGATTACGCGCGGGAGAACGGGGCCGAGGTCTGGGAGGATTGCCGGGTGACCGCTCCTCTCGTCGAGGGCGGGCGCGTGGTCGGGGTCAGGGCGCTGCGCGATGGCAGGGAGATAGAGGTGAACGCTCCGGTGACCGTGGGCGCCGACGGGCCCCACTCGCGGCTCGGCAGCAAGATGGGCCTGCTCGTGAACGACCCCCTCTACCTCGGTATCTCCATCCGGCAGTACTGGGAGGGCGTGGAGGGCATCGGAGACTACCTCGAGGTCTACCCGGAGAGGGAGATCAGCCCGGGCAGCGGCTGGGTCTTCCCTGTCAGCCGCGACGGGGTCGCCAACGTCGGTGTCGGCGCGATGCTGTATCACATACAGCGCGACAAGATAAACCTCCACGAGTTCTTCGAGACGCTGATACACGATACGGAGCACGTCGCTCCCAAGCTCCGGAACGCGAAGCCGATATCACCGCTGCGGGGCGCGCTTCTGCGCGTCGGGCTGGGTGGCAGCAAGGTCGAGTGCCCCGGGATGATACTGGTCGGCGACGCGGCCAGCATGACCAACCCGGTCTCGGGCGAGGGCATCACGTACGCCCTCGAGACCGGCGCCATGGCGGCGGACCACATACTCGACAGCCGCATGAGCGGCCACGGCTTCCACATCGACCCTGACGAGGATTCGTTCCGAGCGAAGCTCGTCGACAGATACCAGCATTACTTCAACCACGGGATCATGAGCATCAAGTGGGGCAACCGGACGTCGTTCATGCGGCCGCTGCTGGCGGTCACCAGCAAGAACCCGGCGTTCCGCCGCTACCTCGTGAGGTCGCTCATGTACCTCAAACACTAGCAGGGCGCGAGCTTGAAGGTCACTTTCATATACCCCGACTTCTTCCAGTATCCGGACGGCACGTTCATGCCCGAGGGAAGGATCTACCTCGGCATCGGATATCTCTCCGCGGTGCTCAAGCAGATGGGGCACGAGACCTCGCTGGTCCACGTGGTGGAGCCCCCCGAGCGCGAATGGCTGGTCGCGCGGGTGAAGGCGGAAGCCCCGGACCTGGTGGGCTTCTCGAGCACGACCCACATGTTCCGTCACGTGGCGCGGTGGGCTGGCTGGCTGCGCGAAGAGCTCGACGTGCCGGCGGCGTGCGGGGGCGTGCACCCCACTATTGCGACCGCGGAGGTCATCGAGACCCCGGGCATCGACTTCGCCTGCATCGGTGAAGCCGAGGATACCCTCCTCGAGCTGTGCGAAGCGCTCGAACAAGGCGACGACCCCTCAGAGATCCAGGGATTTTGGGCACGAAAGCCTGACGGCGCGGTAGCCCGCAACGCGGCGCGCCCGCTTCTCACCGACCTCGACAGCCTTCCGTTCCCCGACCGCGGCATCTTTGACCCCTCGCTGTTCTGCGAGGACCAGCACCCGCGCGGGACGCTGATGGCCTCGCGTGGCTGCCCGTTCAACTGCACCTACTGCTCCAACCACGCCCAGAAGAGCGTGTACCCGAACCAGAAAGACTACGTCCGCTTTCGAACGCCGGAGAACGTGGTAGCCGAGATCGAGCAGATGCTCACCACCGGCGAACGCATCGAGTACATCCGTTTCGACGATGACATCCTCACCACCGACCGTGAGTGGTTCTCGCGCCTTTCGTCGCTGTACCGCGAGCGCGTCGGGATGCCGTTCATCTGCAACTCGCGGGTGAACTTCATGGACGAGGAGATGGCAGGCGCCCTGGCTGAGATGGGTTGCGAGGTCGTCTGTATGGGCATTGAGAGCGGGAACCCATGGCTGCGCGACAAAGTCCTCAACCGGCACATGTCGAACGACCAGATCGTCCGCGCGTTCGACGCGTGCCGCGACGCCGGCATGAAGACGGTCTCGACCAACATGTTCGGGCTGCCGAACGAGGTCACCTCGATGGTGCTGGACACCATCAAGCTCAACGGCCGCTGCCACCCGGACACAATACAGATATCGACATTCATCCCCTACCCCGGGACGGAGCTCTTCAGGCTCTGCGAGGAACAGGGACTGATCGAGGGCGAGCGGGTGGACTCGATATTCGCGGGCCGCTCACCGTTGAAGTCGACGGCTTCAGGCTGGGAGGACGCCGCGGTCAAGAAGAACTTCCATACCCTCGCCTACACCTACGGGCGGCTGTTCGACGCTCAGAGGCGGCTGCCCGGCCGCCTGGGTGAGCGGGGCCTGGATCGCCTGACGCTCGGAACAAGAGGATCCCGTGTGCGGCGCCGCGCCTTCGAGACCGCGATGCGCTGGGCCGACGGCCGCTTCCAGCCCGAATGGATCAAGTACTAAGGCTGACCGCTTCATTGACCCTCCGGTCATTCCCGCTTACCTTTCTGATATAATTCCTTGGCGGCAACCGGGGCGTGTGGCTCGAACAGGAGGTAATGATGGGCAAGACCATCGTCGTAGGAGGAGGAACTTCAGGGCTGGCCGCGGCGTACACTCTCCAGCGGGGAGGCGCCGAGTGCACCGTCCTTGAGAAAAGGGACTTCAGCGGCGGCCGCATCTACGGCATCGAGAAGGAAGGATTCACGCTGGACCTCGGAGCGCAGTTCTTCTTCAGGCGCTACCGCACCACCTACGACCTGATGAACCAACTGGGCATCTTCGGTCAGCGCGTCAAGTTCGCGAAGCCGGTCGGCATCCTCCGCGATGGGACCGTTCACGCACTCTCCACGAGTGTGATGGACAATCTCAAGCATCCGACGGCTGCTTTGAAGTTTGGCGCCCTCTCGAACAGGGGCAAGCGGCAGGGCATGAAGATGGGGCTCGATTTCCTCAGAATCAGCAAGAAGCTGGACTTCGACGACCCGTTGAAAGCCATCGAGCTCGACAACATCTCCGTGGCGGATTACGCCAGGCGCAACTGGGGCGACGAGATCCTCGAGTATGCGATCCAGCCGATCGACAGCGCCCTCACCCTTGGCGAACCCGAGGAGATCTCGGCCGCTTACGGCCTCGCCCTGCCGTGGTACGCCATCCAGGGATTGAGCACCACCACCAAGGGGATCGGCTACCTCGCCGAGTCCCTGTCTTCGAACGTCAAGGATATCAGGCTCAACACCGAAGTCACGAAGATCCTGCTCGATGGGGACAAAGCAAAGGGCGTTGAGATCAAGAACGGCTCCAAGACCGAGTTCATGGAAGCCGATGACGTCATCTGCTCGGCCCTGGCTCCCCAGGCAGCCGGGCTGCTCCCCGACCTTCCCGCCGCCCTGACGGATACCCTGTCCGGCATCAAGTACAGCGCGTGCACGCACGTGATGCTGGCCACCAGGGGCAAGGTCATCGACGACATGTACGCGATAGCGACGCCGCGTCGCGAGGGCCTCAGCATGTGCGGCATCACAGACAACGCCAACAAGGCGCCGACGTACGCTCCCCCCAATACGAGCCTCATCCACGTCTTCACCTTCGGCAAGTTCGCCCGCGAGATGCTCGACTGGGACGACGCAAGGATCCAGGAACACTGCACCCGCGAGATACAGATGGTCGTCCCGGCGTTTCCGGATGAACCCATCTTCTGCGAGATATTCCGCTGGCCCGAGGCGGTGTGCCTGTCCAGCCCTGGCCAGATAACCGCGGTGCAGAAGCTCAAGGTCGGCCTCAGGGAGTTCAAGCGACTTCACCTGGTGGGCGAATATTTCGGCATGCCTTCGGTTGAAGCGGCGCTCAACTCAGGGGTCAAGGCCGCGGAGAAAGTCCTGAGAGGCCTGTAGCAGGGCAAGGGGCAGTGGTTGTCCTTCGCTCTGTGCCGCCCGGGCGCTCAGTGGTAAAATGCGTTCAGTAGCGGCGACTTTTCGCTGTCGGGTGCGACTCTAAACCAAACCGTATTATTTGCCATGGAAAAACGAACCAGCATCAGGGCGCTGGTCATCGAAGACGATGTTGAGATGGCCAACCTCTTGAAGAGGATCATCAAAAACAAGTTCTCCATGGACGTGGAGCTCGCCTACGACTGCGCGACCGCCCGGCAGAAACTGACCGACCGGGACTTCGACCTCATCACCCTCGACTACAGGCTGCCTGACGGGGCGGGGCTGGACCTGCTCGACGAGATAACCGCCGGCGGCCGTCCGCATCCCCCCGTGATAATGGTGACCGGGCACGGCGACGAGGAGACCGCGGCCAGGTCCTTCCAATCGCGCGCCTCGGGATATGTCGTGAAGGACGCCAAGCTGCCCGAGCTTCTGCTGGAAGCGGTCGAGAAAGCGCTTGCTGAGATAAGCCTCCAGCGGGTCGAGAAAGAACTGCTGGAGGAGAAAGTCTTTATCGAGGACGCGTTGAACGGCCTGCCTGATATCTTTGCGGTCGTCGATACCGAGGGCAACTTCTTCCGCTGGAACTCACAAGTGACCGAGCTCACCGGCTACACCGACGCCGAGATCTCCCGCATGAACCTCCTCGAGCTGTTCCGGCAGGAGGACCGCCAGAAGCTGGTGGACGGGATGCGGGATGTGCCTGACGAGGGTTTCGCCATCGACGAAGTGGTCCTCGAGCCCAGGTCGGGCACGCGGCGCTGCTACGAGTTCCGCGGGCGCCAGTTGCGCAACTATGACGGTATCCCTATCGGCTTCAGCGCTATCGGTCGTGACATCACGGAACAGGTACGTGCGAGAGACGAGCTGAAGGCTGACATCGAGAGAGAGGTGGCCGAGCGCGCCCGGCTCGAAGAAGCCAGCCGCGACAGCGCGGCGCACTTCCAGTCGATCCTCGAGAACTCGACCGACGTGATCACGATACTGGCCGGGGACGGGACGATCCTGGAGATAAGCCCGTCGATCAGGCCTTTCCTCGGGTACGAAGGCGACTTCATGATCGGCAGGAAGGTGTTCGATTTCGTCCACCCGGATGACATCGCCAACGTGCTGAACACCCATAACAGTGTCGCCGAGGGAACCAGAGAGAGCAACGCCTCCGAATGCCGCTTCAAACACGCGGACGGGACCTGGCACCCCCTGTCGGTGTCGGGGCGCGTCTTCCAGAAAGACGACGGCGGCATCAACATCATAGTGAACGCACGGGACATCACAGACGGCGTGGCTTCCCAGGAAGCACTACTCAAGAGCGAGGAGCGATACCGCAGCATCTTCGCGCTCAGCCCCGACTTCATCTTCCTTATGGACACCGAGGGCAGGTTCATCGACGCCAACGAGGCGATGCTTCAGCGAGCAGGCCTGACGCTCGAGGAGCTCCAGGAGATCAACTATTCCCCGTTCGTCACCGGGCTGAACGACGAGGGACTGCAGGATACCATCGCGAAAATCAGGGCCGGCGAGGACGTGCGCGGTCTGGAGGTCGAGGTCCGCCGCGAACGCGGGCGCGACGGGTTCTACGAGGTAAACGCCATACCTGTCAAGGAGGATGGCGAGGTAAACAAGGTGCTCGGACTCGCACGCGATATAACGGAGCGCAAGCGGACCGAGGACGAGCTCAAGAGGCTCAACCAGGAACTGGAGGGCTACGCGCAGACCGTGTCACACGACCTGCGCGGCCCGCTGACCTCGATCAAGCTCGCCGCCGACCACCTGTCGATGCTGTGGGCGAAGCGTGACTCCGTAAAGGATCTCGGTGACGAGATCGAGCGGGTCGCGGAGGTAGTCCGCGCCAGCACCGGTCAGGCGGAGGCGCTCATCGAAGACCTCCTGGCGCTCGCCCGCGCGGGCCAGGAGGTGGAAGAGGTATCGGTGGTCGACGTCAAGGCGACCGTGCAGAGGGTCATTGAGGAACACGCCCCCGAGATCGAGAAGCGCGGGGTGACAGTCAAAGTCCCCGACGAGCTCGGCCAGATCACGGCCAACCCCACGCATGTCTACCAGGTCTTCAGCAACCTCATAGACAACGGCATCAAGCACAACAACAACGACGCGCCCGTGGTCGAGGTCGAGTATCTCGGCAATGGCCCCCTGGGCCACAGGTACCTGGTCAGGGACAACGGCCCCGGCATCAAGCCGGAGCAGATGGAGAGCATCTTCCTCCCGTTCTTCAAAGGTGAGAACGGATATACGGGGATCGGGTTGACGATTGTAGAGAAGCTCGTGAAGCTCTACGACGGCGAGATCAAGGCCTCCACGCACGGCGGGGCGTGCTTCGAGTTCTCGATGCGTGACCGCCAGGTCACGTCCTAGAAGCCGCGGGTCCCGATCGGGCCCGTAAAGAACCACACCACGATCGCGGTGAACATCAGCGCAAATGCCAGGCTGCCGCCGGTCAAGCTTCGCAGCCTCATCGATACCTTCGCGAGCACCAGGAAGAACGGCGTCGCCAGCACCAGCAGGACCACGACGGGCAGCTTGAACGCCAGCAGGTGAATACTGACGCCGAGCCCTTTCATCAGCGGCAGAAGAGCCGCCACCAGTGCCATGTCGAGCACGACCGCCCGCACTATCATCACGCGCCACTGGCCCTTGAGGCCCTCCCCCGTCTCGAGGTAGCGATAGGCAAGCTTATAGAACAGGTAGTCCTCGAGCCAGAACGCCGCGCCGACCAGCAGCACTCCCAGGAAGAAGTAGAACGGCAGCTTTGCGAAAGCCCTGGGAAGAATAAGCGGCCCGCCGAGCACCAGCAGCACGAAGACGATGACGGCGACCGGTATCAGGGCGTAGGCGACGCTCTTCGCCCAGCGCCCCGCGCCTTCGCCGACCTGTTGCCGCAGGCGCCCGGAGGCGGCCGCCCGCCGCGCCACCACGACCACGAAAGCCACGAAGAACGGCAACAGCAGAAGGGTCCTCGTCAGGTAGAAGATGCCGAACTCGTTCACCCCCGCATAGGGTATGAACGGTTTGACCCCGAGCGCTTTGGCCGCAGGCATCGCCAGGAAGCTCGCGGCGATCACCGGCAGCGCATAGATGAGGACGTCCATGGCCTGCCGCCCCGATGGGTAGTCCCAGGGGGGCGTCACCACTATCTCGCCTCCATCTGGGAACAGCTTCTTGCGTACCAGTGAGAGCACGCCCAGCACTACCGCGAATACCCCGAGAGCCAGGACTATGATCCCCAGGAAGCGGCCCCAGAGGAACGGGGACCCCTGTCCCGCGACGACCGGGAGCCCCGCTGACTGCTTTATCCAGTCGATCGCCTGACGGAGTATCGCGCCGCTCGCCAGCTCGGCCACGTGGTCGTCGTTTGTGACCACGAGCCTGCGCGCGGTCCCTCCCGCGAAGTCGCCGTAGGTCACGTTCTCCTTGAGCTTCGGCTCGGGACCGGTCAGACGCGCCTGCTGCGTAGCCTTCGCCATCAGTTGCTGCTCGCGCTCCACGGAGGCAAGCTCGTCAGCGCTGCCGATGGCAAGCATGTAGTTCGGGGGCTTCGAGTCGCCGACTATGCCGATGACGCTGTACCGCGCCTGGGTCTCGGGAGAGTTCACGTCGAGGTTCTTTGAGAAAGTAGTGAAGAGCCACGACCTGCCGATGAAGGCATCAAGCGGGCCTGCCAGGTCGGTCAGCGCGTCCTTCCACCCGGTCCAGCACCAGATCGCAACGACCGAGGAAAACTCGTTGGCAGGCTGCACGACGCCCGCGCGCGTGACGGCTATCCCGCCGAGTGAGTGGCCCATCGCGGTGATGTGCGAGGAGTCGACCTCGGGGACGTTCTTCTTGAGGTAGTCCCCGGCGGCGATGACGTCGTTAGCCTCAATCGTAAGCGAACGTGCTGTAGCCGTTCGAGCCCCCGTGCCCGCGCAGGTCGATCGAAAGCACGATGAACCCCTCTTTGGCGAGCTGCCGGCTCATCTGGACGTACCATTCCTTCGAACCCGTTGTCCCGTGGGCCAGCACCACGCCAGGCACCTTCCCCTGGACGCTCTTCGGCTTCACGAGCAGCCCGGCGATGGTGACCGGCTTTGGCTCGAGCCCCTCGGTGGTGAAAGTGACGCGCTGGTAAGTGACCCCTCCGATCGCGCCTTTGACGATGACCACGCCGAAGACGATGAGGAGGAGCCCCACCGCGAGGAGGACCATCCATGCCTTGATGCGCCGCCCGCCACCGGACACCTCACGAGGACTGTCCTGCCACACCGGCTCCACCCTGGGTGCTTCTTGCGTGGGAGGCTGAACGGACTGCGCGGGTGGCGTCATCTGTGCCGGCGGCCCCTGTGGTGGCTGGGGGGCGCCCTGAACGGGCGGTCCCTGAGGTGCCCGGCCCGAGGGTTGAGGCATTCCGGGCTGATTGCCTTCGTTGCTGCTCAAGTCTCCTCCGTTCGAAGAGGATCAGGTGCTGGCGGTCATGCAGGGCGCCACCCGGTATATGACCGGAGGCGCGCGGCGCGGGGCAAAAGGCACAACGACTCTGGTCAAGTATTCTACAGCAAAGCCGCGGTCAAGACCTTGATGCGGCGGGCGCGTATCTCGTCGAAAAGGGCGGACTGTGGTATTTTTGTTACGGAAAAGGCAAGTGGTTGGCACCCCCCCTGTAGATGCGCCTGCCGAGCAGGCTCTGAGGCGCTTGACGTGGCTGGCGGTGGTCGTCTTCGTCATCGTGGAGCTCCTGCTCGTACTGGCTATAGTCCTGGATGCCGTGATAGCGAACCACGGCGTTCTTGCTCCCGTCCTCGAAGGGGCCCTCTCCACGCTTGTGGCAGCCATCGTGGTCTACTTCGCGTACTTTTATGCCCGCGCGTCCATGGTGCGGCTGAGCGATGCGGAGTCGGCCAGGACGCGGGCCGAAGCCAGGGTCAAGGAGTTGAGCGAGAACGAACACGCGCTCCTCAACGCGACCCCGGCCTCGGCACTGCTGATGGACGCCGACGAGAAGATACTGGCAATCAACGAGACCGGGGCGTCGATGCTCGGGTCCAGCCCGGAAGACCTGGTCGGAAAATCCGTCGGTGACTTCCTCCCGGCAGCTATCTCCACCGATAGGATCAGGCTCCTGGAGGACGTCAAAGGAAACAGTGAGGGCCTCGATTTCACTGCGGCATACGCGGGGAAGGACTACCGGCACATCGTGGTGCCGATCTTTGACGAAGAGGGCAGCGTGGTTCGCATGGCAGTCTACGCCCTCGACGTTACGGACCAGGAGGAGGCCGAGAGCAAGGTCAGGGAATCCGAGGAGCGCTACCGCACGCTCTTTCGAGACCTCGTTCGACGGGATCGTCTACCCGGAACTGCAGGGCCGCATCATCGCCTGCAACCAGTCATTCGCCAAGAACATCGACGCGCTCGCCGCCCTCAACAGCTGCTGGGTCTCCAAGGCCGTGTCGCTCTCCAAGGCGAAGAAGGTGATACTGGATATCGACAGCTCGGAGTCGCCCGTCCACGGCAGCCAGGAAGGCTCGGCCTACAACGGCTTCTTTGAATCGACCTGTTACCATCCGCTC
>Ga0066793_10001071_pt1 | contig 12008 bp, 10 predicted proteins | sample PersoiDNA2013189_FD_83876 | JGI IMG/M metagenome (GOLD analysis project Ga0066793, IMG submission 83876) | Permafrost soil microbial communities from the Arctic, to analyse light accelerated degradation of dissolved organic matter (DOM) -... | ecosystem: Environmental > Terrestrial > Soil >...
GCGGGAAGACCACCGCGGCGCTGGCGGCCATGGGGCTGCTTCCTTACGGCACGGCCGTCGGCGGGTCCATCCGGTACCGGGGACAGGAGCTCGTGGGCCTGCCGGAGAGGGGACTGCGGCGTTACCGAGGACGCCACCTCGCGATGATCTTTCAGGAGACCGCGACGGCGCTGAACCCGGTCATGCGAGTGGGCAACCAGTTGATGATGGCGGCTCGTACCCACACGCGCGGTAGCAAGGCGGAAGTCCGGGAGCGGGTCCTTGCCGCGGTGGCCGACGTTCGCCTTGCCGACGCGGACCGGGTCATGTCGAGTTATCCGCACGAGCTCTCGGGCGGGATGTGCCAGCGGGTCATCATCGCGATGGCGCTGAGCTGTGGGTCCAAGGTGTTGTTCGCCGACGAGCCGACGACGGCGCTCGACGTCTGTGTGCAAGAAGAGATCCTCGAGTTGATGCGCGCTCTGGTGACGCAACGGCGACTCGCCGTGATGATGATCTCACACGACCTGGCCGTGCTGGCCGAGATCTGTGACGAGCTCGCGGTGATGTATCGCGGCGAGATCGTGGAGATCGGTGCGGCTGACACCGTGCTGCGCAGACCGGCCCACCCGTACACCCAGGCTCTGCTCGACTGCCTTCCGCAGTTGCATGGAGACAAGACACGACTGCCGGAACTGAAGCCCGCCGCGCCCGGCTCGCACCAACCGGGCGGATGCCGGTTTCGCCAGCGCTGCGCCTGGGCGACCGACGTGTGCGCCCAAGAGCCGAAACTGGCGCCGGTGCTGGCCGGCCAGCAGCTGCTGGCCAGGTGTTGGCGGAGCTCGACCGTCATGGCGGCGAATTCGCGCTTGGCCGACGTCGGTGATGCCTAATGCTCAGAATCATCCTGCTGCGCGTCGCCACGTCGATACCGACGATATTTCTCAGCACCATCGTCGTCTTCGCGCTGAGGTACCTGCTACCCGGTGGCCCGGTGGAAGCGATGCTGGGCGGCGGCTCGGCCGGTCAGGTTTCTGCCAAGCAGATTGCGGCCATCAAGGCTCGCCTGGGGTTGGACGCGTCGGTGCCGGCCCAGTACTGGCACTGGTTGCGCAGCGCCCTGCACGGAGATCTCGGGACGTCCTACTACAGCCAGGAGCCGGTGACGACGGTGCTCGGCCAGCGCGTCGTTCCGTCGCTGGAGCTCATCGTCGGTGCGCTGGTCGTCTCGATACTCGTCGGTGGCGGCCTGGGCATCCTTTCTGCGATCAAGCGGGACCGCGTGTCAGGACGAGTCATCCTCCTCGGGACGGGGCTCGGCCTTTCCGTACCGGACTTCTGGCTCGCCACCATCGCGGCCGGGGTACTCGGGCTGACGCTGAACATCTTCCCGGCGGTCGGCTTCACCGCGATCTCGGAGGATCTCGGCCGGAACCTGCATACGGTCACCCTGCCGATCGTGGTCCTGTCGATCGTGACCGGCTGCTTCCTCGCCCGGCACATCAGCAGCGCGATGATCAGTGCGCTGGAATGCCCGTACATCCGAACGGCCTGGGCGATGGGCGTGCCGGGCTGGAAGGTCTACCTGATCTGTGCGCTACGAAATGCCGTAGCGCCGGTCATCACCTTCATTCCGCTGGCCTTCGCCGGGCTGGTCGGCGGCACCGTATTGGTCGAGACGATCTTCGCCATTCCCGGGCTGGGGACGGAGATCGTCACCTCGGTCACCAACGAGGACTTTCCGGTCGTACAAGGCGTCGTCCTCCTCGTCGGTGTCCTGGTCGCCGTGCTGAATCTGCTGGCGGATGTGGTTCTCGCGTTCATCGACCCGCGCATGCGGCGGGCCGCGGCGTAGTGGCGGGACGGAAGTGGTGAGGCGCAATGCCTAGGTCAGACTCTGCCGGCGGCAAGGACGCAGGACTCGCCGCAGCGCTCGATGCCGGTGAGACGGTGCTGCCCGACGCGACCCCAGCCGAGGTGGTTCCAGGCTCGCAACTGCTGCTGCCCGCCTGGCGCCGGCCCGGGCGCGAGTCGAGAACGCGGGGGTTCGGTCTCGCGCCGAAGATCGGTCTGGTGATCTTCGCGATGCTCCTGCTGGCCAGTGTTCTTGCTCCGGTCCTGCCGATCGACGACCCGCTCGCGCAGACCCTGAGCCTTCGCAACGCCGGAGCTTCGCTGCACCATCTCCTCGGCACCGACCTCATCGGCAGGGACGTGTTCAGCAGAGTGATCTACGGCTGCCGCTCGGCATTCGAGGGCGTCGCCATCGCTGTCATCTCGATGCTGATCCTGGGCATACCGTGGGGCCTCGCCGCCGGCTTCTCGGCGACCGTCGTCGACGAGATCCTGATGCGCATCGCCGATGCCATGCTGTCGTTTCCGGCCCTGATCCTGGCGATCGGCGTTGTGTCAGCGCTGGGCCCGTCGATGGTGCACTCGATGGTGGCGGTGGGCGTCATCTCGTCCCCGGCGATCGCACGACTGCTGCGATCGGCCGCGCTGCCGGTGCGCGGCGCGCAGTTCGTGCTCATCGCCGGATCTCTCGGGGTGAGCCGGTTTCGCATCGCAGTTCGGCATGTGCTGCCGAACGCGATGGCACCTGTGCTGGTGCAGACCTTCGCGGTGGCCAGCTACTTCCTCATCATCGAGGCGGCGCTGGGATTTCTCGGACTAGGGGTACCGCCGCCGGCTCCGTCGTGGGGCCAGGACATGGCGAATGCCTATCTCAACTTCACGGCGAACCCGTCAGCGACCATCGCGCCCGGTCTGGCCATCACGACTGGTGCATGGAGCATCAGCACCATCGGTGACGGCCTTCGTAGCGTACTCGTGCGGGCCTGAGCCCTGTGGCTGACATCAAGATCGAAACCGACCCTGGCGACGTCGGTTTCGATCCGGAACGCCTGACCCGGGTAGACACGTACCTGCAACGCTGCGTGGACGACGGCCTCGTACCCGGGTGGCAATTCGTCCTCACCCGGCACGGGCACATCGTGCACGCGTCGGTTGCCGGCCTCCGCGATCGCGAGCAGGCCTTGCCGGTCGAGGCTGACTCGCTCTATCGGATCTATTCGATGACCAAGCCCATCACCTCGGTGGCGGCGATGATGCTCTACGAACGCGGGGCATTCCAGCTCACCGATCCGGTGAGCAATTTCCTGCCCGAGTTCGGCGAGCTACGCGTCTACGCCGGCGGTAGCGACCTGGCGCCGGCGACAGTGGCCGCAACCGTGCCCATGCGCATGGTGCACCTGCTCACGCACACAGCGGGTCTGACGTACGGCTTCTTCCGGCAGCATCCGGTGGACGCGATGTACCGTGCCCTGGAAGCGGAGGCGTTGCCGGCAGGTCAATCGGACCTGGCCGGGCTCTGCGAGCGGATCGCCTACCTCCCGTTGCTGTTCCAACCCGGTTCGGAATGGGCCTACTCGAGAGCGACCGACGTACTGGGCCGAGTCGTCGAAGTGATCAGCGGGCAGACGCTCGGCGAGTTCTTCGCCGACCAAGTCTTCGGGCCGCTGGGCATGTCGGATACCAGCTTCGGCACCGGCGACATCCGCGGCGACCGGCTCGCCCGGCTCTACACACAGGCACCGGGCGGCATCGCGCCGGCCGACGATGCCGCGGCCGGCGTAGATCGCCCCGCGTTCCAGTCCGGTAGCGGCGGGCTGATCAGCTCCGCGCATGACTACCACCGGTTCACGCAGATGTTGTTGCGCGGCGGCGAACTCGACGGCCGGCGACTGCTCGGCCCGCGCACCGTCGCGTTCATGACCGTCAATCACCTGCCCGGTAACGCCGACCTCGAACACTACGGTCGGCCGTTGTACTCCGAGACGCCGATGCGCGGGGTCGGCTTCGGTCTCGGCTTCTCCGTCGACCTTGACCCGATCGCTACCGGCCGGCCCGGCAGCATCGGTAGCTACGGCTGGGGCGGCGCCGCAAGCACCCTGTTCTGGGTCGACCCGGTCGAACACCTCACGGCGATGTTCTTCACCCAGGTGTTGACGTTGAGCCCGTTGCCGTTGCGGGGGACGCTGCGCCAATTGGTGTACCAAGCGCTGGTCGACGGCTCAGGTCGCGGATGAAGACGCCCACGGCCACGACCTCGAGCGGCCCGGTGCAGGGCCGCGCGGACAGCGCCGGAATCCTGTCGTTCCTCGGCGTTCCCTCTGACGTGGACGTTCTGGTCGGAACCAACAGCGACGAGGCGAACCTGTTCTACGTACCGGCCGGCGCCGTACGCGCCCGCGATGCCATGCTCGCCTTGACCGCCGAGTTCTACCGACAGCCGGCGCTCCAGCTCGCCGCAGACCCCAGTGGCAGCTACGTCTACGAGTTCGCCTGGCGATCTCCGGCATTCGACGGTGCCCTCGGTGCCTGCCACGCGCTCGAGCTGCCCTTCGTCTTCAACACCCTCGACGACCCGGGGTACGCCGGGCTACTGGGTAGCTGCCCGCCTCAGCACGTCGCCGACTCGATCCACCGGGCCTGGGTCGCGTTCGCCACGACCGGCGAGCCCGGCTGGCCGCCCTACCAACCCGACAGCCGTCTCACGATGCGCTTCGACAACAGGCGTGCAGTCACGGCCGGGCCCTGACTTTCGCCGCCGGAAGGAGACACCAATGCCGTCCTCGTCGCGTGGTCTGGCGCGTGCCCGATTGGTAGTCGGCGCCGCCGCCCTCAGTGCCTTGCTCGTCGCGATCACCACGGCGAGCGCCACCGCAGCACCTACACGCCACCCTGGCGGCTCGGGTCACGGCCCGGTCGTCGCGACGGACCGCGGACTGGTGCGCGGCATCGCCACAAACGCCGCCGATGAGTTTCTCGGCATCCCGTACGCCGCCCCGCCCGTGGGAGCGTTGCGGTGGCAGCCACCGCAGTCGATGTCGCGCTGGCCCGGTGTCCGCCAAGCGACGCAGTACGCCCCGCATTGCCCGCAGAGCGCGTCACCGTTCGGCATCGCCAGCTCGTCCGAGGACTGCCTGTACCTCAATGTCTTCGCGCCCGGCGACCGCGGCCGTCAGCAGCGCAACCTGCCGGTGATGGTGTGGATTCACGGCGGGGCCCTGGTCACCGGTGAGAGCGACGACTACGACCCGACCGATCTGGTGCGTCACGGTGCGATCGTGGTGACGATCAATTATCGGCTCGGCGCGCTCGGTTTCCTGGCTACCTCCAGCCTGGCCGCCGAGCAGGCCGGCCACGCCGGTAACTACGGCCTCATGGACCAGCAGGCGGCACTGCGCTGGGTGCAGCGCAACATCGGCCGGTTCGGCGGTGATCGGCACAACGTGACGATCTTCGGTGAGTCCGCTGGCGGCCTCAGTGTCCTGTCGCAACTGGCATCGCCACAGGCGCACGGCTTGTTCGGCAAGGCCATCGTCGAAAGCGGCGCCTACGCGCTGACCCAGGCGCCACTGGCCCAGGCCGAGGCGTCCGGTGCGTCGTTCGCCGCCGCCGTGGGGTGCGAGAGCCAGAGCATCAGTTGCCTGCGCCAGGTGCCGGTGTCGACGATCCTCGGCAACGAGAGCACCGTCGGCTACCAGCCCGACATCGACGGTCGGGTACTCACCCAGTCGCTCGGGACGTCGTTCGTAAGCGGGCAGTTCAACCGGGTGCCGGTCATGAACGGGACCAATCACGACGAGTGGCGGCTGTTCGCCGGCTTGGACCAACTCCTGGGCAATCCGGTGACGGCGGAGAACTACCAGTATCAGTTCGGAGTTCCACCTGATATCGCGGCCAAAATAGTCGCGCAGTACCCTCTGTCGGCTTACGCCTCTCCTGCGCTGGCGGTGGGAGCCGTGGGCACGGACGCGACCTACGCCTGCCCCGCCCTGTCCGCGGACACCATGCTGTCGAAGTACGTGCCGACCTATGCCTATGAATTCAGCGACGAACAGGCGCCGGAAGTGTTCCTGCCGGCGATCGCCGGATTCTCGTACGGCGCAGCGCATGCATCGGAACTGCAGTACCTGTTCGGCTTGCATTCGGCCTACCCCGCGCCGTTGAGTTCCACGCAACAGCAATTGGCAGCGAGGATGCGCGCCTACTGGACGAACTTCGCGAAGAGGGGGTTCCCGTCCGGCTCAGGTGCGCCGCTGTGGCCTGGCTTCACCAGTGCCAGGCAGCGCGTGCAGTCGCTGGTCACGCCGCAGCCGCATGCCGAGACCGGCTTCGCGGCCGAGCACCAGTGCGCGTTCTGGTCGTCCCTCAGTGGCTGACCCCGACACCGGCCACGTCATGAGGCTCACGTGCGATCGGCTTACCCTCGTCCGTTGCCTCGCGCAGCGTGCTGGCCCGGGCGCTGTGGGCTCGACGCGGGCGTCATCACCATCTTGAGAACCAGCTCGGCGTAGAACTCACCCATCTGGTCGGGCGAGTCGGTTCCGTTCAGGCGGTACCAGCGAATCAGGTCGATGCTCAGCGAGAGCATGCCGCGCACGACCCGGTTGACGTCCACCGCAGCGAAGGCCCCGCTGACGACGCCGCGCTCGACAGCGTCGCGAAAGACCTCGTTGGTCTGCTGCCGGAGCTGCTTGATTTCGTCGTAGTGCTCTGCCGCGAGTCCGGCGAGCTCGTACTGAGCAACACGAGCCGCGACGTGGTGCCGGGCGTGCCAGGCCGTGTACCGGGACATCATCACATGCAGCCGGCTGACATCGTCCGCCGCTTCGTCGACGACGGGATCCCGGATGTAGGCGAGCGCGCTCTCATGGGCCGCTCGGATGATCTCGAACAGCACGATCTCTTTGGACGGGAAGTGCACGTAGAGCGCGGCCGGGCTCAGGCCGACGCCGGCGGAGATGTCTCGCGTGGTCGTCGCGTGGTAACCGTTGGAGGCGAAGCACCGTACCGCTGATGTCAGCAGTCCGTGCACCACGTTGCTCTGGGACTGATCCCACAGATCGGGTGATTCGTCACGCAGGCGCGGGTCGTCCTCCACGTCCTGCTGGGTGAAGCGAGCCTGCCGCTTGGCCATCCCAGCCCCTTTCTTCGACGTGAGCGTATGGCCGGTACGCCGCCCGGTGGGACTCGGCGCAACGCGAATCGGTGTCGGTCTTCGTTATGTCTTGACACATTCAACCACGGGAGGTAACTATGCGCTTAGTCGCAAGATCGAAAAGGAGCCAGGCCCTGCCGTACCGAGCCGAAGCCCGTTGAGCCAGCAGTCGAGCTCTCCACCGGGTTCACACGTCGAGGAGATTCCCATGGTCAGAACTCGAAGCCTCCGCGCGGCGCTTGGCGCCTCCGCACTGGCGCTGCTGGTCGCCGCTTGCAGCAGCAGCGGATCCGGCAACTCGGGCGCCGGTGGGTCGGGCGGGGGTTCGCTGAAGGGCAAGACGATCGCCCTCGTCGGCTACGGGAACGCCAGCCCGTGGGGCGTCGCCTTCAACAAGGAGTTCGAAGGCAAACTCGCCAACTCCGGTTTGAAGATCAAAAATCTGACGACCATGGACTCCGGCACTCAGATCCAGTACCTCAACCAAGCCGTGGCCGAGCACCCGAGCCTCATCGTGCTCGCCGCCCTCGACACCAAGGCCACGGCCGTGCCCATCCAGAAGGCGAAACAGGCCGGCGTTCCTGTCCTCGTGTTCGACGGTCCGACCGACCCTTCCGTGGCCAGCGATGTCATGTCGGTGTTGTCCGACAACGAGAAACTGGGCGAGTACGCTGCGCAGAACCTCATCGACGGTCTCAAAGCGCAGGGCCGCAACTCAGGCAAGATCATCGTTCTCGAGGGCACGAAATCCATGCTCGTCACCCAGGACCGCATGACCGGGTTCTACAAGGTCATGGCCACGGCCCCGCAGTACAAGGTGATCGACGTGCAGGACGCGAACTGGGATCCCACCCTGTCCGGCAAGGTCGCGCAGCAGCTACTGGCGAAGTACGGATGCAGCGGAGTGCAGGCGGCTTACGGCATGGCCGACTACATGGCGTTGCCGATCGTCCAGGCCGCCAGGCAGGCCGGCTGTGCGGTGGGCGGCAAGAACGGACTCGTCATCACTGGAGGCAACTGCTTCAAGGCGGGCATTGACGCGATCAAGTCCGGCCAGCTGTTCGGCACTGCGACCGAGGATCCGATCAGCATCGCCAAGCAGACCGCTGACTACGTCACCAAGTATCTCAGTGGCCAGAAGCCGCCACAGAAGGAGCTCGTCAAGGAGTACCGCGTCACCAAGGCCAACGTGAGCCAGTACGCGGCACAGTGCAGCCAGGCATGACTGGTTCCGTCAACACAGAGCCGAAGTCTGTGGCCCGGGCCGCTATCTCGGACCTGTCGCGTAGTTTCGCCGGCATTCCGGCGGTGCGTGACGTGTCGTTCGAGGTCCAGGCCGGCGAGATCCACGCGATTTGCGGCCACAACGGCGCGGGCAAGAGCACCGTGGTCAAGATGCTTTCGGGCCAGCTCGCCCCGGACAGCGGGGAGATCCGGATCGATGGCGCGCCGGTCGAGTTGCACAGCCGGCAGACCGCCCAACGTCTCGGGGTGGCGCTGGTCGACCAGGAGCTCAGCGTGGTGCCGGCGCTCACCGTGCTCGACAACATGCTTCTCGGCGACCTCGCCGCGCCGGTGATCAATCGCCGGCGCGGCGCGGTAGCCCGGTGTCGCGAAGTGCTCGACGACATCGGACTCGATCACATCCAGCCGGGCCAGCCCCTCTCCTCGCTCAGCATCGGTGAGCGGCAGCTGGTCGAGGTCGCTCGGGCCCTGAATCAGAACGCCCGACTGGTAATCCTGGACGAGCCCACCGCGACGCTCAGCGACCGGGAGAGCCAGCGCGTGTTCGCAGGCGTCCGCCGCGTCGTCGCTCGCGGGTGCTCGGTGGTCTATGTGTCGCACCGGTTGTCCGAGGTGCTCGAGCTGTGCGACACCGTGACCGTGTTGCGCGACGGAATGCTGATAGCGACCACCCCGGCCAAAGAGCTGACGGTGGACCAGCTGATCCGGCAGATGCTCGGCGAGGCTCCGCGCCGGCTCGCGGCCGCGCGCGCGCCGGACTCGAATCCGACGCACGCCCTGCGCATCGAAAGCCTGCACGTTCCGGATCGGCTCGACGATTTCACGCTCACGGCACAGGCCGGCCGCATCTATGCCCTCGCCGGTCAATTGGGCAGCGGGACAACCGACGTCCTGCGCGCCCTCGTCGGTCTGCACCCGCAGGCGACCGGCCGGGTGGAGCTGCGCGACCGCGCGGTACCGTTCCGTGATCCGGTGCGGGCGACGGCGGCCGGGATCGCGTTCGTCTCCAACGATCGCAAGTCCGAGGGACTGTTCCTCGGCGCGACCGTCGCCGCCAACCTGATCGCCACCCGGCTGCCCACTCTGGGCCGCGCCGGCGTCATCAGCGGCCGCCGCGCCCGGCAGGCCGCCCGTACCCTCGCGGAGCTCTCGGGCCTGGGTGATCGCCGAGTGGCTGAGCCGGTCCTCGCCCTCAGTGGCGGCAACCAGCAGAAGGTGTTCGTCGGCCGTTGCCTCGGGCGCGACGACGTCTTCGCGCTGTTGCTGGATGAACCGACGCGCGGCGTGGACGTCGGCGGCCGCGCGGCGATTCACCAGCTACTGCGCGACGCGGCCGACGCCGGAATGATCGTGTTGTTCTCGTCCACGGAGCTGGATGAGCTGCTGGAACTCGGCGACGTCATCATCCCGATGCGGGCGGGCCGCGTCGTCGGACGGTATGAGGGCGGAGTCGACGGCGCCGTCCTGTTGCGTGACATGACCCATGGCGAGGACGCGGCGTGACAACCGAGAACGACCACCGCTCGGACGCGGCGCACAGCGGCCCGGCGCCGCTGCCCTCGTCGGGACAGGTCGGCGGGCCGACCGCCCCAGGCACCCGCCGAACCGGAGCGACCGAGCCCGCGCACGGTAGTTCCTCACTCCGGGTCGGGCAGATCGGTCTGCTCGAGGTGATCATCGCCGCGGTGGTCGTCGCAGTGGTGATCACTGGAGCCACCACCAGTCGGTTCTTCAGCCTGGACAACGCCCGAGCAATCCTGGCCTCCGCCGCGACCGTCGGCATCACCGCGGTCGGTGCCACGCTGATCATGATCGTCGGCTCGGCGGTTTCCCTTGCCATCGCGCAGACGGCAACCGTCGCGGCGATGGTCTTCCTTTCCACCCAACAACTCGGTCTTGGCGTAGCAATCGTGCTTGCTGTGCTGGCCGGTCTCGGCCTGACCGCGGTGCAAGGGGCGGCAGTCGGGTACTGGAGCGCCAACCCGATCGTGTTGACCATCGCCAGCGGGTTCGCTGTCGGCGGCCTCGCGACCTGGATCAGCGGCGGATCGACAATTTATCCGAAGGTGAAGGCCTACTCCTCGCTCAACGCGACACCGCTCGGGGTGCCCGTCGCCGTGTACGTCCTAGCCGGGGTCGCGCTGGTGGCACAGTGGGTCCTGCGCCGCACGACTGCTGGCCGGCAGATGTATCTCATCGGCGAGAATTCGGCAGCGGCCCGAGCCGCCGGATTGCCGGTCGGCCGTGTTACCGCGGTCGCCTGGGCGCTGTTCGGCGTCTGCATCGCCGTCTCCGGCATCTTCTTGGCCTCCTTCAACATGAGCGCGACCTCGTCGTTGAGCGGCACGCTCACCCTCGACGCGACCGCGGCGGTGCTCGTCGGAGGCACCGCCATCGCCGGAGGCAAGGGGTCGGCGCTGCGGACGCTCTGCGGCGTGGTGCTCATCGCGTTGATCTCCGACCTCTTGCTGCTGCGCGGATTTTCCACCGGGCAGCAGCTGTTGGTGAAAGGGATCCTCGTCCTGTTCGTCGTGATCGTCGTTCACCTGAGCTCGAGCAGGGGGCGACGGTGATGCGTCGGCTGCTCACTCGCCCGGAGACCTTGGTGCCGGCCGTCTCGCTGGTCGTCGTCGTCGCCATCTTCATCTGTGCTCCACCGGTCACTGGGGCCGACCTCACTCGATTCGACGTTTACAACGCCCTGCAGGGATTCGCGCCACTCGGCCTGCTGACGCTGGGTCTTGGCATCACCATGATCGCCGGAGAGTTCGACTTGTCAGTCGTGGGGACGTACGCGCTCGGCGGGATGGTTGCGGTCGAGACCGGCCAGTCGTCGGCGCTGCTCGGCGTCGCAGCCGCAGTGGCGGTCGGTGCCGCGATCGGCGCCATCCAGGGCGGCCTGATCGCGAAACTCAAGATCCCATCGCTGCCGGTCACCCTCGCCACGTACATCGCGCTGCTAGGACTCACCAGCGCGCTGTCTGGTGGTCTCAGCAAGACCTACACCAATCCCGGCGCGACGTTCTGGGTCGACAAGACCGTCGTCACAGTGTTCTCGCCGCGCAGCCTGATCACCTTGGCCGCGTTCGTTGCCGCGGCGCTCGTGCTTGGGCTCACCAAGATCGGTCGTGAGCTGCGCGCCATCGGCGGCGATCGTCGGGCCAGCCGGGTCGCCGGCGTCCGCGTCGATCGCAACCTGGTAGGCTTGTTCACCGTTTCCGGAACACTGGCCGCGCTCGCCGGCGCGTTGCTCAGCTACAGCTACGCCTCGGCCAATCCCGACCCGGGACTGCAGCCACTGGTGCTCGCCGTGGTGGCCGCTCTGCTGGGCGGTGTGTCGCTCACCGGGGGCCGCGGGCTCCCGTTCGGTTTGCTCGCCGGGGCACTGTCGGTTGCGCTACTCGCCCAGGTCGCGGCAATCACCTCGTTGCCCGACTACGCCACGCAGTTGCTCTACGCCGGGCTGCTCGTGGTCGTCCTGGGCATCGACGCCCCCGGACTGCGCCAGGCGATCGACCGGCTGCTGGCCCGATCGCGGGCTCGAACCTCGCTGCTGGCCGACGCGTCGAACCAGGCTGGATCCGTGTCTGACGGCACGACTGGATTGTCGTGATGGGCAACGTGCGGTGTCCGGTTCACTCGCGCTGTCGTACCGCTGCTGCGGCGGCAAGGCACCGGTCGAAGCGTCAATGTGACGTCCTACAGCGGGCTGCGCGGCAATATCGGCCAGGCGAAGTACGCGATGGCCAAAGCAGGGATTATCGGCTTCACCAAGGCC
>Ga0066793_10001080_pt1 | contig 11963 bp, 12 predicted proteins | sample PersoiDNA2013189_FD_83876 | JGI IMG/M metagenome (GOLD analysis project Ga0066793, IMG submission 83876) | Permafrost soil microbial communities from the Arctic, to analyse light accelerated degradation of dissolved organic matter (DOM) -... | ecosystem: Environmental > Terrestrial > Soil >...
AACCATTTTTATACTGCCATTTACAATCTGATAATAAAATCCAGGCATATTTCCTTCAAAAAAAATACTCTGATTTTTTTTATACTTTCTAAAAGTTCCTCCTTTATCTAACAAAAGTTTTTGAGGAATCATAATATTTTTAAAAGTAAGGTCACCGGTGAATAAAATAGGGCATAAAGATCATTATTATTTATGATTTTAATCATACGTAAGCTTTTCTATCGTTGTAATTTTGCATTGTTGTAATCTTGCATTATAAAGAATCATTTAAACCCTCTCATTTATGAAAAAATTAATAGTGTTAAGTATTATCGCAATTATTATGTATGCATGCAACAGCGGCGGTTCAAATGAAACCACTCAAACAACTCCTACAACAACTACACCCGATCCAAATGGAGAAAAAATTTCAACTCCGGGCGGCGATGCTCCTGCATACGATCCTAACCGTGGAGCAGGAAAGTTTACCCATGTTGATGTTGGCGATAAATTAGATGCTTCTTTGGCGTCTGGCGGCGAAAAAATATATGGAGTAAAATGCTCAGCCTGTCACAAACTTACTGAGGAGAAATTAGTGGGTCCGGGATGGAAAGGTGTCACTGAAAGATTTAAGCCTGAATGGATAATGAATTTTGTAACTAATACTGATGAAATGCTGAATAAAGATCCTAAGGCTCAGGCACTGCTTGAAATTTGTTTGGTACGTATGCCCAATCAAAATCTTACAGATAATGACGCCAGGCAGCTTTTGGAGTATATGCGTAAGAACGATGGTATTAAATAATTCTCTTCTAATAAATACTTCTAATAAATACTGACATGAAAAATTTTAAATTGAATGCGTTAGCAATGGTTTCCTTATGCCTTTTACTTTCTTTAAATAGCTGTAAGCCAAAAAATGCCAGTAATGCTGTGAATGGTGATGCGGCATCAAGGGTGTATGTACCACCAGGAAAGTATGATGAATTGTACAATTTTGTTTCCGGTGGTTTCAGCGGACAGGTAAGCGTTTATGGCATACCGTCGGGCCGCCTGCTTCGGGTAATTCCTGTGTTTTCCGTTAACCCGGAAAATGGATGGGGTTATAGTGAAGAAACAAAACCTATGTTGAATACTTCACATGGCGAAGTTCCCTGGGATGATCAGCACCACCTTGATCTATCACAGACCAATGGCGAAATTGACGGACGCTGGTTATTTGCCAATGCCAACAATACACCGCGTATTGCACGCATTGATCTTAAAACTTTTCGTACTGCAGAAATTATCGAAATACCCAATAGCGCTGGTAATCACTCTTCTCCTTTCATTACAGAAAATACCGAATATGTTGTCGCCGGTACCCGCTTTAGTGTACCTATGGATAACTCAAATGGAGATGTTCCCATAAATACGTACAAGCAAAACTTTAAAGGCACATTAAGTTTTATAAGTGTTGCACCAACTGATGGTAATATGAAAATTGCTTTCCAGATATTACTACCGGGGATGGATTTTGATTTGAGTCATGGCGGCAAAGGCCCAAGTCATGATTGGTTTTTCTTTAGTTGTTACAATTCGGAGCAGGCACATACTTTATTGGAAGTAAACGCATCACAACGCGATAAAGATTTTATTCTGGCAGTTAACTGGAAAAAAGCCGAAGAGTATTTGAAACAGGGCAAAGGGCAAAAGCAGCAGGTAAAATACGCACACAATAAATATGATGATGTTACACACACTGCAACTTCAGTAATAGAAACAGAAATAATAATGCTGGATGCAAAAGATTTACCCGGAATCGTATATATGATTCCATGTCCCAAATCTCCGCATGGATGTGATGTTGACCCCACCGGTGAATATATAGTAGGAAGCGGAAAGCTTGCAGCACTGATACCGGTTTTCTCTTTTACAAAAATTCAACAGGCAATTGCCAATAAAACTTTTGATGGTGATTATTCAGGCATCCCTGTAATAAAATATGAAGCGGCATTGTATGGAGAAGTTAAAAAGCCTGGCTTAGGACCCTTGCACACTGAGTTTGATGGCAAAGGAAACGCTTATACTACCTGTTTTGTTTCTTCTGAAATTGTAAAATGGAGTATTAAAGATTTAAAAGTACTTGACAGGCAGCCAAGTTATTATTCACCAGGTCATTTATGTATCCCCGGTGGAGATACAAGAAAACCTTATGGAAAATATTTAATATCTTATAATAAAATTACTAAAGACCGGTATTTGCCTACTGGCCCTGAACTTGCACAAGCGGCGCAGCTATTTGATATAAGCGGCGATAAAATGAAACTCCTTCTGGATTATCCAACTATTGGTGAGCCGCATTATGCTCAGGCTGTACCGGCAGAGCTTATTTCAAAAAATTCTTTAAAAATATTTAAGATAGAAGATAATAAAAATCCTGGAGTTTCTATGGGAGAAAAAGAAAGCAAGGTAGTGCGGCAAGGTAACAAGGTGCATGTATATATAACTGCTATCCGCTCACACTTTTCACCGGATAATATTGAAGGAGTAAAAATGGGTGATGAGGTGTATTTCCACGTTACTAACCTCGAACAGGATTGGGATGTGCCACATGGTTTTGCTGTGAAAGGCAATAACAATGGGGAATTGCTGGTAATGCCGGGTGAAACACAAACCATAAAATGGGTTCCGGACAGGGTGGGAATTTTCCCTTTTTATTGTACAGATTTTTGCAGTGCCCTGCACCAGGAAATGCAAGGCTACATAAGAGTTTCAGCAGCTGGATCAAATGTACCTATATCTTTCAGTTTGGGTAAAAATTCTGATACAACAAGATTGAAATAGTAGTGTGCTACTTGTTCAAAATGTGATCTAAACATAACCTCATCCAGATACTCCTCCAATGATATAGATATGATGGATGAGGTTACTGTTTGCTAAAAGAGTAATTATCTTTTTATATTTATGAAACAATGAAAAATGACCAATTAACAAAATGGGTAAAGGCTATGTTAATGGCAAGTGGACTTGCGTTATTTGTTGTTTTGTTAGTTCCAATGTGGAAAATAGAATTAAGTGCGCCGCAATATCCTGAGGGCCTGGTTTTAAAAATTTATCCCAATAAAATTGCCGGTAGTGTTGATATAATTAACGGTCTCAATCATTACATCGGTATGAAAACATTGCATACAAAAGATTTTGTAGAGTTTACGATATTGCCTTTTATTATTTGTTTTTTTGCTCTCTGTTGTTTTGCGGTTACATTGCTTAACAGAAAAAAATGGCTGATAGTTCTTACCTTATTATTTGTAATTTTTGGCGTTCTGGCAATGGCAGATTTTTGGAGATGGGAATATAATTACGGGCACGACCTCAACCCCGAAGCAGCAATACAAATTCCCGGAATGGCTTACCAGCCGCCGCTTATAGGCTACAAGCAACTTTTAAATTTTGGCGCTTACTCCATACCTGATATAGGTGGAATGCTTTTTATCGCTGTAGGATTACTATTATTAGCTGCATTGATTTTTCAATTTTTACATAAAAAAAAATAAAGCTTTGACTGGAGTTAAAAAAACAGTTACCGCAATTGCAGCATTTTTTATTTTAGGGATAATGTCTTGTAATACAGGCCCACAGCCAATTAAGCTTAATGCAGATGCCTGTAGCTTTTGCAAGATGACTATCGCAGATAATCATTTCGGTGCAGAAATAATCACTAAAAAAGGAAAGACATATAAGTTTGATGACATGCATTGCCTGCTCGCATTCAGAAAAGCGAATACTATTAATAATAATGACATTAAAGAAACTTATTTGGTGAATTTTGAAGAACCGCACAATTTTATTCCAGCGCCTAAAGCATTCCTTTTAAAAAGTAGTGAACTACATTCACCTATGGGTGGAAACATTGCCAGCTTCGATAGTGAGAATAAATTAAAAGAAGCTGCGCAAAAATTTAAAGGCGAAGTAATTACCTGGAATTCGTTGTTAAATGAATAATGATGCAAAAGATTTTCAGCATAATATTTTTAAGTATGTTTTTTTTATTCTGTAGAAATACGGAAGGAAAAACTATTTCTGTAGGGAAAAATAAATCTGTTCAATCTATACAGAAAGCTCTTGCTATTGCTCAAAATGGTGATACTGTTTTGGTATATGCGGGGCTTTATAAAGAAAGAAATATTTTCATCAAAAAATCCATAGTATTAAAAGGAATTAATTTTCCTGTGCTTGATGGTGAAAATAAATATGAGATCATTTCCATAAGCGCAAACGATGTAACCGTTGATGGATTTAAAGTACAGCATGCCGGAAGATCTGAGATAAAAGATCTTGCAGGTATTATGATTTATGACAGTTATAATGTTACCATCATCAATAATATTTTAGACGATACCAATTTTGGAATTTATTCACAGCACAGCAGAAAATGCACCATTAAAAATAACAGCATCACTGCTTATGGAAAAAATGAAGTGCAAAGTGGAAATGGAATTAATTGCTGGAGATCGGATAGTTTGCTGATTATAGGCAACACTATCAAAGGCCATCGGGATGGAATTTATTTTGAGTTCGTTACCAATTCATTGATATGGAGAAATATTTCAACAGAGAATGTTCGTTACGGCCTGCATTTTATGTTTTCTCAGGATAATAATTACATAACTAATCTTTTTAAAGACAATGGCTCTGGTGTAGCCGTAATGTATTCACACGGTGTAAAAATGTTTAATAATTTTTTTGAGGATAATTGGGGAGATGCAGCATACGGGATTTTATTAAAAGATATTTCCGACAGCTATATCGAAGGCAATCATTTTTTAAGAAACACTGTTGGCATTCACATGGAAGGCAGCAGCAGAATTGTATTACAGCGAAATGAATTTATCAATAATGGCTGGGCAATTAAAATTCAGGCAAGCTGCGATAACAATGTAATTACCAAAAATAATTTTTTAGGAAATACTTTTGATATCGGAACAAATGGATCTCTTGTCTTAAATACTTTTAATGGTAACTACTGGGATAAGTATGAAGGCTATGATCTTGATAAAAATAAAATTGGTGATGTTCCTTATCACCCTGTAAGCCTGTATTCAATGATTATTGATAACAATCCATCTGCACTTATGTTGTTCAGGAGTTTTATTGTTTCACTTATTGATAAAAGTGAAAAAATAATTCCAACAGTAACACCCGAAAATCTTAAAGATGATTATCCACTCATGTTACCTTTATCGCTATGATTGTTGCAAAAAATGTTAGTAAAAAATTTGGAAAATTCTATGCATTAAATGATGTATCTGTTACCTGCCACAAAGGTGAGTGTATAGCTTTAATAGGACCTAATGCCAGCGGTAAAACAACTTTTATTAAATGCATTTTAGGCATGGTGGTTCCTGACAGTGGTGTAATCAATTTTAATAACAATTCTATTGCCCGTGGTTGGCTATATAGAAACCAAATAGGGTATATGCCGCAGATTGGAAGATATCCCGAGAATATGACTATTGCACAGGTTTTTAACATGATGAAAGATATACGAAAGCCAATAGGAACACATGATGATGAATTAGTGAACAGTTTTGAACTGGATAAAATAATGCAAAAGAGAATGAGGACTTTATCAGGTGGAACAACACAAAAAGTAAGCGCTTCATTGGCTTTTTTATTTAATTCAGATGTTTTGATATTAGATGAACCCACAGCAGGTTTAGACCCTGTTTCATCAGAGATATTAAAAGAAAAAATTATCAGGGAGAAGAATAAAGGAAAACTAATTTTGATTACTTCACATGTTTTAAGTGAGCTTGATGACCTTGTAACTGAAGTAATTTACATGCAGGAAGGGAAGCTGAACTTCCAAAAATCTTTATTAATGCTAAAGCAGGAAACCGGAGAACAAAAATTAGCAAAGGCAATTGCCAAAGTAATGATAACAGGCAATCAATGAAGAAAATAATAAAATATGTTATTGTTGATCTATTGAGAAATAAAATTGTATTGTTCTATACTTTATTATCTCTTATAATTTCTTTTAGCATTTTTAATTTAGAAAGTAATACAAGTAAGGGGCTGCTTAGCTTATTGAATATTGTATTAATTATTGTTCCGCTTGTATGCATGATATTCTCAACTATATACATTTACAATAGCGCTGAATTTATTGAGCTGTTGGTAAGCCAACCGCTACGCCGTAGAACAATTTGGATTAGTTTATTTATTGGATTATCTGTTTCATTGTCTCTTGCATTCTTAATTGGTATAGGCCTTCCAATAATAATTTATCAGCCAAATTCTACCGGCTTTATGATGTTGCTGATGGGATTTTTGCTGAGTATAATTTTTGTAAGCATTGCAATGTTAGCTTCAGCTAGTACCAGGGATAAAGCCAAAGGCATTGGGTTTGCCATTTTATTATGGCTGTATTTTTCGCTGATATTTGATGCAATAGTTTTATTTATTTTATTTCAGTTCCAGGATTATCCATTAGAAAAACCAATGATAATTTTTAGTTTTCTAAACCCTATAGATCTTAGCCGGATACAAATTCTTTTAAAGATGGATATAGCTGCGTTAATGGGCTATACGGGCGCCGTGTTTAAAGATTTTTTTGGAACTACTACCGGCATTATTGTTACAACCATAGTTCTATCTCTTTGGATACTTATTCCTGTATGGATTTCAGCAAAAAAATTTGGGAAAAGAGATTTGTAGTTTAACCTTTAAATTGTACCCGGGATGGGAGTTGAACCCACACCTCCATTGCTGAAGACAGGATTTTAAGTCCTGCGTGTCTACCAGTTCCACCACCCGGGTGACACTTTTCGAAAAAAAAAGCAGATAACAAAAGGTATCTGCTTTACTCCAGAGCGGAAGACCGGGCTCGAACCGGCCACCCCGACCTTGGCAAGGTCGTGCTCTACCAAATGAGCTACTTCCGCAAAAAAATATAAGAACTGCTGTCACCCCGACCTTGGTCCCGCCAACGGCGGGATGCTCTACCAAATGAGCTACTTCCGCAAAAAAATATAAGAACTTGCTACCACAAACCTTGGTTCCGCCAGCAGCGGGATAAGCTACTTCCGCTTGTTTAAGAACTAAAAAAATGGACGGCAAAAATAACCAATGCCACTATTTATGCAAAATTTATTTGTACTTGGGATTATACAAAGTATTGCCAGGAACAGTCACTTGCGGTTTTCCTTTGTAATGATGCACATATAGAGCATAACAGCCACCAATAAAAAATGCTACAAACAAAAACACCTGGCAATAAAATAAAAATCTTGAAGAGGAAACCCAGTTATGGGCAAAATCTTTATGCGTATTATCTAAAACTTCTTCTTGTTCCATGCTTTAAATTTTGCATTGCAAAAATAACAGATTGAGATTAAATATGATCTTTTGTTGTAACAATTTCTGAAAATGTTTTTTTCCTCTTTATAAAATATTGCCAAATCACCAGTCCATTGTAAACACCTTGAAGCTTTGTTGTTTTTTTTCCTTTAAAAATATTTTTCCTTCTCTCAAAAAATAGCCATCCTAAATAATGTAAATGGGCTTTTATAATAGCTGTAAAGGTAACAACGCTGCCTGTAAATAATCCTTTTAAACCGGCAATAATATCTAATCCTATCCTAAATGGAACTTTCCACCAAGCCTGCCCTACAGGTAAATTTTTTGTCAGCATTATGAGATTATTCCTGAAGTTCAAATACACTTTTTCCCTGTCGCCCATTGGCAAAGTTCCACCGCCTACATGGTAAACTACAGATGCCGGTTGTACAAAAATTTTATATCCTGCAAGTTGTAACCTCCAGCAAAAATCAATTTCTTCCTGGTGAGCAAAAAAGTTTTCATCAAAGCCTCCAAAAATGTTGAATACTTCTGCTCTTACAAATAAACAGGCGCCGGTTGCCCAAAAAATCTGCAGGGCATTATCATATTGTCCGTTATCAGTTTCACAAAAATCAAACACTCTCCCCCTGTTAAATGGATAACCAAAATTATCTAACCAGCCTCCGCAGGCGCCTGCATATTCAAATGTTTTTTTATCTGCATAATTTAAAACCTTAGGCTGGCATGCAGCAATTAATTTATCTGATTGCATAAGTTCTAATACAGGCTGTATCCATCCCGGTTCTACTTCTACATCATTATTCAACAAAACATAATAATCTGCAGTTACAGATTTCAACGCATCATTATATCCTTTTGCAAACCCTTTGTTCACATCGCTTTTTAATATTTGTATTTGCGGATAAAATTTCTCAATAAATTCAATGGAGTTATCAGTTGAGCCATTATCTGCAACAATCACAGAATAATTATCATAAGTTGAAGAAAATATAAAAGGAAGAAATTCTTCAAGTAATTTTTTCCCGTTCCAGTTAAGAATAACAATAGCTACTGATGGCGAGGATGGCACTTCTTAAGTTTTAGCAATAATAACACAAACATAAAAGATTTTAGTTTTTAGATTTTAGAATTAAATTTGATAAATAACAACTTTGATGATCCGTCAATTATTTAATTGGAGAACAGGTATTGCACTGATTGCTGTTGCAATTGTTACGGAAACAATTTCTTATTCAAACTTTTTGGCTAAAAAAATTGCCGCTGAAGAAAGAAAAAAAGTTAATGTTTGGGTACAATCATTAAAAACAAGAGCTACTACTACAGAGCCGTCCGCATTGGATCTTACCAATATTATTACTTCAGAAAATACTGATATACCAATTATTGAAACGGATGAAAATAATCATCCGCTTGGGCTGGGTTTAAATCTTGATACGCTAAAAATAAAATCGGATACGAATTATTTAAAACAAAAAGTTATAGAATTTAGAAACCAGCATCCGCCAATAACTGTAGAAATTAATAAAGAGCCTTTAATCTATAACAAATATTATTATGGCGATTCTTTACTTTTAAAACAGGTTCGGTATTATCCGCTTGTACAATTAATTATCGTTGCGCTTTTTATTTTTATAATCCTTTATACAATTTCTGTAAGAAATAAATCAACGCAAAATCAGGTGTGGGCGGGCATGGCGAAAGAAACTGCACATCAGCTTGGCACACCACTCTCCTCTTTACAGGGCTGGGTAGAAATGCTGAAAGAAAAAGAAACCGATACTGCGATTGCTGCAGAGATGGAAAAAGATGTTGATCGCTTAAAACTGATAAGTGATCGTTTTGGAAAGATAGGAAGCGCACCAAAACTGGAAGAGAAGAATGTTGTAGACCAAATTAAAAATATGGTTTCTTACATTAAAAGAAGGTCAACGGATAAAGTAAGTTTCACAATAGATGCAGCAGGCAACGAAGTAGTATTTGCAAAAATATCAGGGCCATTGTTTGACTGGGTAATTGAAAATCTTTTGAAGAATGCATTGGATGCTATGGTAGGCAAAGGTTCTATAAACATCAAAATAAAAAATGAAACAACTAATATAATTATTGATGTTACTGATACAGGCAAAGGCATCAGTAAAAAGAATATGAATAAAGTTTTTAAGCCTGGGTTTACTACAAAAAAACGGGGATGGGGATTGGGCTTATCACTTTCAAAAAGAATAATTGAACAGTATCATAAAGGGCATTTAATTGTAAAACATTCTGAACCCGGAAAAGGCACAACATTTAGAATAGTTCTGAATAAATAATATTTTTTATTTCAAATCTGAAATTTGAAATTTGAAATTTTATGCGGCGATGGCGAAATTGGTAGACGCACTACTTTGAGGTGGTAGCGCCCGAAAGGGTGTGGGAGTTCGAATCTCCTTTGCCGCACAAAACCTTTTCTTATGAAAAGGTTTTTTTATTTTCACTAAAATTTTTATTCGCTTGATGACTTCATTCGTAGGTACTGGTTAATAAAACTCTATAGGTATCTTTGCTGTCTTAAAAATTAATATGCCTACATTAATAACTTGCCCTAAATGTAAAAATGAATTTGCAGCTGAAGATGCAATTGCTGAAGTGCTTGAGAAAGATTTTCAAACTAAACTGAATAAAGAAAGAGAAATACTTTCAAAACAATTTTCTATACAGCAGCAGGAACTGGAAAAACAACAAAAGGAATTTGAGGAAAAAAAGAAAAAAGAAAATGAATTGTTTGCAGAGCGATTACAAAAAGAACGCCTGAAATTAGAGACAGAATTACAGGAACAGTTACACAAATCAATCAGCGGCGATTATGAAAACAAACTTAGATTACTCGAACAAAATAATAAAGACAATGAAGAAAAATTAAAACAGGCAAGGCAAAAGGAACTTGACTTTTTACAAAAAGTTCAGGAATTAAAAAATAAAGAAAGTGAGCTGGAATTAAATCTGCAAAGACAACTTCAACAGGAAAGAGAAAAGATTACAGAAGATGTAAAAAAATTAGAACAACAAAAAACTCAGGCAAAAGAAACTGAATATTTATTAAAGATGCGTGAATTGGAAAAACAGCTTAAAGATCAAACAATACTTGCCGATGAAATGAAAAGAAAAATGGAGCAGGGCTCAATGCAGTTGCAGGGAGAAGTTCAGGAACAGGCATTGGAAGATCTGCTTAAAAACGCTTTCCCTTTCGATATAATAACTGAAGTAGCAAAAGGCAGGCGTGGCGCAGACTGTATACAAACTGTAAGAAATAATTTTGGTCAGGAATGCGGTCATATTATCTATGAAAGTAAACGCACACAAAATTTTTCGGCAGACTGGATAGAGAAATTAAAAGCTGATATGCGAAGCGAGAAGGCAGACATTGCAGTGATTGTTACTACAGTAATGCCAAAAGATATGGATTGCTTCGGTTTAAAGGATGGCATATGGATATGTACTTTCGATGAAGTAAAAGCCCTATCCGGTGTATTAAGAGATGGTGTTATAAGAGTTTACAATTCTGCAAAAGGTCATGAAAATAAAGGCGATAAGATCAACATGCTGTACACATATTTAACCAGCAATGAATTCACAGAAAAATGGAAAGCAATGCGTGAAGGATTTCTGTCAATTGCTCAATCTATCCAAAAGGAAAAAGATGTTATGGAAAAATTATGGGCAGCCAGGAAAAAGCAACTGGAAAAAATATTATACAACTCTAATGATATCAAAGGTTCTATTGATGGAATTTCCGGACACGATTCAATTGATTTTAATTTATTAGAAAACAGCGACGACGTTTTATTAGAAAATTAATTAGCCGCAACCCACGCCAAATACAATTCATCAAAAAATATATACTGAATATTTAAAGAAAATTTTTCGTCTTTTACAAACTCACAACTAATTATTCCCTCATCAACATTTAAATCAAATGGTTGTAAATGAATATCATCTTTAAAATCTACCTCTCTGCTTCCATACCATTTAAACACAGCTTCTTTACAACACCAAAGCAGGGTTAATAATCGTATTTCACCATTGACCATTGACCATTGACCATTGACTAATTCAATCTCTTCTTCATTTAAAAATTTATGTTTTATTTTTTCAACCTTTGGAGTTACCAGTTCAATATCAATCCCCACACGATGATCTTTACTAACAATCACTGCAGCATAATCACCACAATGAGAAATAGAAAAATGATATTCTTCGTTTGGCAAAAAAGGTTTTCTTGTATCAGCGATCTCTATCAAGTGATAAGGAAAATCGGGATAAAGGTGCTGTAGCAAATACCGCCCTGCCAGGTGCTGCAATTGCTTATGCGGATGCGTTATTTCTCTTTGCAATGGTACTTTCTGCAGGAAAAAATTTTTTTCCTCAGCTATATGCCAAATAGCTATTTTTGCATTACCATTAATTTTATCATAAAACAAAGGCATAAAGCAATTTAAGATTTGCAGTTTATGATTAATTACTCAATAGTCACAATAATAGTTTTGAATGATCCTCTCTGACCACCGTATTCTTGAAGAAATAGAAAAGGAAACTATAAAAATTCAGCCATATAACCGCGAATTTTTGGGCAGCAATAGTTATGATGTTCATTTAGGAAA
>Ga0066793_10001082_pt1 | contig 11958 bp, 14 predicted proteins | sample PersoiDNA2013189_FD_83876 | JGI IMG/M metagenome (GOLD analysis project Ga0066793, IMG submission 83876) | Permafrost soil microbial communities from the Arctic, to analyse light accelerated degradation of dissolved organic matter (DOM) -... | ecosystem: Environmental > Terrestrial > Soil >...
CCCCATATGCGTCCGGAGACGGCTTGAGCGACGCGCCGATCGGCGTATTTGATTCCGGCCTATTGCGCTCGCCGTCGCACGAAATTATCTCGCCGCGCTGTGCGCGGCCGGTTCCGATGCGCCCGATACCCTCGTGCTCGGCTGCAGGCATTTCCCGATGCTTGCGGGCGCTATTCGCGAGGCGATTGGTGATGAGATCCGTATTGTGGACTCGGCGGAGACGACCGCGCGAGAAGTGCGGGAGCACATCGATGCGGCGGGCTTGCGGTGCCGTGCGGCAGTTTCCGCCGTGCGCTTTCTCGCAACCGATGGCGCGAAGCGCTTTGCGCGGGTCGGTAGCCTTTTCTTCGGGCGCCCGATTTCGCCCGCTGATGTCGAACGCATCGATCTGTAGATGGGCTACTCGGGCAGGTTATAGGGCAGGGTAAGCGCTGTGGCTTCGATGGGCGGTGTTCCCGAATCCTGCTGCGCCTCCTCGCGCACGCCGAGCGCCGTGACGGCCAAAAACTCGCACGCGCCGTCGGCGCGTTTGACGGCGTCGACAACTTTGAAAGAGCGTCCATCGGCGAGACGTCCGGCGGTACCGGGGATGAGCTCCTGCTGCGTATGGGTTTCGAAGCGCTGCATGCGGCGCTTCACGCGCCCGCGGTAATGCGCGCGGGCAATGACTTCCTGACCCGTATAGCAGCCTTTGTCGAACGCAATCGCGCCCAACGCATCCAGGTTCAGCATTTGCGCGATGAACTCTTCAGAGGTCGCGGCGTAGACCTGCGGCTGGCCGCTCGCGATGTCGAAGCTGCGCCACCGTTGCCGGTCGCCGCGCGCCCGAGGCGCGGCATCAGCCGGACTGATAAGCAGCCATCGCGCAGGGGCGCCGGCGATGCGCGCGAGCGCCGATTCAGAATTCGGCGCTGCCGGCCGCGAATCATCCTCTGCCACGAGCCCATGAATGGTGAGCCCGGCCGAGACGTCGTTGAGCGCAACTTTCGCGCGCAGGATGTACTTTGAGAGCCGGCTCGCGACGGCTGCCGAGAGCTCGCGCGGCAGAACCGCGAGGATGTCGTCGGCTGCAACCAGGATCAGTCTTAAGAGCGCGATCGCGCGACCCTGCGGATTGTGATAGCCGGCCAGGAGGGACAGTTCGACGGACAGTGCCGTCACGTCGGCCGAAACCTGTCCCTGTAGAAAGCGTTGCGCGTCCGCTCCGCGGATGCGCAGCGCTCCCAGGTCATCGAGAAGGATTGATTCCATTACATCGTCAATGGGGCTTCAGCATTGTTTTTCCAGAGGTTTCAAGTGGTTCCGACAGGGGAATTCTGTCAGACTTGGTACTTATGCAGAATGCCCCTGTAAATCGCGACCGCGGCGCATCGGAAACTTTCTCCGAGGATGCGTCTTGCGCGGCACTGCCGTACCAGAAACCCCAGGAAATTGGCGGGCCTGCCGGCCTTGAGCCGACACGCTTTGGCGATTGGGAGCGCAAAGGTCGCTGCATCGACTTTTGAACAAACGCAAGTCGCGAGCGGCCGGCAACCTCTCGCATCCGCCGCGAGAGCACGCATGCCTGAACGACCTCTTTCACCTCACCTGTCCGTGTACAAGTTCAAGTACACCCTCGTCACGTCCATATCGAATCGCTTCGCCGGGCTCGTGCTATCGGTCGGATTTCTCATCTTAGTCTACTGGCTCGGCTCGCTCGCAGCTGGCGCGCGCGCGTATGCGCAGGCGTGCGGCATTCTGTCGCTCGGCGTGTTCAAGCCGATCTATTTGCTCCTGGTTGCGGCTTTCGTCTACCACTTGGTCGCCGGGGTACGGCATCTGGTGTGGGATTGCGGACTGGGCCTTGAGCGCGCGAGCGCGCGCCGCAGTGCATGGCTCGTGGCTGCGGTGAGCATCGCGCTGACACTCATCCTTGCCTACTTCCTTTTGGGGCCGGGGATGCATACAAAATGAGTTTGCGCAGCCCCTTGGGCCGCATATTGGGCCGCGGTTCAGCCAAAGAAGGCGTGCATCACTGGTGGCTGCAGCGCTTGACGTCGGTCGCGCTCGTGCCGCTGTCGATCGGCTTCGTCGCCTCCCTCCTCGCGCTGCCCGCGCTTGACTACGCGAGCCTCGTCGCATGGATGAGGCAGAGCGGCACGGCGCTCGGGCTCATTCTCTTTGTCCTCGTCGCCGCGCGGCACTCGCAGCTTGGTATGCGCGTGGTTATCGAAGACTACGTGCACGGCGAGGGCCTGAAAACTGTCGCGCTGGTGCTCATCGACTTTGCGCACGTGCTCATAGGCGTCGCGGCCGTGTTCGCGGTTCTGAAAGTTGCCTTGGGAGGCCGCCTGTGAGCGACTGGGTCGATCATAGCTACGACGTCATTGTGATCGGTGCCGGAGGTGCGGGCCTGCGCGCGACCCTCGGCCTAGCCGAGGCAGGACTTAGCACGGCATGCGTGACGAAACTCTTTCCGACGCGCAGTCACACGGTCGCGGCACAAGGCGGTATCAGCGCAGCCCTTGGCAATATGGGTGAGGATGATTGGCGCTGGCACATGTACGACACCGTCAAAGGTTCGGATTGGCTGGGCGATCAGGATGCCATCGAGTTCATGTGCAAGGAGGCGCCGGGCGCAGTCATTGAGCTTGAACATTACGGCGTGCCGTTCTCGCGCACCGATGACGGCCGTATCTATCAGCGTCCGTTCGGCGGTATGACGACTCACTTCGGCAAGGGCATTGCGCAGCGCACCTGCGCGGCAGCCGATCGCACCGGACATGCGATGCTGCATACGCTGTATCAACAATCGATCCGCCATCGCGCGACGTTTTTCGTCGAATATTTCGTGATCGACCTCATCATGGAAGACGGCGCATGTCGCGGCGTCGTCGCGCTCGATCTCGCCGAGGGCAAACTGCATCGGTTCCGCGCGCACATGACCATCCTTGCGACCGGCGGCTATGGCCGCATCTATTTCTCCTGCACTTCCGCGCATTCGTGCACCGGCGATGGCAATGCGATGGTGTTGCGCGCCGGGTTACCGCTGCAGGATATGGAATTCGTGCAGTTCCATCCGACCGGCATATACGGCGCCGGCTGTCTCATAACCGAAGGCGTGCGCGGCGAGGGCGGCTATCTGACGAACTCCAAGGGTGAGCGCTTCATGGAGCGCTACGCGCCGAACGCGAAGGACTTGGCATCGCGCGATATCGTCAGCCGCGCGATGACCGTGGAGATCCGCGAAGGCCGCGGCGTCGGTCCCGAGCACGACCACCTTTTTCTGCATTTGGAGCATCTCGGGCCCGAGGTCATCCATGAGCGTCTGCCCGGTATCGCCGAGACGGCACGTATCTTTGCGGGCGTCGATGTGACCAAAGAGCCGATCCCCGTGCAGCCCACCGCGCACTACAACATGGGCGGCATTCCCTGCAATTATCACGGCGAGGTCGTCCACAATCGCGCCGGCAATCCCGATGAGGTGGTGAGCGGTCTCATGGCCGTGGGTGAAGCTGCGTGCGTTTCGGTGCACGGCGCCAACCGGCTCGGGTCAAATTCTCTCCTTGATATCGTCGTTTTCGGGCGCGAGGCTGCGCGCCGTTGCGCGGAAGTCGTGACTCCAGGAACGCGCCACAGGTCCCTTGCGGGCGATGCGGGTGAAGCTGCGCGCGCGCGGCTTGAGCGCCTGCGGCGCGCGGAGGGCTCGCGCCCGACTGCCGCGATTCGACTCGAGATGCAGAAAATCATGCAGCTCGACGCTGCCGTATTCCGCTCCGGAGACACGCTGCAGCAGGGGATCAAAAAGCTCGCGAAGGTCCTGGAGTCATTCGCCGACGTTGGTGTTTCGGACCGGTCGCTTATTTGGAATACGGATCTCATCGAGACCCTCGAGCTTGAGAACTTGCTGTTGCAAGCGACCGCAACGATTCACTCGGCTGCGCACCGCACTGAAAGCCGCGGCGCTCACGCGCGCGAAGATTTCCCCGGGCGTGACGATGCCGGCTGGCTCAAACACACGCTCGTGTGGCTCGACGGTGACGGTCGCTCACGCTTCGAGTCCCGGCCCGTCCACTTGCAACCGCTGACGCGGGATGTCGACTCGATTGCGCCTAAGACGCGAACCTATTAGAGCGGAAGCTCAGGCGCGCAGCGGCGCGCCGCAGTGCGTCGGGCACAAGCGCGTGAGCCAATACGAGCCTTTCATGCGGCCGGCTGCGAAGGCCGGGGGATGAAAGCACAAGCGCAGCGGCTACCGTTGCGCAGCATGGCGTTAGGCAAGCGCCTCGCAACAGAGTCCGTAGACTTATATTTTAGAGGGCCGATCGATGGCGCAGTTCTTTCTTCCACGCAATTCTCGTATCGACCGCAATGGGCGCGTGCACAAGGCGCCCTGCGGAAGCGGTGCTCCGCGCCGCTTCCGAATCTACAGGTTCAATCCCAGCTCGGGTGAGCGACCGCGGCTGGATACCTTCGAACTTGATCCGGCGAGCTGCGGCGCCATGGTTCTTGATGCACTGATTCATATCAAAGCCGGTGTTGATTCGACGCTCACTTTTCGCCGTTCCTGCCGCGAAGGCATTTGCGGCTCATGCGCCATGAACATCAACGGCGTGAACCGGCTCGCCTGCACGACGTCGATGCATGACCTGGGCCCTGAGATCCGCATCTACCCTTTACCGCACCTGCCGGTCGTGAAGGATCTCATCCCCGATCTTACGACCTTCTATGCTCAGTATGCTGCAGTGCAACCGTGGCTCAAGACGCAGACTCCCGCGCCGCCGGATGGCGAGCGGCTGCAATCGAAGCACGATCAGGAAAAGATCGACGGTCCCGCCGCCTGCATCCTGTGCGCCTGCTGTTCCACGGCCTGCCCGAGCTACTGGTGGAACAGCGAGCGCTTTCTCGGCCCCGCGGCGCTGCTCGCGGCGTACCGCTGGATCATTGACAGCCGTGACGAGGCGACCGGCGCGCGGCTCGACGAGCTCGAGGACCCGTTTCGCCTGTACCGCTGCCACACCATCATGAATTGCACCGACGTGTGTCCCAAGGATTTGAATCCGGCGAAGGCCATCGCCGAGATCAAAAAGATGCTCGTTGAGCGCCACACATGAATGCTGCTTTCGCGGCGGAGAGTGCAGCGGCCGAGCTCGACCGGCGGCGCCTGCTGTGGCGCTGCCGGCGCGGCATGAAGGAGCTCGACGTCCTGCTCGAGCGCTACGCGCGCGCCGCTCACGGCCGGGCGAGCGCTGCCGAGCGGCGCGCGTTCGCGGCGCTTTTGGAGTTGGCCGATCCGCAGCTTGCGGACTACCTCTTCGGCCATGACGCGCCGAGCGACCCGGAACTCGCCCGGCTTGCGCGGCGCATCGGCTGTGGCGCATTTGCGACGGGAGAGGGCGATTGAGGCCCGCCCTTGAGGCTGTGTTCAGTGGATCACATCTTGTAGAGGCTCCTGGAAGCCTTTGTGCTCGACGCGACGAAATCCTGAACTTTCTTAAGGCTTCCCGGTCTATTGAGTTCGCGGCGCTGCGACCGTTTGAGTCGTGGCAGAGGGCGCGATGAGCGCCGATGTAAGTGATCTGAGCCTGGTGCGACGTGTTCAAAGCGGAGACAAAGGCGCGTTCGACGCGCTGGTGTTGAAGTATCAGCACAAGGTGACGAAGCTCGTGATGCGGTATGTCAGAAATCCGGCGGAAGCCGAAGACATTGCTCAAGAAGCGTTCATTAAGGCTTATCGGGCGCTCGCGCAGTTTCGCGGCGACAGCGCCTTTTACACGTGGCTGTACCGGATCGCGATCAACACTGCGAAGAACGCAGTCGTGTCACGCGACCGCAGCCCGGTCGATTACGACCTCGACACGCAAAACTCCGATGAATCCTACGAACTGCAGGGGCGTATGAAGGACGCTGAGACTCCGGAAGGCCTGGTGCTGACCGATGAGATCCGCACTACGGTTAATGCGGCAATGGATGCGCTGCCCGAGGACTTGCGCACCGCGATCGTGCTGCGCGAGCTTGAGGGTTTGAGCTACGAGGAAATCGCGGCCAGCATGGATTGTCCTGTCGGCACCGTGCGTTCACGTATCTTCAGAGCACGCGAGGCCATTGACCGGCGCTTGCGTGAAGTTTTCGAAGGCGGCCTCGGCCGCGCCGAGGAGTTGGGATGAACGAAGAGCTCGACAGTCAACTTTCCGCGATGTTCGATGACGAGTTGCCGCAGGCCGAATGCGAGCTTCTGGCGCTGCGGCTGTCGCGCGACCGCGCGCTGCAGGCGCGCTGGGGCCGCTACGCGGCGATCGGCGCGGCGGTGCGTGGCGGCGACATCCGGCTCGGCGGGATGGTGGCCTACGAGGTGAGCTCAGCGCTCGCCTCTGAACCGCTGCTGGCGGACGCGCGCGAGCGCCCGATGCAGCCTACGGGGCTAACGCTTGCGCGCTGGTGGCGGCCGATGGCCGGCGCCGCACTTGCCGCGAGCGTCGCGGCGCTGTCCATCCTTTGGCTGCAGCAGAATTCATTGCCCGCTTCCGCCCCGCTTGTCGCCCGCAGCACCGCGCCTTCCGCCGCGCCCGTGGAGGTGCCGGCAAGCTATGTCGTGCCGCGTGCGCTCGAGGCGCGCGCAATGCGGATGCCCGCAACCGAGCTTGCGAATTACGTGGTCGCGCATAGTCAGTTTTCGACGCCGGTGAGCCGCGGCAGCCTGCTCTCGGCGCTGATGGCGAGCGAGTCGGCGGCCGTGGGCGCGCCCGAGCAAGCCGCCGGTGCCGCCGGCGATCCGGATCATCATGCAGACGACTCGCCCTAGCGACCGCCTGGCTTGGTTCGTTTTCGCGCTCGTGGTCGCCTCGACCGCGACCGCGCAGGAACCGCGCCTGTGGCTTGAACGCATGAACCAGGCGTTGACGGCGCGTAATTACGACGGCGTCTTCGCGCATTGGCAGGACGGCAAAGTTGAGATGTTGCACATCGTGCATCGCAACCAGAATGGCGCAGTCACCGAGCGCCTCGCATCGCTCGATGGATCTGGTCGCGAGTTCATTCGCACCGGAAATGAACTGACGTGCTACCTGCCCGACAAGCGCACAGTGATCGTGGAGACGCAATCCGGGGAGCAGGGACCGCTCCTCGCCGGCTTTCCCACCTTTGATGAGAAATCCGCAGACTTCTACGATATCCGCGAGCTGACGCGCACGCGCTTGAACCGCCGCAATACACGCGTCATTGCGGTCACGCCGCGTGACGAGTTCCGTTACGGCTATCGATTGTGGATCGATGAGTCCACGGCTATGCCGCTGAAGACGCAGCTTTGTGACGCGCACGGACGCATCATCGAACAGGTCGTGTTTGCAAGCCTCACCCTTGCGAGCCGCATTCCAGACTCGGCATTCAAGCCGGAGGTTGCGACGGACGGCTTCCAATGGCTGCGCAGCGCGCCGCGCGCGGCAGGTCCTGAGCCGGCAAATGCATCGGCGCTGTGGAGTGCTCTTAAACTGCCGCCCGGTTTTCGTATGACCGTGCGCTCCGCGCAGATCATGCCCGGCGCGCAAGATCCGGTGGCGCACCTCGTGTTCAGCGACGGGCTCGCATCGGTTTCGGTGTTTGTCGAAACGCGCTCCGAAGTGGTGCCTGCCGATCAGCAGCCGGTCGCTGGCGTCGCCAATGTCGGCTCGGCCTCGGCATTCTCCACCGTCATCGACGGCCACAAGGTGACGGCGGTCGGCGAGGTGCCGCCCGCCACGGTTCGCTTCATCGCCTCCTCCGTGAAGCGGTCCGAGGCCGCTCTGTCGGCCGCCTCGCCCGGACACTGATCACATCGCCACGGAAGAGCCGCACCCGCTCGGCCGTTTGACCGTCGTGCGGCGGCGCGACTGCGAGCTGTGCGAGTACATGCTTGCCGAGCTTGCGGCGCTTGCCCGTTCGATCGCGTTACCGCCGCTTGATGTAGTGGACGTGGACGCTGATCCCGAGCTTGTGCGCCGCTACGGCCTGCACGTGCCGGTTCTGCTTCTCGACGGCTCGCTGGTGTGCCGGCACCGGCTCGACGTTCCGGAACTCAGGCGCATCCTGCGGCTATAATGCGCGCGCGGCAAACGGGGGGGCTCATCCTCGCGGCGGACGCGTGCTCGAGGCTTTGATGCGGCTCATACGCAACTTCTCCATTATCGCTCATATTGACCACGGCAAATCCACCCTTGCTGACCGCTTCATCCAGATCTGCGGCGGGCTCGCCGCGCGCGAAATGCAGGACCAGGTGCTCGACTCGATGGAGCTTGAGCGTGAGCGTGGCATCACGATTAAAGCTCAGAGCGTCACGCTTTTCTACACCGCAGCCGATGGCGAGCGCTATCAGCTCAACATGATCGATACGCCCGGGCACGTGGATTTCTCTTATGAAGTCTCGCGCTCACTTGCCGCCTGCGATGGTGCACTTCTGGTCGTGGACGCGACCCAGGGTGTCGAGGCGCAGAGTGTCGCCAATTGCAACACGGCAATTGAACTGGGCCTCGAGGTTCTACCGGCGATTAACAAGATCGACCTGCCATCGGCGGAGCCTGACCGCGTCGCGAAGGAAATCGAGGAGATCATCGGCATCGAGGCGCAGGACGCCGTGCGGGTGAGCGCCAAAACGGGCGAGGGCGTGCAGGAACTCCTGGAGAGACTGATTGAGCGGATTCCGCCGCCCAAGGGCGATCCCAACGCGCCGTTGCAGGCGCTCATCATCGACTCGTGGTTCGACAACTACATGGGCGTTGTATCGCTCGTGCGCGTAGTCAATGGTGCCCTCAAGTGCGGCGACAAGATTCGCGTCATGTCGACCGGGCGCAGCTTCGGCGTCGACCAGCTCGGGCGTTTTACGCCAAAGTCGATCCCCGAACCGACGCTTGCGACCGGCGACGTCGGCTTTGTCATCGCCGGCATCAAGGAAATCGACGGCGCGCCCGTAGGCGATACCATCACGCTCGAGAATCGCCCGAGCGCCAGACCGCTGCCCGGTTTCAAACAGATTCAGCCGCGCGTGTTTGCCGGCTTGTTTCCAATCGATGCCGACGATTATGAGAAATTTCGCGACGCGCTCGCAAAGCTGCGCCTGAACGACTCGGCGCTGCACTACGAACCGGAAGTGTCCGGAGCCTTGGGGTTTGGATTTCGCTGCGGCTTTCTGGGCCTGCTGCACATGGACATCGTGCAGGAGCGCCTCGAACGCGAGTATCAGCTCGCCCTCGTAACGAGCGCGCCGACGGTCGTGTACGAGGTGCTGCGCACCAATGGCGCGGTCGAACTCATCGACAACCCGGCAAAACTGCCGCCGGTGAATGAGATCGAGGAGATTCGCGAACCGATCATCATCGCCAATATGTTGGTGCCGCCCGAATACATCGGCGCGGTTCTGAAGTTGTGCACCGACAAGCGCGGCGCGCAGAAGAAACTCTTGTATCTTGCGAATCAAGTGTCGCTGCAATATGAGTTGCCGCTCGCCGAAGTCGTCATGGACTTCTTTGACCGCCTGAAGTCATCGAGCCGCGGTTATGCGTCCTTCGATTATGAGTTCAGCCATTTTCGCGCCGCGCCGCTCGTCAAGCTTGACATGCTGATCAACGGCGATCGCGTGGATGCGCTGTCGCTCATCGTGCATCGCGACACGGCCTACCAGAGGGGCCGCGAGCTCGTCGACAAAATGCACGAGCTCATTCCGCGGCAGATGTTCGAGGTCGCGGTGCAGGCGGCGATCGGCAGCGCCGTTATCGCACGCGCCACCGTGAAGGCGCTGCGCAAGAATGTGCTCGCGAAGTGTTACGGCGGCGACATCACGCGCAAGCGGAAGCTCCTCGAGAAGCAAAAAGAGGGCAAAAAGCGCATGAAGCAGGTCGGCCGCGTCGAGATTCCACAAGAAGCCTTCCTTGCGGTGCTGCAGGTCGGGCGAAAAACCTAAGCAGCAGAGTCTTTCATGTTCATGCAAATCATCGTCGCTTTGAGTTGGCTCGCATTGCCTGTGGCTCTGTTGTGCGTGGTCGATGACTGGTTCCTGCGACCGCGACGACAGATTGCCGCCGCCTCGCAGCCAGTGCGGGATCCGCCGCTCGTGGCGTTCGCCTATCACGCACTGCCGGTGCTGGTGTGCGCCGCCGTGTTGCGCCTCTTGGTCGCCGAGCGTCTCGACTTCGCGCTCGTGCTGTCGCTCATCACGATTCTCACGGGGATTATCTGGTGGCTCGATGTCGCCATCCTGCGCCCGCGCCGTGCCGCGGCCGCGCGCGCCCAAGGACAGGACCCGACGCTGATCCCGGAGCCGGCGACCGTAGACTACGCGCGCAGCTTCTTCCCGGTGGCGCTCGTGGTGCTGTTATTGCGCTCGTTTATTTTCGAGCCGTTTCGGATACCCTCGGATTCGATGATGCCGACGCTTTTTGACGGCGACTTCATCATCGTCAACAAATCGATCTACGGCCTGCGCTGGCCGGTGTTCAACCGCAAGTTTCTGACGATCCAGTCCCCGCAGCGCGGCGATGTGGTGGTGTTTCGCTATCCGCTCGATCCGTCCATCAACTACATCAAACGGCTCGTTGGGCTGCCCGGCGACCGCATCCAGGTGACGAACGACCGCTTGACGGTCAACGGCATGCCGGTTCCTTTCGACATCGTCGGCCCATACGACGACGGCTGCTATATACAGATGCAGCTTGCGGTTGAGCATCTCGGCACGCACACGCATCAGGCGATGCTATGCCCTGTGCCGCTCGACATAAGGTCGGACGCGGCGCCCGGCTGCAACCGGCATGGCGCGCGCGGCTACTACTGCGCGGACGGTCCTGTTGATCCCGTGGAGGCGAGCCTCGCCGTGCCCGGTCGGGTCATTGAAGTGCCGCCCGGCGAGTACCTCATGATGGGTGACAATCGCGACAACAGCGAGGACGGCCGAGTCTGGGGCTTCGTGCCTGAGGATCATCTGGTCGGCAAAGCGACGCGAATCTGGTTCAATTGGGATCTGCAGCGTTCCGGCGGACCGATCTGGAGCCGGATTGGCGCTCACATTGACTAACAGTCTGCAACGGGGAGACGCACCATGCAAAGCAAGCAACGCGGCGTAACGGTCATCGGCTGGCTCTTTCTGCTCATGCCGATCGCCATCGTCGGCTACGCCGGCATTCGTTTGGCGCCTGTTTATCTGAACTATATGAAGGTCGCGCGCTCAATGGATGCGCTCACGAGTGAGCTGCACGCTGACGACACGCCGAGCGTAACGATGATCCGCACGGCGCTCGGCAAACACCTCGATATTCAAAGCGTGACCTATCCAGATCTCAAGGACTTCGAGATCCGCAGGGACGGCTCAGTGTGGATCGTGCAATCGACTTATGAGGAATCTGCACCGTTGTTTTCGAATATCGCGATGGTCGTCGCATTCGACAAAACGGTGCAGATCAAGTGAAGCCGTTCGGGCGCTGACGATGAGGGCAGCTGACTGGCCGGCGCGCTGGGTGCTGGAAAAATTGTCGTATGCGCCGCGCGATCTCAGCCTCTTCAGCACCGCTCTTACGCACCGCAGCGTATCCGCGGCGAACAATGAGCGACTCGAGTTTCTGGGTGACGCCGTGCTCAATTTATTGATCGCCGAGCATCTGTACCGTGCGTTTCCCGACGCCTCAGAAGGTGACTTGAGTCGCTTGCGATCACGCTTGGTGAGCAGCGAGCCTCTGGCTGAAGTGGCCGCTTCTCTCGGGCTTGGGGACGCCCTGTACTTGGGGTCGGGCGAGCTTAAGACTGGCGGGTTTCGGCGCAAGTCGATTCTGGCGGATGCCCTGGAGGCGGTATGCGGGGCGGTGTTCCTCGACGGCGGCCTTGAGCCCGCGCGACTCGTTGTCGAATCGCTGTTCGCGTCACGGATCGCAGCCCTGCCGCCGCCGTCAACGTTGAAAGACTCCAAGACCCGCCTGCAGGAGTATCTGCAATCGCAGGGTTTGCCGCTGCCGCGCTACATGGTCG
>Ga0066793_10001083_pt1 | contig 11951 bp, 10 predicted proteins | sample PersoiDNA2013189_FD_83876 | JGI IMG/M metagenome (GOLD analysis project Ga0066793, IMG submission 83876) | Permafrost soil microbial communities from the Arctic, to analyse light accelerated degradation of dissolved organic matter (DOM) -... | ecosystem: Environmental > Terrestrial > Soil >...
GATTGAGCAGCGGATCTCGCGTCAAGGTGGGCTGCCCTTTCGGGACTGCACCGGCGACAGGGATCTGGTGACAGCGTCGCAGGGCTTGTGCACGAACAGCCACCTGCTACGATCCGGGCACCCGGATCGTAGCAGGTGGCTGTTCGTGCACAAGCCCTGCGACGCTGTCACCAGATCCCTGTCGCCGGTGCAGTCCCGAAAGGGCAGCCCACCTTGACGCGAGATCCGCTGCTCAATCGCCTACCGGCGATGACCACTCCGAAAGGAGGTCCTTTCGGCGAGCTACAAGCTTCGTCCGGGGACTGCCGCCCCAAAGGGCCGTCAGCTCGAGCCCCATCACGTCGACACACTGTCAGTGTTCCCAGGCCAGTCGTGTGCGGCGCTGCACGCCGGGCGCCGTTCTATCCTATGGGGCATGGAAGCCAACCACGCGGCTGGGCGCTTTGAGCAGCTCTTTGCGCAGCACCGCACCGCTGCGATCCCCGATCTCTGGCCGTGGCAGCGAGAGGTCCTCGGCGGCCTCGAGGTGGCTACGGGCGACGTGGCCATTGATCTGCCAACGGGGACCGGAAAGACTCTGCTCGGGCTCCTCGCTGGCGAGGATTTCCGCTCGCGGACCGGCGCGCCCGTCGCCTATGTCGCAGGAAACAAGCAACTCGCCGCCCAGGTGGAACGGCAAGGTCGCCAACAAGGGATCGCCGTTGTCCGCTTTCAGGGCTCAAAGGACGGATGGGATCGCGCCTCTGTGCTGAGCTACAACTTTGGCGAAGCAATTGGCGTGATGAACTACTGGAACTACTTCAACGCGAGCCCTGGCATCGATGCCGCCGGCCTGCTGATCCTTGATGACGTACACCTTCTCGAGCAGCCGCTCCGCGACATGTACACGGTGGCCGTACGTCGAAATGACCCTGTGTTCGAAGAGCTACTTACGCGCATCGTTGACCGATGCCCCTACTACTCCCTTGCGGCGGACCTTCTCAATGGCGTCGCCCCGCCGTCCCCTCCGGAGATGGTCGTCTTCCCCGACAGCGCGGAGCTCGCAGGGGGCATCAGAGACCTTCTCGACGACCGACTGATCTATGGAAGCAACGCATGGTGGGCATGGCAGCAAATCCGAAGTAGGTTGGAGGTCTGCTGCTGGCTCATATCCTCGCGCGCAATCACTTTCGCACCATACATACCGCCCTCACAGACGTTCGGGCACTTCGCGAGGCCGGCCCAGCGCATCTACATGAGTGCGACGATCGGGACGGTCGATGACCTTCGTCGTCGCCTCGGTGCCCCGCCGCTCGAGAAGCTGTCTGCAACGGTCAAGCCCCGGCAGGGCGACCGACTCGTCTTGATCTCCGAATCAGTGGAAGCCAGCGCCGCCGAGGACACGATCGACGCTCTCCGCCCCCTCCTCGCGGGCTCCGGCAAGGCCCTGTGGCTGTGTGCGCGGCGGGACACGGCGGCGGAATATGTGCGAGTGCTCGAGGCATCCGGGTTGCCTGGTTCAGTGCGTCTGCTCGAAGGCGACAACGGCGCCGATGAGACATTCGCGTCCGCGCCATCCGGCCATCTCGTAGCGGCAGGCCGTTACGACGGGATGGACTTCCGAGATGACGCCTGCCGCATTGAGGTGATCCCGGAAGTCCCAATCGCGACGAGCGACCTTGAAGAGTGGACGAGCGCGTACCTGCGAGATGCGGGGTTTGCCGACGCGCGATTCTCGCAGCGCGTCGCCCGTGCGTCTCGCGTCGGCGATGAGGCTCTCGAGCATGGCGACGCCCTGGAAGAACTTGAACTCGGTCACCCGGTCGCGAATCTGCTCGGGGAAGCTGGTGAGCGGCACGGACACGTTCTTGGCGGAGCGACCGAACGCGCCCACGAGGTGCGCCTTGACCTCGCCGCGGAGCGACCCGCGATAGATGGGCAGGGCCGCCTCGTCCGGGTAGCCATTCAGCTCGTGGATGACCCATTCCTTGAAAGGCTCATGGCGCAGCCGTGAGGCCAGGATCTGGCATTTGCGGAGCATGTCCGAGAGCGATTGCGACGGGTCGGTCGCGGCCGCCGAGATCTCGTCGAGGAGGGTCACCCGAGGTCCTCCTTGGCCGTCGCCAGGAACCGCTCGCGAGCCGCGTCGTAGGCCCCGATGGCCTCGTCCATCGGGGCGTCGCTCCGGTTGATGTACGCCTGCGGGTCGTCGGCCGCATCCCAGGCGAAGCGGTCGAGAGCCACGAGGGCGTCATACATCGTCTTGGCCGCTGGCCCGACCGCGGGCTTCCGAGCCAGGAGCGAAATCTCGGCGGCGAGGTGGCTCAAGGGGTCGGTTGAGGTGAGAGGCGGGGCGTCGATGGTGTGCCGGTCGGGGTCGGCGAGGAAGTCGAAGACCGCGTCGTACTGACGCTTCAGGATGCGGACGTGCTCGTCGGCCTCGCGCAGGAGGGTCGAGTACCGCTCGCGCCGCAGGTCGATGAAGCGGATGCGGTCCTCGTAGCCGTGTTTGCGCCCCTCGACGAGCAGTGTCGTGATAGAGGCGACGACCGCGGCGGCAATACCCGTGACGAGGGCGACCCCGAGCGTTTCGAGTGGCGTCATGCGAGCAGTGTGGCATCAGCGGCCGGCGGCGATCACCTCTGGCAGCGCGGACCGTCACTGGTCGGGCGGCCTCTTGCGCCAGGAGGCCGAGTACGCGCGGCCCGCTGACCCCATTGCGTCCGGGCACGTCCTCGCCCATCGTGGCGGTGATGGAACCCCGCCCCCTCGTCAGCCCGCTCGTCACGATCGACATCGCCCTCCTCGGCGCGACGGTCGAGGAGTCCGCGCGGCTGCGCGAGCGCCACGTCCTCCCGTTTGTCGTCGACGCGATGGTGCTCATCGAGGACGCCCTCTACCGGACCGCCGAGTACGTCCCGACCTCGCGCCCGGGAGGCGTCGTTCCCTGGCCTCGACCCTCGGCGCTTTCGCACCTCCTGGCGCTCCATGCCATCCGGGTCTACGGCAAGCCCGACCTGCTCGATGAAGTGGTCGAGCATTTGCCCGAGGTGGCGGCTCAGAAGGGTCGTGACCCGGGTCCCGCGTTCGCCCTTATCGCCGCCGAGTACGCCCCGGCAATGCGCCTCGTGGACCCCTCGGGCATCGTCCTGCCCGACATGGAGGACAAGCTCGCCGATGTCTTCGCCAAGGACCCCGACGATGAGCCGACCGCCCGCCTGTCGCGCCTGCTCGACCCGTCGATCCTGCTGACCCGCGACCGCGAGGCCCTCCTCGCCTTCGGCTTCGGCCAATGGGTCGAGGACCCCGAGATGGACGCCATCGTCTGGATTACCAAGGACGATTGGCTCAAAGCGACCCTCTCGGTTCGCAACCACGCCTTCTCCGCGCAGATGGAGGTCGGCGGCCGGGTGATGGTCGTCACCGGCAATGCGGTCACCGCCGGCGCGCGCAAGGCCATTGCGGTCGCTCGCGACCACCCGATCTCGGCGGCACTGCTGCTCGCCGGCCTGCTCGTCTTCCTCTACACAACCCGCGACTCGCCGGTCTGGGCGCAGTTGCGCGACGGGCTCACCAAGACCACGACGACCGCGCTCACCGAGTTCGACGCACGGGCCAAGGGACGGCCGGAGGCTGCCGCGGCTGCCGGGGTCAGGGTCGCGGCCTATCTCGCCAAGCACGTCGGCCCCGATCTTCCCGTGGCCCACGTCGCTCGCGCGCTCGCCATCGCCCCGCGCGGCGGGCTGAACGCGCAGGAGCTGCGCGCCATCACGGGTTACAAATTCGCCGTCCGGCCCATCCTCGACGCGCACCCTGCGTTCGTCCGCGACGAGGAAGGCCGCTGGCATCTCGGCATCCCGGCGCGCTTGCTCCTGCTTCCCATGCCGCGCTCCTGACGCGCGCCTCCGCTGGGTTCACGGCGCGCTTCACCCCCCAGCTCGAAGTTCTGAACGCCAATGGCGACGTCGTGGCCCGGGAGTGTCAACGAAAGACCGGCCCCGAAGGGCCGGTCTCTGCGTCGTCTTCCAGGATCATTCCTGGTGCTCCGGGATTGCTCCCGGCGGGTGCTGTCAACAACCCTATTGTGCCCCAGGAGTGATCGCTGTCAAGTCCAGGGTCAAAGTGACCGCTGGGCGTGGAGACGGCGGGACTCGGACCCGCTTCTGAGTGTTGACAGCACCCTGTCCTACCCATAGACGACGCCCCCACGTGCTCGTATCGTCGCATATGAACGGGCGTTCGACAAGCTGCGGCTGGCCAGCAGGCCGCGGTGACGTAAGCCGGTCGAGGGGATCGGGATCGGGGATGAACTGTTCATGGTCGGTCTGTTCACCCGTCGCGCCGGTCAGGCTCGCAACGAGCCCATCGCGCGGACTGGGATCATTGCCGGGATCCCCTCCGAGCCGCTCGTGAATGCACGTACAAATGGGCCCATGTATGGCTGCTACTTGGCTGTAGGGCTCCGGCTCCGGCTTCCTCTGACACCCTGCCCGAGCGCACGCTGAGCGTCAGGCTGGCCGGTGTCAGATTGGTGGTTGCTCAGCCATCTCCGAAGGGGAGGTGGGCTGGGCTCTCGCCGCTCACCATGAACAACGGGCGACCTCGGTCCGGCTCCATCGATCCTGCCCTGTTCATGTCGTCATTGTCCAGCACTGGTCGCACCCAGCAAAAAGCCCCTTCGTCCGGCCCGGCTGATTTCGTACACAGGGTCTCACATCGGATGCGCCCCTCGACACAAAGTGCCGGCGTCATCGGCAGTCCGGTCGGCCGGCGAGGAAGGATTCGAAGGCCATCCTCGGTCCGTCCAGCGCAAGATGGCGGCGAGCGCCAAGTCGACATCCGTTGCGCACAGCTCGAATGGCACGACGGCGGCCGGCCGGCTCCGTCGGTAGGCCGTTGACTCGTGTCGCTGACGTGAAGCGCGCGTCCCTCGATGCAACGACGCCACACGCGGCGCACGCGCGAATGCCGCTTTGGCGGTCGACAGCTCGGAAAGCGAGCTTGCTCCAACCGGTCCCGTCAGCATCGTCATCGTCCCATGAGGGAGCCCACGATCAACCAGGTCCCCCAGGGAGATCTACGAAGTTATGACGTGTTTGGGCGGTGCCGCCGCTATCCTCGGAACGGACACGCCGGACGGGACGGGATGGGATGGGAGCCAGGGCGGCATGGAACGCGTCGGAGCGCAAGGCTGGAGACACTCGTCGGTTCGAGCCGTAGCCGCCGATGATCCGGTCGAGTGGATCACGGCGGAAGCGCGTGCCCTCGTGTATCGCGCGATCGAAGCGGGTTGGTCTGGACCGCCATTCGATCCGATCGAGATTGCGGCCCTGCTTCGAATCCCGGTGTACCCAAGTCAGGAAGTACTCGATGCCCGTCTTGTCCCGCACCATGCCGGGGTTCGCATCGAGTTCAACCCAAACCGGCCACCAGGTCGAATCCGCTACTCGATCGCGCATGAGATCGGCCATGCGCTGTTTCCAGATCATGCCGAGGTGGCCCGTCATCGCCTCTCCGCCGGTCATGCCCAGGGCCACGACGCCGAGCTAGAGCTGCTGTGCAATCTCGCTGCCGCCGAGTTGCTCATGCCGATTGGGTCGTTTCCCGAGGCCAGCTCGGCCGAGTTTACGATCGACGCTGTCCTTGAACTTCGAACCCGGTACGACCTGTCGACCGAGGCTGTGCTCCTTCGTGTCGGCCGGCTGGCGAGGGATCCCGTCGGCGTGTTCGCTGCTGCACCTCGCGGCCGCCTGTCCTCAGACGGGTACCGGATCGACTACGTGATCGCGCAGCGGGGCACGTTTCGCTCACGGCGCGGCGATGTTGTCCCCGAGCACAGTGCGGTCAGCGAATGCACGGCCGTAGGATTTACGGCGAGGGGAACCGAGCGATGGCCTCGTAGCCACGATCCCATTCACATCGAGTGCGTCGGGATACCGCCCTATCCGGGCGATGTGCTGCCCCGAGTTGCCGGACTGATGCTCGAAGCCCACCCGAGTCGCCATGCTCGGCACGGGATCGAGTTCCTCGTCGGGGACGCCACCTCCCCCCGTGGAGCAGGGCCCCGCATCATCATGCAGGTGGTCAATGATGCGACCGCGCGCTGGGGGGCCGGCTTCGCTCGGGAAGTCCGGAAGAAGTGGCCGAGCGTCGAGGAGGACTTCAAGGCCTGGGTCGCCAAGGAGGGAGCATTGCGGCTCGGGCGGGTCCACCTCGTCGACATAGCCGACGACCTGGCGATCGCCTCGATGGTTGCTCAACACGGTTATGGCCCCTCCCCGAAGCCACGGATTCGCTACCAAGCACTTGAGGCATGCCTCGACGCGGTGCGTGACATTGCAGTGAGCCGCGGCGCCGCCGTCCATGCGCCTCGAATCGGCGCCGGTCAAGCTGGCGGATCATGGCCAGTTATCGAGGAACTGATCAACGACATCCTCGTACGGCAGGGCGTCAAGGTGGTGGTCTATGACCTTCCGGGCACGCCGAGACCGTCGGGCGAGATCAGTGTGGAGCGGCAGATGCCGCTCGCGCTGATCTCGTAGGCGGAGGCCCCGGGTTGGCGCGTCTGGTGGTCCTTTCTGGGCCGATCAGCTCGGGCAAATCCACTCTGGCCGCGCAGCTGGAGAGCCAATTCGGGATCGAGCGGATCCGAACTCGAGCGCTGCTTGAAGCTCGATTGAGCGCTGGCCGGGCGGCAACCCGAGCGAATCTCCAGCAGCAAGGCGAGCTCCTTGACACCCGGACTCACGGTCGGTGGCTGGCCGAGGAGCTCGGCAAGGCTTTGGCCTCACACCCCGACACCGTTGTCGTCCTCATCGATGCCGTCCGCCGAAGCGAACAGGTCGAGGCGATCAGGGCAGCCTTCGGATCACGCGTTACGCACGTTCACCTGACCGCGCCTGAGCCGGTCCTGGCCGCGCGATTCGCAAAGCGAGACCGCCCGGGCGAGGCACCGAGTTACGCGGCCGCCACGTCTGACCCGACGGAGGCCCAGGTCGAGACGCTCGCGACGATCGCCGACATCGTCATCGACACGGAGCGAAACACGCCTGGCGATGTCCTGGCGCGGGCAGCGGCGAGGTTGGGCCTCTTCGGTTCCCAGAGCGAGCGCGTCGTCGACGTTCTGATTGGCGGGGGCTACGGTAGCGAGGGGAAAGGCCATATCGCGTCATATCTCGCCAAGGAATATGGACTGCTCGTTCGGGTCGGGGGACCGAATGCCGGCCACAAGGTGATGCTCGAGTCAGGGTCCTATACCCACCATGTTCTGCCGTCGGGCACGCGCCTCTGCGAAGCTAAGCTGATGATCGGTCCTGGCGCGGTGCTGTCCGTCCAGCAGATCCTCAAGGAAGTCGCCGACTGTGGGGTCGAGGTCGGCCGTCTCTGGATTGATCCGCAGGCGATGGTGATCAACGACGACGACATCGCAAGCGAGAACGCGCTCGTGAGCGAAATTGGTTCGACGGGCCAAGGCGTCGGGGCGGCCACGGCCCGCCGGATCATGGGACGGGCCACGAACACCGCGCTCGCGAGAGATGTGATCGAGCTTCGCCCATTCATCCGACCTGCGGCTGACGTGCTCGACGAGGCCTATGCGAGCGGGACACGAGTCTTCTTGGAGGGGACCCAGGGAACGGCCTTGAGCCTGTATCACGGCTGGTATCCACATGTCACCTCGCGCGACACCACGGCGTCGGGCTGCTTGGCTGAGACGGGCATTCCACCGTCTCGCGTTCGACGGATCGTAATTGTCGTTCGGACCTACCCGATCCGGGTCGCAAGTCCCCGCGGAAAGACGTCTGGGCCAATGTCGAGAGAGATCAGCTGGGCGGAGGTCGCCCGTCGTGCCGGGCTCAACGTAGATGCACTACGAAAGGCCGAGCGGACCTCGACCACGAATCGCCGACGCAGGGTCGCCGAGTTCGACTGGGCTCTGCTCCATCGCGCCGCGGCCTTGAACGGCCCGACCGACATCGCCCTGACCTTCTCCGACTACATCACAGCATCAAACCGAGATGCGCGACGGTTCGAGCAACTTAGCGAGCCGACGATCGACCTCATCGAGGAGATCGAGTCGGTGGCTGCCGCGCCGGTGTCGCTGATATCAACACGGTTTCATGCTCGCAGCATCATTGACCGGCGGAACTGGTAGTGGATCCCCGACGTCTCGTCGCTCGCTTTCCGCGCCTGTACCACATGGCGCATTTCGGTAGTTGGCCGTCGATCGAGCGCCACGGCCTCCTGAGCACGAGCAGCCTCCTCGACGTATTCGACATCCAGGGGCCTGAGCGCGATCGAATCGAGTCGCGGTGGCGCTCGACGTCCATCCCCATCGATCATCCTGAGCACGGTCAGGCTGTGGTTCGCGACCAGCTACCCCTCCGACCCGACCTACTCCGGCGGTGTCTGAGGGACGGCATGACGCCAGAGGACTGGTATCGGACCCTCAACGCGCACGTCTTCTTCTGGGTCGACGAGCCGCACCTCAAGACGCTGCTCAACGCCAGAGCCTATCGTGAGCTCCCTCAGGCGGTCCTTGTTCTCGACACGGCGCGGCTTCTCGAACGCCATCTTCCCGCGGTCCGCCTCTCCTCGATCAACTCCGGCAGCATCCTCCGAGGTGGTGCCCCCCGCGGCCGAGAGACTTTTCTTCCCGTTGCGGACCACTCGCAGTCCCGCCTCGTCGAACTGTGCGTCATCGGAGCCGTGCCGGACGTGCGTGCGCTCGTCCTCACCGTCGAGCACTGGTGGCCCGATGGCCGCCGCGAGCTGCTCTGACGGCGGCCGCCATCGCCTGCATCCGATCTTCCCTGGCCGCGAGTGCTATCGGTCCTCGCCGCCGTTGGATCGACAAGAACGAAGCCCGCATCCTGGAACGCTGCGAGGATCGGGGCGGGAGTGTCGTTGGGCGGTGCCACGGCGCCGTGTCGTTCCTGTCAGGGTGTGCGACTCGGGTTCGTGGACACAGCGGCGTCGAGCCGGCGGTGAAGGAACGAGACGATCGTCAGGATCTCGAGAGCTTCCTCCTCTGTCACCGTGCGAAAGCCGACCTTGGGCACGTGAGCCGGAAGGTTCCGAAAGTATGAGAACGTGCCCGCCATCATGAGCGCGACTCCGCGGTGCTCGCTGATGTCGTTGTCAGTCGTCAGTCCGTTCCATGCGAGCATCGGCGTACGGTTGTTCTTGATCCCGAGGGCTTGCTCGACAAGTGCGTGACCGTCGAGGGCCAGTCCTGTCCGATCCCGCAGCTTCTGCGCCACGCTCTTGGTCGCCTCGAAGACTGCGTGGAAGTAGTTGCCTTCGAGCAGCTCCGGTCTACAAAACCGCAAGACATCGCCGGCGATCCCACGCCTCATCAACTCCGAGCGGAGTTTGCTGGCCCGTTGCTGGGCTTCGGACAGCGTCGTGGCCGCCGGAACCTGCTCGAGCTTGCCGTCGTCGCGTATCCGCATGCCGGCGAACGCGAGGATTACATTCAAGTCGTGACGGCGATCCTCGAATTGGTCGCGATTTTCTCGGTAGCGGACCGGGTCCATCGCGTGCTGAATGAGATTCGCGACATTTGTCCCGGAGCCGTCGCGGTCCTGCCCCTCCTGAAGAGCGATGAACATCCGGTCTCGCTTGCTGATGGCGCCCGGGTCACGAAACCCACACGCCGTCAGCAGCGCGGCGATCTGGGTGCCCGTGAAGCCACCAGATGTCTCGCCAAGAATCTTGCTGATCTCCATCAACTCGTTGTCCGTGAAGCGACGGATCACCATCTTGTTTCCCAATCAGATGTGTGCTCGCGTCTCGAGCCCTCGCTGTCTCGGGCTCGGGTACAGAGCGCCGCAGCTGCTTTCGAGCGCCGAGCATACCGCCCCATGGGGCCGCGGCCTTGGCGCTATTCGGCACCGCTCTCTCTCAGGAACGCCTCCATCTCTGCCTCAATGACTCCCCGAGGCACGCCGTTCTGCGCGAGCCATGCCTCCGAGATGCCGGTGAGCTCCGTGTCCACCGAAAACAGGAACTCCGCGGCCTCACGCAGCTCGACGATCATCTGATCTCGCCCACGCGAAGACAGTGCCTGAGATGACCTCTGCCAGAAGTACTCGTGGGCCAGCCAGTTGCGGAGCGTCAAGGCGCGGCTGAGGCGCCCTTCCAGGGCTTGGGGCACAGGGATGCCGGCATGAAGTGACTTGACAAGCTGGCCGAGGGTCTTGCGGAACTCGATGTCGAAGTAGACGTCTCGCTCCTCCGGGGTTAGCCGAAGAAAGGCCGGCTGGAGCGTCGTTGCCAGCAGGATGCTGAGCTGCTTCTCGACGCATTGGGCCCGGTACATGGCCAGGCCGAAATGGGCGAATGTCTCGCGACTCTGTTCGCTGTCGGCCGACAGGGGTGCTTGTCGTTTACCGACCGCCAAATTCGAGCGTGAGGTGTTCATCCGCGGTGCCTTTGGTCGAGGTTTGCTCGGGGCTTGCGTCGCACGGGCTCGCGAGTCATGGCAGATCCGCACGTGGGGCATCGCGGTGAAGCGGTAGTGATCACCGCCACAGCGTAGCGGCACGGCTGAGGGGCGAACAAACTCGTGAGAAATTGGATCGTCTGCGACGACAGCTCCGGGCGGCTTCGACGGCGTCAGCGATGGAATGGATGCTGCTTTGGTCGTCGAATGTTGGAATGCCGCTTAGCCGGTCGAACCTTCGGCAACCGAGCTTGATCCGACACCGGTTGAGACGCATCGGTTGACCGATCGGCGCGCCCGGCGGGACTCGAACCGGAAGCACGAGATGTCCGTTTCGATTCGGAAGCACAAGATGGCCAATCGGGACAACTCATGGTCCGCCCGACACATGTGAGGACGGCCCGAGCACCGAGGGGTTAGTGGAGATGAGGGGACTCGAACCCGCGTTTGGCCGCCGGGTCCGTCAGTGACATTGGTGTCACCGAACCGCGACATCTCGTGTCATCTCCGCTGACATCTCGATTGATCCCGCACACGCGGTCTGGCGGGCGCAGGCGGGGCGAGAACCCGGCCCTCAACCACTGTCATCTCGCGGAAGCGAGTGCTGACATCTCGGCGGCGTACCCACTGACATCTTCATGGCGTCCGACAGTTGGGGTGATTGCGGTCGTTGCGGTCGTCGCGGACCTTGACGTCGGTGGCGTCCCGACGACGGTCAGGTCATGAGCGAACGAGCGACGTTTCTGAGCACCGAGCAGGCGGGCGACAAGGTCGGCATGACGGGGGAGTGGGTCCGCCGCCAGATCGTCGCCGGCCGCCTCCGCGCCACGGCGTTCGACACCGGGCGCCGGCGCACCTACCGGATCCGAAAGGACGACTGGGCGGCGTTCCTCGCGCACTACACCGGGCGGACGGACGACCCGGGCTGGGAGTGAGAGCCGGCCCGCTGCTCGTCCGACGCGCCCCGCGGCGCCACGGGAGGGCTGTGCCGGCGAGAGAATGGAACATCGTGACGACGCCTGAGCAGACGATCTACTGCATACCCTGCGATCGGGTTCTCAAATAGTTCCTGACGCGCCGAGTGTGTATTTCCTACGCTCGCTCGTGCTGTCGAAATACACACCGTGCGCGACAGGAATCAAATAGGGGGATGTGTCCCTCTCTTCGATGAACTCGTGCGGGACGGGCTCCGCGTGGGCCATCGGGAAGGGATTCGCTGACACACCGGCCGGCGGTATGACCCCCGGTCCGGCTCTCTCGAAGATCTGCGACCGTGCCATCTGGTCCTTCCGGCACAAGCAAGATCGAGTCGGCTATCAACCGGGCGCCGCGATCCGGTGCGCCTGGCGGGGGACGCCGCCGTCGGTCGGCTCGTCGCCTTCGAGCCAGATGACGTCGGCCGCCCGGCGGATGAGGTGTTCGTCATGGGAGGCGACGAGTACGCCCTTGCCGTCGGCCGCGAGTTCGGCGAGGAGATCGATCACGGCGTCCGCATTGGCCCGGTCGAGGTTGGCGGTCGGCTCGTCGA
>Ga0066793_10001084_pt1 | contig 11944 bp, 10 predicted proteins | sample PersoiDNA2013189_FD_83876 | JGI IMG/M metagenome (GOLD analysis project Ga0066793, IMG submission 83876) | Permafrost soil microbial communities from the Arctic, to analyse light accelerated degradation of dissolved organic matter (DOM) -... | ecosystem: Environmental > Terrestrial > Soil >...
GATATATTTAAACGGATCGTGCGCAGAAGTTTGATCGGTCACCACATCCGGGATGATACCTCTCACCACCATTTCAGGCAGAATTTGGGCAGCATTACCCAGTAAACCCACAGAAAGGTGCTGGCCATTAGCCCTGGCTTGATCAACCCAGGTCATGGCCTCTTCTAGGTTATTGGTCGCCTTATCAAGATATCTTTTTTCTAACCGCCTTTGAATGCGCCATTGTGCGGCTTCCACCACTAAAGCAACCCCATCATTCATCGTGACCGCCAGGGGTTGGGCTCCACCCATCTCACCCAGGCCGGCCGTCAAGACAAATTTTCCCCGTAAACTCCCCCAGCCAGCCTGGCGGGCCAACTCGGCCAGGGTTTCATAGGTCCCCTGCAAAATACCCTGGGTGCCGATGTAGATCCAGGATCCGGCGGTCATCTGCCCATACATGATTAATCCGGCCTGCTCCCAACGGTTAAAGTTTTCCCAATTGGCCCAGGCGGGCACGATATTGGAATTGGCAATAATCACTCTCGGCGCATCCAGGTGGGTTTTAATAACCCCGACCGGCTTACCGGATTGAACTAAAAGAGTTTCATCGGGTTCCATCTCCCGCAAGGCACTTAAAATTGCGTCAAAACATTCCCAGTTTCGCGCGGCTTTTCCCCGCCCGCCATAAACAATTAATTTGTCTGGCTCGCCAGCCACTTCTGGATCCAGGTTGTTCTGTATCATGCGGTAAGCCGCCTCAATCAACCAGTTCTTACAGGTTAATTGGGTCCCTTTGGGAGGATGAACCGTCCTTTTTTCACTCATCTCTGCCTCCTACGCCTGATTTAGTGTGTGATCCCAGTTTTCCGGTATACGCGATCGACCAATTCAGCTCGATTTACCAATTTCGCCATGCGAAACAAATAAGGCTGCAAAAAACGGTCCTCTGTGGAGGGCTGGACCCCGATCTCTGGCAATGCGTTCTGTTTAGGGTAGAGCGTCCCGGTGATCGTTTCCAGTGCCTCCATACAGCCCTCACCTGCCTTCGGGGTTTGTTTCGACAGGACTAATTCCATAACCAGCAATTCCACCCGGGTGCGTTCAATATCCGCTTTATTCTCAGGTCTTTCATCTTCATTGCGATACCCAGAACCATCCAGCTTGTTTCTCATATCATTAATCCGCCAGGTCAATGCCACATAGGAACACAGCAGTTCAATAGCAATCACATAACCTATATTTTGGACAATTTTTCGGGCATGCCTGGCAGCGTTCATACTCATGCTGACGTGGTCTTCCTGGTTACCCGAAGTCGGGATCGAATCCACGCTGTCGGGATGAGCCAGGGTTTTGCAATCAGACACCAGGTCCGCCGCCAGGTATTGGGTGATCATCAGCCCACTCGTCCTTCCCGACTTGCCTTCAACATCCTTAACCAGGTAGCCTGGAAGGTCCAGGTTAAGGGTTGGATCGGTCAAGCGAAAAGTCCGCCGCTCACTTAAACTGCCCAGATCGGTCATCACGATGCTCAAGAAATCCATGGCATAAGCGACCGGTGCGCCATGGAAATTCCCACCCGACACAGCTTTATAAGACCTTGGAAGTTCCAAAAATATGGATGGATTATCCGTCGCCGCGTTAATTTCGCGGGTCAGGGTCTGGCGAATAAAGACAAGCGTATCCCACACAGCCCCGGTCACTTGAGGGGTAACCCGCAGCGAATAAGCATCTTGGGGCGGTATATAGCGCGGATCGGAGTCCACGTTGCCATCCACCAAGGTGCTGCCCTTAATAAAAGCCAGGATCCTATCAGCCGTCCCAACCTGTCCAACCTGATGGCGAATGGCTTGGATCTGCGGGAAAAACGCATCCCGGAAACCAAGCAGGGCTTCCAGTGAAAGTGCCGCCGCGATTTCGGCATGGCGGGTGATATTTTCAGCATCATATAAAGCTAGAGCGGCCAGGGCGGCTGAAAAAGTCGTCCCGTTGTTACAGGCAAGGCCTTCTTTCGCGCTTAATTCAAGCGGTTCCAGTTCGCGTGTCCGCATGGCGGTATGCCCACTCAGCACTGCATAACGCACACCATCAATTTCCACAATCGTACTGAATTTTTCCCGATTATCCTGATCGGTCAGGGTAAGATATGCTTTGCCCCCTTCATCATAATCATCTGGAAGATCGTTCAACAGCATCCCGCCATGTTCAGGCCTTTTTGAAAGTACCTGCGTCAGATGTGAAAGGGGCGCAAGGTCACCGCTTGCGCCGACCGAGCCATATTCGGGGATTAATGGGATCACCCCACGGTTGAGCATCCGCACGAAAATATTAATCAGCTCGGGACGTACGCCCGAATAACCCTGGGCCAAAGAATTCGCCCGGATGAGCATGGCAGCCCGAACCACCTCCGGGTGGAGCAGATCCCCCACCCCAGATGAATGGCTTATGATTAAATTACGTGTCACCCAGGGAATATCATCCTTGCCAAGACCTTTACGACCGGCTTTTGAGCCAAACCCAGTATTAATCCCATAATAGGCCGATAGCGGTTGATCTCCTCGTGCTTCCTTTTTCTCATTTTCAGAGATAACATCTTCGACCCATGACCGGCTGGCAATGACCCGCTCATAGACGACCTGACTGGCGGTTTCTGAAGATGCCGGTCCAACTTCCAATACCTGGCACTGGAAACGAGCGACACGAACCACTTGCTCAATAGTTAGGTCCCCTGTGCCTAACCGGATGGGTGACTCCTCTTTTTCGATTGGGCTGTAATTGGTCAAAAGATTTCAGCTCCTGAATAGGATAATATGCCCCGGTGGCAAAGGGGATCGATCCAAAACGCCAAGTTTGATTATAACAAGAAAAAGGGATGAGTTTCCGAATGGACTCGAGCGGATAGGGTAAATGGGTACCGCTCATCAAAGAGAAGGAAATTGCCCATCTATGAAACCTATACAAAAATAATTGTTTATGGGACAATCTCAGCTCATAAGTTCCTAAAAGGTAAGCGAGGGAAAATGAGCAAACGAGAAGAATTAAGAGAAAAACGCCGGAAAAGCCAGGTAACACAGCGAACCCTGATCATCATTCTGGTGGTCGCTGCAGTGCTAATTGTCAGTGGCATTTTAATTTATCCCAGTTTAACGCCTGTGGGTGATATCAAAACCGTTACCGCACAAGCACGCCCAAATGAAAAAGGACTGACCTTCGGACCAGACAATGCACCGGTAAAGATAACTGAGTTTGCAGATTTTCAATGCCCCGCATGCAAATATTATGAAGATAATTTATCCAGCACCCTGATCAAAAATTACGCGGCGACCGGGAAAGTCCAGTTTACTTTTGTTCCCGACAGTTTTATAGGCCCCGAATCAGAGGCATCCGCTGAAGCGGCCTTCTGCGCCAACGATCAAAGTAAATTTTGGCTCTATCACGATCTTCTCTATGCCAACCAGGGCAGTGAAAATTCGGGCGCATTTTCAAATCGCCGTCTGTCTGCTTTTGCTCAAACCATCGGCCTGGATGTGAACGCGTTTAACGGCTGCCTGAACGGCCACAAATATCAAAATCAGGTACAGGCTGGCGTTCAACAGGCCACCGATAAAAAGGTTGATCGTACACCGACTTTCAACGTTAACGGCCAGAACGTCTTTGCCGACACCCTGTTTCAAACAATTGATACGGAAATAGCCAAGATCCCCACCAAATAATTTCTCGTGGATCCTTATTAATGATCAGACTGCTGGATAAAATAGTTATCCAGCAGTCTGATTGATTAATGCTTAATCCAAATGCTAATCGCTAATAGCCTAGAACAGATATTACCTTGACAATAATCGGAGCGATGATCAGGGCAGGGATCAGGTTACCCACCCTGATTTTCTTTATTTCCAACAAGCTGCTCAAAGCAATCCCGATCAAAATAACTCCCCCCGCCGCCGTCATTTCGGTCATCATAGCATTGTCGACAAAGGACTGTACTTGAGAAGCCAGCAAAGTCAATCCACCCTGGTAAACCAGAATGATCAGGGTAGAAAAAAGCACCCCAATTCCAAGGGAGGAAGCGAAAGCCAGCGCAGCAAAACCATCCAGGACAGCCTTAATCACCAGAATGCGATAATCGCCAGTCAGACCATCTTGAATTGATCCCAAAATGGTCATCGGACCCACACAAAATAATAAGGAGGCGGTCAAGAATCCGCGGATAAACCGGCTGTTTTCAATCGTCAGGTCGGATGCAGACGCCCCCATCACACGTTGTTCGATAAAACGGCCCAACCGTTGGAGACCATCCTCAATTTGGCACCATTCGCCGATTAAAGCGCCTAATAAAATGCTCCCCAAAACGATAATTGCATTTTGGGTTTTTAAAAACATTTGCAGGCCGTAAGCCATGGTAAATAAACCCAAACCCGCGACTACGGTCTGGCGGATGCGCTCCGGAAAGCGAGTACCGAGTAAACTGCCTATTGTCCCTCCCACCAGGACAGTCGCTATATTAATTAATGTTCCGATCATGGCCTTTATTTCGCTTTAGTCAAGGTAAGATGACTGTACCCACATACCTGATTTTCATATATTTCTAGCACAAAACATAAAGACGACAGGCGATTCAGATATCGTAAAAGGTCTTCATTATGAATTTGTCCGAGATGGAACAGCTTTGCCGCGCGCCTCTCCGAACGCCGGACAGATGTCCGGGCAAGATCCATTGTCGCCCCAGACATGCTATCGCCTGGCACGATAAATTGGTTGGGCATCTGAACCAGGGTGGTGTAATGTTCGATCTGTTCTTCCAGCCATACCACCATACCCTGATCGATTTTTTTAAAAAAATCAACTACCTCCCCGGCAGCAGCGATCTCTGACATCAATTGGTAAAGATCCCGTTGTACTTTTAATATTGTGGCCACAGTTTGCTCGGATTGAGCGGAAGCACGGGCTAATCCTAAAGCTGAGCTGGCCTCATCGACCGTACCTAATACTTCCAGGCGCGTATCATATTTAGCCACCCGCCCCTTTCCGATAATCCCGGTATAACCATCATCCCCTGTTTTAGTATAAAAAACAGCCATCACCGATCCCTCCTGAGAAATCCATCTTTACTGCGTAGAAGTCCCCGTTATTATTTCTTAAAATATACCATGCCAACGCTCACTTGGATCGTGACGAACTTCCAGGCGCATGCCTCAGCACCTGAGGCAGTTTCTGCCAAAAGCAGTTTGCTAAACCCGCACGATATTCGCCATTTGTTTCAAGTGAAATAAAACTTGTTACAGCAATCCAGAAAATAACTAATTCTATAACTACTCAGCCATGGGATGTAAGTTCCCGAATTTTGAGTGTTTGCGGGTGCGGAGCACCCGCAAACACTCAAAATTCGGGTCTTTTTTTTATACGGGTCTGAGCAGTTACCTAATTCTTTATATTACCTGGAATTACTCATCAATATACATCATTATAGCGGATTTAACTTTATATACGGCTTTTGTATAATCACAAAAGCTCGGACAAACAAAATAAATGGAGTTCAGATTTAAGGGTTAGCGGTTGAGGTCGCGTTTTTGTCCGGTTTCCGGTTAGCCACCAGATACCAATCGGGTAAGTTATTAAGCCGGTCGCTGGTATTAAACAAGGGCCCCATTTGTACCCCATGAATTTCGCGATCGACACCGTAAGTATACATCGGGTAAAATAAAGGTAGCGCTGGCAAATCTTTTGCGAAGAGAACCTGGAAATTCCTGTAATAACGGGACCGATCGTCTAAATTATTGACCACCCTGGCTTGCTCGAGGTATTCACTGGCGGTTTTGTTTTCCCATTGCGAATAGTTTTGTCCGCTACTTGCTTGGGCCTGGTCCCAAAATGAATAGGGATCCGGATCGGGTGAATTTGAATAATCCACTTCCACCAGGGCTGCCTGGTAAACGCGCTGTTCCAGGCGATCGGCCAGGACCGTTGCGTATGGCTTGGCATCCAGCTCCACTTTTATCCCCAAAGCTTCCCAACCGTTCTTGACAATTTTGGCAATGGCCTGGTGCTGGGCATCATCCGGATAAAGCAGTTGGATTTTTATCGGTGTCCCATCCTTCATAGCCAGACCACCCGCATCGCTTGAAACTTTATAACCCGCCGCATCTAACGCCGCATGTGCCCCATCAAGGTCATAATTGATCGGTTGGAGTCCATCATAATAAGCCCACGTGCCAGGCATGATTGGGCCATTCGCAATTTCTCCCTGTCCATGAAACACATTGTTGATGATCATCTGGCGGTTGATCGACATCAATAACGCTCTACGAAAATCAGCGTCCTTAAAGAATGGGACCTCCGGGTTATTCAAGTTCAAATAGATCATCGTAAGGGATGGCAATCGACCGGAGAATATCGCCAGATTTGGCTCTTTCAAGGCCGCCGGCAGCACATCGATCGTCACCTGGCTGATACCCTGAACTTCTCCCGCCTGGTAAGCCGCAAATGCAGCTTTTCCGTCGGGATAATAGCGGAAAACGACCTTTTGGATGAAAGGTTTCTTACCATAATATTTATCAAACAGGTCCAGTACCACGCCAGCGATGTGGTTATTTTCAACCATCAACCTGTCAAAATGGTATGGCCCGCTTCCCACGGGCTCCATATTGAATGAGGCGTCGGCCAATTTGTCGAGAGAACTATTGGCAAGTTTATGTTTGGGGAGTACCTTAAATGACAAATAATTTAAAAAGGGTGAAAAAGCTTCTGGTAAGCGGAATTGGAGCTGGGTATCGCTGAAACGCTGCACCTGGACGTCAGTCCAGAAAGCGCTGATGTCATCCGGAATCAATGTATTCTTTGTCTTCAAAAGGTCGATGGTAAACAGGACATCTTCGGTTGTGAGCGGCTTTCCATCATGCCATACCATTCCTGGACGGAGGGAGACATTATATAAAGTGCCATCCTGGGAATAGCCCCAAGACTCGGCCAGATCGGGATGAGGCAGCCCACGTTCATCGAAATGCACCAGGCTGCTGAATAACAACTGGTCGACGTCCCGATCCACCGGGTTATAAGGATCCAGAATAGGGTTCAGACGCTTGAAACTGCCAATTAATGCCTCTGTATAGATTCCACCTGTAGATGGGGCGGGGGTATTGGCTTGTAAAAGAGACGAACCTTGTTGCTGCTGCTGGACGATTAACAAGACGCCCACCACCGTTCCGGTGAGCAGCAAAATAACAAGTTGCCAACGAAGTCTTTTCATAGGATGAATATTAAAAAGGGCGCACTCCCCACCAGGTGGCAAGCCGCCCAACCATCTCCTGAATGGCTCATCGCCATAATTAGATTATTAGTTTAATCGTAACTGCTCGGCCATGCGAAGAAAGTTGCCGAATTTGAGGTATTTGCGCTTACTTGATAAGCGCAAATACCTCAAATTCGGGTCTTTTCCACAGGGGCCTGGGTAGTAACGTTTAATCCCTATTTTGTGAGAACAACCGTAGTAAGAGTTAAAATGAAGAATACGACGCTTAAGCCAATTGTGAGCCAAAAGAGTGACTTTTCGATGCCTCGTCGGGCAGTAAATACACCACCACTATCCGCTCCGGTCAATCCACCCAGGCCAACACCCTTGCTTTGAATAATGACACTGGCGATCAGTGCGATTGAAGTTATAATCAACGCGATATTGAGATAAGTTTCCACAAACAACCTCCATAGAATGAAACCACGAGGCATTATACCTTTCTTTGTTCAGAATCGTCAACACCCATGGAAGAACTGATTGTAAACCTCCACATGCATACTACCTATTCTGACGGCCACGGGACCCATGCTGACATCGCGCGCGCTGCAGCCAAAACCGGATTAGACGCCGTGATCGTGACAGATCATAATGTTTATGTCAACGGACCCGAGGGATATTACCATGAAGGTGGTGCACGGGTCCTGCTCATGGTGGGTGAAGAAATCCACGACCAGGTTCGCGAGCCCCAGAAGAACCACCTCCTGGTTATCGGAGCCGGGCGTGAATTAGCCACCTTTGCCAGAGATCCCCAAAATCTGTTGGATCAGGTGAAAGCGGTAGGCGGTCTGGCATTTATTGCCCATCCATACGACGATGCGATGCCGGCTTTTGGCGAGGACGATTTATCTTGGGTCGACTGGCAGGTAAGCGGTTATACCGGTATTGAATTGTGGAATGGATTAAGTGAGTTTAAATCAGTCGCGCACAATAAATTGGAGGCTATCTTTTATGCCTTGAACCCAAAGTACATGGCACATGGTCCCCTGACCCGCACCTTACGTAAATGGGATGAACTTCATCAGGCTGGAAAAAAAGTGGTGGCGGTCGGCGGTGCAGACGCACACGCCAACCCGAACTCCCTTGGCCCATTGACTCGAATTATTTTTCCTTATGAGTTTCACTTCCAATGTATCAATAACCACCTGCTTGTGCCATCCCCATTAAGGGAAGATGTAATCGCCGACCGGCAGATGATCCTGGATGCGCTGCGCCTGGGTCACTGCTATGTCGGTTACGACCTGCCTTTATCGACCCGTGGTTTCCGTTTTACTGCCAATAGTAAGGACGGATTGGCAATGATGGGTGACGAAATTTCTGGGAGTGGCGGTGTAACCTTGCAGATCCGCATGCCAGACAAAGCAGAATGCCAGTTAATTCAGAATGGCAAGACGATCAAGGCATGGCACGATAAAGATATTTGTACCTACATCACAAATGCTCCCGGGGTGTACCGGGTTGAAGCTTACATCCAGTATCTCGGCGCACGCCGGGGCTGGATTTTCAGCAATCCGATCTATATCCGCTAAAAAAGAACGGATGAAAAAGGAATTTGCCACCAAAAGAACATGGTTTGATCATCAGCGAGAGATAGCCTCATGCCTCAAGTCAACAATATCATCCGCTTACTCGAAGCGCAAAAAATCGCCTACACAGCCTTTGAACTGCCTGCGGAAAAATTAGGCGCGCTTGAAACCGCTCAGATGCTGGGTGTCGATCCTTCCCGAGTTTTCAAGACCATCGTGGTCACCCGCGAAAAACCGGGGAAACCGATCCTGGCCGTCATTCCTGGGAACCAGGAAGTAGACTTGAAATTACTTGCCCAGACCACCGGGGATAAAAAATTGCATCTTCCCACGGAACGGGAAGCCGAAACGATCACCGGCTTGCAAGCAGGTGGTATCTCCCCTCTGGCTTTGATCAACCGCGGTTTTCAAACCTGGGTTGACCAAGCTGCCCTGGCTTATGGCCAGATCCATATTTCTGGGGGACAACGTGGATTAAATATTCGCTTACCGGTACAAGCCCTGGTCAGCCTGACACAGGCGCGAACAGGCGCTATCAGCCGGCCTATAACGGGTTTGTGAATCGACCAGGTGTTACCCCTTAATCACCGCCAGAGGCCTTAAAATGGCCACTTTTCGGGCTATCCCGGCCCCTACAACCGTACTGACCACACCATCGACGTCCTTGTAAGCCTTCGGGGCTTCTTCCGCCAGGCCCGGCAAAGAACCAGTACGCACCTGGATGCCCATTTCCTCCAGCTCGCGGCGCAGGTCTTCACCCCTGATTTCCTTCTTCGCCTTGGCCCGGCTCATCACCCGCCCGGCGCCATGGCAGGAAGAACCCAATGATTTTTGCATGCTTTCAGCGGTGCCTACCAGGACCCAGGAAGAAGTACCCATACTTCCCGGCACCAGGACGGGTTGGCCAATGGATTGATATTCCGCGGGTAAACCCGGCGTGCCTGGACCGAAGGCTCGCGTCGCCCCCTTACGATGGACGCACACTTTCAAGCGCTCCCCATTAATTTCGTGAGTCTCAATCTTTGCCATGTTGTGGGCAATATCGTAGACCTGGTGCAAATAGGGGTTGGGGGTCACCTTTGCCAGCACCTGTTCAAACGCCTTACGGACCGCTTCGGCCAGGAGCTGGCGGTTGGCAAATGCATAATTGGCCGCTGCTCGCATCGCAGCCAGGTAATCTTCTCCTTCAGGCGAATTGATCGGCGCGCACACCAGCTCGCGGTCAGGCAGCTCAATGTGGTACAAGCGCACCGCGCGTTGGAAAGATTGGACGTAATCCGTGCAAATTTGGTGACCAAACCCACGCGATCCGCAATGAATTTGGACGGTGAGACACTTTTCATATAACCCCATAGCTTGAGCTGCCACGGGATCGAAAATTTGCTCGACCCAATCCACCTCGATGAAGTGGTTTCCAGCGCCTAAAGTGCCTAACTGCGTGCGCCCTCTTTCCAGGGCATGTTGGCTGACCTTGCCTGGATCGGCCCCGTCCAGGCATCCACCCTCTTCCGTATAACGTAGATCTTCTTCTGTAGCCATTCCCCGTTTCAAGGCCCACCGGCTGCCAGACCGGCACACGCTGGCCAGCTCATCTTCACTGAGATGATAAGTACCTTTGACACCCACCCCGCTTGGGCAAAATGCATTTAAAGCGTTTGCCAGATCGGATAGATGACTCTGCGCAGCTTCAACCTGGACGGACGAAGCCAGCAGCCGCACCCCGCAATTGATATCATAACCAATTGCGCCCGGGGAGATTACGCCATCAGGATAACGCGTGGCGGCAACCCCTCCAATCGGGAAACCATATCCCTGGTGCACATCCGGCATCACCAGCACCTGCCCGACCAAACCTGGCAGCGTGGAGGCGTTAATGGCCTGCTCCACAGACAGGTCATCCACGGCAGCCTCCAATTGCCGCCGTGTGGCAAAGAAGCGAACGCTCCCACGCATATCACGCCGAAAGCTGGAAGGGATTTCCCATTCGAATTCACTGATTTTCCGAAATGTGGTTAAATTAATCCCAGCCATAATGGTTATCCATCCTCTCTCAAACGCCAATTAAAATCCGGTCGTCCATCCTGTTACACATCAAAAACAATCGTTGTCTCCAAATGACCTTCAGATTGGATAATCGCCAGATAGTGATAGGTAACTGCTTTAATTTCCTTTTTTACAGACAGCAGTGGGACTCCCGCTAAATTTACCCGAAGAAGCTGTCCTTCTGCCAAGAATGAAAATTCCTGAAAAGCCAGCCCAGCTTGCTCGCCAAGATATAACAATTCGGTGAGAAATGCCACCAGCCAGCTTTCCTGATCCTCTCCTGTGACAACAATCTCAACCCTCATGACCGGCGCTTCGCCGGTCACAATCCCCATTAAAGTATACATCCCTCGCGCAGCCTCACTTAACAGACTGTAATAATCTGGCGCCCAGACCTTTACGGCCCAATCGGCAGTATGGGGTTGCTCAATAAATCCGGATACCTTTTGATCTTCCATCGCATTGAGTATAATAATACTGGAATATCGATTTGGAAAGATATAAGCTCAATGGGAATTTCCATGGTGAAACCCCAAAATACGGACCATCCCACGGGAAATCCTGAAGATTCAAGATACAAGGGTAGATATCGATCACACGGGTAGTGTGATCGATCAAAAGTCGAAATTATCATCGCTATAACTGAAGTCCTTGCCTCTTATATTTCGTGTCTTTGGAATTTGCCGTGGTGAAGCCCCACATTTTGGGGTGTGAGCGTGAGTACTCACGCTCACACCCCAAAATGTGGTTCCTTCCACGGTAACTCCTGGAAAACCTATATTTCTGGACAAGTCTTTAAATGGTGATTAACATGCTTGGAAGACTCGATCAGCTCGAGAAACGTCTGCAATCTCTGGTAGAAGGAAGTTTCACCCGCCTTTTTCCAGATGGAAATTTACACAATGAATTAGCGCACCAGTTGGCCCTGGCAATGCGATCAAACCTGCTTACTGTGAGCAAGGGTCAGGTAAAAGCGCCAACCCTCTATAACATCCACATTCACCCATCCCGCAGTGAGATCTGGCAAAATTGCACACCGCTCCTCGAAGAATTGGCGCACACGCTTTACCAGGCTGGCATTGAAGCTGGCATCCTGTTCAACGCGCCACCC
>Ga0066793_10001085_pt1 | contig 11937 bp, 27 predicted proteins | sample PersoiDNA2013189_FD_83876 | JGI IMG/M metagenome (GOLD analysis project Ga0066793, IMG submission 83876) | Permafrost soil microbial communities from the Arctic, to analyse light accelerated degradation of dissolved organic matter (DOM) -... | ecosystem: Environmental > Terrestrial > Soil >...
CAAGTCTACCAAGGAAGAGGACGCGCAATGTACGACCCGGAATCCATCAGCTGCCAGAGCTGCCGGCGAGCGCTACCGAAGCAGAACTTCCCGGCCGCGTACGTCGTGCCGCGCTACTACCAGTGGTGCATCGCATGCATCCAGATCGACCAACTACGGAAGGCGGCGGCCACGACCGCTGTTCGCCATGACGCCCCCGACGTGTGGGCGCACCGGGACGCTGTGCTCGCCGCTCAACAGTTGGCCAAGGTCGTGCCTGCCGACGTGCTGCACTTCGGCCACCTGACGACGCTGCTGCGGGCTGCAGTAGCCAGCAGCGACGACGTCCCGGCGTTGTTGGACACGATCGCGGACCTGCGGCACGAACTGGCTGCGGCGCGGCGTGGGGTGGCGGCGTGACTGACCTCGTCGACACACTAGAAGCCGAGGCGGCATTCGCCGCGGCGCTGGCAATCGTGCAGAGCAACATGCCGCAGGTAGGCAAGGACAAGTCAGCGTCGATCAGATCGGACAAGGGGAACTACACCTACAAGTACGCCGACCTAGCCTCAATCCTTGACGCGGTCTCGCCGATCGCCGCTGCGCAGGGTTTCTCGTTCATGGCCACACCGACGCTGTCTGCCGGTGGGGCGTTTGTCCTCCGCTACTACCTGCTGCACAAGGCAGGCCACCGTGAGGGCGGGGAGTATCCGCTGCCGGACCCCAGCCGCACCACGGCGCAGCAGGTTGGTGCACAGATCACCTACGCCCGGCGGTATGCGTACTGCGCCATGCTCGGCGTAGCCGCGGACGAGGACAACGACGCCAGGCCCGACGCGGTCACCCCGTCCCGAGCGACGGCTAGGACACGAGTACCGCTCGCGGTGCCCGTGGACGGCTCGGCCGGATCGCTACCAGTACCGCCGACCACAGTGGCCGAGGCCTGGCCGATCACGACGGACCTAGACAAGACCACCGGAGAACTAGCGCCGGGTGCTACCCCAGATGAGTGGGATACAGCGCTACGTCCCCGAGGCGACCGAGCATGCACCCCGGAGCAGCAGAAGGCCATGGGAATCGCGTACAGCGCGGTCGGCATCAAGGATCGGGACGCCCGACTGGCTGACGTGGCCGGCATCATCGGCCGCGACGTGGCGAGCGCCAAGGAACTGACCATAGCTGAGGCCAGCCATGTGATCAACGACGTGAGAGAGCGTGTGAAAGCATGAACGGTTACAACACCGACAGTGGCTATCGACTGGCAGCGGCTATTGACGCTCTTAACGCGGACCTACCGGCGGTGCTCGACGACATCGCGGCTAACCAGCCGCGGCTATGTGAGCTGCTGCACGCAATCCGAGAGCAGCGCATCCGACTCGCCGAGCTGGAAGCGACCGTCGAAGCGAAGGCCGCGCGGTCAATGGGGCCGGCTGACCGGATCGAGTGGCCCGGCTACTACGCCGAGCGCAAGGGCGGCATGGTCCGCAAGCACTGGGATCACAAACTGCTCGCGGCCAAGGTAACGGAGCGGAACTACACCGACCCCGATACCGGCGAGATCGACGTTGCGAGCGAAGAGGTCGCGCAGGACGTGGTGAGCGAACTCCTACGAGCGGCTGCCATCTCGTACTGGCGTACGACCGTCCTCCGGTCGATGGGGATCGACTACGACGACGCGGTCGAAACTGAGCGCGGGCGGCGGACGGTGCACGTGACCAAGGACAGCGCGGCATGATCGCGCCAGGGATCGGAGGGGCCGTCCTGGGCTTTATGGTGATCTGCATCCTCGTCGTCGAGCACTACCTATCCCAACGACAGGTGCGGGTACTGCGGCAGCAAGCAGCCGAGTTGCGGCACCAGATCAACCTGGTTGACGCATCCAACGAAGTCCTCCGCGACATCCTCGGCGAAGAGTTGGAGGACTGGCTGTGACCTACACGCCGACTGACGCCATGATCCGTATCTGCCATTCCTGCTCGATCACGTGGAAAGGCTCGGGCCCTTGCTGGTGCTGCGGAGCCGATGGGACTCGGGGAGGCGAAGCGCTAGCGGCTCACTACACCACCGCTGGTGCTGGGCACTGGGAGCCCCCAAGAGTGCCCACTACGGGCGGGCGCAACTCGTCCGGCACCGTGCCCACCATGCGCTACGACCCACAGCCATGACTCGGCAGCCCGTTGTACTAGAGCTGGTACCCGCCGAGGGGTTCGACGACACCCCCGCCTGCGCCGGCCGTGCGCCGCTTTGGGACTACGACGCAGGCGAAGAAGCCAACGGTCGCGCCAAGGCCATCTGCCATACCTGCTCGCTACAGCAATGGTGTCTGGCCATCGGCGTCCACGACAAGCTGTCCGGCGTCTGGGGCGGGGTCTCTCTGCTCGACGGAGAGCCACATGCGGTGCTGCGGCTGACCAACACGTCCACCCACCGGCACCGTGCCAACGGCGAGCCGCTGTGCGACGCCTGCGTTGACGTAAAGGCGGCTCAGTTGGCTCGGCGTAGAGAGCAAGACCGGGCCAGGGACAGATCCAAGAAGGCGAGTTCAGCATGAGCACCGCACGCATTGACCGGGGCCGGCAAACTCAGGCCATCGCCGCCAAGTTTCTGGGCGAGCGCGGCTGGCCCCGAGCCGAGCCCGTCGAGCCGTTCTTCCCCGGCCGCGACCTGAAGCACATGGGCCGACTGTCGGTTGAGATCAAGGCCACTGCGGCGTCCCCGTTCCCAGGCGCACTGACCGCGGCTGCTTCGTTTGCGGCCTTCGGCGACCTGCCGGTCGCGCTATGGCGACCAAATGGGTATGGCGAGCAACGTGTCGCGGAGTGGGTGCTGGCACTGCGCTTCGGCGATGGAGCGGCAGTGCTGCGAGCGGCGGGGTATGGGTGGCCGGAATGATTCCCGTCGATGACGAAACTGGGTTCGCCTTGTGGGCTGTCAGTGTCCCTGTCGTAGCCGATCCGGGCCGGCGGGTGGAGATCCCTGTCGGGTCCGAAGATGCCGCCATTGGCATGTCGGCCCGGTGGAACGGGGATGCCGTGCCGGTTCGCTGGACAGGTGATCCGCAGTTGCATGCGGCGATAATGCGGGGGTTACAGCGGGCGTTGTTGGGTGAGTGGTCGGAGTGAGCGACTACGACGAAGTGGTCCCGCGCGAACTACTGCGATTGGTGCACGCCGACAACGCTGTACTTCGCGGAACGGTCGGCCGCCTAGAAGACACCATCGAGAAGCTGCTGGGCTACACCGAGTGCGGCTGTGGCGAGGACGAGGAAGGCAACTACGGCCAGTGCGTGCCGTGCCACATCAGAGACGAAGGGATCTACCCGTGAACGCAAAGACCAAGGTGCGGTGGGCGGCGCTGGGAAGGGACCTGGACTCCGGGACGCCTCAGCAGTGGTTGGCCATCACGACTCCGGCGGCGGCAACCATCAAGAGAGCACAACGGTATGTGGCTAGCGAGTCGCACGATGGACATCGCTTCAACGGTGAGCCGCTGTGCGATACCTGCGTAGCCGACACACGCGAACTGCTCGACGCGCTGGGGCTACTGCCATGACTGTCGACCTCGCCATGCTGGCGCGAGACCACATCGACGGACTGCACGGGGTCGACCATCCTGCCTGCCCGATCTGCCAGCACTCGTCGATGCGTCGCCCCGGCTGCGCGTGGTGCATCCGGTACGTGACCATCCATGGCAGCCATGAGGACCACCTGCGGGCGATTAGCACTTGAGCATCATCCAAGGCGACGCCCTACACCTCCCCCTAGCCGACGGGAGTATCGACGCTGTCGTCTGCGACCCGCCGTACAACCTGTCCTTCATGGGCAAGGGCTGGGACACCCACTCGTCGCCGGCAGCCTTCGCGGAGTGGTGCGAAACGTGGGCGCGCGAGGCGTACCGGGTGCTCAAGCCGGGCGGCCACCTGCTCGCCTTCGGCGGCACCCGGACATCACACCGTCTCGCCTGCGGGATCGAGGATGCCGGCTTCGAGATACGGGATGCGATCACGTGGCTATATTCGCAAGGATTTCCGAAGTCCTTGGATGTGGGGAAGGCAATCGACAAGGCAAACGGGAAGCACACCCGCGACCTTTCTGTCTTCGGGGCATACGTCCGCGAACGGCGGACAGCGAAGGGTTGGAGCTTAAGGCAACTGGATGACGTTATGTGCACTAACACTGCGGCCTCGTGGTGGGAAGGGCGCAAGTCGGGTGTCCAGCCGCCGGGTGGCGAAACGTACCGGCACCTAAAAGCCGTGCTTGACATGTCTGACATGTTCGACGATCTGATCGAGTGGTGCGAAGCAGAGCGAGAGAAGACGGGGGAACGGAGCGTCCCCGTCGGCCACGCTTTCGCTGGAGATACTTACGGTGGCGACTCATCCTGCAGGAACATGGACGTCACCATTCCTGCCACCAACGCCGCCAAGCAGTGGGACGGCTGGGGCACAGCGCTTAAGCCTGCGAGCGAGCCGATCATTGTCGCCCGCAAGCCTCTCGGCGAGCGCACTGTCGCTGGGAACGTTCAGACGTGGGGAACGGGTGCGATCAACGTCGACGGGTGTCGGGTGGGAACAGAGAGCCACGCCGCTGGCCGATGGCCGACCAATTGCGTCCTCACTCACACGCCGGACTGCGCCGAGGTTGGCACACGCAAGGTCAAATCAGGGACGGCAGTCAAGAGTGGCAAGACGCCGGGCGCTCCCGAAAAGTCCGACATATACGGGGTATACGCGCAAGTTGTCGGCCCCGACCAAACCTTCGCCGCCGCCGACGGCACCGAGACGATCCCCGCCTACGAGTGCGCCGCGGGCTGCCCGGTGGCCGAACTCGATGCGCAGAGTGGAACGTTGACGAGTAATGGCGTGGTGCAGCCTTTCACTGGCAAACGCAAAGACGCTGAAGTCTACGGACAGTACGCACAAAGCTTCGTGGCACCTGTGCCGACCACTTCCGGTGGCGCCTCCCGTTTTTTCCCAACCTTCCGCTACCAGGCGAAGGCGCCGACGAAGGAGCGCGTCAAGGTCGATGGCGTCAGCCACCCGACGACCAAGCCGCTAGAACTCATGCGCTGGCTCGTGCGCCTAGTCACGCCGCCGGGTGGCCGCGTTCTTGACCCCTTCAGCGGGAGCGGCACGACGGCCGAGGCTTGCATCCTTGAGGGCTTCGAGTGCGTCGCCATCGAGCGGGACGCCACTTACCTACCGCTGATCGCCGCGCGGGTTAAGCGCCAGGCGCCGGCGATCGTCGGCGAAGACATCCCGGCCGACATCCCAGCCGAAGTCATCAGGCTCGGCCAGCTCACTTTGGAGGTCACCGTATGAGTGTGAGCGCGCGTCCGCCCTACCGAAGCGGCCACTGTGGCATCGGCCGCCATGGTGCCTGCCGAGGGTCCTACGCCGGCGAGGACTGCCACTGCCCGTGCCACGAGGTAACGCCATGAGGGGCGGCGGCGGAGCACTTACCCGATCAGGGCTTGACGACGGCTATTACTGGGACGCCGAACGGGGCCAGTTCACTGTTGAGCCATTACTGCCACTCGTTCCCAAGCGCACGCTTCGGTGGGACGCGATGGTAGTGCGCCAACCCCGAGCAGATGCGCCATGACCCAGCGACAGTTAACCGCCGACCAGGCGCAGGACCTGCGAGAGGATCGGGCCGCCGGCGTTTCAGCCCGTGCCCTGGCGGCCAAGTACGGCATCAGTAGATACATGGTCGGCGACATCGTCCACGGCAAGACGTATCAGAATGTAGGTGGTCCAATCTGTGGACCCGCGCGTAAGCCCAGGCTTACTTCAACTGCCGTGATTGCGCTCCGTGAAGAACATGCCAGCGGCGTATCTAGAGACAAACTTGCCGAGCAGTACGACATCCCTCGCTCGACTATGTGGGACATCCTGACAGGGATCTCCTGGACCAACGTGGGCGGCCCCCTAGCCCTAGGTCAGGAGTGGCGCCGGGAATTAGATGTCGACGAGATAGCTGTCGAGCGCGCGCTAGAGGACATCGTCTGCGACGTTCCGTTGTCCGTGCGGCTGACCGAGGCCGAGCGGAACGAAGTGATCAGGATGGTGCCGATCGGACGTCGCGAGGTAGCCCGAGTTCGGTTGAAGGTCAGCGTTACAACGTGGGGCCGAGTTATGGCCGGTGCGGCGTGAAGCTCTACGTGGTGCCCATCAACCAGAGACAAGCTAACGACTACATCCGTGCCTTCCATCGCCACAACCAGCCGGTCCATTATTCCATCGGCCAACTGGCGGTCGCTGACGACGACGGGTTGATCCGCGGCGTGGCCATCATCGACATGCCCAAAGCCCGGATGCTAAACGACGGCTGGACGGCCGAAGTCACCCGTACCTGTACTGACGGGGCACCGAACGCTAACAGCATGCTCTACGGAGCCGCGTGGAAGGCGGTCAAGGGCCTCGGCTACCGCCGTCTCGTAACCTATACGCAGTGCGCGGAAACGGGATCCAGCCTGCGCGCGGCCGGCTTCACTCGGGCGTCGTTCATCCGTGCGTCAAAGGGCTGGAGCCGCCCATCACAGCCTCGTGATGACTCTAATTACCTGTCGGTTGACCGTTACCGGTGGGAGCAAGTGAGCGGTGGGCCGCGGCCGGCCGGCAAAGTGCACATGCCCGATTCACTTGTGCCAGTAACCGATGATCTATTCGCCGTCGCGCGGTCGGTGTGAAGTGAAGCTTCCATACTGCTGCCACTGCGGACGCCGCTGGGGCCGTCTAAGCGAGGCACACTGCGCGGCCTGCCATGAGCAGTTTTCTACCGTGGCGAACTTCGACCAGCACCGAATGAAGGGTGAGTGTGTCTGGCCAGCGGCCCTTTATACCCGCAATGGCGAGCCTCGACAGCGGCTAGTAGAACGTGCCGGCGGGCCGACCTGGGTGGGTTTCGAAGAGCGTCCAAAGGAAGCGTATACGCCAGTGATCGTAACGCCCAAAGGTGTAAGATGACCATGCAGAATAAGGCGGCCCGGCGGAGTGCTGGACACACTCTCACCGGGCCTTCGGACCGATCTAGTACCAGTAGAAGGGCCCGCATTGCTATGAGTGTAGACCATCCGATCGCTGTGCTGTTAGCCGGTTCCTGATGGCCCGCATCCGTTCAGTTAAGCCGGAGTTCTGGCTCGACCGGAAGCTAGCCCGTTGCGTTAGTCGTGACGCTCGTCTGCTCTATATCGGCATGTGGAACTACGCCGACGAACATGCTCGACTCCACGGTGATCCGGCTGTCATCAAGGGGCAGGTTTTCCCTTACGACGACGTGGCTATCGAGCCCCTGTTGGCCGAGCTGGAAGCGCTCGGACGGGTGGTTGCGTACACCTTCGACGGCGATCCGTACCTCCACATCCCAACCCTCAACAAGCACCAGAGGCTCGAACCGCACAAAACGCCCAGCCGACTGCCGTCGCCAGCCGATGCGGACCCATTGTCGCAGGTCACAGCCTTTATCGAGAAAATCCCGGAACAGTCCGAGAAAATCCCGGACGAGTCTGTGCAGATTGTCGTCCAGCAAGTAGCAAGTAGCAGGGGGCAAGTAGCAAGTAGCAGGGGGCAGGTGGCAGGTGGCATGTTGCCCAAGCAAGGGAAGACCCCGCCGGCTTCGCCGAACGGCAGCGTCCCCGCTGCTGAATCTCTGAACCAACGAGCACAAAGACTCACCAAGGCATACACGGATATCGAGCCGGTGAGTAACTTCCCCGCCGTCATGGGCATCGTCAAGAAAGTCATGGCTGCTAGTTATGCCGACGCCGAGATCATCTCCGCCTTGGAGCGTCTTGCACGTGACGGTCGTGGAGTCACTACGGAAACGCTCCGCGTCGAGTTGCAGGGTCTACCAGCTCCACGCGACCAGCCGAAAGGCTCCACAACGGATGAGCGCGTTATGGCCGGACTGACATTAGCGGCGATGTATGAGAAGCAGGAGCAGGAGGAAGAATGGAACGCTCAGAAGCAGCTAAAGTCCTGACCCTTTGTGCCAGCGACACCCTGCTTGTTGAATCTGACTCGGGCGCACCCGCGCCCGATGGGCGCGGACATCTATCCGCAGCGACCGATAACGCCTCGATGATGGCCCATATCCTCGGGCTGTACGCACGCCCTGGCATGACTATCGTGGACCCAATGACCGGCCCAGGAGCGTTCTGGAGATACGTTGACACCAACATCTATGACCTGCATAGAAGTGACCTATCCCGAGGTGGTCCCGACGCTCGCTGCTTGCCCTGGTTAGACGAGAGCGCGCATGTCGTTGTGCTTGACCCGCCGTATCGGTACGTAGAGACGATGAGCACCAAGAAGGGGCTCGTCATGCTGGAAAATGATATCTACAACCTTGAATCAGGCCGCACTCAGGCATCCGGACTAAAAGGTCACGACGCTGTTATGGCGCTGTACCGAGACGTGATGACCGAGGGCGCTCGCGTGCTCAAGCTGGGCGGATACTTGATCGTCAAATGCCAGGACACCATTACGGACGGCAAGCAGCAATGGGTTCACGTAGACCTCATGGCCTATGCGAGCACAATCGGATGCGAGGTAATCGATCTCGCCGTTGTGACTCCCAGCCAGGTTCCGCCGACGCGCTGGAAGGTGCAGCGGTCCCTTCGTAAGTCGCATTCATATTTCCTAGTGCTGCGCAAGGGTGGGCGCTGGCCGTTCGGATACAAGAGTATTAGCAAGCGTTCACAGTTGAGGGTAGCCAGTGCTAGCGCTGCTGCCACGGTGAGCTGCGGGCGGTTACTGTAGCGACATGACAACCAAAGCCGAAGTTCCCATGAGCATCGTCGAGGCGAGCGGAATTATCTGTGACACCGCCGAGCAGCTCGGGGTTACTCCGAGCACGCTATTCGAGAGGCTGGCGCTAGTTGGAACGCTCAGAAGCAGCTAAAGTCCTGACCCTTTGTGCCGTGTATGATCGACGCACGATCGGCGAGACGGACGTTCGAGAGTGGCACAACGTCCTCGACTCGGTGCGCTTCGAAGATGCCACCGTGGCTGTCAGGCAGTACTACGCCGCGACGCGGCAGTGGGTCATGCCGTCCGATGTCCTGGCCGGGGTGAAGCGGCTACGGGCCGAGCGGTTGGCACGGGTAACTGACCAAGCTCCGTTAGGTGATCCTGACGACGTGGTCGGTTACCTGCACGATCTGCGCCAAGCTCGGCGCCGGATGGCGGATGGCACTGTCGGTACCGAGATTGCAACCCTGGCCCGGTGAGAATCATCAGTGACAGAACGGGCATCATCTTCTACATAATCCTCTACGTGCTGGCGCTAGTCATCTACAAGATGGCGACGTCGTACCTATGAGGGACTGGCGCGACGACATCGCCGATCTGGTCGACTCGTTCGACGTCAGCACGCCCTACGAAATGCGCAGCGGAATGGTGACGGTGGCTTGCCGCCATAGCGTGCATTCGATGGGGCTTTACCAGCAGCTACGCGCAGCAATGGGCGAGTTGCCTAGCGCGGCCGGTGGCGAACACGTCCACAGCGGGAAGCCTGGGTCGCGTCCACCAGTCGGATGGCGCGCCGACGTGAGTCAACTGCTCGGCGACATCGACAGACGGACGCACGAACACGTACGGAGCCGCGGTGGAACTCGGGCGGCAACAGTGCTTGGGCTGCGCTGGTTGGCGAAGACTTCCAATCCGCCGGCCGAGTTGGTGGATGACCTCCGCGAATGGCGCCGGCTCGCTCGGTTGTCGCTGGGCTATCAGGTGCCGAGCGCTGGACTGCCCAGTGTCACTTGCGGCCAACGCCGGTACGGCGCCGGTGGCTGGACCACCATCGGATGCGGGGAGCGGTCATTGCGGGTGGCCGTGGACGTCGGGTCGGCAGTCTGGTGCGCTAACCCGGCCTGCCATGACTCGGCCAGCCACCGGGACTGTGCGCAAAGTGCCGCGGGCGCTTGGTCCTGTCGGCGCAGTGATCGGGATCTGCGACACGCGATCACCTGGCCGGTCGAGATGTGGCAGCGAATGCTGCGAGGAACGGCGTGATTCCCGGCGAGAACCCCGCCGTCATCGATGCCTACGAGGCGGCGCGACACCTGCCAGGTCTGCGTCCAGTCACGGTTCGCAAGTGGGCGCAGCGTGGGCGGCTGAAGCGCTGTGGTGCTGACGCCGAGGGACGCACGCTGTATCGGTTCGCTGACATTGAGACGCTGTGGCTTGTGTCGCGCGGGGGTATTTGACAGAGATCACCGCGGCCTGTCACACTGACTGTGACTGATCGACCTATGTCCGAAACCCCCGGAGCACCCCCGTCTCCGGGGGTTTCGTCATGTCGGGAGGCAGGCGCGTGGGCGATGTTTGAGCACGGCATCGGTGGCTGGGAGCTCCTGATCGTCGCCGCAGTCTTCATGGCGATGTTCGGCGCGAAGCGATTGCCTGATTCCGCTCGATCACTTGGTCGGTCAATGCATATCTTGAAATCTGAGATACACGGGCTTCAAGATGAGAACGACAAGCCATGAACCGGCGTGGGTTTCTCGGGCTGACCGCGGTAGTAGCTGCCAGTTCCTGGGTTCCTCGTAGACGTCCACCGCGGCCACCACATCCAACGCCAACGCCAACGCCAACGCCGTCACCGACTCCATCGCCATCTGTCTATCGCTACGCCTATGGATATCGAGCTGGAGGGTACTAATGGCCGGTCCAGGTCTTCCAGTTAATATCGATACGACCTACGCAGACTCGGGCACTGACGCATCGGTCAAGACTCACCAACAGCACCACGATGCTATTGGCGGCATCGTCAATGACTTTGATGTAGCGAACTTTGGGACGGTTGGTTACGTCCCGATCGGCAATGGCACGGTGCTGGTCACCCGCGCTATGTTGTCTACTGATAACCCCGGCGTCGTCGTCAATACCCAGACGGCCAGCTATACGCTGGTACTGGCCGATGCGGGTAAGTTGGTAGAAATGAACGTGGCATCGGCTAATACCCTGACGGTGCCATTGAATGCGTCCGTCGCTTTCCCATTCTCTCCGTCGCAAACAGTCATCAACATCCGGCAGTACGGTGCTGGCACCACGACCATCGGTGGTAGTGCCACCATCCGCTCTCGAGGTGCTTTGGTGAACTTAGCTGGCACGTACGCAGAGGCCACGCTGACCAAGCGGGCTACGGATGAGTGGGTTTTGTCTGGCGACCTAGCGTGAGTATCCAGATTGCCCGCCGCGGTGCCGTTGCTGCCCGTAGGCATGGTATTCAACCCTATCCTGGATGGTGGTACTCTACTCTCCAAGGCATACCGCTCGGAGATATGGGTACTGATCGCTGGTCTGGGACGTCTACTGCTAATGCGCTGAATCAACAATGGAATTATTGGGATAATCCAGGTGGATCGGCGGTATCAGCGGCGGCCGAAGGGATACCTGCGCAACCGAGTGGCGATGATACGCTTATCAAATGGTATAAGGCAGCGGGGGGTACAAACGAGTACCAGAAGCTGACTGATTTTATTACGAGTGCTAATTGGCCTAATCCAAGAGGGTACCCTCCGCCTACCGGAACGGCTCCCCCGGATGTCTCAGGGCGATACATCACCCATCTCTACATTCCGAGTAATCGTTTCACGCTAAACCCTAGTCATGGCTGGGTGAATTTCTTCGAGATGAAGGAAGATTACCAGGATGCAAGTAACGTATGGCATCAGGACCCAGCATGGCAGGTGATGTGCATGAACTACGTCACCCCTGGCACTAACACTATATGTATATGGGGTGGTACCCACAACTACCCTACTGTCACCACCAATAATTATCTATTTGCACCATTTATGGATCGATGGCTTACCTGGGAGCAGCGAGTCTACCAAGGCTCGCTTGATACCAGTGGGCATGGCGGTCGCGTCGAGTGGTGGTCCAATGGGCAACTGATGGATACGATATATGAAAGTGAACAACATATCGGCCCGCCTGTCTTTGCGCCCGAC
>Ga0066793_10001087_pt1 | contig 11930 bp, 9 predicted proteins | sample PersoiDNA2013189_FD_83876 | JGI IMG/M metagenome (GOLD analysis project Ga0066793, IMG submission 83876) | Permafrost soil microbial communities from the Arctic, to analyse light accelerated degradation of dissolved organic matter (DOM) -... | ecosystem: Environmental > Terrestrial > Soil >...
ACGGCCGATGCCTCCGCGGCAGCCTGCCCGCAGTGCGGGACGTTCTCGACCAGCATCCGGCAGCGGCGCACGACCCGACCCCGAGACCTGCCCTACGGCGAGCAGCCGTTGGCGGTGGCTTGGCACAAGGTGCAGTACGCCTGTCGGGAGCAGCCCTGCCCGCGCCGGGCGTTCAGCGAGGCGATCGCCGAGCTGCCGCCCGGGGCTCGGGTGACCGGCCGGCTGCGCCGCCAGGTCGGGGTACGGGTCGCCCAGGGGATACTGGTCAGCGGCGCCGCGCAGGGGCTGCTGTCGTGGCCGATCGCGCACGCCGCCTGGGTGGCGCACGCGCAGGAGCGCCTCACCGAACCCGAGCCGGTGAGCGTGCTCGGGATCGACGAGACCCGCCGCGGCCGGCCCCGCTGGGGCTACGACGAGGTGCTCGGGCGCTGGGTGAAGCTGGAGCGGTTCGAAACCAACTTCGTCGACCTCGGTGGCTGCCAAGGCCTGCTGGGACAGGCCTCGGGGCGGACGAAGGCGACCGTGGTGGGCTGGCTGGACGCCCGCGGCCAGGACTGGAAGGACCAGGTCGGCCTCGTCGCGATGGATCCGTGCGCGACCTACCGCGCGGCGGTGCAGCAGGCGCTGCCGCAGGCCCGGATCGTCGCCGGCCACTTCCACCTGGTGGCGTTGGCGAACAAGGCCGTGACCGAGGTCCGTCGCCGGGTCACCCTGGACACCACCGGCCAGCGCGGCACCGCCCCCGATCCGATCTGGGCCAGGCGCACTCGGCTGCTGCGCGGCTTCGAACGCCTGGGCGACCGCCAGTTCGCCACCCTGTGGAACGACCTGATCGACAACGACGCGAGCGGACAAATCCTCGCCGCGTGGATCGCCAAGGAGGAACTTCGCCGGCTGCTCGCGACCGCCAAGACCGGCGGCACCCGCCACGACGTGGCGCACCGGCTGTTCCGGTTCAACACCTGGTGCGCCGACTCCGGCGTGCCCGAACTCCAACGGCTCGCCGCCACCATCGAGACCTGGTGGAAGGAGGTGCTCGGCTTCCTGCAGACCAACGTCACCAACGCCGGCACCGAGGCGGTGAACCGAACCGTGAAGTCCACCGCCCGCACTGTCTACGGCTTTCGCAACCTCGACAACCAACGCCGCCGGGTACGGTTCGCCTGCACCCGGCGACAGCGCCGGTGACCGCCGGCGGGGGCGTGACTTCCCCCTCAAGTTCGAAGTCCCACTAACAGCACCGAAGGGGTAGGCCATGCCAGCTCGGCGTGGAAGGCCGTCGCACGAGGCCAACGGAAGCCGGGGTGACGGGCCAAGTAAGGGTGACGGGCTGAGTAAGAAGGCCCGGCACAGACCGAGCGAGGAATCGTCAAGAGTTGTGGACGGCGTGTCCCTGATGATCACGCGGCGACCTCCGGCGCGGCCTGTTCTGGCCGCTCTACCAGTACTCCCTTCTCGAACCTCGCGTCGGCGCGGACGAGGGCGACCAGGTGCGCGCCATTGACATAGCGTCAGTGCTCCTCAGCGGCCTGGATCAGCTTAAGACCATGGCGAAACCGGCTGCCCGGCTGCCCCGTCCCTTGGTGACCTTCGTTCCAAGCCGTACGGTCGCGAAGGTCGACTCGATCGGGTTACTGGTCTTCAGGTGCACCCAGTGCTCGGCCGGGAAGTCGTAGAACGCGAGCAGCCGCTCGGCGTCGTCGACCACCTTGGCGACCGCCTTCGGGTACTTCGCGCCAAACAGCTCGGCGAAGCTCCGCACCGCCTGTTCGGCGTGCCGATGGTCCTCGGCGTCCCGGATCTGCGCCAGCGCCTTGCGGGCGGCCGACTGGGCGCTGGTGGGCAAGGCTTCGAGGACGTTCATGAGCTTGTGCACCCAGTCCCGCTGCTCCCGGGTGGCCGGGAATACCTCCCGCAGCGCCCGGGCGTGCCCGTTGCGCACCACTAGCCGCCGGCCGTGCTCATCACGGTCACCGGCGTGCGTCGCGATGTACGCCTCGATCTCGGCCTCCAGGGCGGCGGCGAGCATCCGCCGGGCACCCTCCCGCACGATCTCGTCCAGACCCTCGGTGAGCTTATCGCGCACTGCTTGCTCAACGACTACCGTCAACATCGGCGTTCCTTCCCACCGGCGTTGCACCGCCGGCACCTCGTGAGTGATCACTCGGGAAGGAACTTCGAGTCATACCTCAGACCGAGCCTTTGCCCAGTCCAGCTGTGCTCACCTCGAGTCTCTGAGCTGAGTTGAAGCACCGGAGGAACACCCTTCTCCGCGCGAGATCTCCCGCTATGTGGCGGACATTCGACATGCAGGGACACCCGCGACAACCCATCCTGGTGGTACGTCCTTGGTAACGACCGCGCCGGCCGCGACAAAAGCCCCGTCACCCACGATCACCGGCCCCACCACCATACTGTGAGCGCCAAGCGTGACATTGCTTCCGACGCGAGTGCTTTTGTCGATGCTGCGCTCTGGGGACTTGCGCCCGACGAATACTCCGGGCCCGAGCCAACACCGCACGCCGATGCATGCCCGCTGCCCCAGTACGATGCCGACGGGATGTCGTACGACGAGCCCCCCACCGACCGACACATCTGGCTGGACATCCATCCCGTTAAGTCTTACGTTCTGTGCACGCAGGGCACGGGCCAGCAACCCGTGCTGCCGCCGGTGCAATTCAAGCTGAAGTCGCATGCACATTGTGGCATTCCACCCGGGTTCCAGTAACGCCAGCAGCAGCATGCGCGGCATGGAAGGCCTTCGAACAGGGAATTGGGCGCTGAAGTCAGCGCGCAACACGGCACCCAGGTGCCGACATCGGCTGGGTGCCATTCGAGCGACTCCTTCCCAGATCGAAAAAACTTGCTCTCGGGTAGTATGCACTGAAGCGCTGGGCAGGGGCAGTCGTTGCGGCGACACAGGACGCCTGGCGGCTCTGTATCGGTAGCACGTCCAGCCCGCGAGGGGGACCAGCCCGCGAGGGGATCGTGACAGTAGAGTCTGACGTCGAGCACGGCGGCTCGGTTGGCGCCCCCCGGCGCACCGCCTTACTTCAGCAAGAGGGCCTGGGAGGGTCGGGTCGGCCGGGCTGGGTCGCGCCGTTCGTGATCGCAGCGATAGTGGGCGTCTTGGTCGGCGCCGGGTTCGGTCTGACCCGAACGCCGCAGCCTCTGGCGACGACGGAGATCACCGTGACGCCCGACCCCGCACTGCCGGGTCTGATGGCGACATCTACGGCATCCTCGGCGAGTGAAGCCGACCGATTCGTTCAGAGCCAGGTGCTGACTCTCAGCGGGCGGGATCGCCGCGCCGACGTGGCGCGGCAGCTGGGGCTCGACAGCGAGCCACGGGTCGACGTCGTCCAGGTCGGCGCCACCGACATCGTGCATCTGACTGTGGCTGCTGACAGCGGAAGCGTGGCGAGTCAGGCGGCCGACCAGCTGGTGAAGAGCTACCAGGTGCAGCGCAGCCGAGAGTTCGGCGACCGGGTCGACGCGGCTACTGTCACTGTCGACAAACAGCTGGACGACATCTCCCTGGCACTCAGTTCGGCTCCGGGTACGGCGGCCACCGATCAGGTGGGCATACGGTCGGCGCTGGCCACTGAATACGCTCGGTTGCTCGCCGTTCGTAACCAGCTGCAGCTGGCGCGTCCCGCGTCGCAGGACCCAGCGGCTGTCGTGCAGAGGTCAGAGGTGACAGCTGCCGGGAAGCTGTCGGGCGTGGTGCGTGGCGGACTGTTCGGACTTCTCGTCGGTGCGTTGGCCGGACTGCTCCTGATGCTCGCGCGGCAGCGATGGGCGCGATCGTGAGTTTGCGCTGCAAAACCGACAGCGAGGCCTGATGGCGTCGGAGCAGCCACAAGGCGTCTGGTGGCTGTCGCCCCCTGGCGCCGTCGCTCTCGTCGTTCCGATCACGCTGCTGCTGGCCGTGCGGTTCGATGACGCGCACTTCCGGTTCGCCTGGCACAGTCCCAAGGCACTGACAAGCTCGACGGCGGCGCTGTTCGCCGCGGGTGCCCTGCTGTTCGCTATAGGCGGTCTGTGGCCGCTTGTACGACGGCCGGCGGCCAGCCGCCGGGCCTGGCCGCCCTTCTCCCCTTTGCAGCTCGATCAGTTGCGTCGCGCGTCAAATGTGCCCTTCCTGCTGACCTTGGCGGGCTATTCGGCGTTCGCTGTGAGCGGGGTCACGCGAGGGGCGACGCTGGCCGAGTTCCTACAAGCCACAACCAACCAAAACAACTTCGGCTCCCCCCTGCGGACACAGTTCGCACCTGTCGCGGGCGTCACCACGCTGACGCAGCTCGGCATCGCCTATACAGTGGTAGGTGTCGTCCTGTACTGCCAAGAGCGCGACCGGCGGGCAGCGCACCGCCTCGTCCTCGTCCTGGTCCTGGCCCTAGTGCGCACGTTCTTCCTGGCAGAGCGACTGGCGCTCCTGGAGCTGGTCATCCCAGCGGTCGCCGTCGCCTCTCTGTGGGCCGCCTCACGATCCCGACGTCAGGGCCGGGTCCTCGTGCGGCTCGCGCCCATCATCCTAGTGCCGGCTGTCATCGTGATCTTCAGCCTCTTTGAGTACTCCCGAAGCTGGGTCTTCTACTCAAAGCACTCCCAGGGCTCGTTCGCAGAGTTCGCCACTGACCGGCTGGCCGGCTACTACACCACGGCGTACAACAATGGGCAGCTGGCAATGACGTACGACAGTGGCGGCAGCAGGTTGCCTTACGGGAGCGTCGAAGCGGTTTGGACCGCGCCCGTCCTGTCCCAGCTGCACACCTACGAGACGCTGACCGGCACGGACGAGCCGGCCACCTTCGAAATGCTCCTGGCTCAGCACGGTAACCCTGAGTTCAACAGCCCCGGGGGGTTGGCCGTCCCCTTCGTCGACTACGGACCCGTCGGAGGACTGGTCTTCCTGTTTGTGGCTGGCAGCGCGCTGGGCGTCACCTACCGGCGCTGCTGCGAGGGCAGCAGCTGGGCCGTCCTCATCTACCCCGTGGTGGTGACGGGGTTGTTCGAGCTGCCGCGCTACCTCTACTGGGGTCAGGGCCGTGTTGCCCCGGCTCTAGTAGGTCTGCTGGCAGTGCATTTGCGACTACGTAGCGTGACATCCAGCCCGGCGCAGGTCCCGGAGCCGGTGTGACAGACCACAGGCTGTCGTGGCTCTTGATCGCCACGCACGTGCCCGCCGGTGGCAACGGTGGCGGGATCGTGCGCTACACCGTAGAACTCGCCAACGCGCTGCGGCGGCGGGAGGATGTCGACCTCACGGTCCTAGCCCGACCCGAGGCCCAGCAATTCTTCGCGCACATGCTCGAGGGAAAAGGCGAGGTGGCGATCGCGCCCGGGTTGGCGACGCCTGCTCTCAGCCTTTTGGAAAGGGAGGGTTTCGGCATCCCTGCACTCCGCCGGCGGTTCGATGTGAGGCATGGCACGAAGCACTTGGTACCTCGCCGTGGCGGTGGTCAGCGCGTCCTCACCGTGCACGACATGCTGCCACTAGACCATTCGCAGGAGTTCGGTGGGTTGAAGCGTACCCTGTTGGCGCGTCCCTACGCGGCGTCCTTACGGCAGGCCACGACTCTGCTGTGCGTCAGCAATGCCACCCGCGAGCGGCTCTGCGCTCATCTGCCTGAGGCGAGAGGGAAAGCATTCGTGGTTGCGCTCGCGACATCGAGCGCGTTGCGTGCTGTAGTCCCTCAGCCGGTGCCCAGCCTGGTGGGGCGGCCGTTCGCGCTCGTGGTCGGGGATTCTTCCCCTCGAAAGAACCTCGCGCTGGTAGTTGACATCTGGCCGGAGGTCGTCCTGCAGCAGCCAGCTGCCGTTCTCGCGGTGGTTGGGCCGCCCAGCTGGGGCCCCACTCACGTTGGCGAGCAGCATCAGCAGCTGTCTGCCCGGGGCGCCCTGCACCCCCTCGGGTGGGTGGATGACAGCCGGCTGCGGTGGTGCTATGAGAACGCCGCTGTCGTGCTGTGCCCTAGCCTCGTGGAGGGATTCGGCCTTCCGGCGCTGGAAGCACTCGCCTTCGGTGCGCCGCTGATCACCAGTATGGACGCGGCCCTCTGCGAGGTCAGTGGGCCGGGTGCGCTCCACCTGTCGGCGACTCACCCGGCGTCATGGCTTGCGCCCGTTGTCGCCGCGCTCAAGACAGGACGCCCGCACGCGACGCCTCCGGTCGCGCGGACCTGGGCGGATGTCGCGGACGAAACAGTGGCAGCGGTACGCAGGTCGGCCGACGCCATAACCTGACCCTGTCCCTGTGTCAAACACGGTCGATTGGGGCGGCGAGCTGCGCCGCCACAATGCTACGGATTGCACCCGCCGCGTTCTGGTGCCGGTATCGGGTCGAATATAACGCGTACGCCGCCGCGCTGAGCCGGTCGGCGTACTCCTCGTCCTGGAGTACATGGGCGCATGCAGCCGCGAACTCGGCGGCGCCATCGGCCACGAGGAGGTGGACACCGGCCACCACCTCCAGGCCCTCGCAAGCCAGGCTTGTGCTGACGACGGGCAGGCCGTGCGCGAAGGCCTCGAGGATCTTGACCCGGGTGCCCCCGCCGTACCGGATAGGGGCGATGCTCACGCTGCCGTGCGCCAATTCGGGGACAACGTCGAGCACGCCGCCGATGATGTCGACGCCAGATAGACCGGCGAGCGAGCCAAGCAGCTTCTGCCCGCCTCGCCCGACCAGCCGCAGGCGAGCCTCGGGCAGTTGTTCCCGCAGCAGCGGCAGGACCTGCGTCGCGGCATACATCGCGGCGTCTACATTTGGCGGGTAATAATACGTGCCGATGAGAATAAGCGTCGGCGGGTCGTCCTTGGGGGGACGGCTGACTCTTTCCGTGGGTGCAGGGTAACCGTTGGGCACAATGACGACCCCGTAACCGTTCCCCAGCCTGGATCTATCTAACTCGCTGCAGACCACTAGCGCGTCCGCCTGGCGCGTGACCTTCTTTCCTACGCGGCGCCACAGCGGCAGCTCGATCCGCCGCTGCAGTCGCACCATCCCTCGCGTAGTCGGCAGGTCTTTCGGCAGACTGAGGAAGGCCTGCAACTTGGGCGTTTCGACATCATCCATGTCCACGATGGTGCGGCGGGCGTGAACGACCCTGCGCAGACTCACCGCATGATCTGTCGCCCCGAACCAGACCAGATCGTAGTGCGTCTTGCGCAGCGCCAAGAGCGCCTCGCGAGCACGCCCCCAGCGGACTACGGCGATCTGCCAGGGTAATGCCCTGGCCAGAGCTGCGATGACAGCAACGGATCTACGCCGCGGCGGGGCGTCGACCTGAAGGCAATGCCGCGCAACAACGCCGGGTGGTAACGGCTCGTCGACGGGAGTGCCGGCGAACAGCACCACAACGTCAAGATCGACGTCCATGGAAGAGAGAGCTTGCACGGTGGCGCAAGCGCGCATCCGCTTGCCAACGTCTGCGGGCCATGGCCGGTCCGGCACGGTGAGCAGCACCTGCGGGCGCTCAACAAGCGCTCGGGGAAGGCGAATGTCTCCGGGGCCGGTCCAGGTCGCCCGCTCCCGGCCGTTCTCGGCAGCGCGGGCGAGCAACGGAAGCAGCCAGGCGCCGGCCGCCAGCAGCCGTGACCTGGAAGGTTGGGCCCGATCCCGGAGCACGGCCCTGGCGTTGACCCGGGCCCTTCCCGATGGCTCTGTCACCAGGCTTTGCTTGAGGTTGTCCCGAGCGGCTCGGCGGCTGTGCTCCGCGATGGAGCGGCCCGCTAACGCCCGCTCCTCGTCCGTCAGGTTGGGCCTTGTCGTCGCGGCCGTCAGAAGGGCAACCGCCGATCTGCTCATGGCCAGTCGGTTCGAGCTCAGGCTCGTCTCGTGCAGCCGGTAGATGGCCAGGGGCTCGGGTACGTAGCCGACGCGAGCGCCAGCGTAGATCATTCTGATCCAGCAGTCCCAATCCGTTGCATATGAGACTCGCTCATCGAACCCGCCAACCGAGAGGAACGCCTCGCGCCTCATCACCACTTGGCCGAAGATGAAGTTGCGGTCCAGAATGGCGGCGCGCTGGTTATGCGTAGCGAACGGATAGTTTGGCGCGTACCAACGCCCCAGAATTCGACCCTGGTGAACGAGATAGGCGTCCGTCGTCACAAGATCGAGGTCAGGCGACGCCGCCAGCAGTTCCGCCACTGCCGCGAGCCGGCCTGGCAGGAACTCGTCGTCGGCGTCAAGCAGCGCGACGAACGGCGTGGTGGTCGCCCGGACCGCGGCGTTCTTGGCCGCAGCCTCGCCACGGTTTGTCGTGTGCCGGACGACATGAACGGCCGAGCCGAAGCCGGCGAGGATCGCCGCCGTGTCGTCCGTGGACCCGTCGTCGCAGACCACGACCTCGTGTGGCGCCGGGTCTTGTGAGAGCGCGGACTCGATTGCTCGAGCGAGGAACGCCGCGTTGTTGTGGCATGCGATTGCAACGCTCACGCCCAGCACCGCTGGCGCGTCGGTACTCTGAACGGCACTGTCCATGTCAGCCCGCACTGGCTGACTCTACGTCCACGGGGGAGGTGCTCGCGTTGAAAGCACCTGCACGTCAGCTACGAGCCTTACATGAACGGCGGCCGCGCTGGCCCAAACGCGTCCGCGCTCGTGGGCATAACGTCGTGGTATTATACCACCGCATCGCGCCGGAAGTGCCGAACCAGGCCGGCATGGTTGTCGATCCCGACCGCTTCCGACGCCAGCTTCAGGCACTGCGCCGGCACTTCGACGTCCTGCCGGCCGCAGACATCCTTCGGCCGTCCCGGCGCCCGACCGCAGCCATCACCTTCGACGACGGTTACGCGGACAATCTCGACGTCGCGGCACCAGTACTGCGAGAGCTCGGGCTGCCGGCATCCCTGTTCATCGTTACGAGCGCTCTGGACGAGGACCGGGAGTTCTGGTGGGACCGTCTTGAGCACATCCTGCTGCAGCGCCTGGAGGCGGAGGAGATCACGGTGCGGGTGGGCCCCCGACTACAGCAGCTGCGGCTGGACGATGGCAACAGCCGTCGCGAGGCACTCGCGCTGTTGAGCCGCCTCTTGGTGCGAGAGTCGCCTGATGGGGTGGAGCGGACTCTCGACCAGCTCGAGGCTTTGGCGGGCAGCGCGCCAGCCGCCTGCGCCCGTCACCGTCGACTCACTCGACAACAAATCGTCGGGCTCGCCGCCGACCCGCTGCTGGAGATCGGCTCTCACACCTGCTCACACAGTGCCTTGCGACGACTGCCCCGGGCGCAGTGTCAGAAGGAGTTGGTCGCCAGCCGGCACGCCCTTCGTGATGTGCTGGGCGCGGCACCGCGGCTGCTCGCCTACCCGTACGGCGCTCCTGGCACGGTCGGCCGTGGTGACGCTCGTCGTGCCAGGGCAGCCGGCTACGACCTAGCATTCGTCAACGTCACCGGGCCAACGGAACACGCCTCGCCTTTCGCGGTGCCGCGCATAGCCGTCGGCGAGTGGGAGCCCGACGAGTTCCTTACCAAGATTACACGTTGGTCGAGCCGGTGACCGACACCTGGCACTACCTTGCACCGCCGGCCCGCGGTTCGACGCAGGGCGCGGCCCCGACGCTTGGCGTCCTCATCACGGCACACAACATCGCGGCATTTCTCCCGGCTGCGCTGGCCTCGGTCTTCGCGCAGACTCTCCCCCCGGACGAAGTGGTCGTCTGCGACGACGCGTCGCATGACGATGTCGAGGGCGCGGTCGAGCCGTACTCACCGCGTCTTCGTCTCGTAAGACGTGCGACCAACGGCGGCGAAGGCGCAGCCAAGAATTCTGCAGTGGGGGCGCTCTCGACCGATGTCGTGGTCGTCCTGGACGGCGACGACGAGATGGCTCCCCGCCGCCTCGAGGCGCTGGGCTGGTTGGCCGCGGCGCGCTGCGACCTGGACATCCTCACGACAGAGTGGGAGGAGTTCGGACCGGCGCGCCCGACCTCACCGTGGTCTCTGGCTGAACACTTCCCCATGGAGGATCAGCGAAATTCAATTCTGCAGTGGAACTTTCTGCCGGCCCCGGCCATACGTCGTCGAGCCCTGCTGGCGGTTGGTGGGTTCAATGAGGACCTGCGGTACGGCCCCGACTGGGAGCTTCACGCCCGCATGCTGGTGCGGGGCTCTCGCGCCGGGCTGATCACCGCTCCGCTTTACCGGTACCGGCGCTGGTCCGGTCAGCAGACGTCCGACCGACGACGGGTGCTCGACGGGAGGGTTGATGTCGTTTCCCTTATTGCTCGCGACCCGCTCCTGACCGCTCATGACCGCTCGACTGTTGCGAGAAGCGTTGCCGACCTCAGGAGCGAGCGGTGGCTGCGCGGGTTACCCCACGATCCAGGCGGTCGCGAAGAGGCGCTGTGGCTCGTACGCTCGCCCCTAGTCAGCCCCCGGCGACGGGGACTGGCAGCACTTGCGGCGCTCAGCCCGCAGCTCGCCGACATGGTTGCGCGGCGACTTCAGTCGAGCGGCGGAACATAGGGCGGCTCAGTCCAGCCGCACCGGCCTTTCCGGTGCACGCGACCCGGCGCTACCGAGCTGGTTCTGAGAACCGGAAAAGGAGTCCCGTGCGCATCCTGCACGTCACGCAGCCCACCGTCGCCGGAGTCCCGGTCGTGGTTCAGCAGCTAGCTGCTGACCAGATGTCCCACGGCGTGAGCGTCGCCGTTGCAAGCCCGCCGGATGGAGACCTGCCGGTGTGGCTGCGGGAGGCGGGAATACAGCACTTCGCCTGGCACGCGACCCGTGGACCGGGGCCAGCAGTCGTGTCGGAAGCCCGTGCCCTGACCCGGCTGTTGCGTGAGGTCACACCTGACCTGGTGCACCTGCACAGTTCGAAGGCGGGGCTTGCCGGCAGGTTGTCCCTTCGCGGTCGCATCCCGACGGTCTTTCAGCCGCACGCGTGGTCCTTCGACGCCGTCGACGGGGCGCAGCGACTCGGAGCCCAATCATGGGAGCGCTTCGCCGTCAGGTGGACCGACCTCCTTGTATGCGTCAGCGATCAGGAACGGGAGGCGGGCGAACGGGCTGGTGTGCGGGCGGAAGCGCTCATCATTCCCAACGGCGTCGACGTCTTGCGACTGGTCCCGGCGGGGGACGCTGAACGGCGTCGGGCGAGGGCCCTGCTGGGCCTGCCCGACCGCCCGTTGATCGTCTGTGTTGGCCGGCTGGCCCGACAGAAGGGACAGGATCTGCTTATAGCGGCTCTGCCCCGCCTGCTCGAACAGGTCCCTGACGCCCTCGTAGTGTTGGTGGGCTACGGTCCCGATGAAGCCGTACTCCGCTCATCCGCCCCGCCTGCCGTTGTGTTCGCGGGTAAGCGGTCGGACGTCGCGAAGTGGCTTATTGCTGCGGATGTCGTCGCGCTTCCGAGTCGCTGGGAGGCTGGTCTCTCCCTGGTCGCCATGGAGGCGATGGCCGTCGGACGCTCAATTGTCGCGTTTGATGTGGCGGGGGCGAGGGCTGGTCTGGCCGGTGCTGGTGCGGTGGTCCAAATCGGGGTCGTTCCTGCCCTGGCAGACGCGCTGGCTGCCCGTCTAGCGGATCCGGCGATGGCGGCGGAGGAGGGGCGCTTCGGTCGTGCCCGCGTAGAGAAGGAGCACAACGAGGCGGACACGGCGCCGAGAGTCCGGCGGGCCTACGGAAGGGTGCTGGAGCAAGCCTCCTAGTGCCGCGGCCGCCAACCTTTCCCGCAGGTCGGAGAGCCGCAGGTGCCCGAGTCCCGGCCGCAGGTAAAGCTCGATGTGCTCTCTGTAGGAGCGCAGCGTCGTGGACCGCAATCTCCCCTTGCCTGTGAGCCACTGATCGAGATACTCGCCAACTGTCTGCCTGCCCACTTCGATATACGTGCCTCGATGCAACCGCCCGAGAGCGATGTTCAACGCCTTCCGTGCCTCACGCTCTGTCGCGAAACCACCTTTGCTGACCTGCCGGCGC
>Ga0066793_10001088_pt1 | contig 11918 bp, 11 predicted proteins | sample PersoiDNA2013189_FD_83876 | JGI IMG/M metagenome (GOLD analysis project Ga0066793, IMG submission 83876) | Permafrost soil microbial communities from the Arctic, to analyse light accelerated degradation of dissolved organic matter (DOM) -... | ecosystem: Environmental > Terrestrial > Soil >...
GCATATGCACTAACTTAAGCCGCTCGCTCTTGCATTGGGCACAAGACATGAACAAGAGAAATGTCATTAGCGATTTCGTTCAGAGTGACGTGTCGGCGGGTCGACCTCCAAAAATAATTATTTTTTGGTTATGGTATAATAATTATCTTGCATTAGGGCCGATTGGTGCAGCGTTTTGCTTGCTCCGGGCTGCGTGTTGCAAACTGCTCAAGGGGTTGGTCTTGAATACCTCAGATTTTGTGATGGGATTCTAGAAACTGATATTTTTTCCGGGAGAACAACTTGGCTTTCAATCCCTTCAATTGGCTATTGGGGCTTTTTTCCCTTGATATTGGCATTGATTTGGGCACCGCGAATACACTGGTCAACGTCCGTGGAAAAGGGATCGTCATCAATGAGCCATCCTGGGTAGCAATTGACAAACGAACCCGCAGGCCGCTGGCAATTGGTTCGCAGGCCAAAGAAATGGTGGGCCGGACCCCGGCCAATGTGGTTGCGATCAGGCCGTTAAGGGATGGCGTGATCTCGGAATTTGAAATAACTCAGGCGATGTTGGAATATTTTATCGGTAAAGCGCACCAACAAAGCATCGTTCCCCTTCCACGACCCAGGATTGTCATCGGTATTCCATCTGGCGCCACTGAAGTGGAGAAGCGGGCTGTTTTTGATGCGGCTATGGCAGCGGGAGCGCGTGAGACACATCTGATCGAGGAACCGGCTGCCGCTGCGATGGGCGCAGGTTTACCCGTAGCCGAGGTGCGCGGCAGTATGATCGTGGATATTGGCGGCGGAACCACCGAGGTGGCGATTATCTCGATGGGAGGGATTGTCGTTTCTCGCTCGTTGAGGGTCGCGGGCGATGAATTGGACCAGGACATCATCCTTTATATCCGCAATAAATACAATTTGTTCATTGGCGAACGCATGGCGGAGCAGGTAAAAATCGCGATTGGTTCTGCTTATCCTTTATCGGATGAAAAGACTTTCTCGGCGCGCGGGCGCAACCTGGTGACTGGCTTACCTGAGGCTCTGGAAATATCATCCGTTGAGATACGCGAAGCGCTGACAAGTTCTGTCCAGGTGATTATCGATACGATTAAAGATGCGTTGGATGAAGCGCCACCCGAAATTGTGGCTGATCTGCTTGAAACTGGCATTTGTCTGGCCGGCGGGGGTTCTCAGTTGCAAGGTTTGGCCGAACGATTAACCTATGAGCTGCACTTGCGCGTGTGGGTTGCCGAAGACCCGATGACTTGCGTGGCACGCGGCGCCGGTATGGTGCTTGAAGATTTGGATAATTATGGCAGGTTATTAGTAGGTTTGGAACGGAATACAACCACCAAACGCAGAATGTAACCATCTGCCTGATGTGATTGATTGATCTCTGACATGAATCGATTAAATTCTCGCTCGCTGCGATTGGCAGTCCTGGTGATATTTATCGTCGGACTATTACTCCTCGCATTGGGCGGTTACCTCACTCCACTTTTCCGGCTCACCCTCAATCCTATTATTACGGTAGAAGCCTGGTTGTCCAGCCGCTATCTGGCTATCCATGACATGATCACCGTACCAAAAGATGTCGCCAGGTTGCAGCAGAGGAACGCTGAGTTGGAATCCCAGGTGACCCAACTGCAAGCCCAGGTGATTGAGCTTCAACAACGCATCAGTGAAGCCCAGGTTTTGTATGCCTTGTTGGATTTTGCTCGCAGCAGACCCGATAACCAGTACGTGGCCGCATCCGTAATCGGCCGGGACACGAATCCATTTATCAGTTATATTCTCATCGATCAAGGTTCTGATGCGGGTCTTCGCCATGGCATGCCGGTCGTCACCAACCAGGGTCTGGTGGGCCGGATTGATGCAGTCACCGCGGGTGGCGCCAGAGTCCAATTGGTTACCGATTCCGCTTCGGTGGTCAACGTGCGCTTACAATCGACTCAGGTAGAAGCATCCATGACAGCTTCAGTGACCGGAGAACTCGCATTGCAGATGGTTCCCACCAGTGCCAGTCTATCGGTCGGTGATGTGATCTTAACCTCCGGTTTGGGGGGCAGTTATCCGGCCAATATCTTTATCGGCCAAATCTCATCGGTTCGCAAACGTGAGAGCGATTTGTCTCAGACGGCCATCGTTCAATCGGTGGTAGACTTTGTAGGATTGAAGGCCGTGCTGGTGATCACCAATTTTAAACCGGTTGATCTTAACCCTTTGATCCCAACCCCGGCAAAGTGAGTGGTTGTGGCCAATCTGATCGCGTTACCTCTGCTGGTTATTCTAAGTGTATTCCAAACAGCCATTGTTAACCGGCTGCCCTTGCTGCACGGGACAGCAGATTTGATTTTATTAACTCTAGCCGCCTGGTCATTACACGAAAGGGTGACCAGCGTCTGGTTCTGGGTATTATTGGGAGGCGTCCTGGTCAGTTATGCTTCTGCCACGCCTTTCTTTGCCCCCTTGATAGGCTATGTCGTTATGACCGTAATTGCCAGGCTCCTGCGCCGGCGGGTCTGGCAGACGCCAATCCTGGCGATGATCTTAATCACCTTTTTAGGTACATTCATCCAGCATGGGCTCTATATGGGCGCCCTGTTTATACGTGGGGTGACCTTTAACTGGCGCGAAAGTTTAAACCTGATTACTTTACCCAGTTTATTGTTAAATATCCTTTTAGCGATACCGGTTTATGCTGTTATATCGACCCTGGCAGAATGGGTTTATCCGGGAGAATTAGAGATATGAACCAAAAAAATAATAAAGTCCTTTTTCAACCCTGGCGCTTCTGGCTGATCTATGCCCTCATTGCAGGGGTAGGCGGCTATTACCTTTTTCGCCTGTACAACATCCAGGTCATCCAGGGCAGTAAATATACGGCCAAGGCGGATGATAACCGCACGCGAGAGATAAGCACTTCCACCCAAAGAGGGAATATCTTCGATCGGAATAATTATCTTTTGGCGCAAAATATCGCATCTTACAACGTGGTGATTACACCCGCTAATCTGCCTGGCGATCCTTCCGTGATCCCCAGCGACAGTGGAGATATCCAGCGTATCTACCGTGAGTTATCGGCGCTGGTGGGTATCCCAGCCAGCCAGGGGATTATTGACGATGCCTCGGTTAAAAACTTCACCCCTTGTGCAACAGAATTTGGGATCGCGCAAATTGTCGTCATCGGCGATACTAATTTCCCTTACGATCCTATCCGCATTAAATGCAATGTGGATGCTAAGACGGCGATGGTGGTCAATGAAAAAACAAAAGAATGGCCAGGGGTAGGTATTGAAATCGTGCCTGTACGGGATTACACCACGGGCAACCTGACCTCCGAGGTCATCGGTTTCCTTGGGCCTATCTCGGCTAATGTCGCCGATTATTATAAGAGCCTGGGGTTTGTGATTAACCGGGATAAAATTGGCTTTGCCGGGATCGAGCAATCCATGCAGAGTGAACTGGGGGGCAAGAATGGCAAGCGAGAGGTAGAAGTGGACGTGGCCGGCCAGGTGCAGCGCGACCTGATTCCACCGGTTGCGCCAGTCCCTGGAAATAACATCCACCTGACGATTGATACACGGCTGCAAAATGCGGCGCGGTCGGCGTTAATCAGCGAGATCAATTACTGGAATACTATCCTGGGTAAGGTTCAGTCTACGAATGGGGTAGTGATTGCGGAGAACCCCAAAACTGGTGAGATCCTGGCCATGGTATCCTATCCAAATTATGAGAACAACCGCTTTGCGAGAGAAATCTCCGCTTATTATTACAACCAATTGAAATTGGATCCCAATAAACCTATGTTTAACCAGGCGATTTCAGCGGAAAACCCACCTGGCTCCGTGTATAAGATGGCAGCCGCGATTGGCGCGTTGAATGAAGGCGTGGTCACACCAGATTTCCAGGTTGATGATCCTGGAAAAATAACCATCCTGCAAAAATTTTACGAAAACGACCCTGGCACACCTCAACCTTTTTATTGCTGGGACCGTGCCGGGCATGGGATGGTAGATTTCTTGCATGGGGTGGCATGGTCTTGTGACGTGTATTTTTATAAAATCGGCGGTGGTTATCAAGACCAGGTCCCAAACGGGGGCCTGGGGCCGTACCGGCTGCCCGAATATGAGCGCGCCTTGGGTTATGGCAAACCTACCGGGGTTGAACTGACCGGCGAAGCCAAAGGTCTGGTACCTGACCCAACCTGGAAACGGGTGAATATGGGCGAAAATTGGGCCACTGGCGATACCTATATCGCGACCATTGGACAGGGGTTTGTTTTATCGACCCCCATCCAGGTGATGCAAGGTTTTGCCACCATTGCCAATGATGGGAAATTAATGCAGCCAACCTTGATCCATGACATTACTTCACCCGATGGCAAAGTCATTCGCCCATTCGAGCCGAAATTGGAATGGGATATCACCAAAGACCCGTTAATTCAAGTTTATAATGGAAATGTCCCCACCGGTGAGAAAAAGACGGTACAGCCGTGGGTGATCCAACTGACCAAAGTAGGTCTGCATATGGTAGTGACCGAAGGCACGGCTAAAGTTGAATTTGCAGGTGACACGACCAATTCGGCGGGTAAGACGGGTACGGCCGAATACTGTGATAACGTGGCCCAGGCTAAAAATTTATGCACGCCGAACAACTGGCCTACTCACGCCTGGTACGTTGGATATGCGCCTTACGATAATCCGGAAATCGTGGTGGTTGCATTTGTCTATAATGGCGGTGAAGGGGCCAGTGTGGCAGCGCCCATCGTGCATAAAGTGTTGGACGCATATTTTCAGCTGAAAGCGGATGACGCGGCGGCAGGGAGATAAGTAGAATGCCTTCGAATTTTCAAATCAAGGGAATTCGGGAAGGATTGTTGGTTTCACTTGGGGAGGGAACATGGCCAGAGCTCCAGGAAACCTTGATGATCCATATCCACGAGCAAGAGAATTTTTTCAAAGGGGCGCACGTCGCCCTTGATGTAGGTAACTTGATCTTGCACGCGGCTGAAATGGGTTCGTTGCGCGATCGCCTTTCTGATCAGGGTATATCGTTGTGGGCGTTGATCAGCAATTCGCCCACCACTGAACAAAATGCGCAGATGTTGGGCCTGGCCACCCGCCTTTCGACGCCAAAACCCGAAAGGTCAGTACGCACCCTGGATACCAACTTGACGACGGGTGAAAATGCCGTGCTGGTCCAACGAACCCTGCGTTCCGGTTATAAATTATCTTCAAAAGGGCACGTCATCGTGATCGGGGACGTCAACCCGGGGGCTGAAATCATTGCCTCAGGAAGCGTGGTGATTTGGGGAAAGCTGCGGGGGGTGGTACATGCTGGCGCCGAAGGAGATGAACATGCGATCGTATGCGCATTAGATCTCGCTCCCACTCAACTGCGGATTGCTGATAAAATTGCGATTCCACCCCAAAGGAAGGGGAAATCGCAGCCGGAGATTGCGCATATTCAAGACAATCAGGTAACAGCGGTATCATGGAATCCGAAAGTAAAATAAAATGCTGGGAGGAATGGAATGCCAAAAGTTGTGACGATTAGTTCAGGCAAAGGCGGGGTGGGTAAAACGACAACGACCGCCAACCTGGCAGTTGCTCTGGCGCAGAATAACCAAAAGGTTGTGTGCATCGATGGCGACATCGGCTTACGCAATTTGGATGTGGTGCTGGGTTTAGAAAACAGGATTGTCTACGACCTGGTTGATATCGTGGAAGGTCGTTGTCGCATGCGCCAGGCCATGATCAGGGATAAACGGCTGCCTGAATTATTCCTCATTCCTGCTGCCCAAACACGTGATAAAAGCGCGGTCTCACCCAGCGATATGGTACGGTTGTGCGACGAGTTGAGGCCCGATTTTGATTGGATTTTAATCGATTCGCCCGCTGGAATCGAGCGGGGGTTCCGGAATGCGCTTGCCCCGGCTGATATGGTCGTCGTCGTCACCAACCCGGAAGTTTCGGCGGTGCGGGATGCAGACCGGGTGATCGGCCTGGTTGAAGCGGAGGAAAAGGGGCCGGCGAAACTCATTATCAACCGTATCAACCCCGTCCTGGTCAGAAGGGGTGACATGTTGAATTCAGAAGATGTCCTGGAACTCCTGGCTGTTGAATTAATTGGCATTGTTCCAGAAGATGAAAACGTCATTGTCAGCAGCAACCGGGGCCAGCCAGTTTCATTAGATGGAAAGACCCGGGCTGGACAGGCCTTCCAAAATATTGCTCGCCGGTTGATGGGTGAAACGATCCCCTTCCTGGATCTCGAGGCGAGAGATGGCTTCTTTGGGCGCTTGACCCGGTTCCTTCGCCCGGGAGGAAAATGACATGTCCAATTGGTTCGATTTGCTTATCGGGCGCAAACCGAAAAGCGCCGGCGCCGCTAAAGAACGCCTGAAAATGGTTTTGATTAATGATCGGACGGATTTAAACCCTGATGCCTTAGAAAAGTTAAAAGATGAAATTCTCCAGGTTATTTCTCGTTATGTGGATATCGACCCCGATACTGTTTCAATTGAAATGACCCAGGAAGGCCGTGAACAGCGCCTGGTCGCAGATATTCCGGTCAGAACGACCAACAAGAGGCGGCGCGCAGGATAGCGCGGGTCAGGTTAACTTATGATGCGACTAGATAACTGGCGGTATTTCGATTTTTTGTTATTCGCCGCTGTGCTGGTTTTATCCATTTTTGGGATCGCAATGATCAATTCTGCCGTGGCTGGCAACGAGCTGCTCGCGAATTATGTACCACGCCAGACCATATTCGTCGGCTTGGGATTGGTGGTCATCTTTATCGCGGCTGCCGTCGATTACCATTATTGGATGTCGTTTACCCGTCCCATGTATGTGGTGACGGTTATTCTTTTGATCATCATATTTATCTTTGAAAAGGCATCTTTTGGTTCGGCCAGATGGTTGAAGACTGGCCTGGTGGATATCCAACCCTCCGAGCTGGCTAAAATCGTGATGGTGCTTGTGTTGGCTGAATTTTTTGCGAAAAGCCGGAATAAACCCCATAATTTACGCTGGGTGGGTACCAGTCTGATCCCGGTTGGGACAGTGGTGGTATGGATCTTACTTCAACCTAATTTAAGCACCTCAATTGTCATCTTTGTGATCTGGTTCTCGATGATCTGGATCAGTGGTTTGCCGATTAAATATCTGGCCGGTTTTATTGCAGGGGGTGTTGTATTGGTGGTTGTTGTTTTCCCATTTCTGGCAGGATACCAGCAGCAACGGATCCTGGATTTCTTTGTTCCCGATCCCAGCGCACGCTACGGCAACACGTATAACGTGGACCAGGCTTTGATTACCATTGGGTCAGGGGGGTGGTATGGCATGGGATATGGTCGCGGAACTCAGGTGCAGCTCCGGTTTTTGAAAGTACGTCATACCGACTTTATCTTCTCAGCCCTGTCTGAAGAATTTGGTTTTATTGGGGCGGCGGTGGTACTGCTGTTAATCGGTTTTGTCATCTGGCGTTGTCTGCGTATTGCACGGCGCTCGGAGGATCCATTTGGCGCACTGATCGCCTATGGCTTTGCGATCGTGATGTTTTTCCAGACGATCGTCAACGTGGGGGTAAATTTAAATGTCATTCCGGTGACCGGGCTGACCCTCCCATTTATCAGTTATGGGGGCAGTTCGGTGGTCTCGATGTTGTTGGGCATTGGCCTGGTTCAAAGCGTTGCCCTTCACCCGAAAACTTTGCAGTTTTAGTATCTGCTCAAGCTCGTGTGAAAAGAGCCCGAATTTGAGGCGTAGGCGCTTACCAAGTAAGCGCCTACGCCTCAAATTCGGCAATTTTCAACTCACATCTGAGTAGTTACCAGTTTTAATGGTTTCTTTGGAGTTTCATGATCGAACGATTTAGTCCAGTACGCGTGCGTTTTGCTCCTTCGCCAACGGGTCACCTTCACCTGGGTGGCGCCAGAACGGCTTTATTTAATTACCTGATTGCCCGCCAGACTGGTGGCCAATTTATTCTGCGAATTGAGGACACGGACCGAAAGCGTTACGACCCCCAATCCGAAACGGAGTTTTATCAAACCTTGAAATGGCTTGGTATCCACTGGGATGAGGGCCCGGATGTGGGGGGTCCATTTGGGCCTTATCGCCAATCTGAGCGTAAGGCCATTTACCAGGAATACGCGCACCAACTGATTGATAAAGGCCTGGCGTATTACTGCTTTTGTACGTCCCAACATTTAGATCGGGTGCGTCAGGAGCAGATGCTGCGTAAAGAGATCCTGCGTTATGATGGCGCCTGCCGGCGATTAGATCCGCGTGATGCGGAGATACGGGTGGCTTCAGGCGACCCGCATGTGATCCGATTTAAAACGCCCAAAGAGGGCTCCACTACCGTGCGCGATTTGATCCGGGGGGATATCACCGTATCCAATCATACCCTGGATGATTTTATCCTGGTCAAAAGTGACGGTCTGGCCGTCTACCATCTGGCAGCCATGGTGGACGATCACCTGATGAAGATCAGCCACGTGATACGCGGCTCGGAGTGGCTGTCGACCTTACCCCTGCACGGTTTAATTCGCCGCTCGTTTGGTTGGGAAGAACCTATCTGGGTACATCTTTCAGTTTTCTTAAAACCGAGTGGTAAAGGTAAAATGAACAAACGGGATGTGGCTGACCTGGGAAAAGAGGGTCATTCCATTTTTATCAAAGACCTGGATGAATTGGGGTATATCCATGAGGCGGTGAATAACTGGATTGCCTTGATGGGTTGGAGCTACGATGACCACACCGAGGTTTTTAGCCTGCAAGATCTGGTGGAAAAATTCAACCTGGATAAACTAAATCCGGCGCCCGCGGCGATCAATTTCACCAAACTGGACTACTTTAATGGCCTTCATATTCGCGCCCTGTCGCAGGACGATCTGGCTGCCCGGCTCATACCATTTTTTGAAAGGGCGGGACTGGCAGTGGACAAAGACCGGCTAACGAAAATCGTACCCATCATCCGGGAAAGAATTGCCGGTCTGGACGAAGCGCCAGAAATGGCAGGCTTCTTTTTTCGGGAATCAGTTGAACCCGATCCACAGGATCTGGTGGGAAAAGGGATGAGCGCGCCGCAGGTGGTCCATGTGCTGCGTGAAGCGCGCCAGGTATTGGCAAGGCTGCCCGAACTCACCGCGGAGCTATCGGAACCCGTGATGCGGGGCCTGTTGGTATCCCTGAGGTTGACCGCCGGGCAAGTATTTGGCGTTCTTCGTGTAGCCGTTACGGGGCAAAAGGTCAGCCCGCCCTTGTTTGAGAGTATGGCTATTATCGGCAAGGAAAAAGTGTTTGCCAGGATCGACCATGCGATCGAATTGGTTAACTAGGTCTTGGCGATGGTTTTGCGCCCAACTGTACCAGCCAGATAAGAGATTAAATTCAGATTAAACAAAGGATCACCACAGGCAAGCGCCCGTATATCTTTTATCTCGAGGTCACCTTCGGAATTAGCATTTTTGCTGCCCTGGCTTCGGGCTTAAATATCGTCGTCGGTTTCGCTGGCTTAATAAACCTGATTTATGTGGCTTTTTTGTTCGCCAGCCCCGAATCGTTAAATTTCATGCAGTCGATTGGCGTGTTATCCATGGTCATCCTGGGAGGTTAAGGGAGCATTCCAGGGGCGTTCGTGGGCGCAGCGGTTGTAGTAGTTTTAAACCTTCAAGTGCTACAAGGGCTGTCTTTATGGTTGAGTGTCCTGCGTCAGAGCGATCCGGTCATCCCGATCATCAATTTTGCCTGGAAGGACCTCTCGAACCAGATCGATCCAGCCAAATATCAACGCCTTTTATTTGGCCTGACCGGTCTTGAGTTTTACCAGGTATTCCCGGCAAACCGGCCTGATCCTGAGCGGGAGAAGGTTAATCTCCTCCACCTTCTCAATCGGGATCCATTGGGGGTCATAAGAATTTTCAGCGTTCTGGCGCTCTTTCTCGGGACCACCCAGGGCCAGCGTGCCTGAATATTGGTCGATTAAGAAATAATGTTCCTGCCTGTCCAGGTTAACCATCACCATAATTTTCTGCTTCAGAGTGACCGTCAGGCCTGTTTCTTCATATAATTCACGGATGCAAGCCTCTTCGGGGGTTTCATCCGGCACGATTTTCCCGCCTGGTAAACTGGCGTAATCCTTTCCACGGAAATGCCGCTTGATCACCAATATCGCCTCATGCTGCACATCGATTACAAGCCCGGCTGAACGTGACTTTCTCATCGGTTAGGCCTCGCGACCCAGGTTTCGAGGGCTTTCAATATCGCGTTGGCGCTGTCCGTTGAATCAACCCCGCAGATTTGCAGGTACAACCCGCCCGGTTTGAGGGTTTGCATCACCAGGTTCAGATCATCCGGAGTACAATCCACCTGGATACTTTTCCCCGCCGCCTGGGCTTTTTGATAGACCTTTATCCATTTGCTAAAGCCTTCATTGCCCGCCCCTGGAACGAACTGGAGCCCATCCAGTTCACGGATTGATAACACACTGTCGAGGTGATGCAGCGCTCCAGGGCCATCTAAATGGTAAATTGAACGGTCGAGAAACTGGCATTCGCGGAGGATGCCGGGTAGGAAGATTTCTTCATACATTGCGTCGCTGATCATGATCGAGAAATCGTTCGAAGGGATGTAAAATTTTCCATCGGCAAACAAGGGCGTCCAGGATGTGATCGGTTGGCCAGCAAGGCGCAGTTTCTCGTAAAAGATATTGTACAGTTTGTAATAATCCTCCTCGATCTGGTTGAGCAGCCTCCCCACCTCTTCCTTGTGGTTAATCATATCCATGGCCAGGTTCATCGGATCGCGGAAAGCAGCCACACAATCACCCCCCGGGTGCCAGTCGGTCATCCCCACAATAAACCGGTTTTTACCCACCGTAAGCAAAGCATCCGTCATTTCATGCAGCTTTTTCAGGTAGGGGCTGTCCCAGTCCAATTGAATTTTATCCACATCATTCCAGTCGCTTAGAATGGGATCGCTCCAACTGGTGCCGTAATCCCCAAAATGAAGTGGGCAGCCATACAGGGCCGACATGATCTCGGGTCCCAGGTTTGGCCAGGCGATGGGAAGACTGTCACCCAAGAAAAGCTGGTTAGAGAGGGAGGTTTGGACCCAATCCAGCAGATATTGCGTGTCCATCCAGCGTTCCGTGGAAGCCGCGTGCCGGGAAATGGGCGCAGGGACCCTTTCTGAAGCGGGTTTAAGCAGGTTGAATACGGCCATCGGGCGATCCCACACATCCTGATTCCAGAAGGCTTGCATACGTTTTTGGACAGCTTCAAAATCTGGTTTTAATTCATACATGCTGGCTCCTGAGAGGCATGATCACAAACAGGGGTAACTGTTCGGACCTGTATAGAAAGTAGCCGAATTTGAAGTGTTTGCGGGTGCGAAGCACCCGCAAACACTTCAAATTCGGGTCCTTTTCATGGGGTTCTGTGACGTTACAAACAGGGTTATTCTACTTGAAGAATCGGTTTCCTGGAGGGTCTGTTTTTAGGCTGTCTCAATGGGAATTGTCGTGGGTTATCCCCAAAATCACAGTATAGTTGAAACGCAAAGGCGGTGATCACCACCCACCAATACAAAGAATTTTGCTGGACCATCAGCGTATTGATAGCGCTGTCTACAAAGGGCGCCAGATTATCGGCAATCACCACATTGGCAAAATATCCATAAACAATCAGCCGGGTCCCTTCCCAGCGTTGTTTCTCGCTGGGCGGGGTGTGGTCCGCCGCGAGCTGGGGAAGTAGATCTTTGCCGCGCTCGATGGGTCCAGCGATTAACTTGGGAAATAAGGCAAGTAAGGCAAAGTACTGCAGGATATTGTGCGCAGGCTGGATCGCGCCATCCGAGAAAAAAAAGCAGGATAAATAAGAAGAAGACCGGTTGGGTAAATTGCATACAGTGTAATCA
>Ga0066793_10001089_pt1 | contig 11915 bp, 8 predicted proteins | sample PersoiDNA2013189_FD_83876 | JGI IMG/M metagenome (GOLD analysis project Ga0066793, IMG submission 83876) | Permafrost soil microbial communities from the Arctic, to analyse light accelerated degradation of dissolved organic matter (DOM) -... | ecosystem: Environmental > Terrestrial > Soil >...
ACCAAGCTGCGCTGGCTCGCGGAGCGTGAGCCAGACCACGCCGCCCGCGTGACGCGGGTCCTGCTGCCGCACGACTGGGTCACCTGCGGCTCGGGGCGACCGCCCCGGTCACCGACCGGGGCGACGCCTCCGGCACCGGCTACTTCTCACCGGCGGCGGGGCAGTGGCGGCCCGATCTCGCCGCAGCGGCGCTCGGCCACGAGCCCGGGCGGCCCCGGGTCGCGACACCGGCCGAGACGGTGGGGGAGACCGGAACCGGGGCGGTGCTCGCGCCGGGCACCGGCGACAACATGGGGGCGGCGCTCGGCCTCGGCCTGGAGCCGGGAGAGCTCGTCATCTCCATCGGGACGTCCGGGACCGCCTACGCGGTCACCGTGGTGCCCGCCGCGGACGCCTCGGGCGCCGTCGCCGGGTTCGCGGACGCGACCGGCCGCTTCCTTCCCCTGGTGGCAACCGTCAACGCAGGCCTGGTGCTGTCCGCCACGGCCTCGCTGATCGGCACCGACCTGGCCGGGCTTAATGCCCAGGCGCTGGCGGCCGAGCCCGGCGCGGGCGGCATCACCCTGCTGCCCTACCTGGACGGCGAGCGGACCCCGAACCGTCCCGACGCGACGGGGGTGCTGCGCGGCCTGACGACCAAGAACGCCACTAGCCAGAATCTGGCCCGCGCCGCTGTCGAGGCCGTGCTCGCCTCGCTCGCCGAAGCGGCCGACCTGCTCGCCGCGCAGGGTGTCGAGCGCCGCCGGGTGCTGCTGATCGGCGGCGGGGCGCGCTCGCCCGCGGTCCGCGCCGTCGCGCCGGGCATCTTCGGCGTGCCAGTCGCCGTGCCCGAGCCGGAGGAATACGTCGCCCTGGGCGCGGCCCGCCAGGCGGCCTGGGTGCTGGCGGGCACCCCGGCCCCGCCGGACTGGCCACGCCGGACGGCGGAGGAGTACACCGGGCCGCCGCAGCCCGCCATCCGAGACAACCTCGCCGCGCTTCGCGAGGCCACGGCACCATGGGAAAGAAAGGACTGACCCGTGAGCACAGACGCTTACGTTCCGGCTCCCGCTGACCGCTTTTCGTTCGGCATATGGACCGTGGGATGGCAGGGAGTGGAGGTATTCGGCCCCGCGGTACGGCCGCCCATGCCCGCTGACCGGGCGGTGCGCAAGCTCGCCGAGCTCGGCGCCTACGGGGTGAACTTCCACGACAACGACGTGTTCGACTTCGACGCGACCGGCGCGGAGCGGGACAAGAAGATCGCTGATTTCCGCCGGGCGCTGGAGGAGACCGGCCTGGTCGTGACCACCGCGACGACCAACCTGTTCTCGCATCCGATGTTCAAGGAGGGCGCGTTCACCGCCAACAACCGTGACGTGCGCCGTTTCGCCCTGGCCAAGGTCATGCGCAACCTGGACCTGGCCGCGGAGCTCGGCGCCGGGGTGTACGTGTTCTGGGGCGGCCGGGAAGGTGCCGAGTCAGGCGCCTCCAAAGACGTGCGTGCCGCGCTGGAGCGGTACAAGGAAGCGATGGACATCCTGTCCGGCTACGTCATCGACCAGGGATACAGCCTGCGGTTCGCGATCGAGCCGAAGCCCAACGAGCCACGCGGCGACATCCTGCTGCCTACCGCCGGGCACGCCCTGGCCTTCATCAACGAGCTGGAGCATCCCGAGATGGTCGGGATCAACCCGGAGATCGGGCACGAGGAGATGGCCAGCCTCAACTACGCCCACGGCATCACCCAGGCGCTCTGGCACGGCAAGCTGTTCCACATCGACCTGAACGGCCAGAACGGGCCCCGCTACGACCAGGATCTGCGGTTCGGGGCCGGGAACGCACGCGGCGCGTTCTGGGTTGTGGACGCCCTGGAGGCAGGCGGGTACGACGGGCCGGTCCACTTCGACTACAAGCCGCCCCGCACCGAGGATGACGACGGCGTCTGGGATTCGGCCGCCGCCTGCATGCGCAATTACCTGATCCTGCGGGCGAAGGTCCGTGCGTTCCGGGCTGACCAGGACGTCATCGAGGCGCTGGCTGCCTCGCACGTGGCCGACCTGGCCCTGCCGACCCTGGCCGACGGCGAGACCTGGCGCGACGTCCAGGGCTTCACGCCCGACATCGAGGCTCTCGCCGCCCGCGGCATGGCCTTCGAGCGCCTCGACCAGCTCGCCCTGGAGCACCTCTACGGCGTCCGCTAACCCACCCCCCGTCCCGCAGCAACGGCACCGGCTCGGGGCATGGCGGTCTTCTACCCGGCGTCACAGGCGCTGCTGCCCAGGCTCGTTCCGGAGGGTCTGCTGTAGGAGGCCTTCGCGATAAGCCGCCTGGCGATGAACGCCTCGCCGCGGTTCAGCCCCCGCCGGCCCATGCTGTTCGTGGTGCTGATGGGCGTGGCGATCGCGCGCCGGCCTCTGGCGCGTCCGCTCCGCCGGGCTGGCTGTGGCGTGGGAGCGGGTGTTTGCCCGGAACGCCTGAGTGCGGGTAAACTACGCAAGGTTGTTTGGGCACCTCGTTCGGTGAGGCGTCGACATGAACACAGGCCACTGATCCCACGACGTCGAGAGACGCCCAGGGTCAGGACAGGTCTCCCCGGCCTAAGGGGTGACCCGAAGTGGCTGCACCGCTGGTGCTACGTCGTGTCGTGCCAAAGCTTTGACGAGTAGGGGTGCGCGGCGGGTTTGCCGTCGGCGTTCTCCCGTGTGCTGCCATCGGGCACCCCCGTGTGCCACGGCCGGAGGGAGGCGAGACATGGATAGCGGTGAACCGGGCCATCATCGGCCCCGCATCCGAGGACTCTCGTTTTCTTCCGGCACGCGGTAACCGCCCGCTCTGCGCGAATCTCGCGCGTCACGATCTGCTGCGCGCTGCGCTTTAGCGCAGCGCGGACGGATGCTGCGTGCCTCCCAGGACGCCCCGGACAGGGGAATGAGGGAGGATCACCATGACCACGGCCCTGGAGCAGCGCACCGCGGTACTCGACTCCCAGCACGTCGGCGACATCCGCGGCGCGCTGGGCACCATCCGGCTGGAGGACACCGCGCCACGGCGCGGCCTGCCGGCACATCTCAGGACGCTCCTGGCGATCATCGGCCCCGGGCTGATCGTGATGGTCGGCGACAACGACGCGGGCGCGTTCGCCACCTACGGGCAGGCCGGCCAGGACTACGGCACCCGGCTGCTGTGGACGCTGCTGCTGCTGGTCCCGGTGCTGTACGTGAACCAGGAGATGGTGCTGCGGCTCGGCGCGGTGACCGGGGTCGGGCACGCCAGGCTGATCCTGGAGCGCTTCGGTAAGTTCTGGGGCGCGTTCAGCGTCATCGACCTGTTCATCCTCAACGCGCTGACCATCATCACCGAGTTCATCGGCATCACCCTGGCGGCCGGGTACCTGGGGCTGCCGAAGGCCGCCGCGGTGGCGCTGGCCGCGATGGTGATCATCGGGGCGGCGTTCACCGGCAGTTTCCGCCGGTTCGAGCGGATGGCGGTCGCGCTGTGCGCGGGCTCGCTCCTCCTGATCCCCGTCTACTTCATCACCCACCCTGCCGTCTCCCAGATGGCCCGCGGTTTCGCCATGCCGGTCATGCCCGGCGGGCCGGGGCAGATGTCCACGGTGATGCTGCTGATCATCGCGATCGTGGGCACCACGGTCGCCCCCTGGCAGCTGTTCTTCCAGCAGAGCTACGTCATCGACAAGCGGATCACCCCCCGCTTCATGAAGTACGAGAAGGCCGACCTGTGGATCGGCATCGTCATCGTGATCATCGGCGCCGCCGCGATCATGGGCTTCACCGCCGCAGCCTTCGCCGGCCACCCGGGCGCCGGGCACTTCACCAACGCGGCGGGCATCGCCGAAGGCCTGCAGGCTCAGGCGGGCAGGGTCACCGGGGTCCTGTTCGCGGTCGCGCTGCTGGACGCCTCGGTCATCGGCGCCTTCGCTGTCTCCCTCGCCACCGCGTACGCGATCGGCGACGTCCTCGGCCTGAAGCACTCACTGCACCGGGGCGTGCAGGGCGCCAAGGGCTTCTACGCCGTCTACGGCGGGCTCGTCGCCGCCGCCGCGGCGGTGGTGCTCATCCCCGGCTCCCCGCTCGGGCTGCTGACCGAGGGCGTGCAGACCCTGGCCGGGGTCCTGCTGCCGTCCGCGTCGGTGTTCCTGCTGCTGCTGTGCAACGACCGGGAAGTCCTGGGCCCGTGGGTGAACGGCCGCAAGACCAACATGTTCACCGCCGCTGTGGTGGCCGTCCTGGTCGCCCTGTCGGTCATCCTCACCGCATCGGTGCTGTTCCCGGCGATCACCCCGGGGCAGATCCTGGCCATCATGGCCTGCTGCGGCGGCACGGCGGTGCTCGCCGCTGGCTACGCCCTGGGCCGCCGGCCGCGCGCGGGCACGCTGGCAGCCGTTCCTGTTGACCGGGCCGGCCGGGAGGCCTGGCGGATGCCGCCGCTGACCCTGCTGCGGCGCCCGGCCATGTCGGCCGGCCGCAAGATCGGCATGTCGGCGCTGCGGCTCTACCTGGCCGTTGCCATGATCCTCGTCATCATCAAGATCGTGCAGCTCGCCCTCGGGCACTGAGCCGCGCCTGCGGGCGGGTCAGCGCAGCGGGGCCGAGCCGCCGGGAAGGAGACGTCATGGCCGCAGCGCGTGCGGAATTCAGCCGCCGTACCGTGCACCAGGTGCATGGGGCGAAGCTGGCTGCAGACATCATCATCATCATCATCATCATCATCACCGCCGCGGTGTCCTCGGTGCTGCTGTGGCGCGGACGCACCGTACCCGGCCTGCTCGTGGCGGCGCAGCTACGGACGGGCTGACGGCGCCGCAGTCGGATGAGGACGTGCATCATGCTGTTCCAGCTTCCTGCTGACCGCCACGGCGCTTCTCGCCGCCGAAGGCAGGCGCCGCGGTGATCGTCGTGGTGTCGGCGCTCGCGCTGACACCACGCGAGGTACGCAGCATGCGGGCGGGAGACGTCACATCGGGGCATGATGGACCGCAGCGCGCGGAGCCAGCACGCCCGGGAGTGAACCTGCCGGGCGGAGGCGAGCCCAACGCAGCGCCCGCGGGCCGGGCGAAATAGACTCGGCTGAGGCTCCCGCGCCGCACGGGCCGGAAAAAGATCCCTGGGCCGGGCCACGCAGGGGGGCGGCCGCCCGCGCCAGCCCACGACGATGATCAGACGACGGTGAGGAGCAGACCAGGTGAGCTTGCTGGAGTCCATCGCCGGTCCGCGGGACCTCAAGGCACTCGATGCCGAGCAGATGCCCGTCCTGGCGGCCGAGATCCGTGACTACCTCATCCATGCGGTATCCCAGTCGGGCGGCCATCTCGGGCCGAACCTCGGGGTGGTGGAACTCACCATCGCGGTGCACCGGGTGTTCGACTCGCCGAGGGACCGGATCGTCTTCGATACCGGGCACCAGTCGTACGTGCACAAGCTGCTCACCGGCCGCCAGGCTGCCTTCGGGTCGCTTCGCCAGCGTGGCGGCGTGTCCGGCTACCCGAGCCGGGCCGAGTCCGAGCACGACATCGTCGAGAATTCGCACGCCTCCGCCAGCCTGTCCTACGCCGACGGGCTGGCCAAGGCCTACCGGCTGCGCGGCGAGTCGGACCGCACGGTGGTGGCGATCATCGGCGACGGCGCCCTGACCGGCGGCATGGCCTGGGAGGCGCTGAACAACATCGCCGCGTCCCGGGACTCACGGCTGGTCATCGTGGTCAACGACAACGGCCGCTCCTACCAGCCGACGATCGGCGGGCTGGCCAACCACCTCGCCTCGGTCCGCGTGACGCAGCGCTATGAGAACGTGCTGGACTACATCAAGACCACGCTGTCCCGGACCCCGCTGGTCGGCCCGCCGGTCTACGAGACGCTGCATGGCATCAAGAAGGGCATCAAGGATGTGCTGCAGCCCCAGGTGCTCTTCGAGGACCTGGGGCTGAAGTACCTCGGGCCCATCGACGGCCACAACGAGCAACTGGTCGAGAACGTGCTCCGCCGGGCCGGTGACTACGGCGGCCCGGTCCTGGTGCACGTGATCACCAGGAAAGGGTTCGGTTACGAACTGGCCGAGCAGAACGAGGAAGACTGCCTGCACCAGGTCCCGCCGGCCGTCCCGGTGACCGGGGCGCAGGCAGGCACCCACCCGGTTGCGTCGCCGCGGACCTGGTCCATGGTTTTCGGCGACGAGCTGGCCGCGATCGGCGCGCGCCGGCCGGACGTCGTCGCGATCACCGCGGCGATGCTCCACCCGACGGGTCTCGCCGCGTTCGCGCAGGCCTTCCCGGACCGGGTGTTCGACGTGGGCATCGCCGAGCAGCACGCCATGACCAGCGCCGCGGGCCTGGCCATGGGCGGCCTGCACCCCGTGGTCGCGATCTACGCGACGTTCCTCAACCGGGCGTTCGACCAGGTTCTGATGGACGTGGCGCTGCACAAGCTCCCGGTCACCATCGCGCTGGACCGGGCCGGCGTGACCGGCCCGGACGGAGCCAGTCACCATGGCATGTGGGACGGCTCGATCCTGCAGGTGGTGCCTGGGCTGAGAATTGCCGCCCCCCGGGACGCGACCCGCATCGCTGAGCTGCTCAACGAGGCCGTGGGGGTGAACGATGGCCCGACCGTGCTGCGCTACCCCAAGGGCACGGTAGGAGCCGAGGTCGAGGCGGTCGGCCAGCTTGGCTCGATGGATGTGCTGTACCGCCCGGACGGCGGCGGGCCCCCCGACGTGCTGCTGATCGGCGCCGGCCCGATGGCCGGGGCCTGCCTGGATGCCGCGGGCAGGCTGGCCGACCAGGGCATCAGCGTGACCGTGCTCGACCCGCGCTGGGTCAAGCCAGTGGACGTCGCCATCGCCGAGGCGGCCCGCCAGGCGAGGCTCGTGGTGACGGTCGAGGACAACGGCGTGGCAGGCGGGTTCGGTGACGCGGTCTGCCGTCTCCTGCGGGAGGCGGACGTGCACACACCGGTGAAGACGTTTGGTCTCCCGCAGCAGTTCCTCGCGCACGGCAAACGGGAGGAGATCATGGACGAGACGGGCCTCACCCCGCAGCACCTTGCCCGGCGGATCACTGAGGCGGTGGCCCGGATCACTCCCGAACTGGCGCACAACCCCCAGTCGTGAAACCAGCCATGGCCACACTGGAGGTCGCGGTCATCGGCTCTGGCCCGGCCGGGCTGTACACCGCGGAGGCACTGATCAAGCAGTCGGCCGCGCTGGACCCGCCCGTCAGCGTCCGGGTGGACGTGATCGACCGGCTGGTGACCCCGTACGGCCTGGTCCGCTACGGCGTCGCCCCGGACCACCCGTCGATCAAGTCGATCGCCGAATACCTGCGCACCGTCCTGGAGCACCCGGACGTGCGGTTCCTCGGCGGCGTGCACCTGGGCCAGGACGTGACCCGGGAGGACCTGCTGGCCGGCTACGACGCGGTGGTCTACGCGACCGGCGCGATGCGGGACCGCCGGATGGGTATCCCGGGCGAGGAGCTGCCCGGCAGCTACGCGGCCACCGACTTCGTCAACTGGTACTGCGGCCACCCGGACATAAGCATGGACGCGTTCGCCCTCGATGCCGAGTCGGTGGCGGTCATCGGGGTCGGCAACGTGGCGGTCGACGTGGCCCGCATCCTGGTCCGGGACCCGGCCGAGCTGCGCCCCACCGACGTGCCGCAGCCAGTGCTTGAGACCCTGATGACCAGCAAGGTCCGCGACGTCCACGTGATCGGCCGCCGCGGCCCCGCTCAGGCCAAGTTCACCACCAAGGAACTGCGCGAGCTCGGCGAGCTCAGCGGGGTGGACATCCTGGTTGACCCGGCCGAGGTCGACTCCGTCGTGTCCGACCCGGCCGGGCTGAGCGCCCTGGCCGCGGAGACTGACCGGCGGGTCCGCGGCAACCTGGCCGTGATCAGGGGCTGGGCGGACCGGGCGCCGGCCGGGGACGTGCGGAGGCTGACCGTCCGGTTCTGGCTGCGGCCCGAGCAGATCGAAGGCACTCAACGGGTGTCCGGGCTGACTGTCGAGCGCACCAGGCTGGACGAGACGGGCGTGCTCACCGGAACCGGTGAACTGGAGACCATCCCCGTCCAGATGGTGCTGCGCAGTGTCGGATATCAGAGTGTGCCGCTGCTGGGAGTCCCGTTCGACGAGATCACCGCCACCGTGCCCAATTCTGAGGGGCGCGTCCTCGGCCCGGGCGGCGCGCCGCTGCCGGGGGAGTACGTGGCGGGCTGGCTCAAGCGTGGCCCCACTGGCGTCATAGGTACCAACAAGTCCGACGCAGCCGCGTCCGTTCGTTCGTTGCTGAGCGATTGCGCGGGGGGCGGCGGAGCGCAGCACGGGGATGCGGCGCAGCCCGGGGACGCGGCGCAGCCCGGAGACCCAGCGCAGCCCGGGGACAAGGGGCGGCAGGCTCTTGAGGACCTGCTCGCGGCCCGCGGGGTCACGCCGGTGAGCTACGCGGACTGGCTCAGGGTGGAGCGGGCCGAAGCGGCGCTGGGCGGCGAGCTTGGCCGTGGTGCCAGGGTCAAGCTGCCGGGGCGGGAGGCACTGGAAAGCATCTGCCGCCCGCCCGTCTCCTGATGGCGCCGCAGCCCTCGTTCCCCCGCCAGTTGGCCAAGGATTCAATTTCCAGGTGCCACGCGCGGGCCCCGGGACTCTTCGGGATGCGATCCCCGGGGACAATGGGGGCATGAGCGTTGACCAGGCAGGTATCGAGCGGGGTGAGAACGGGGCGAGGCGGGCGCCGGGCGGCGCCAAGGGCCCGGAAGGCGATCCGCAGCGAAATGCCGCGTTGCGGCTCGCCGGAGATGTGCCTGGTGACCAGCCCGCCGGGGACCCGGCTGGCGAGGAACTGCCCCCGGACCGTTACTTCGACCGTGAGGAGAGCTGGCTCCGGTTCAACCAGCGGGTGCTGGAACTGGCCGAGGACGAGTCGATTCCGCTGCTTGAGCGGGTGCGCTTCCTGGCCATCTTCGCGAGCAACCTGGATGAGTTTTTCATGGTGCGAGTGGCGGGCCGGATGCGGCGGATGGCAACCGGCCTGCCGGTGGAGAACCTCAGGGGGCTGCCCACCGACCAGATACTTGAGCGCACCCTGGACACCGCCCGCGAGCTGAGCCTGCGGCACGCCGAGTACTTCATCAGCCGCGTCGTGCTCGCGCTGGCCGCGGAGGGCATCGAGATCTTGCGCTGGAAGGAGCTTTCCGCCGACGAGCAGGAGAACCTGCAGCAATTGTTCCGGGACCGGATCTACCCGGTGCTCACGCCGCTGGTCGTGGACCCGGCCCACCCGTTCCCCTACATTTCTGGCCTGTCACTCAGCCTGGCGGTCATGGTCGCCGATCCGCGCACCGGCGTGACCATGTTCGCCAGGGTGAAGGTACCGCCGCTGCTGCCCCGGTTCCTCACCGTCAGCGAGTACCGGTTCGTGCCGCTGGAAGACGTGATCGCGGCGCACCTGAACGAACTGTTCGTCGGCCTTGATGTCCTGGAGCAGCACGTGTTCCGGGTCACCCGGACCCGGGACCTGGAGGTGGACGAGGACGTCACGGAAGATCTGATGCAGTCGCTGGAGCGTGAACTGCTCCGGCGGCGTTTCGAGCCTGCCGTCCGGCTCGAGGTCGAGGAGTCGATGTCCGCCGAGGTGCTGGAGAAGCTCGTCACCGAACTGGGCATCGAGCGCCGGGCCGTGTACCACCTGCCGGGGCCGCTGGACCTGTCCGGGCTGAACGCGATCGCCGACCTGGACCTGCGGAAGCTGAAGTACCCGCGGTTCGTCCCGTCGGACTCGGCGGTGCCGCAGGACGCGGGCATCTTCAGCACGCTGCGCAAGCGGGATGTCCTGGTGCACCACCCCTACGACTCGTTCGCCAGCACCGTTGAGCGGCTGACGGTGGAGGCGGCCGCCGATCCCCGGGTTCTCGCGATCAAGCAGACCCTCTACCGGACCAGCGACACCTCCTCCATCGTGGAGGCGCTGATCGACGCGGCCGAGGCGGGCAAGCAGGTCGTGGTGGTGGTGGAACTCAAGGCCCGCTTCGATGAGCGCGCTAACATCATCTGGGCGCGGAAGCTGGAGGAATCGGGCTGCCACGTCGTGTACGGCTTCATCGACCTGAAGACGCACTGCAAGATGGCGCTGGTGGTCAGGGAAGAGGCCGACGGGACGTTGCGCCGCTACTGCCATATCGGCACCGGCAACTACAACCCCGCTACCGCCCGCTTGTATGAGGACTTTGGCCTGCTCACGGCGGACCCGGTGGTGGGCGGGGACGCCACCGACCTGTTCAACCACCTGACCGGGTACAGCCTGAAGAGTTCCTACCGCCGGTTCCTGGTCGCCCCGGAGGGGCTGCGGACCGGCCTGCTGGAGCGGATCGATGAGCAGACCGCCCGGCACCGGGAGGGCCTGCCAGCCAGGATCCAGCTCAAGTGCAACGCCATCGTCGACGAGGCGGTGATCGACGCGCTGTACCGGGCGTCCCGTGCGGGCGTGCCGGTCGACCTGTGGGTCCGGGGGATCTGCGCGGTCCATCCGGGGGTGCCCGGCCTGTCGGAAACGATCAGGGTGCGCAGCATTCTGGGCCGGTTCCTTGAGCACTCGCGGATCTACGCGTTCGGCGATGACGGGGAGGTCTGGATCGCCAGTGCCGACCTGATGCACCGCAACCTGGACCGGCGGGTGGAGTTGCTGGTCCGGGTGACGGACGCTGACCAGCAGGCCGAGTTGCGGTCGCTGATCGACCGGGCCATGGACGAGAACACCTCGTCGTGGTGGCTGGGCGCCGATGGGACGTGGGTCAGGCATCACCTCGATTCCGACGGGAAGCCGCTGCTCGACCTGCAGCAGTACCTGATTCAGACCCGGCGCGTGCGGTCTGTCCCTGGCCCTGATGCCGATGGATGACTCGGCCGCCGACGATGAGATCCGTGCGGCCGGCTGCGTGCTGTGGCGGCCAGGCGCCCGAGGCGCCGAGATCGCCCTGGTGCACCGGTCGCGCTACGACGACTGGAGCCTGCCGAAGGGGAAACGTGAGCCTGGCGAGCATGTCCTGGAGACGGCCGTCCGGGAGGTGGCCGAGGAAACAGGGGTAGCGGTGGTCCTCGGCAGGCGCCTTCGCTCGACGCGTTACCAGCGGGGGGAGCGGCCCAAGGGGGTGGACTACTGGGCGGCGCGGCCGGCCGTCGCGGGCCCGCAGGCTGGGTTCGTCCCTAACAGCGAAGTGGATCTCCTGGACTGGCTGCCCGTGCCTGAGGCGCGGGCCAGGCTGTCCTACGCCCGCGACGCTGACGTGCTCGACGACTTCGCTTCCGGCCCCGCCGACACGGTCCCGTGCATCCTGCTGCGGCACTCCGGGGCCGGGAGCAAGGAATCCTGGCCCGGCGACGACCTGCTCCGGCCGCTGGACGCCCAGGGGGTCCGGGATGCCGAGGTGCTGGCCCGCCTGCTGGGCTGTTACGCGCGGCGCCGGGTGATCAGTTCACCCGCGCGGCGTTGCGTGGCCACGGTCGAGCCCTACACGGCGATGGCGGGCCTGGTCATCGAGACCGAGCCCGCTTTCCTGGCCGGCCCCGCGGCCGCCGCGCCATCGGACTGGATGCGCCCGGCCCGGCAGCGGATCGAGGACCTGGTCGGCGACCCGGTGCCAGCGGTCATCTGCGCGCACCGGGAGAACCTGCCGGTGCTGCTGGGCTGGGTGTGCGCGCGGCTGGGGGCCAAGGTCCCGGACGGCCCGCCGCTGCAGAAGAGCGCCTTCTGGGTGCTGCACATCGGCGGGGGCACGGTAGCCGCCGCCGAGCGCCACCATCCGCCGGCGGCCTGAGCAAGCTCAGGGACAGGCGTGCTGCCCGAGGACGGCTTCAGCAACGGTCAATGGTACGCCGACCCTCACCGAACCGTGCGTCCGCGGGCATATTCCGCAGGCGCTTAAC
>Ga0066793_10001091_pt1 | contig 11913 bp, 10 predicted proteins | sample PersoiDNA2013189_FD_83876 | JGI IMG/M metagenome (GOLD analysis project Ga0066793, IMG submission 83876) | Permafrost soil microbial communities from the Arctic, to analyse light accelerated degradation of dissolved organic matter (DOM) -... | ecosystem: Environmental > Terrestrial > Soil >...
ATATGGGGCAGCCGGACGGCTGGCGCGAAATGGTGTGCGTGGAGTCGGTGAATGCGATCGAAAATGTGGTGAAAGTCGCGGCGGGAACCAGGCACACGATGATAGTGGAGTATCGGGCCGAGCGGGTTTAGCGGGTATAGTTAAATATTACTGAATTGAGTATGCGAGGAGATAAGTCCGGCAAAGCGTGGATTTTGAGAATATGTATTGAGCCTTTGCGGACACAACCCGACATCTCAACAGTATGAACAATAAGGCTTTAATAAAGTTTGTGAGGCCCGGTGGAATGATGGTGTCAACTTTGGTTGTGAGAATAGCGTTATTGCCTTGCCGCCAGAGGAATCTGCCTGATAAGTTTGTTGGCAAAATGGACGGAGTTGTTTAGAATCATATGTGGAGGTGAAACCTTCCATAATTTTAAAATTTTAATCAAAAAACGGAGAGAACATGAAGTCTATTATCGTAAGCATGATCGCAGCAGCAGGTTTGGTGATGGCAGGTAGCGTAATGGCAGAAGACATGCCAGAACTGGCGAAGAAGAGCGGTTGCACAGCTTGCCACGCAGTTGACAAGAAGGTAGTTGGACCGGCTTGGAAGGATGTGGGCCATGCATACAACAGCAACGGCGCAACGACTACCGGCAAGAAAGTTGCTGATATCCTGAAGGAAAACGGCTTTAAAAACGCTGAAGATTACCTGGTTTCGAAGGTATCCAAGGGCGGCAAGGGCAACTGGGGTACCGCAGCTATGATCCCAAATGCACCTAAGGTTTCCGAGGCGGACATCAGGACTCTGGTTAAGTTTGAGTTGAGCCATAAGTAATCCGGGAGTAATCCTAAAGAAGCCGGCGCAAGCCGGCTTTTTTGTTGCCTGTCACTAAATTCGCGACCGGGGTAATAAGCTATTGCTTGAGTCCGGCAACAATTCAAGGTCAAATAGTTGTCAACTATAGTTCTAAGGGCGGCGTTATTGGATAACTGCCAGATGTTAAATCTGGTGTCAGGGGAGTTGGTTGTCAACGTTCACCGGCGGCTTATAACAAGCCACTTGGGAATTGGTGGATTGGCTATAACCAATGCTTGTCCAGTATCTTATGCTGGGTTATAACCAGCCACTTTGCCACCGTTCTTTGGTGGCTTAGTGGATTGGCTAGTTGTTTCATCAGTCAGATGGACTAGTAGTCCTATCAGCAGTTTCTTCAGTCGAATGGCTATGCAAAGCAGACGAGGCTGCTTAAAATTATCCAAGGAGTAAAACCTTCGTAATTGGTTCAGGTATATTATTCATAAATATGGAGAGCAAGGATGAAATCTATTATTGTAAACATGGTTGCAACTGCAAGTTTGATGATCGCGGGTGGCGCAATGGCAATCGACATGCCTGAACTGGCCAAGAAGTTGAATTGCACCGCCTGTCATTCAGTCGACAAGAAGATAGTTGGCCCTGCATGGAAGGATGTAGCCAAGAAATACCATGGCCAAACCAAATATACCTATAACGGCAAGGAATACCCCTTGATCGAAGGCTTGGTGATGAAGGCTTCCAAGGGCGGTTCGGGTAACTGGGGGACTATGCCTATGCCGGCTAACGATCCTTCTGGCACCAAGCAAGCCGAGATCACCCAACTGATCAACTTTGAACAAAGCCTGTGGAATAAATAAGCCCAAGGCAGAGTTCTTCAGAAAGCCGGCGCAAGCCGGCTTTTTTGTTGTCTGCGTATTTGTTGCGAATTGACAATCAATACATCGCCTCCGCATAATCCGCGCACGTTTATCCAGGGATTGACCATGACATCTTATTCTGTTCGTTCGCTATTGCTTGCCACCATTGTTTTGACGCTGTTAGGGTGCGAAAAATCGCCCACTTCCGGTCAAAACACATCCGGTGAGATGGTTGTGCGCATCGGCGCGTCGGCGCCTTTGACCGGTCCGCAGGCGCACCTGGGCAAGGACAACGAGAACGGCACGCGCATGGCGATAGATGATGCCAACGCAAAGGGAATCATGATTGGCGGGCGCAAGGTGCATTTCGAGTTGATCAGTGAAGACGATCAGGCCGACCCCAAGAACGCGACCATCGTGGCGCAAAAGCTGGTGGACAACAAAGTCAGTGGCGTGATCGGCCACATGAATTCCGGCACCAGCATCCCCGCAGCAAAAATCTATAGCGATAACGGTATTCCGCAGATTTCTCCTTCCGCCACGGCGGTAGCTTATACCGCACAGGGTTTCAAGACTGCGTTCCGCGTGATGGCGAATGACGCGCAGCAAGGCCGCGTGCTGGGCGAATACGCGGCAAAAAATCTGGCGGCGAAAAAGATCGCTGTGATCGATGACCGCACCGCTTACGGGCAGGGCCTGGCAGATGAGTTCATCAAAGCCGCTCAGGCCAATGGCGCGCAGATCGTGGCGCATGAATACACCAATGATAAGGCGATGGACTTTACCGCGGTGCTGACCGCGGTAAAAGGCAAGAAACCGGATTTGCTGTTCTACGGCGGGATGGATGCGCAGGGGGGGCCGATGGCGAAGCAACTCAAGGCGCTCGCGCTGAATCTGAAATTTATGACCGGTGACGGCGGCTATACGCCGGAATTCATCAAACTGGCGGGTGATGCTGCAGAAGGGGTTTATGCTACATTACCAGGCGTGACGCTGGACAAGATGCCCGGCGGCAAGGAGTTCTCCGATCGATTCGTTGCCAAGTATCAGCCGATCCAATTGTATGCGCCTTACTGTTATGACGCAGTTAACGTGATGATCGCCGCGATGCAGAAAGCCGGTTCGGCGGAGCCGGCAAAATATCTGCCCGTACTCGCCAATATCTCATACGATGGCGTCACGGCAAAGATACAGTTCGATGAAAAAGGCGATTTGAAGGGCGGCGCCATCACTGTGTATCAAGTGCAACACGGCCAGTGGCATCCGCTGGAGACGCTTGGCGCAAGCAGCGCGGCGGCACATTAATGTAATACTACAAAACAATAAACGACACGTCCGCGTGTCGTTTATTGTTTACCAATTATGGAAATCCTGCTTCAGCAAATCATCAACGGTCTAGTGCAGGGCAGTGTGTATGCGCTGGTCGCGCTGGGCTACACCATGGTGTACGGCATCCTGGGCCTGATCAACTTCGCGCATGGCGAAGTGGTTATGATAGGTGCGATGCTGGTGCTTTCCTCGCTGACGGCCATGCTGGGCTGGGGTGTGCCGCCGTTGCTGGCATTGGTGCTCAGTATCGTGTTGGCCATGGCGGGTTGTATGGCCCTGGGCTACAGCATTGAACGCATCGCCTATCGCCCGTTGCGCCATGCGCCGCGTCTTGCGCCGCTGATCACCGCGATCGGCGTGTCCATCGTGTTGCAGAATCTGGCCATGATGATATGGGGCCGCGAATACCACTCATTCCCGCAACTGATCGCCAACCATCCGCATACTTTCGGCGGCGCGATCATCAACGATATCCAGATCATCATTTTCATTCTGGCATTGGCGATCATGGCCGGGCTGATGGTGATCGTGCATCGCACCCGCCTGGGACGCGCGATGCGCGCGGTGGCCGAGAATCAACACACCGCGCAACTGATGGGTGTGGACATCGATCGCGTGATCTCGATCACCTTCATGCTCGGTTCGGCGCTGGCCGCGATAGCCGGGTTGATGGTCAGCGCAAACTATGGCTTGGCGCATTACTACATGGGCTTCCTGCTCGGCCTGAAAGCCTTTACCGCTGCGGTATTGGGCGGTATCGGCAACTTGCGCGGGGCGATGCTGGGCGGCCTGTTGCTGGGCCTGATCGAGAGTCTGGGTGCAGGTTACATCGGCGATCTGACGGGCGGGTTCTTTGGCAGCAACTACCAGGACGTGTTTGCCTTCTTCGTGCTGATCGCCGTGCTGGTGTTCCGCCCCTCAGGGTTATTGGGAGAGCGTATTGCCGAACGAGCCTGATAATCAAAGCGCAAGCTCCTGCGAAAGTTTTACGAGATGAAGCTATCCGAGCTTATGTCAAACAAGCGCAACTCACACATCATGTTCTGGTTTTTGTTGGGTGCATTGCTACTATTGCCATTCGCCACCGACGCGCTATTTGGGAGAGGCTGGGTACGCATCGTCGATTTCGCGATGCTATACATCATGCTGGCACTCGGGCTGAACATCGTGGTCGGTTACGCGGGATTGCTGGATCTGGGCTACATCGCGTTTTTCGCGGTGGGGGCGTACTGCTACGCACTGACCGGTTCGCCTCATCTGGCTCTCGCATTTCCGATGCTGTTTCCCGGCGGGGTGCATCTGTCGTTCTGGATCGTCTTGCCGATGGCGGCTTTAATCGCGGGTGGCTTCGGTGTGTTGCTCGGTGCGCCGACATTGCGTCTGCGCGGGGATTACCTTGCCATCGTCACGCTAGGTTTTGGCGAGATCATCCGCATTTTTTTGAACAATCTCAATGCCCCCATCAATCTGACCAACGGCCCGCAAGGCATCAGCCGCATCGATCCGGTCAGCGTGGCGGGTGTGTCGCTTAATACCACCCAGAACATTTTTGGCATCGCGTTTCCCTCGGTACATCTGTATTTTTATCTGTTCCTGGCTTTCACCGCGCTGGTGGTATTCGTCTCGCGGCGACTGGAAAGATCGCGCATCGGAAGAGCATGGATGGCGATACGCGAAGACGAGATCGCCGCCTCCTCAATGGGTATCAACACGCGCAACCTCAAACTGCTGGCGTTCGCAATGGGCGCGATGTTCGGCGGCGCGTCCGGCGCATTGTTCGCCGGATTCCAGGGCTTCGTCAGCCCGGAAAGTTTCAGCCTGATGGAATCCATCATGGTGTTGTGCATGGTCGTGCTGGGTGGCATGGGCAACATCGCGGGCGTGATCCTCGGCGGCGTTCTGCTGGCACTGCTGCCCGAAGTGTTGCGCCACAGCGTCGTGCCGCTGCAGCAGGCTTTGTTCGGCAAGACGCTGGTCGATCCGGAGAGTTTGCGCATGCTGCTGTTCGGCACAGCGCTGATCGTGATGATGCTGTATCGCCCTGCGGGGTTGCTGCCGTCGCGCGTGCGCCGCCGCGAGCTGGATGGCGATGAGACGGCTGCTGAAGCGAGCGTATACGATGCCACACACTGAAAACGTATTGCTGCACGCCTCGCGTATCAGTAAAAAGTTCGGCGGACTGAGCGCGCTATCCGACGTCACGCTGCACATCAGGCGCGGCGAGATCTACGGTCTGATCGGGCCGAACGGCGCGGGCAAGACCACGCTGTTCAACGTGTTGACCGGGCTGTATCAGCCGAGCGCGGGCGAATTCCGGTTCAATGATATGCACTATCGGGCAGGCAAGCCGCATGTTCTGGCGCAAGCCGGTATCGCGCGCACCTTTCAAAATATCCGCCTGTTCGCCAACCTCACCGCGCTGGAAAATGTGATGATAGGCCGGCATGTGCGCACCCGCGCGGGAGTGTTCGGCGCCTTGCTGCGCGACCGCGCCACCCGTGACGAGGAGCGTGCCATCACCGAACGTGCGCGCGAACTGTTGCGCTATGTCGGTATCGAAAAGCCCGCGCAGATCCTCGCCAAACACCTGTCTTATGGGGAACAGCGGCGGCTTGAAATCGCGCGCGCCCTGGCCACCGATCCGCTGTTGCTGGCACTTGACGAACCCGCCGCCGGCATGAATACCACTGAGACGGCAAGTCTTAAAACGCTGTTGCAGTCCATACGCAGCAGCGGTATCACCGTGCTGCTGATCGAGCACGACGTAAAGCTCATCATGGGACTGTGCGACCGTGTGGCGGTGCTCGATTACGGTCGGAAGATCGCCGAAGGCGTGCCGGAAGAAGTGCGCAAAGATCCCGCCGTGATCGCCGCTTATCTGGGAGGTGGCGATGACTAGCCCATTGCTCGAAGTCTATGATCTGCAAGTCGGGTACGGGGGTATCCGGGCCATCAAAGGCATAAACCTTCACGTCGCAAAAGGTGAACTGGTCGCGCTGATCGGCAGCAACGGCGCAGGCAAGACCACTACACTGAAAACCCTGGCGGGACTGCTGCATCCGGCCAGCGGGCAAATTCAATACGATGGAAAGAACTTGAGGAATGTCTCAGCACACCAGCGTGCCGCGATGGGTATCGCGCTCGTGCCGGAAGGGCGCGGCGTATTCGCCCGCATGACGGTGGCGGAAAATCTGCTGATGGGCGCATACAGCCGCAGCGACAAAAACGAAATCTCAGCAGACCTCGAGCGCATGTACGGATTATTTCCGCGCCTCGCCGAACGCAAAGAGCAGTTGGCCGGAACACTTTCCGGCGGCGAACAGCAAATGGTCGCGATGGCGCGCGCGTTGATGAGCCGCCCGCGTTTGCTGATGCTGGATGAACCCAGCATGGGACTCGCGCCGCTGATGGTGCAAAAAATCTTCGCAACGATCCGCGACATCGCCACACTAGGCATGAGCATCCTGCTGGTCGAGCAAAACGCCAGACTCGCACTGCAGGTTGCCCAGCGTGGCTATGTGATGGAAAGCGGCGCGATCACTTTGTCGGGTGCGGCTGGCGAACTGCTAGGCAGCGATGCAGTGCAGCGCGCGTATCTCGGCGCGTAATCCATCACTAATTAAAATCAAAACCGGGGGCGATTTCTTTTGGTTACTTTTCTTGGCAAGACAAGAAAAGTGACTAGTTGCCGGTCTACCACCGGCGGTTTTGGTTTCAATGTTGGGTAGCTTTGCATAGCCATCTGACTAGGCTGTCAAAATACGCCAGCCAAGTCATTGGTTAACGCGCTGCGCGCTAACCCAACCTACATGCTCCGTTACTCGCCCCACTGGGCATTCAGCTTGCGGTCCCGTCTGCTCTCAGTCAGGCGCAGCATGAACGCGCAGTCTTTGCGATGTATCGTGATGCCACGGTCGCGTGTGACATAGCCGACGATCGCATCGGGCGGTGCAGGATTGCAGCATTTGGCGATGCGGGTCATCAGGTTGTTCACGCCGCCGACGGTGATATCGGCTTTTGAGGTACGTTCGGTCGCGGGACGGAATATCTTTTGTTTTGCTGTTTCTATCACCTTGGTTGGCAGTTCTTCCCGGATGGCGACAGCGATACGTCGTTGCGTGATTTCGTTGCGTCCGATGGCAGCCAGAAAATCTTCAAGTTTGTTGAAGTGCAATCGTTGCGCGAGCTTTTCCTGATTGATGGAGGTAATGCCGAGCCGGTGCAGTTCGCGATCCAGTTGCGTCCTTCCTTGCGCGACACTTTCATCGAAGTTCTGGTTCTTGAACCAGGCGCGCAACTTGGCGCGGATACGCGAGCTTTGCAGGAAGCCGAGTGACGGATTGATCCAGTCGCGGCTTGGTCCGCCCTGTTTGATGGTCAGGATTTCCACGCGTTGTCCGTTCTGCAGCTTGTAGTTGAGCGGTACAATGTTGCCATCCACCTTGGCGCCGCGGGTGCGGTGCCCCAGATCGGTATGCAGGGTGTAGGCAAATTCAACCGGGGTCGCGCTCTTGGGCAGGGCTATCACTTTGCCCTGCGGCGTGAGCACGTAGACCTGGTCGTGGAACAACTCATTCTTGAATTGCTCACGCATATCGCCCTGATCGGCCAAGTCCTCTTTCCATTCCAGTATCTGGCGTAACCAGGCGATCTTTTCGTCGAACTTGGCATCAGATTTCACGCCTTCCTTGTAGCGCCAGTGGGCGGCGACGCCAAGTTCGGAATGCTGATGCATCTCAAGGGTGCGTATCTGCACCTCAAGCGCAAGACCGCGCGGGCCGATCACGGCGGTGTGCAGCGAGCGGTAGTTGTTGCTCTTGGGGTGTGCGATGTAATCGTCGAATTCGCCGTCGATCGGCGGCCACAATTCATGCACCAGGCCGAGCGCGGTGTAGCAGGCCCTGATGCCATCGACTTGGCTGTCATCTACCAGGACGCGCACTGCACGCACATCATAGAGCTCGCTAAAATCCAGTTGCTTGCGCTTCATCTTGCTGATAATGCTATAAATGTGTTTGGGGCGGCCGGTCACATCGGCCGGTATGCCGGCCTGGCTCAGCGCCTGCTTTAACCGGGACACTACTTCAGCGATATATTGTTCGCGATCGATCCTGCGTTCATCCAACAGCTTGGCGACTTTTTTGTATAGCTCCGGTTCCAGATAGCGCACCGAGAGGTCTTCCAGTTCCCATTTGAGTTGCCACACGCCGAGACGGTTGGCCAGCGGCGCAAAGATGCTGCGGGTCTGCTGTGCGATCAGCTTCTGCTGGTCTGTACTTGCGCCTGACAGGCAACGCAGGGTCTGGGTGCGCTCGGCCAGCTTGATCAATACCACGCGGATGTCTTCCACCATCGCCAGCAACATCTTGCGCAGACTTTCTACCTGCTGGACATCGTCCCCCTTTTTTTTCTCGCTCTTATCCGGGCGGTGCATCTCGCTGAATTGCTCGATCTGTTCCATTCGTGAAATGCCTTCGACCAGCATCTTTACGTTGGCGCCGAATTTTTTCTCGAGTATTTCTGCCCAGTCATCCGTATATTCGGGCACCGCATGCAGGACGGTGGCGGCAATCGTTTCATGATCCATGTTCATGCCGACCAGGATCGCAGCCGCGCCCAGCGCGTGCTGCAGCAGCGGTGTACCGGTGAGTTCTATATGTTCGGCGTAGAGCGGTTCGGCCAGTTCGCAGGCATTGCGTATCACGTCGACTTCTGCGGGAGCAAAAACTTTCGATACGGCATCAAGCAAGGACTGAGTGCTCTCGGATGATGCGGATGATTTTTGGTGAATAGTAACCATGGGGCATTATTGCATTGATGCGCGAGCTACATAAAGGTGCATGGAACAAGAAGGTCGAGTCGATCACCTTCACAACATTATTAAAAAATTACTGGTGAAACTGGAAAAATCGCTCACTATTGTTACAAGAGTCACCTCATTGTTCAAATCACCCTTCCTGAGGGTGACCAAAGAGCTGCTGCAGAAGGCGTCAAGCCGCTTGGTTATGCTAATATCCCACAAAACGAAAGCAGGTAAATATCCAATGTCATCCCACGAGATTCCCCAGGAAGCTGGTCAACAGGAAGCTGGCAATTCCCCGGATATATTGGTTGTTGGTGGAGGGCCGGCCGGATCAACCATTTCAGCATTGCTGGCTGAGCACGGTTACGACGTCGTGCTTCTGGAAAAATCTCATCACCCGCGATTTCATATCGGCGAATCGCTGTTGCCGTTAAATCTGCCGTTGTTCGAGCGTCTGGGTGTTGAAAAGCAGGTTGCCTCTATCGGCATCCTCAAATACGGAGCGGAGTTCGTTTCGCCCGATCATGATAATTCAAGCCATTTTGATTTTGGGCGGGCACTGGATAAATCATTTCCCCATGCTTATGAGGTTCGCCGTTCAGAACTTGATGAGATACTTTTTAAAAATGCCATTGCCAAAGGGGCGCGGACTCACGAAGGATGCAGAGTCACAGGGACAGAGTTCCCCGGTGGCGCACGAGCCGTTGTCACATCGCAGAGTGAAGATGGCCAGATCACCCGGTGGCATCCCCGTTTCGTGGTTGATGCATCGGGGCGGGACACGTTGCTGGCGAATCAGTTCGGTATCAAACAGCGCAACAAGAAGCACGCCAGTGCGGCTATTTATGGGCACTTCGAGGGAGCCGAGAGACGCATTGGCAAGGAAGAGGGAAACATTACCCTGTTCTGGTTCGAGCATGGTTGGTTCTGGTATATCCCGCTGGCAGACGGTTCAGTCAGCGTAGGTGCTGTTTGCTGGCCCTATTATATGAAGTCGCGCAAGGTCGACAAAGAACAGTTCTTTTTCGACACAATTGCACTTTGCCCGCCGTTGGCAGAACGCTTGCAAGCAGCGAAGCTGGCATCTCCCGTCACTGCCACAGGCAATTTTTCATACACTTCGAGCCGCAGTTCCGGGTCGAACTACCTCATGTTGGGTGATGCCTTCGCCTTTATCGATCCGGTATTTTCCTCGGGTGTTTTGTTGGCCATGAACAGTGCCTTTGCTGGCGCTGAGGCGATCGATGTCTGCTTGCGTAATCCTGCTGAGGCATCACGCGCTTTAAAGAAATTCGACCGGACTTCCCGGCATGGATTGAGAACTTTCTCCTGGATTATTTACCGCATGACCACGCCGGTAATGCGTAATTTGTTTATGCAGCCGAGCAATAAATTCCGCCTGCAGGAAACACTGCTGTCGGTGTTGGCGGGGGATCTGTTTGGTAATACGCCGGTACAATCCCGTCTGATGCTCTTCAAGATTATTTATTACCTGCAAAGCATTTTTATGTTCAAAGAGAGTTACCGGGCTTGGCTGCGTCGTAAACGTACGATCAAGGAAGTTGTTGGCGAGATGACTGCACCATGATGGGAAATGAATTTCATCAAAATAGGGCTGTAACGCTCAAGTATCTTGCGCCAGAAGCAGTCGACGCGTATCTGGCGCAGTGCGGCGATCGGGTCGCGTGCGTGGTTGGTTTTGGCAGCAACCCAGTTGCAACCACGAAATCCGGTTGTCCGGTACTTTGGGTCGATACGCCGGTATTGGGAGGAGATGCTGCCTATGAAATATGGACAGCCAATAAGCCGGTGAAACAATATCAGGACGAGTTGATGACAGGCGCAGGCAATGAAGATATATTTTTTGGCCGCATGTCGTTTCAAAATAATGCGGCAGAAGATTTGAGCGGGGTGGCTCTCCGCGCATTTTCAGGCATATTCGAATTTCTTCAGCGCGGCAACTATTCAAACCTGATCAGAGTCTGGAATTATTTCCCGGAGATCAATGCGATCAAAAATGACATGGAGCGCTACCACGGTTTCAGTATCGGGCGCCATGAGGCTTTTGTTCGCTATCAGAAAAAAGTCGAGGACTCGCCGGCTGCCTGTGCATTGGGAAGCCACGGCGGGCCGCTGGTTATTTATTTTCTTGCCGCGCGTTCTCCAGGGTTGCAAATCGAGAATCCCCGCCAGACCAGCGCTTACAAATATCCAAAGCAATTCGGGCCGCGCAGCCCGACTTTTTCGAGGGCTACGCTGGCTTTCAACGGTGAGGCCCAAACGCTGTTTATTTCCGGCACGGCCAGTATTCTGGGTCACGATACGGTACACCACGGGTCGGTGAATATGCAGACCCGCGAGACGCTGGCCAATATTCGCGCCGTGATCGATCAGGCTTGCCGGGAGGGCTTTGAGTTCGCCGGTTTTGAAAAGGGTCTGGCGCTCAAGGTTTATGTGCGCCACTCCGGAGACGCGGGAGTCGTTCTGGATATCATCCGCGCTGAATGGGGTGCGTTGCAGGAACTGCTTGTATTGCAGGCTGATATTTGCCGCCCGGATTTGCTGTTGGAGATCGAGGCGGTTTGCTGGAGCAGTGTCAGCTGAAGCAATGCCAGTTGCCAGTTGCCTTATGAGATTTTTAAATGGTCTTTTCAGCCCAGTTGCAGTAACGCTGCTTGTTGTTTCATCGGCACGGGCGGACCAGGTGCCACTTTGGGAAGCGGGAGCGGGTTTTGCATATATTGATTTTCCGCATTATCGCGGATCGGATCAGCGAGAAAGTTACCTGCTGCCGATGCCGTATGTTGTAATCACGGTGATGTCCTGAAAGTCGATCGTGCGCGGGTACGCGGCATGCTTTATCACACTGACAAAACCGAGCTGGATGTCAGTTTGAACGGCTCGGTGCCGGTCAAGAATGACAACGCACGGCAGGGTATGCCCAACCTTGATCCGACGTTGGAAGTCGGGCCATCGCTAATCATCTCGCTGTACCGGTCAGAATCGGATCAAGCGCAAGTTGAATTGCGCCTGCCTGTGCGTTCCGTCATCAGTAGCGACTTTTCATATCTGCGCGATGTTGGCTGGATTTTTCAGCCGCTGCTGAATCTGGACGAGCGG
>Ga0066793_10001092_pt1 | contig 11910 bp, 2 predicted proteins | sample PersoiDNA2013189_FD_83876 | JGI IMG/M metagenome (GOLD analysis project Ga0066793, IMG submission 83876) | Permafrost soil microbial communities from the Arctic, to analyse light accelerated degradation of dissolved organic matter (DOM) -... | ecosystem: Environmental > Terrestrial > Soil >...
GTCGAAATCCATGTCGCTCAGCCCGTGCGGATGTTCGCTTGGCGGCTGCAGCTTCATCAGGTCGACGACGTTGACCACGCGGATCTTCAGGTCGGGCAGATGCTCGCGCAGGATGGAGACGGCAGCGAGCGTCTCCAGCGTGGGCACGTCGCCGCAGCAGGCCATCACCACGTCGGGTGCAACGGCCTGGTCGTTGCTGGCCCACTGCCAGATGCCGATACCCTCGGTGCAGTGCTTGACGGCGGCGTCCATCGTCAGCCATTGCGGCGCCGGGTGTTTGCCCGCGACCACGACGTTGACGTAATGGCGGCTGCGCAGGCAGTGGTTCATCACCGACAGCAGGCAGTTTGCATCCGGCGGAAAGTAAACCCGCACGACCTCGGCCTTCTTGTTCACGACGTGGTCGATGAAACCGGGATCCTGGTGAGTGAAGCCGTTGTGATCCTGCCGCCAGACATGCGAGGCCAGCAGGTAGTTCAGCGAGGCGATCTTGCGCCGCCACGGCAGGTGCGCGGTGATCTTCAGCCACTTGGCGTGCTGGTTGAACATTGAATCGATGATGTGAATGAATGCCTCGTAGCAGTTGAACAGCCCATGCCTCCCGGTAAGCAGGTAGCCCTCGAGCCAGCCCTCGCACTGGTGTTCGCTGAGCATTTCCATCACGCGCCCGCTGGGTGCGAGAAACTCGTCGTCCGGCACGGTCGCTGCGTCCCATTGGCGTTGGGTCACTTCAAACAGGGCTTCCAGACCGTTGGAGAGTGTCTCGTCGGGACCAAACACCCGGAAATTCCGCTGTTCATTGTTCATCTTCGCCACATCGCGCAGGAAAGGTCCGAGCACATGCGTGTCGCCGATACCTTTCACACCCGGTTCGGGCACGTTGACTGCATAGTCGCGAAAATCCGGCATGCGCAGGTCGCGCAGCAGCATGCCGCCGTTGGCGTGGGGATTCGCACCCATGCGTCGTTCGCCCTTGGGCGCAAGTTCTGCCAGTTCTGGTTTCAGACGGCCATGCTCGTCGAAGAGTTCTTCTGGTCGGTAACTCCTCATCCAGTCTTCCAGCAGTTTGAGGTGTTCGGGATGCGCTCCAGGGTGAAGCGGTACCTGGTGCGCGCGGAAGGTGCCTTCAACCTGGAGACCATCGACAACCTTTGGACCGGTCCAACCCTTGGGAGACTTCAGGACGATCATCGGCCAGCGCGGACGAGCGAGGTTGCCCCCCGAGCGTAAACTGCCGCGTGCGTCGTGCTGGATTTTCTTGATCTGTTCCACCGCCGTGTCGAGCGCTGCGGCCATCGCCTCCTGCATCAATGCAGGCTCACTTCCCTCGACAAAGATCGGCGTCCATCCATAGCCGCGGAACAACTGTTCCAGCTCGTCGTGAGTGATGCGCGCGAGGACGGTCGGGTTGGAAATCTTGTAGCCGTTGAGATGCGGATAGGCAGCACCGCACCGTCGGTGGCCGGATCGAGGAACTTGTTAGAATGCCACGCTGTGGCCAGCGGTCCGGTCTCCGCCTCGCCGTCGCCGACGACGCAGGCGACGACCAGATCGGGATTGTCGAACACCGCCCCGAACGAATGGCTGAGCGAATAGCCCAGCTCGCCGCCCTCGTGGATCGAGCCCGGACATTCTGGAGAGGCGTGGCTGGGAATTCCTCCGGGAAACGAAAACTGGAGGAAGAGCTTCTGCAGCCCGGCTTCATCCTGGCTGATGTCGGGATAGATCTCGCTGTAAGTGCCTTCAAGGTACGTGTTGCCCACGACAGCCGGACCGCCATGCCCGGGACCGGAAACGTAGATCATATCGAGATCGTATTTTTTGATGACCCGGTTCAGGTGAGCGTAGATGAAGTTCTGCCCGGGAGTCGTGCCCCAGTGCCCGAGCAGCATGTGCTTCACATCAGCGAGCGTCAGCGGACGCTTCAGCATCGGATTGTCGTAGAGATAAATCTGGCCGACCGACAGATAGTTGGCAGCACGCCAATAGGCGTCCATCCTGTGGAGCAGTTCCGGGGAAAGAGTTTTTGTTTTCATGGTTCAATTCTCCTTTCTTGAGCCCAGGTCGAGAACGCTGCAAACCATCCTGGCTATCATGTGTTCTTCGTCCGTGTGAATGACGCGGACCTTAACCCGGCCGGACGCTGCAGAAATCACGCCCTCATTCTCCGCGTTTTGTTTTTCTTCGATTTCTATGCCAAGAAACTCCAGGCCCTCGCAGATTCGAGCGCGGATGACTGGCGCGTTTTCACCGATGCCGCCCGCGAACACCAGCGTGTCCAGTCCGCCCAACGCCGCCGCGTATGCGCCTATCCACTTCTTGGCCTGGTAACAAAACAGCTCGACTGCTTCTGCCGCTCGCACATCCTGCGTTTCACGGCCGAGCAAGTCACGCATGTCGGAACTGGTTTCGGATATCCCGAGCAGTCCGGATTCGTGGTTGACCATTTCGTAAAACTGTTTTGTGGTGATCTGCTCGGTTCGCGCCAGATATGGCGCCAGCCCTGGATCCAGATCGCCCGAGCGGGTGCTCATCACCAATCCCGCCGTCGGAGTGAAGCCCATGGTGGTATCAATGCTCTTGCCGTCGCGCACGGCGGCCATGCTGGCTCCGTTGCCGAGATGCGCGAGGATCACGCGACCCTTACTTGCCGCCGGGTCGCCGAGGCGCGCGAGTTCTTCCATCAGATAGGCATAGGACAAACCGTGGAAACCGTAGCGCTGAATTCCTTTTGCGTCGAAGCGTCGCGGAATCGGCAGCAACTTGGCGACCCGCGGCATCGTGCGGTGAAACGCCGTGTCGAAACAGGCTACCTGCGGCAGTTTCGGATAACGCTGGCGGAATGCCTCGATCAGCTCGATCTCGCGGGGCAGATGTTCCGGGTCGTATGGCCTGATGCGATGCAGTTCGTCCAGCAATTCCTGGCTGACCGACTCTGGCGCGGTATGTTTCATGCCGTGGACTACCCGGTGCCCTACGGCTACGATCGAAGTAAATCCATCCCGTTTCTCGAGCCAATCAATCAGGAAATTCGCCGCCGATTTGTGATCGGAGGCAACGAAACCGAGACTGGGCTGCGGCTTTCCATCCGGGCCGTGAAACGTCAGATTCGTCCCGCTCAGGCCGATGCGGTCAACTTTTCCATAAAGTCTTCGCTGCAGCGGTTCATCAACCCGATACAACGCGAACTTGATGCTCGATGAGCCGCCGTTGATTGTCAGGATGCAAGGCAAATCAGTTTTCATGGGTCGCAATTTTCATAGGCCATAATTTTCATGAGCTGCGGGTTTTCATCTCGACGAAATGTTCCTGGCGGTCGTCCATCAGGGGTACCGTTTTCGCGGCAAGTTCGTTTCCATCGAGCAAGAGTTGATTTGCGTCTTCCGTATCAGCATCGAGCCGGGTAATGGTGATGTGATAAACGGTTTGCCGGAAGCGGTAGTGGATCTTGTAGCTGCTCCAGCTTTTCGGCATGCGCGGGGTCAGCCGCAGCTGATCTCCCTCCAGATTCACACCCAGCAGGGTTTCAATCAGCAGGCGATACATCCAGCCGGCTGATCCCGTGTACCAGGTCCAGCCGCCCCGGCCCGTGTGCGGCGCGACTGCATAGACATCCGCCGCGACGACATACGGCTCGACTTTGTAGACGGCGATTTGTTCGGGCGTCGCGCCGTGATGGATGGGATTGAGCAGCGAGAATAATTCCCATGCGTGGTCGTTTTCACCCATCAGGGCAAAAGCCATGGCGGTCCAGATTGCGCCGTGGGTGTATTGGCCGCCGTTCTCGCGCACACCAGGAATGTAACCCTTGATGTAACCGGGATCGAGCGCAGATTTGTCGAAGGGCGGATCGAACAATTGAATCAGTCCGGCTTCGCGCCGAACCAGACGCTGATCCACGGATTGCATTGCCTGGCGCGAGCGGGACAAATCGCCCGCACCGCTGATCACTGACCAGCTCTGCGGCAGGGAATCGATCTGGCATTCCTGATTGGTGCTGGAACCGAGCGGTTCACCGTTGTCGAACCAGGCGCGGCGATACCATGCGCCGTCCCAGGCGTGTTGCTCGATGTTCTGTTGCAGTTGCCGCGCTTGCGCGACGCAACGGTCGGCAAAGACGATGTCCAGCCGCGCGCGTGCCAGTCCGGCAAACTTCATGAGCACGTCGTAAAGGAAGAAAGCCAGCCATACACTTTCGCCGCGCCCCTCAATGCCAACCAGATTCATGCCATCGTTCCAGTCGCCGCAGCCCATCAGCGGCAAACCGTGCTCACCGAATCTTAATCCGCGCTCGATGGCACGCACGCAATGCTGGTATAGCGTGTCCGTTTCTTCGGAGCGATTCGGCAAATCATAGTAAGCCTCTTCACCCGGCTTGATAGGGCGGGCTTCGAGGAAGGGTATCTTTTCGTCGAGCACGCCGGTATCGGCGACACACGCAACGTAACGGCAGGTGACGTAAGGCAACCACAGGTAGTCGTCGGAAAAATTCGTGCGCACGCCCCGACCCGCCGGTGGATGCCACCAGTGTTGCACATCGCCTTCGCGGAATTGATGCGTGGCAGCGCGCAGCAGATGCTCGCGGGTGAGGGCCGGTTCGGCATGCACCAGCGCCATCACGTCCTGCAACTGGTCGCGGAAGCCGTAGGCACCGCCGGATTGGTAAAACCCCGTTCGTCCCCACAATCGGCAGCTCAAGGTCTGATATAACAGCCAGCCGTTCGCCATTACATTCACAGCGGGATCGGGCGTATCAACGTTCACCGCTCCCAGGGTTCGATTCCAATAGTCCCAGACGCCTTCGAGTGCAACGCGGCTGGCATCCACCTGGCGAAAGCGCCGGATCAGGTTCTGAACCTCGGTCGGGTTGCGGCCGACGCCGAGGCGAAAACTCGTTTCCCGCTCCTGTCCATCCGCCAGATCGAAGGCGACTTGCATCGCGCCGCACGGATCCAGCCCGGCGCCGGCTTTTCCGGAAAGGCGTGTGCGCTTCATAGCTGCCGGTTGAGACAGGCTGCCGTTTCTGCCGATGAATTCTTTGCGGTCTCCGGTGAGCGTGCGTGTCGCATCGTTCACGTCAATAAACGCGATGCGCCCGGTGTAGTCGGTGTTGTAATGATTGCGCGCCAGCAAGGCGCCGGTCTTGAGGTCCACTTCGGTTTGCACGTGCAGCAGATTTTTATGCCGCGAGTCGCCCAATACCCATTCGCAGTATCCGGTGACCGACAGGCGGCGCGGATGCCCCGAGACGTTGCGCAATTTCAACACCGATAATTTCACCGGGGCATCCATCGCCACATAGACCCACAACTCGGAGACGATGCCGTTTTCGGTATGTTCGAATACGCTGTAGCCAAAGCCGTGGCGAATGACATAGGGTGTTCTGCCGCGAGCGGGAGAAGGCGTGGGCGACCAGAAATGCCCGGTCTGCTCATCGCGTATGTAAATCGCCTCCCCGGTGGTGTCTTCAACAGGATCGTTGTTCCAGGGCGTCAGCCTGAATTCATGGGCATTCTCAACCCAGGTGTAAGCCGCTCCGCTCTCGGAAATAACCGTCCCGAAATAGGGATTGGCCAGCACATTGACCCAGGGTGCCGGCGTCATTTGATCGGGTTGCAGGGTGATTACATATTCGTGGCCGTCGCGGGTAAAGCCGCCCAGGCCGTTCTGAAAAATCAATTCGCGTTGCGGGAGCGGCGCGGACAAACCGGCAGACCCGGAGCGGGTGGTCTTCAGCATCGGAACCAATGGCTCCAGAACACCGCGATGTTCCACCTGCTCCGCCAAAGTTCCCTTCTCATCGTCCAGAACTATGCGTGCCGCAGATTGCAGCAGCACGAGATCGTCGCCGGGAATTTGTTCGAGGCGGCGGACAAAGATGCCGCCCGGCTTGTCCAGTATTAGCGCTTCAATTCCGGACGAAATCAGACTGGTGATCATATCGTGCAGGGATTGGCGGTAAACCGAAACGTCTTCGTTCAATATAACCAGTTCGACCGTCAGCCCTTTCATGCGCCAGTATGAGTGCGCCTTGATCACTTGCCGCACCAGCTCGATCTTCTCCGTATCGCTGATGCACAGCAGAACCAGCGGCGCGTCGCCTGAAATTCCGTAACTCCACAGACCGTTTTGCCCGCGCCGGTTGTTGCGCAACACGACCGGGCTGGCACGACGGGCGGGGTCGGCATAAATCAACGCGCCGGCCAGCCGGGCATAGAGTTGAGCTTCCGCCTCTGTGGCATTGAGGAGGTGCAGCGTCACCTGGCTGTGGGTCCACGCCAGATCGAACGCTCGGTCAGTCATGCGGACGCTTTGGTATTTTTCCACCTGCGCCAGCGCGTCTTCCCGGCTTTCCGTTACGCCCAGCACCAGGTCGACAATGACGGTTTCATGCGGACGCAAAAAGACTGTGCGCCGCAACGAAACGATGGGGTCGAGCACGGAACCGACGGTGTTGGACAAAGGCGAAACGCTCTGCATCGCCGCCGGGTTGGCCAAGCTTCCGCCGCGCCCGACAAACCGGGAGCGATCCGTCTCGCAAGAGAGGGTTTCCTGTTCGCCGCCCTGTTCATCCCCTCGCCCCAGCATCAGATGCAGCAACCACGGCGGTTTTTCTTCATGGGAACGGGCACGGCGGGTGCAGAGTATGGCAGAAGATTTTTGCGCAAACTCGGTTTGCACAAAGAGATTGCTGAACGCCGGATGCGCCTCGTCCGTGGCTGGCGTTGCGAGCACCACTTCCGCATAACTGGTCAGTTCGATGTCGCGCGCCACGGTTGAGCGATTGGTGATCGTGATGCGCCGCAACTCCACATCGTCTTCCGGCGACACGCTGATCTCAGTGTGGACTTCGAGCCCCGCATGGCGTTGCCGGAATTCCGCACGAGACTGCGTGAAGATGGCTTCATAGCCTTTGGTCGCGCGCAGGGTGGGTTGATACGCCGTGGACCAGAATTCCCCCGTCGCCACATCGCGCAGATAAACAAACGTTCCCCAGCAGTCGCGCGTGGCATCTTCGCGCCAGCGGGTGACCGCCAGATCGCGCCAGCGGCTGTAGCCGCCGCCGGCGCTGCTGATGACCACATGGTAACGGCCATTGGACAACAGGTGGACTTCCGGCGCTGCCGGGGTGGGATGCTTGAGTACACGCATTACAGCTTCGTTGTTTCCAGTTGGCTCCTGTGATTTCTCCAATTTCAAATCCTCGGCAAACACGCTCGCGACGGTTCTGGGCACACGTTCCTGCAATAACAAGTCTGCCGCCTTGAGCAAGGGACAGGCCATGAAGCGCCGTTGCATGGGGTAGTTCCGCAACAGATTGTCCAGCGCCAGCAGGCTGATGCCTTGATGGTGCGCCATGAAGGACAGGACAGTGGCGCTGGTTTCGTCCGGTGGCAAACGCGCCGGGGTGTAATCCACCGCTTCATAGAAACCGTAGGCACCTTCGCGCCCCTCGCTCGCCAGCCGTTGCAGGTTTTCGCAGGCTTGCTGCGGTGCAAGCATCAGCGCCATTGCGCTGGCATAGGGTGAGATCACCAGATCCTCGGCCAATCCCCGTTGCAAACCAAGGCCCGGCACGCCGAAGGCTCGGTATTGATAGTTCAGATGAACGTCGATCCGGTTGTAGCCCGATTCGGAAATGCCCCAGGGCACTCCGCGTGTGTTCCCGTACTCGATCTGTTGTCGCACCGCAGCCTTACAGCTGTGATCCAGCAATGTGTTCTCATAGTTTGGCATGACCAGCAGCGGCATCAGATATTCGAACATCGAGCCACTCCACGAAACCAGGATAGGCTCGCCCCGCGAAGCGATGAGCAAGCGGCTCATGGAAAACCAGTGATCCTGCGGAACCTGCCCCAAGGCGATGGCGACATAACTGCACAAGCGCGCCTCCGAAGCCAGCAGGTCATAGAAGCTGGCGTCACAGCGGCTTTCGGCGACGTTGAACCCGATGGAAAACAATTCCCTCGCCGGGTCGAACAGAAACGTAAAGTCCATCGCGGCCAGTTCATCGCTTTGTTTGGCCAAGGCTTCCAACGCAAGCAGTCGCTGGCGGGCATGGTCGCCGGCTTCCAGCAAGCAGCGCGAGAGTTCAGTGTGACCTTCGTCTTCGTTGATCAACGGACTGAGCGATTTGGCCAGCATCGAGACTTCACGCAAGGTGAGTGCATGGTCAAAGCGCATGAGTTTTTCGGCGAGGTCGCCTGGAGCGCGCATCAAACTTTCATCGTTGCGTAACCACGGCGCGAGGAAGCGCAAATCCTCCAGATGCTCCTCGCAACTCTGCTGCAGCGTTTGACTCCACTGTTTCAGCTCAGGCTCTCCGTGTGCGAACGAATCGGCGATCTTGCCCGCAAGGCCAGTTGTCCGCTCCAGCAAAGCATAGCCTGTGCGCGGCGTGGCAGGCGCATTCGCCAATTCAGCGTCGAGTTGCGACAGCGCAGCGTTTTCGCCGGCCAGACCCATGAGTACCTTCAGCGTATCGCGCAGACCGGCAAAAATTTGTGGCGTGTAAATAGGCTCATCTGCCTGTTCTCTCAACCCGGCGGCGAGCGTCAGCAAATGTCCCGCCAGGTTGCCGCTGTCCACACTGGAAACATAAAGCGGATGGAGTGGTTGCAGCGTGCGGGTCTCATACCAATTGTAGAAGTGCCCGCGATGCCGTTCGAGCCGTTGCATCGTGGCAAAGATGTCATGTGTGCGTCGAATCAAGCGTCCCGTCGAAAGGTAGCCAAAATCGCGTGCGGCCAGATTAGCCAGCAACGCCAAACCCATATTCGTCGGGGAGGTTCGCGTCGCGATCACCGGGTTTGGGTTTTCCTGAAAATTGTCCGGCGGCAGCCAGTTTTCCTGTGCGGTGACAAAGGTGTCAAAAAAATGCCAGGTTCTGCGGGCGATGACTCGCAGAAAACTCAATTGCTCGGCCGTCAAATTTGTCGGGGCGGCAGCAATAGGTTTGCTGATCCACCAGGCGATCCACGGCGAGACAAACCAGAGACCAAGAACCGGCAAGGCCGATGAAAGTTGAGTCGGCTGCATGATGTCAAGAAATATTCCAGACGCCAGCGCGGCCAGGAGCGCGATCCACATCCTGGCATAAAAGCTGGCAAGGTCGGTGCGAGTTTTCAGTTCGGAATCACTCGATGTTTTCCATTCAAGCAGCCGCTTGTGCGTCACCAGCAAACGCAGCAGCGTCCTGACTATGGCATCCATGCTGATGAAGGCGTCGTAGGGCAGGAAGGCCAGCGTGAGAAACATCTGTCCGAGTTGGCGAGCGCCCGTATCGGCCATTCCGCGCAAATGCATCGCCCATGGTAAATCAGCCGACTTGCGAAACGCGCTACCCAGCGCCAACAATCCGGGAAATGCGATGATGGCAAGGACCAGCAGTGGCGCCAAGCCGCCGAGTTCCGGAAATAGCAGCCATGCGCCCGGCAACAGCAACACCAGCGCAACCGGGACGAGGCTGCGCCTCAGGTTGTCGAGTATCTTCCACTGCGACAGCACGGAAAGCGGATTGGCAATGCGGCCGGTGTCAGAGCCTGGCACACGCGCCAGCAGCCATTGTGTGATCTGCCAATCGCCGCGTATCCAGCGGTGACGCCGGGCGATGTCCACGTTATAGCGGGAAGGATATTCCTCGAAGAACTCCACGTCGCTCACGAGGGCGGAACGGGCATGACACGCTTCCAGCAGATCGTGGCTGAGTATGGTGTTTTCCGGGAAGCGTCCTTTCATGGCACGCTGGAAGGCATCCACATCGTAAATGCCTTTACCAATATACGAACCTTCCTGGAACACATCCTGATACACGTCTGACACTTCACGCGTGTAGGGGTCGATGCCAGCATCGCCGGCAAAAAGCCGGACGAACCAGGATCTCCTGGCGCTCGGCAGACTTACCCCTACGCGCGGTTGCAGTATGCTGTAGCCTGTAGTGACAATTTCACGTACGGCATCGAATACCGGATGATTCAATGGATGGGCCATCGTGCCCACAAGCTGCCGGGCGGCATCGCGCGGAAGCTGGGTGTCTGTGTCGAGCGTGATGACATACTTGATTAACGGCAGGATGGCCGTCTCTCCCACGATCTCTGAAAAGCAGTCGCGGGAACCGCCACGGAGGAGCGCGTTGAACTCCATGAGTTTGCCCCGCTTGCGTTCGTAACCCATCCACACGCCTTCTGCAGCGTTCCAGCGGCGCGGGCGATGAAGCAGAAAGAAAAGAGTCTGGTTCGCGGAAGGATATTTCTGGTTCAGCATCTCGACACCGGCCATCGCCCGCTGAAGCAATACTTGATCCTGGGGCAGAATCTCCTCCGCCGCGTCGCGAAAATCCGTCAGCAAGGCGAAGTGCAGGTGTTGATCCCGATTCGCGAGATGATGGATTTCCAATGTTTCGATCAGGCGATCAACCCCGGTCAGGCTCGTGAGCATGGTGGGGATCACCACCATAGCCCGGCAATCGGGCGTGATGCCGGAAGAATAATCCAGGCGCGGGAGCAGGCAGGGTTTCACCAGCAGCGTGGACAGCCAGTTCATCAGCGCCACGGCCAGTTGGCTGGCGCAAAGGAGTCCAACAAGAGTAAAGACAACGAGTTTCCATCCCTGCACTGCCAGCGTCTCGGCCTGCTGCACAAACACGAACGTGGCGAGCAAAGTCATAGCCACGATACCGCCCACATAAAATGTCAGCGGAAAGCGGCGGATGCTGCGCTCGATAATCGTACCCCAGGGCCACCGCACATTCGCCATGCGCCCCAGCATGGCGTGGCCTTGGTCTATCAGATAGAAACCCACATGTGCGGTTCGATCTTCGTGTCCCTTTAGACGTGCGCCGTCTGCGGCCAGTTGCACGGCCTTATGCGCGACCTCCGCTTCCGAAAACTGGCTGTACCGGGAGATGGCTTCGACCGAATGGCGATAGCGATCCCGGGTTGAGAAATCCATCTTCCTGTAAACGCCTGCTGGATCCGAGCGCAAAGTCTCCTCGACCAGACTCAGGGATTCCACGAACGCCTTCCAGTCCATTGCGCTCAAGAAACGAAGGCTGGCAATGCTGTGGCTGACGGAAACCCGGTCGGCCGCCTGATTTTGGCTCTCTTGTTGGACCAGCTGTTCGATGGTCAAACCTTGTTCAGCGAGCCGCAGTTCGAGCCAGCTTCGCGCAAGATGCAACACCGGACTTTGTCGCGACAAGCGCTGACTGAATTCCGCCACGAACGAACTGGACAGGGGAAGATCGGACTTCGCCATGTCAGCCACCACGATGACGAGGTGAGACGGGTCTTTCTCCGCCATATCCTGCAAACGATCGATCCACACGGCCGCAAGATCGCGATCCGCCCGGGCGATAGTCAGCAGGGTGGCGACGCGCTGGAGATTTTCAATCAGCCCCAGGCGCAACATGATTGGAATGGCCCACAATTCGCCCAGCTTCAAGGAATCCACCGTTTGGTAAGCGGCGATGAAGGCGCTGAGCGAACCCGCATCAATCTGCGCATCCTCATGCGAGATCAATTCGAGCACGATATCGTAAACGCGCGGCAGTCCGGCGGATGGGCTGTTCAAGAGACGAGGCAACTCCCGGCTGTAGCCCCTGGGCAGATGCCGCTTGGCCATTTGAATCTGCTCTTCGATCAGGTAGAAGTTGTCGAGCAGCCATTCGCCGGCGGGTGTGATGCGTCGGCCTGGATGCAGGGCGAGGGTCGAACGATTAAAAGCTCTTAATGTGTCCTCGTTTTGACCCAACCGAGCTAACAGACGGTTGGGCCCCGGCCGGGTGACAACCTGATGATATTCAGCAAGCTCTTTCGCATGACGCGACAATTGTTCGATGCTGAATAATTCTGAGCGCAAAGGTGTCGCGCGCGCGCGCGGATCTATTTTTCTGCTTAGCCAGGTTTGCAA
>Ga0066793_10001093_pt1 | contig 11898 bp, 5 predicted proteins | sample PersoiDNA2013189_FD_83876 | JGI IMG/M metagenome (GOLD analysis project Ga0066793, IMG submission 83876) | Permafrost soil microbial communities from the Arctic, to analyse light accelerated degradation of dissolved organic matter (DOM) -... | ecosystem: Environmental > Terrestrial > Soil >...
ATTAAAAGCCGCGGGGGATACCCCTATGGGAGCAGCCATCCATATAGCACTCGACCAGCTCGATCAAAGAAAACAATTTTATAAAAAAGCAGGGACTGCCTATTACCGCCCGTGGGTATTTCTCATCACAGATGGTGAGCCAACCGATGAATGGCAGACGGCAGCCCAACGCATTCAGTCAGCCGAAAGCAATAAGGGGGTAGCCTTTTTTGCAGTAGGTGTTGAAAAGGCAAACATGAACAAGCTGACCCAAATTGCCCCCAAGGAACGCCCTCCCAAGCCTCTGATCGGTCTCGATTTTACCTCCCTATTCCTTTGGCTTTCTAAAAGTTTGACCAATGTTTCTCATTCAAATGTGGGTGAGCAGGTTCCTTTAGCGCCTGTCGATGGATGGACTGCCGTTTAATAATTAGCAAACCGGTTTTAAATCAGGAAATCGCTTCCCCGATATCACTTAATGGACTGCTTAATCCAATCCCTTTCTTCTGCCCACTGGATCATCCTTGGATCGTCGGTCCAAGGGACACATCATATCCGTGAAAATCGACCTCTCCAGGATGCATTTGGTATCCGGCTGGTGGGCGACGATACGATCCTGATTGCCGTGGCAGATGGGGTTGGTTCAGCAGCCCAATCGGCGATCGGGGCTCACCTGGCAGTCACAACGTCGCTGAACTGGATCGAATCAAACCTATGGCGGTCATTCCCTTATAGCCATGAAGACTGGGAGGGATTGTTCCGAGAAACATTTTTTAAGGCCCAGGTGAGACTTGAAGAACAAGCATCCATTCAGGGGATGACCATCAGCGACTTTGCGACAACCCTGCTCCTGGTGGCAGCATCAGCCGAAAACCTGATAACAGGCCAGATTGGCGATGGTGCGATTGTAGCGATGGGGACTGATGGGCTATTATCAACAGTCAGCGAACCACAACAGGGTGAATATATCAATGAAACTTTCGCAATCACCTCACCCGATAGCATTAATTTCGTCCAGATTAAAATTAATCCAATGCGGGTGGATAGTCTGGCGCTTTTCTCAGACGGCTTGCAGCGTCTCACCCTGCACCCACAAGACAATTCGCCACACCCACCCTTTTTTGCGCCACTTTTTAAACAATTACCAGGCATTGAGAATGCAGCCCAGGCAGCCGCGATCCTGGCGGACTTCTTAGCGTCCGATAGGGTCAACTCCCTTACGGGAGATGATAAGACTCTGGTATTAGCAAAAAGGAAGCCTCTGGAATCCCAGATCGAGGAATAACCGGGATGAACACGACGTATGTAACCCAATCGCATCAGTCCATCCTGTTAGGAGAACTTCTGGCCCAAGGTGGTGAAGGCAGTGTCTGGAGCGTGGTTGGACGTCCCGAGGTGGCGAAGATTTACCATCCAACCTTCGCAAGAAACACCCAGGAAGCCAAGCTTGCCACCATGGTAGCAAACCCACCGCGTGACGAGATGCACATACGGTTAAATCACGTATCCATTACCTGGCCGACAGCAATGCTTTACCAGGATTCCAAATTCAGCGGTTTTTTGATGCCGCGCCTGGGCGAGAGCTTAAAAGTTCTCGAAGTCTACAATCCAAGACTGCGAAAGGCCAGGTTTCCTGGTTTTAATTGGAAATACCTGGTCCACACTTCCCTAAATCTTTCTATCGCCATGGAAGCCATCCATGGTAAAAATTACGTTATCGGCGATATCAACGAGAGTAATATCATGGTCAATCGCCAGGCCCTGGTAAGTTTGATCGATACCGATTCGTTTCAAGTGATTGACTACTCCGGGGGGATATATCGTTGTCCCGTGGGTCGTGAAGAATTCACGCCACCCGAGTTACAAGGGATCGAATTCAACCAGATTAACCGCGTCCCAGAGCATGATTACTTTGGTCTGGCAGTCATGATATTTCTACTATTAATGGAAGGCAATCACCCTTTCGCAGGCGTGCTTAAAACATCCAATCCAGGAAGTGACCCCGACAATATTTACTGTTTAAAACAGGGCGCTTTTCCCTATGCGAGTAATTCATTATCCATACCTCGGCCAACCGCTCCAAGGTTTAACCTTCTCCCACCCGATATTCAACGTCTGATGTTAAAATGTTTTGTTGAAGGCTATCACACGCCTACTGCCAGGCCTACCCCAGGCGAATGGGCAGAGTGGCTTGAAAAAGCCGAATCACGCCTGGTTAACTGTCGCAAGGATAAAAACCACTGGTATTCCAGTCATCTACGGAGATGCCCCTGGTGCTCCCCAGTCTCAACTCGCCTTCAGGCCCCCCTGCCTGCGGTCCAACCGGTTTCAAATCCTAAGCCAGCCTTCCCTCAAAAACTCAATTCGAGGCCGATCATTTCCAATCCTTCTTACCATCCAAACCTGGTGGTTTCTCCCCAAGCCAGTCTGGCAGCATTTAACGGGGCCACACATAGCAGCGGGACGACACAAGATAAATTGAAACGGTTTGTCTACCGGACACGATCCTTCACACGCTATTCTCTTAATGTGTGGTGGCGAAATACTCGCCTGAGCCTTTTAGCCGGCGCCACGTCTGGCGCCCTTTTATCAGTAAGTATCTTGTTGATGTTTCATTATCCTGACATAACCAGCATTGTGATGGCAGCATTAGCAGGATTAATGATATTGGTCGGAGTATTCTTTTTAGGCCGGCTCGTTTATAATCATTTCTTGAGGCAAAACAATCCATTTAGCAATGCGATCGGTATTATTTTATTATTCGCCGATATCGCGGTTTCCATATCAGCAGGTTATCTCACCCATCAATTGGCTAGAGACTTTCTGCTTTCTTACCAACCCCAAATCATATGGTTATTGATTGAAAGCTGCCTTCTCGGTTTGGGTGGAGGAGCAGCGCTTGGTACTTACCGGTATTTTTCAAGACCAAAAAAGAATTGGATAGCTCTTTTATGGTTGGCTTTTATCACCATCCTCACCTTACTGGTTGTCGGATTGGTCGGCTCACAACTTATGCCATTCCAGGCAGTTTGAATACAGGGTCTTTGGGAATTGCCGTGGTGATTCCCCAAAATGTGGCCCATTCCACGGGAATTTCTGGAGAACCTGAATATATGTGTCTTAATTCGAATGATTAGTAAGGAGAATCCCGATGCGTTTTGGACATTTTGACGACAAAAACCGTGAGTACGTGATCACCCGCCCGGATACACCGCTTCCCTGGATTAATTATCTTGGTTGTGAAGCATATTTTGGCATTATTTCCAATACTGCTGGAGGTTATTCGTTTTATAAAGATGCGCGCCTCCGCCGCCTGACCCGCTATCGCTATAACAATGTGCCCGTGGATTCAAATGGCCGCTACCTTTATGTTCGCGATGGTGAAAACGGCCATTTTTGGTCTCCGACCTGGCAGCCCACCCGTCTTCCCCTAGAAAACTACACCTGCCGTCATGGCCTTGGCTACACAACGATCCAATCCACTTTTGAAGGGATTGAAACGGAGATTCGCTATTTTGTTCCCATGGGCCAAAGCCTGGAAATCTGGCAGGTTCACCTGACCAACCACCGGCAGCAGGCTGCAAAGTTATCCCTTTTCTCAAGCATCGAATTCTGCCTGTGGGAAGCGCAAGATGACACGACCAATTTTCAACGCAATTTCAGCACAGGGGAAGTGGAAATTGAGGATAGTATCATTTACCACAAGACTGAATATCGCGAACGGCGCAATCACTTTGCTTATTTCGCCTGCTCAGATCCCATTATGGGATATGATACCCAGCGGGAATCTTTCCTTGGCCCATATGGCAGTTGGGAACGGCCAAAGGTGGTCGAACAAGGGCAATCAAAAAATTCAATCGCCTACGGCTGGGCCCCCATAGGTTCTCACCACATTCAGATTGACCTACAGCCTAATGAGTCTCACCAGGTGATCTTCCTGCTGGGCTATCATGAGAACCCGCAGGATGACAAATTTGATCCACCTGGTTCTTCCCGGATCAATAAGCGGACGGTCAAACCCGTGATCGCCCAATTCCTGGACGCCACACATGTTGAAAGCGCTTTCCGGGAGCTAAAAGATTACTGGGAAAGCTTGCTGGATATCTACCAGGTAGAGACACCCGATGAGCACACCAATCGCATGGTCAATATCTGGAATGCTTACCAGTGTATGATCACTTTTAATATGTCGCGTTCGGCATCTTATTTTGAATCCGGCATCGGTCGGGGCATGGGCTTCCGCGATTCAAATCAGGATTTATTAGGTTTTGTTCACATGGCGCCGGAACGGGCCAAAGAACGCATTCTCGACATTGCCGCGACCCAATTAGAAAACGGAGGGACCTACCACCAATACCAGCCATTGACCAAACGTGGAAATAATGATGTAGGCGGCAACTTTAACGATGACCCGCTCTGGTTAATCATGGGCGTGTCCGCTTATTTGAAAGAAACCGGGGATTTTCCCATCCTGGATGAGCAGGTCGATTACGATAACCAACCCGACAAATGCGCCCCGCTATACGAACACCTCCAACGATCATTGCGTTATATCATCGACCGGTTGGGCCCACACGATCTGCCCCTCATTGGGCGCGCCGATTGGAATGACTGCCTGAATCTAAACTGTTTTTCCGACACTCCAGGGCAATCTTTCCAAACTACAACCAACAAAGAAGGCAAAGTCGCCGAATCAGTATTTATCGCCGCCTTGTATATTCTAGCTGCTAAAGAAATGGCATCCATTGCCAGCCATCTTTCAAAAAATGAAGAGGCCAATGGTTATTTGGAAAGTGCGGGGAAGATGGAAATCACCCTGCTGGCCGACGGCTGGGACGGAAAATGGTTCCGCCGGGCTTACGACGACCTGGGTCATGTGGTCGGTTCGGTGGCTTGCACAGAAGGCCAGATTTTTATTGAGCCACAAGGTATCGCCATTATGGCTGGGGTCGGGCTGCAAGATGGAAAAGCTGAATTGACGCTGGCGTCAGTCAAAGAACGGCTGGCTACCCCGCATGGAATCATCCTGCAACAACCCGCTTTTTCTCATTATTACCTGAATTTAGGTGAAATTTCATCTTACCCGCCCGGGTATAAAGAGAATGCAGGGATTTTCTGCCATACGAATCCATGGATCATGATTGCCGAAGCCATCCTTGGACACGGCGACCAGGCACACGATTATTACCTGCGTATCAACCCTTCTGCCCGTGAGACAATCAGTGAAATTCACCGCTGCGAACCTTACGTATATACCCAGATGATCGCTGGTCGCGACGCGCCAACATATGGCGAAGCCAAGAATTCATGGCTCAGTGGCACTGCGGCCTGGAATTATGTCGCCATTACGCAATGGATCTTAGGCATCCGCGCCAGCCTGGATGGGTTGGAAATATCACCTGTTGTTCCAACTGGATGGCAAGGTTTCAAGGCTAAGCGCATTTTCCGTGGTGTCACCTATCACATCACCGTCGAGAGAAAAGGACCAGGTAATATAATTTCTATGTGGGCCGATGGCAAACCAGTTTCAGGCATTGTGGCGCCAAAGCCTACCGGTGGAAAAAAAGAAATACAGATTCTGGTCCATCTCGCGTAAAAAACCGCGCCAGGGAGGGCATTTATGACAACTTATGGCCATTTTGATGATCTGAAGCGCGAATACATCATTACCAATCCCAAAACGCCAGTGAAATGGATCAACTACATTGGCACGTTAGCCTTTGGTGGGTTTGTCGATCACACCGGGGGAGCACTCATTTGTAAAGGTGACCCCGCGCTTAACCGCATCACTAAATATATCTCTCAACTACCCGCATCCGATTTTAAAGGTGAGACCCTTTACATCCGCGTGAAGAGAGATGATGGTTATCAGGTCTTTTCCCCTTTTTTTGTGCCCTGCCTGGTTCCATACGAGTTTTATGAATGTGCCATTGGCCTGGGATACACCCGAATCCGCTCGCAGGTCTTCGGGATAGAAACCGAGATCACTGTGTTTGTTCCGGTTAACGAAAAAGTTGAAATCCGCGACATTCGTATTACCAATCGTTCCGGGGCGCCGGCTGAGATCGATATGATCCCAGTCGTAGAATATACTCATTTCGACGCTCTCAAGCAGTTGACCAACGCGGATTGGGTTCCTCAAACGATGCAGAGCGACGCATACCTGGAAAAATCAGGGTTGAAGACCCTGGTTCAATATGCTTTTATGAAAAAAGCGACGGATGTCAACCTCTTCACGTCCAACTTGCCTGCAAGCTCATTTGAAACTGACCGGCGCAATTTCCTTGGCGATCATGAATATGGCACATGGGCCAACCCCATCAGCCTGTGGCAGCCCGAACTTTCCAATTATGAAGCCAAACGTGGGGATAACATTGGCGCCCTGCTTCACCACTTGGGGGTATTGCAAAATGGTGAAATCCGCCGCCTGATCACCCAACTTCGCCAGGAGACCAGCCTGGAGCAAGCTGCGCCTTCTATTCAAACCTACCGCCAGCCCGAGATGGTCGATCAGGCCATCGACCATCTAAAAATCTTTTGGAATAGTTATCTATCATGCCAGCAGGTAGAGACACCCGATACAGCATTAAACTCCATGTTGAATATCCACAACCCGCGCCAGTGTTATATCACATTCAACTGGTCACGTTACTTATCCCTTTACCAGCTCGGTTATGGGTCGCGCGGCATTGGAATGCGCGACAGTTCACAGGACGTGATGGGCGTTTTAGCATCGGTGCCCGATCAAGCCAAAGACTTGCTGCGTAAACTCCTACAGGTCCAGAAACGAAATGGATCTGGCATGCACCAGTTTAACCCGCTGACCCTGATCGCCAGTGAAGGGGATTCATTGGAGCGGGAGGACCGTCCGCATTATTACTCTGACGATCATTTGTGGGTCATCATGGCTGTAACCGCTTACCTGAAGGAAACTGGCGATTTCGCATTTCTGGATGAAGTGATCCCTTACTACGATAAAGATAAAAATGAGCAGCCGTCCGAATCGGGGACAGTGCTGGACCATCTCGATCGCGCCATTAAATTCACCCATCAAGATACCGGCACACATGGCCTCCCGTTGCTAGGTTTCGCGGATTGGAACGACACCATGAATTTGCCAAAGGGCGCCGAATCACTCTTCACCGCCAGTTTATATGGCTATGTTTTAAGTGAAATGATCGGGCTGGCAAGTTACCTTCAAGATAAAAACCGCCAGCAAAAATATCAGGCAATTTACGACGAAATGGCTGAAAAGGTTAATGCCCTTGGTTGGGATGGGGAATGGTACATCAATTATTACGATGAAAAGGGTTCTCCATTGGGCTCAAAACAAAATCCGGCCGGGCAAATATACACTTATGGCCAGGCCTGGCCAGTGATCTCAGGTTTTGCCTCCCCAGAGCGAGCCAAACAGACCCTGGATTCTGTCTTTCACCGGCTTAATACGCGCAACGGGATTAAGCTCAGCGCACCAGGTTTCAATGGATTCGATCCGGCAAAAGGGGGTATTACCACGTATCCCCCTGGCGCGAAAGAAAATGGCGGTATCTTTTTGCACGTCAATCCCTGGGTCATCATCGCTGAAACTCGGATTGGGAATGGTGACAGAGCTTACCAATATTATCGCCAGATCAACCCGGCCGCGAAGAATGACAAGATTGATGAATTTGAATGTGAACCTTACGTCTATCCACAAAACATCCTGGGAGACGAACATCCCTTATTTGGCCTGGCACGTAACAGTTGGCTTTCCGGCACTGCGACCTGGGCTTACCAGGCCGGTACCCGCTATATTCTCGGCATACAACCCGATTATCCCGGACTAAAAATCGATCCTTGTATTCCAGCCCAATGGGATGGCTTCAATGCCACCCGGACATATCGTGGCGCATTTTATCACCTACATGTAAAAAACCCTCAACACGTTTGTAGAAATGTCATCCTATTGAAAATTAACGGGAAAACAATTTCGGGGAATTTGATCCCAGTGCAAAAACCAGGTTTGGAGGTTCAGATAGAAATCACTCTGGGTTAAAGCGGAAGAAGAGAGAGGAGTTAAACCACATCGCTGGCAGCCGAAACCCGGTTCCGGCCCAAAATTTTGGCTGTATAAAGACTCTGGTCCGCGAGATCGATCAACGTAGCGAGGTCTGGAGTCTTGGGACTTAAGATAGCCACGCCCACACTGACTGTAATGGTGATATCACCCTGCGTGGTAGGAAAAGGGGAGCTCCCGATCGAAAGCCTTAATCTCTCAGCTACCTGGATCGCAACGGCAAGATCGTTTTCTACCAGCAAAATGACAAACTCTTCACCCCCGTAACGCCCCAAGAGATCAACCTCACGCACGTTTTCCCGGCAGCGCGCTGCCAATCCTTGCAAAACCTGATCGCCAACTGCGTGACTGTAGGTATCATTAACGACCTTGAAGAAATCTAGATCCACCATCAACGCAGCCAGGGGGCGTTTAAACCGAAATGCCCGCTCAATTTCGCGCTGACCCAGCTCAAATAATCCTCTGCGGTTATAAAAACCGGTCAGATCATCGGTAATGGCAATCTGCTGGATCTCTCCATATAAGCGGGCATTTTCCAGGGTAATCGCCACCTGGCTGCCAAACATAGATGCAGCCGATAAATCGGCCTCCTGGAGATCATTACCCCACATACCCATAAAACCAATTACTTTCTCTTCAACCATTAATGGTAAAGCCAGCGCTTTTGATTCCGCAGTCAGGCTGGACATATCCGCCAACTGGTCTATTATGAATGACGGTATTTTTGTAGTGACTGCTCTGACAATGGGTCTAGGATCATCTGTAAAAATAACATGGCGCCGGACAATCAATTCATCATAAAAAGAAAAATCCTGAAGTGGCAGACGAAAATCACTTAATACCTTGGCCCACCGGTTGGAGAATCCTGTGATTTCATCCTTGAAAGAGAGATAACGAATAACCAACGACGAAGAGTTCTTTTCGAATAATGCTACCATGCAGTAAACCCCCAACTGCTTCAATTCAAGCCCCAGGGTAGCCATCACTTCATCGGGATCAGGCACAGTTTTGATTTTTGCCGCTACATTGCTCAAAGCAGTGATGAAAAAATTTGTTCTTGACAATTGGGCGCTTCGTTGTCGCTCGGCTTCAAAGAGCTGAACCCTGGCGATTGCCAGAGTGACCTGCCGGGCAGCTTGTTCACAATAATTAATCTCCTCTTGTTTGAAAGCATAATTGTGATTGTAAGCGATTAACATTGCCCCCAATTTTTGGTCAGAAGCGATCAACGGAATAGTTAAAATCGATTGCATTTGTAAGAACCCGGAAATGCGCCGGCTGATTAAGGGCGAGTGGGGTACATCCTCAATCACCAATGATTTACCGCTATTTAACACCACTGCGGTCAACGTGGCTTCACCCGCTTCAATTCCGAGGGTTGGATAAACATCGTGGTGTATTCCATACGCCGCAGCAGGAATAGCGGCCTGGCGTTTTTGATCCCATAAAGTCAAATAACAGCCATCGGCATGCATCAATTCCCCCATGCGGTCAGCAATTGTTTGTAAGACCAAATGCAGATCGGCCATTTCAAGGGCTGTTCGGGTCAGCTCATTCAGTAAGGTCAACTGGCGAGCGCGCTGCTGGGTCTCTTCATAGAGGCGAGCATTTTGAATGGCGATTGCGGCCTGGTTTGCAAACGCCTGTAAACGCTCAGCATGATCATAGTTAAAAAATCCCGGCCTGGCACTGTCCAAACTGAGAAAGCCAAGCGTCTCGCCTTTAATCCGGATAGGCGCACCCGCATACGATCTAATCCAGGCTGTTTGAGGTAAATTTAACCATTTGGGATAAAGCCAGACGTCCGGAATTGCTAAAGGTTTACCCGTATCAATCATCCAGCGCAAATTCGGTACCTCACTAATCCGAAAACGGAGGGGCAAAACCTCATTTTCTGCCTGCCGGATATCATACCTTACAGCTCGAACCACACGTGCATACTCATTTTCGACCAGGGTAATATTCGCGGCATCGTGAGCTACCACTCTGCCCACATTGGTCAGGATGCGCGCCAGCACTTCATCAAAATCTAACGTACTGGTTAACACGGCCGCGGTGTCACGTAGTGCTTCAGTGGTTTCATTGAGCACGCTGAGTTGGGCTGCCCTTTGCTGCGTTTCCTCAAACAAGCGGGCATTCTGGATCGCGATGGCTGCTTGTTCAGCGAAAACCTGAATACGCTCTGCCATGATCGAAGTGTAAAAACCGGGTGTAGCACTGACCACGGTCAAAAAACCGACCGTTTCAGATTGAATGCGGATCGGCGCCCCAGCACAAGAACGTACCCATGGGACTTCAGATATATCGACCCACCCGAGATACTCATTTACATCCGGTATGGCTAATGATTGGCCTGTTTCCATCATCCTGGAGAAATTGGGAACATCCGCGATTACAAACCGCAGACTTTGTACGGCCATTTCTTCATTACGATTGGCATACCCCTGGCTACGCACAGAATGGGCTATACCCTCTTCCACCAGATAGATATCGACTGTATCATGGGGGATTACCCGACCAATATTCAACAAGATGCGGTCCAGAACTTCTTCGAAATCGAGTGTGCTGGTTAATACTGAAGCCGTATCACGGAGAGCTTCTGCCAGGGAGCGTTGCTCTAGCTCAGAAACTTCAATACGCTTCCGATCGGTGATATCGCGGCTGCCAAAGATGACTCCAAGGCTTTTACCCAGTTCGTCAAACATAAACTTGGACACAGTTTCAAGCCAGATATAATGGCCATCGGCGTGCCGGCTGCGATATTCGATTTTTCTGATCAGGTGCTCATTGACGCTGCGTTGTATGATCGATTTGAAAATAGATAGATCTTCGGGATGAACCAGGTCAAAAGCAAACTTCCCCATTAGCTCTTCAGGCTCATATCCAAGAATAGCTTTACAGGACGGACTGAGATAATTGAGCACGCCTCGCGAGTCACACTGCGAGACCATATCCAGCATATTGATCGTCACCTGACGAAGGTGTTCCTCGCTGGCACGTAAATTTTCTTCAATTTCTTGGCGGTGAATGACCGATCCGAGGATATCCATCGCCATTTTTAACGCATCGAGTTCAACTTCATTCCAGTCTCTGATCGCTCGGCAATCAATAAAACTGATCAGACCCCACCAACATTCCCCACTAAATATCGGGGTCAGCATAAATGAACGAACAGCCAATGCAACCCATGCTGTCTGCATTTCCGGTGGGACTGAATCAACACTCCCGTAAACAACCTGGTTCTGACTTAACCTTTCTTCCATCTGCAGGCTTGCAAATTGATCATAAGCAATATGAGCCAAATCAGGGCTATCAAACTGGTTAGGCTTCCCAGGTTCAGGCCATACAAAACGCTGGGTCATCCATAATTTTCCACCCTCTGATTTTTTATTTTCGTAAAGGGAAACCTGGCTGACGTCCATCGCCTGACCCACCAGAGCCAATACCAGTGGTATCTCATTTTGCCAATTAATCGACTGAGTCAATATTTGGACTGCAGAATTTATCGCCTTATAAAACACCACACGGCGCTCAATCTGACGTTTGGTTTGCTTGCGCTCAATCATCTTTTGGTTAACTCATATCGTGTAATCACTCTGAACCTGACCACATCGAATAATCAAAGCGCGTCACCAGTCAATGAAGGGGGATAGTCGATGGTAACAAGAGTCCCCCACGACTCAGGGAAAATACGACCCCAAACCAATGAATATATAACGTAATGAGCAAGGTAACCGGCGCAAATCCGGGCTCCAATCTTCTGGGACCATTGGCGTAAAGTATTATTAAGCAGATATTGTATCACAAAGGCAAAACGGGCTGATGCAAGGCGGTCAACTCGTTATCCCACCCTCGGTTGCATA
>Ga0066793_10001094_pt1 | contig 11895 bp, 9 predicted proteins | sample PersoiDNA2013189_FD_83876 | JGI IMG/M metagenome (GOLD analysis project Ga0066793, IMG submission 83876) | Permafrost soil microbial communities from the Arctic, to analyse light accelerated degradation of dissolved organic matter (DOM) -... | ecosystem: Environmental > Terrestrial > Soil >...
ACGAAGAAGATGACCAGAAAGAGCGCGGTCAGTATGAAGTAGAAAATCAGCCATGAAGTCGTCCATCTGTTTTGGGATTTGTAGTCTTCGGCGATTACCTTGCTGAGATCAGAGTCGGACATCTCACTCACACCTTTCCGCGCCAGAGGAACGCTTCTTCGCCCGCTAGGGACCAACACGCATGAACATGGTAGCATTGCCTTAACCACGGCGCAAGCCGGCGAGTTGACTCACAATAAATGTATCCCTTAATCGGGTATAGAATAGTGAAGGTCAGCTAAAGATTCGAAGGGTGCCCACCATCCTGAAGGCAACACGTTCCTGGTTTGAACTGCGTCTGGGGAAGATTGGAATGGGTAGAAGTAACATGCTCGCCGTATCACACGAAGGGTCTATTCCAAGAGTCTAGTACCCCGCTACCAGGTGAAAAGCGTACCAGGCACTATTCACCCCGCTTTTTTCACCTCCGACCGCCGACATCTGACTGTTCTTCGCGGGGTCGATGCAGGAGAACGAATGCGCGCTGCAAACTTTTAGGGGAAGCGGCAGGACGGGCGCGGCGGCCAGACGTTGCGGTTGACTCTGGAAATCAATCCCGTATAATAACCCGTTAGCACTCTCTAGTCGTGAGTGCTAATAAGCAAACAGACCGAGGAGGGATGGTACATGGACCTGGAACCGTTGGGAGACCGGGTAATAGTCGAGGCCGACGAGGGCGAGGAAAAGACTCCTAGCGGTATCGTTATCCCCGATACCGCGAAAGAGAAGCCTCAGGAGGGAAAGGTGCTGGCTATTGGCCCCGGTCGGTATGAGGAAGGCAAACTGATACCGCTGGACGTCAAGGTCGGAGACAAGGTCATCTACTCGAAGTATGGTGGCACCGAAGTCAAAGTCGGCGGGAAAGATCTCCTCATACTGAGCGAGAGGGACATCCTGGCGAAGCGCATCAAGCCTTCCAAGGCGAAGAAGTAGCGAAAGGGGATTTGGAACGATGGCGAAGATACTTGAATACGACGAGGAAGCCCGAAGGTCCCTCGAGGCGGGCGTCACCAAGCTCGCCGACGCAGTCAGGGTGACACTGGGCCCCAAGGGCCGCAACGTGGTGCTGGAGAAGAAGTTCGGCTCCCCGACCATCACCAACGACGGCGTGACGATAGCGCGTGAGATCGAGCTCGAGGACCCCTACGAGAACATGGGCGCCCAGCTCGCCAAGGAAGTCGCGACCAAGACCAACGACGTTGCCGGTGACGGCACCACCACGGCCACCGTGCTCGCGCACGCCATGGTCAAGGAAGGCCTGCGCAATGTCGCGGCCGGCGCCAACCCCATGCAGATCCGCAGGGGCATCGACAAGGCCGTCGAGATGGTGGTCAACGACATAAAGAAGCGCTCCAAGGAGATCGAGAGCAAGGAAGAGATCGCCCGCGTCGCCGCCATCTCAGCCGATGACGACGAGGTCGGCCGCATCATAGCCGACGCGATGGACAAGGTCGGCAAGGACGGCGTCATAACCGTCGAGGAGTCACAGACCTTCGGCATGGAGTTCGACGTGGTCGAGGGACTGCAGTTCGACAAGGGCTACCTCTCGATGTACATGGTCACCGACACGGACCGCATGGAGGCCGTGCTAGACAACCCCTACATCCTGATCGCCAACCAGAAGATATCCGCCGTAGCAGACCTGCTGCCGGTTCTGGAGAAGGTCATGCAGGCGGGTCGTCCGCTGCTCATCATCGCCGAGGACGTCGAGGGCGAGGCCCTGGCGACCCTGGTGGTCAACAAGATACGCGGCACGTTCACCAGCGTCGCGGTCAAGGCCCCCGGGTTCGGCGACAGGCGCAAGGCCATGCTGCAGGATATCGCGATTGTGACCGGCGGCCAGATGATGACCGAGGAGCTCGGGATGAAGCTCGAGAACGCCACGCTGGACATGCTCGGCAAGGCTCGCCAGATCAAGGTCAGCAAGGAAGACACGATCGTGGTAGAGGGCAAGGGCGCCAGCAAGGACGTCGAGGGACGCATCTCCCAGATACGCGCCGAGATCGACAAGAGCGACTCCGACTTCGACCGCGAGAAACTGCAGGAGAGGCTCGCCAAGCTCTCCGGCGGCGTGGCGGTTATCAAGGTCGGGGCGGCCACCGAGGTCGAGCTCAAAGAGAAGAAGCACCGCATCGAGGACGCCCTCTCGGCGACCAAGGCGGCCGTCGAGGAAGGCATAGTCTCCGGCGGTGGCGTGGTCCTCATCAACGTCGCGGACGCGATCAAGGCTCCGGCCAAGATGGGCGACGACGAGAAGACGGGCATGGAGATCGTGAAGAAGGCCCTGGTCGAGCCGCTGCGCCAGATCGCCGCCAACGCGGGCCTGGAGGGCTCGGTAGTGGTCGAGAAGGTCAAGGCTCTCGAGGACGGCATGGGCCTCAACGCGCTGAACGGCGAATACGTCGATATGCTCGAGGCCGGCATCATAGACCCCGCTAAGGTCACGCGCTCGGCCCTGCAGAACGCGGCCAGCATCGCGGCTCTGTTGCTCACCACCGAGGCTCTCATCGCCGACAAGCCCGAAGAGGGCGGCGGCATGGGGATGCCCGGCATGGGCGGCGGGATGCCACCCGGCATGATGTAAGACGCCAAGGCTGAACAGAAAACAAAAGCGCCCGCGTGAGCGGGCGCTTTTTCTTGTCGGGACGCCGCGCACGCGCGGCAACGCCCGCGCAGCCGCGCCCGCTGATGTAAAATGCTTGTCATGCTGAAAAAAGTTGAAAGAAAGCTGTTGCACGTATGCCTCGTTGCTGTTTTTCTGATAGTGGCTTGCCTTTCGGCGGCCGGATGTGGGGGCGGTCCCGGGGCCAACGTGTCCGCGTTCCTCAACCAACTCAGTGACGGCAACCAGAAGACCGCGTCCTCGCTCTGCTACGACAAGTATTCTTTTCAAGAGATGCGCGAAGCCCTGGACGAAGAAGCGCGCTCGGCTTCAGTCAGGGTCACCAGCGTGAACGAGGAAGGCCGGAAGAAGCTGCGACGGCAGGGGTATCAGCTGAAGACGGTAGCGACGGTGGAGGAGAGGCTGGCCGGGCCGAAGGCGGACGTCGAGGCCAGGTACAAGCCGCTGCTCGACGCGGCGCGCTCCGACCTCGATGACGCGTCCAGAGAGCTTGCGGCCGCGAAGGCGCAGCTCGATTACAGCAGGGTGACCTATGGCCCCAACATGCCTCAGTACTACGCCGAGCAGAGGAGGATAGCCGCCATCCAGCCGCGAGTCTCCAGGGCGCAATCGAAGCTCGACACCCTGAACGCGCAGAAGCAGGCGGAGTTCCAGGCGCTTCAAAGCGTGGCCGAGCAGCAGTACGGGAGCGAGAAAGCGGCGCGGGACAAGGCATTGGCCGCGAACTCGGTCTCCTTGCCGGCCACCGTGGTGGGAGTGGAGCTGGCGAACGGGAAATCCGTCGAGCGACGAGACTTCGTTCTGGCCTGGTATGGCGGCGCCTGGAAACTCTACTCGCAGAAGGCGAAGTAGAAACAGTAGAAACAACTGCAGGGAGCCAGGATCGGCACCAGGTACCAGCTGAAATGGCCGGTGTTGCGCAAGTTCTCGAGGGCCCTGGCCGAGGCCTGAGTGTAAGTCGCGAACATGCTCCCTCCATCACCCGCCGGCCGGCGCGAGACCTCGCCGATCGATGTCACCCACCCGCCTTCCGGCTTTGAGGCATTTCCTTTACCCGGTACAGCCTACATGATTAAATAAACACAAACACGACCCCTCTCAAACCGCTATGGAGGTGCTTTTGGAAGTCGAAATCGGCATGGGTAAATCAGGACGCAGAGCTTATGGGCTCGACGATATCGCGATAGTGCCTTCCCGCAGGACCCGCGACCCCGAGGACATCGACCTGTCCTGGCAGCTCGGCCCTTACCGGTTCGAGCTTCCTTTCCTGGCGTCGGCGATGGACGGCGTGGTCGACCCGAAGATGGCCGTGCTGGTCGGAAAGCTGGGCGGACTGGGCGTGCTAAACCTCGAGGGGCTGCAGACGCGCTACGAGGACCCCGACCCGATCCTGGCGGAGATCGCGGCGCTTCCCAAGGAGGAGGCAACCCGCGGCATCCAGCGCCTTTACGAGCAGCCTATAAAGCCCGAGCTCATCGGCGTGCGCCTCAAGGAGATCAAGGACTCCGGGGTGATAACGGCGGCGTCGCTGACCCCGCAGCGAGTAGAGGAGTTCTACCCGTACGCGCTCGAGGCCGGCCTCGACGTGCTCATCATCCAGGGCACGGTGGTGAGCGCCGAGCACCTGAGCGACACCCGCGAGCCGCTTGACTTGTACAAGTTCATCAGTGACCTCGATGTCCCTGTCGTGGTCGGTGGCTGCGCCTCTTATCACACCACGCTCCACCTGATGCGGACCGGAGCCGTGGGCGTGCTGATCGGCGTGGGCCCGGGGCACGCCTGCACGACTCGCGGAGTCCTGGGCATCGGCGTCCCGCAGGCCACCGCGCTGGCTGACGCCGCGGCCGCGCGGGCCCGCTTGATGGAAGAGACGGGCAGGTACGTCAACGTCATCGCGGACGGCGGCATCCGCACGGGAGGTGACATCGCCAAGTGCGTGGCGTGCGGCGCGGACGCGGTCATGATCGGCGCGCCCATCGCCAGGTCCAAGGAAGCGCCCGGTCGCGGCTTCCACTGGGGCATGGCCACCTTCCACCCCGAGCTGCCCAGGGGAACCAGGGTGCAGGTGGGGCAGGCCGCGAGCCTCCAGGAGATCCTCAAGGGGCCAGCGCACGAGAACGACGGCACGTTCAACCTGTTCGGCGGCCTGCGCATGTCGATGGCCACCTGCGGGTACGCGACGATAAAGGAGTTCCAGCGCGCCGAGGTGATGGTGGCGCCGGCGCTCCAGACCGAAGGCAAGTCCATCCAGCGCAGTGAAGGCGTGGGGATGGGCAAGTGATAGAGGCGGAGGTCCAGCATTGACCGTTTCCCATGATCACTCGATATTCGTTGTCGATTACGGCGCGCAGTACGCGCAGCTCATCGCGCGGCGCGTCCGGGAGTGCAAGGTCTACAGCGAGATAATCCCTCACGAGACGTCGGCCGAGGAGATAAAGAGGCGTGCCCCCAGTGGGCTGATCCTCTCGGGCGGCCCGATGAGCGTCTACGAGGACGGAGCCCCCGACATCGACCCCGCGGTGTTCGACCTGGGGATTCCCATACTGGGCATCTGCTACGGCACGCAGCTGATGGCCCGCTCACTGGGTGGCACAGTCGAGCCTACTGGAATACGCGAGTACGGGAAGACGGATCTTTCCGTCGAGGAGGAGGGGGTCCTGCTGGACGACCTCCCGCTGGAGCAGACCGTGTGGATGAGCCACGGCGATACTATCACCATGGCGCCCGCCGGCTTCAAGGTGCTGGCCCACACGCCCGTCTCCCCGGTGGCCGCGATGGAGTCGGTCGAGCGCGGCCTGTACGGCCTCCAGTTCCACCCTGAGGTCGTGCACACGCCCGCAGGCATGGAGATCCTCAAGAACTTTCTCTACAAGGGCTGCGACTGCCTCCCGACCTGGACGATGTCATCCGTCATCGAGGACTCGGTGGCCGATATCCGCGCCCGCGTGGGCAAGGAGAAGATAATCTGCGGGCTCTCCGGCGGCGTCGACTCGGCCGTCGCCGCGGTGCTGGTGCACAAAGCGCTGGGCGACCAGCTGACCTGCGTGTTCGTCGATACCGGGATGCTGCGCATGAACGAGGCCGACGAGGTCGTCGAGACGTTCGGGCGGCACCACCACATGAAGCTCATCCACGTGGACGCCCGCGAGAGGTTCCTCGCAAAGCTGGAGGGCGTCACCGACCCCGAGGTCAAGCGCAAGACCATCGGCGAGACGTTCATCCGCGTCTTCGAGAAGGTCGCCCGCGAGATGGAGGACACCAAGTTCCTGGTGCAGGGCACGCTCTATCCGGACATCATCGAGAGCGGGACCAAGGACGCGGCCCGCATCAAGTCGCACCACAACGTCGGCGGCCTGCCCGAGGACATGGACTTCGAGCTGATCGAGCCGCTGCGCGCCCTCTTCAAAGACGAGGTCCGCGCCGTGGGCGAGGAGCTGGGCATCCCCGAGGAGATAGTCTGGCGACAGCCGTTCCCCGGCCCCGGCCTGGCCGTGCGCATCATAGGGGAGGTCACCACCGAGCGCCTGGACATACTGCGCAAGGCGGACGCCATCGTGATCGAGGAGATCAAGCGGGCAAACCTCTACCGCGAGATATGGCAGTCGTTCGCCGTGTTGCCCTGCATCAAGTCGGTGGGCGTGATGGGCGACGGGCGCACCTACGCTTATCCCATCGTCCTGCGCGCGGTAACCTCCGAGGACGCCATGACCGCCGACTGGGCCCGCATTCCCTACGACGTCCTGGAGCGCATCTCCAGCAGGGTGATAAACGAGGTGCCCGGCGTCAACAGGGTCGCCTACGACATCTCGAGCAAGCCCCCCAGCACTATCGAATGGGAGTAGCCACTCTCGATGGTCCCTGAAAGCGGCAGAGGCAAGTCCTATCTCGACGACCTCAACCCTCCCCAGCGCGAGGCGGTCGAGTACATGGGCGGCCCGCTTCTCATCATCGCCGGCGCAGGGTCGGGCAAGACCAGGGTGCTGACCTACCGGATCGCGCACTTGATACACTCCTGCGGGGCTTCTCCCTGGGACATCCTCGCGCTCACGTTCACCAACAAGGCCGCGGGCGAGATGAAGGAGCGGGTGGGAAAGCTGGTGGGCGTGCCCGCGCGCGACATGATGGTAGGGACGTTCCATTCCTCCTGCTCGCGCATCCTGCGGCGGGAGGTGGAGCCGCTGGGCTACACGTCCAACTTCTCGATCTACGACGAGATCGACTCGGTGCGCCTGATCGCGCAGTGCCTCGATGACCTCAGCCTCGACAAGAAGAGCTACCACCCGCGCGCCCTCAAGGCCGCCATCAGCATGGCCAAGAACGAGATGGTCGACGAGGAGTCGTTCGGAGAGAGGCTCGACGGCGACTTCTTCCTGGAGGTCGCCTGGCAGGTGTACAAGCGCTACCAGGAGAGGCTGAGGGCCAACAACGCGCTCGACTTCGACGACCTGCTGCTGGTGATGGTCCACCTCTTCGAGCTATACCCCCAGGTGCTGGAGAAGTACCGCGAAAGGTACCGCCACGTGCTGGTGGACGAGTACCAGGACACCAACCTGGTGCAGTACCACCTGGTCAAGATGCTGGCCGAGGAGCACCGCAACCTCTGCGTGGTGGGCGACGACGACCAGGGCATCTACTCCTGGCGCGGTGCCGACATACGCAACATCCTCGAGTTCGAGAAAGATTACCCCGACGCGCGGGTGGTGAAGCTCGAGCAGAACTACAGGTCCACCGGGCAGATCCTGTCCGCCGCCGGTACAGTCGTGACCAACAACACCGGCCGCAAGCCCAAGACCCTGTGGACGTCGAACCCGCCGGGCGAGAAGGTACGCTACTACATGGCGCCGGACGAGCACGCCGAGGCCGCGTTCCTCTGCTCCGAGGTCGAGAGGCTTGCGGCCGAGGACAGGCCTTACAACGACTTCGCCGTCTTCTACCGGACGCACGCCCAGTCGCGCGTGATAGAGGAGCAGTTGATCAGGCTGGGCATACCCTACCGGATATTCGGCGGCACCAAGTTCTACGACCGCGCCGAGATCAAGGACGTGATCGCCTACCTCAGGCTGCTGGCGAACCCGCGCGACGAGGTCTCGCTGCGCAGGGTGATCAACGTGCCGACCCGCGGCATCGGCAGGACCACGGTGGCGGCCCTGGACTCATACGCCGGCCGGAACGGGGTGTCTCTGGCCGACGCGGCCCGGGACGCCGGCGAGGTCCCGGGGCTCTCGACGAGGGCGATCAAGTCGGTCACCGCCTTTGTCGCGCTCCTCGACAACCTCAGGGAGTTCGCCGCGACCGCCGACATCGATGCGCTGATCGAGGAGGTCTGGGCCCGCACGGGCTACATGATGGACCTCGAGTCCCAGAAGACGCTCGAGGCCGAGGTGCGCATAGAGAACCTGAAGGAGCTTCATGGGGTGGTGGCCGACTTCCGGTCCGAGTACGGCACGGCCAGCCTCGAGGACTTCCTGGAGAGGGTCTCACTGGTCAGCGACACGGACGAGCTCGACACCTCCGGCGGCTACGTCTCGCTGATGACGCTGCACAACGCCAAGGGGCTGGAGTTCCCGGCGGTCTTCATAGTGGGCATGGAGGAGGGCGTCTTCCCTCATATGCGGTCGATGGAAGACCTCGCCGACCTCGAGGAGGAGCGCCGCCTCTGCTATGTGGGCATGACCAGGGCCCGGGAGCTGCTGTACCTGTGCCACGCCGGGGTCAGGAGCCTGTGGGGCGGGCTCTCCGCCAATCCCGTCTCCAGGTTCTTAAGAGAGATCCCCGACGAGTACATCGAGGCGGTCTCGTTCGAGGAGGCGGATATCCCCCGCGGAGGCGAGCTGCTCGCGGTCAGCGCCGGTGACAAGGTCACGCACGCCAAGTGGGGCGGCGGCACGGTGCTGGACGTGGTCGAGCTCGAGCACGACATCGAGGTGACGGTCGAGTTCGCCTCGGTGGGCGAGAAGCGACTGCTGTTGAGCTTCGCTCCCATCAAGCTGGGCTGAGCCGCCCGGCCCTCGACATCCTGGTGCTCCGTCCCATAGATACCTTGGCATTCGAGCGCCGCTGCATCCACGCCTGCCGCGTTCCGCTCCCTCGGAGTACTCAGAGAGTACGACTCGGTCGCGCGCCTTGCAGGCTCGGCGCTTCGACGCTCTCGGTGCGTAAAGCTATCTGTGGGACGGAGCACTAGGTGCCGGAGTTCGTCGGCGAGGTCGGTATGCTGGGCATGTTGGGCAGGTTCGGGCTGACGTTCATGCTCCCATCGCTGGTGAGCAGCCACTGCCCGCTCACGTTCTTCAGCTTGAAGACCATGGGCTGTCCGCTGGTGTTGAACGTCGACAGGTGTTCCTTCATCGACTGGCCGGCGAGTGACACCGATATCGTGGCGTCCTCGATCTGGACCGTCGCGTCCGTCGCCGTCTGGGTCAGGGTCTTCAGCTTGAAGTCAGACCACTTGAGCATTCCCGAGGAATACACCGACGAGAGCAGCTTGAGTGCCATGTCGCTGGGCTGCGAGTCGGGCGCGAACACCGCCCTCACCGCGCTGGAGTCGCCGCTGGACACGGCGTCGAAGTACTTGATGACAGTCTGCTCGGGCGCGGTCGCCCCGCCGCCCTTCTTGATCACCAGGAAGTAGACCCCCGCGGATGCCGCAACCACCACCAGTGCGACGATGATGGCCGCGATGATGAACGTTCGGCTCTTGTCGGGCCCCGGCCCCGCCGCTTTGCCGTAAGGCTGGCCGTAAGGGGGCGGGTACTGCCCCTGCCACCCGGCGTCTCCGGGAGAAGTGTACGGGCGCGCCTCACCCGGCGAAAAGTACTGGCCAGGGGGCGGATAGCTACCCGGAGGAGGCCCCTGCGGCGGGTATGCTCCGGGTGGCAGCCCCGGCGGTGGACCCTGTGGAGGCACCGCCCCCTGGGAGGCCGCTGGGTAAGGTGCCTGGCCAGGCGCGGGCGTTCCGGGCGCCTGTGGAGGTGGGGGAGCCTGTGCTCCGGGCGCCTGCGCGGGCGCGAAAGGCCCGGTAGGTGCTCCGGGGGGTGGCGACACCCTCAACTTCAGGCCGCAACTCGGGCAGGCATTGCTGCCGCCCGGTATCGGCGCCCCGCATTTTACACAGTCCAATAAACCGCTCCCTTCCTGCGTAACTTCCAGAAGTCAGTCTATTCATCGGCGTACCGTCCCGCAGGACTTGAATCGGCCCCGCGGCGCGCGCTCCTGATTGAAGTTTAACCGTCCCTATGATAGTTTTCTAAACCGGCTGGCCTCGTTGCCCGCCCCGTTTGTTTTGAGTTGCAGACCCCAAGGAGACACGCATGGATTTCGACCTGAACGAAGAACAATTGATATTCAAGCAGATGGTGAGGGAGTTCGCGGACAACGAGATCGCCCCGCAGGCGGAGGCTCTGGATGAGGCAGGCGAGTTTCCCTACGAGCTGCAGGCGAAGATGGCCGACATGGGCCTGTTCGGGCTGCCGATCCCCGAGGAGTACGGCGGCTCGGGCGCCGACATCGTCACCTATGCCGTAGCGGTCGAGGAGATCTCGAGGGTCTCCGCCTCGCTCGGGATAACGATCGCGGCCCACACCTCCCTCTCGGCTCGCCCGATACTGCTGTTCGGGACCGAGGAGCAGAAGCAGAAGTGGCTGATCCCGATGGCCCAGGGCAAGGGCCTGGGCGCCTTCGGCCTCACCGAGCCGGAGGCCGGGTCGGACGCCGGCAACACCAAAACCACGGCCGTTCTCGACGGCGACGAGTGGGTCATCAACGGCACCAAGTGCTTCATCACCAACTCGGGCACCGACATCTCGCTGCTGGTGGTCATAACCGCGCTGACTGGCGAGGACAATGGCAGGAAAGAGATAACCAACATCATCGTCCCCAAGGGGACGCCCGGCTACACCGTGGCACCCAAGTACCGCAAGATGGGCTGGCACTCTTCCGACACCCACGAGCTCTCGTTCTCCGACTGCCGCGTGCCCAGGGAGAACATGCTGGGAGAGCGCGGCGAGGGCTTCAGGTGCTTCCTCAAGTCGCTTGACTGCGGGCGCATCGGCGTGGCCGCGCTGTCGGTGGGCCTGGCGCAGGGCTGCCTGGAGGAGTCGGTCAAGTACGCCAAGGACCGGCAGGCGTTCGGCAAGCCCATCGGCAAGCACCAGGCGATCGCGTTCATGATCGCGGAGATGGGCACGGAGATAGAGCTGGCCCGCACCGCGACGCTCAAGGCGGCGTGGCTCTGCGACCAGGGCCGCAGCTACACCAAAGAGGCGGCCATGGCCAAGCTGTTCGCCTCCGAGACCTGCATGAGGGCCGCCAGCACGGCGGTTCAGGTGCACGGCGGCTACGGCTACGTGGAGGACTACCCGGTCTGCAGGTACTTCCGCGACGCGAAGATAATGGAGATCGGTGAGGGGACCAGCGAGGTCCAGAAGATAGTCATCTCGAGGGAGCTCGGCCTCTAGGCGGGCTTTCTCTCATCAGACGAGGAGGTTGATTGACTTGGCAGAGACCGTGATCGTTTCAATGGCCAGGACCGCCTTCGGGCGCCTGGGCGGTTCTCTAGCGGACGTGCCCGCCGTCGATCTGGGCGCGATCGCCATCAAGGGGGCTCTGGAGCGGGCCGGCATCGCCGGCGAAGCCGTGGACTACGTGATCATGGGACAGGTCATCACCGGTGGCGCGGGGCAGATGCCCGCCAGGCAGGCTTCGTTGAAGGCCGGCCTCCCGCTGGAGGTCCCGGCGCTCAACGTCAACAAGGTCTGCATCTCCAGCATCAGCGCGCTGATCACCGCCGACCAGATAATCAGGGCCGGCGACACCGACCTGATAGTCACCGGCGGCATGGAGAGCATGAGCCAGGGCATGTACTACGTACCCAAGGCCCGCTACGGATACCGCATGGGCAACGGCAAGCTCATCGACGGCATGATACAAGACGCGCTCTGGTGCGCGATCAACGACTGGCACATGGGCGAGGGGACCGACATCGTCGCCGAGCAACTGGGCACCACCCGCGAGCAGCAGGACCTGTGGTCCGCCCGCAGCCAGCAGCGCGCCGGCGAGGCGCAGAAGGCGGGCAAGTTCGCCGAGGAGATCGTGCCGGTGCCGGTCAAGGTTAAGAAGGAGATCAAGGAGTTCGACACCGACGAGCACATCCGGCCAGACACCACGGTGGAGACGCTGGCGAAGCTCGCCCCCGCGTTCCGCAAGGAGGGCGGCACGGTGACGGCCGGCAACGC
>Ga0066793_10001095_pt1 | contig 11893 bp, 12 predicted proteins | sample PersoiDNA2013189_FD_83876 | JGI IMG/M metagenome (GOLD analysis project Ga0066793, IMG submission 83876) | Permafrost soil microbial communities from the Arctic, to analyse light accelerated degradation of dissolved organic matter (DOM) -... | ecosystem: Environmental > Terrestrial > Soil >...
GCAGTCTATGTCGTCGATGAAAAGAATGCGGTGAAGTTGCGCCAAGTGCGTTTGGGGGAAGCTACCGCCGATGGTTTTGTCGAGGTGCTGGCTGGCTTGAATCCGGGCGAAAAGGTCGCTATGGATCCGGTCAAGGCGGGCATGCTAAGCGTTCAACAAAAATGAACGAAGCTATACCAGTTACCTTGAGCCACATTCTGGCGGCAATTTAATTCAGGAATCGAAACAACATGGGCATTTCGGGACGCATCGCTAAATATTTTTTGCACTCTCAAATGACACCGCTGCTGGCACTGGTTGCCGTGCTGCTCGGTACATTTGCGGTGCTGGTGACGCCGCGCGAGGAAGAACCGCAGATCAATGTAACCATGGCGAACGTGCTGATCGCATATCCGGGCGCCTCCGCCAAGGATGTGGCCAAAACCGTGGCAACGCCAGCCGAGCAGGTGCTGTCGCAAATCGCCGGGGTGGATCATGTCTATTCGGTAGCCCAGCCTGGCATGGCGATTATTACCGTGCAGTTCAAAGTCGGCGAAGAACACGTGCCATCGCTGGTCAAGTTGTACGACGTGCTGAACTCCCATGCGGACTGGTTGCCGGCCACACTGGGCGTTTTGCCTCCCATCATCAAAGCCAAAGGTATAGACGATGTGCCGATGGTCGCGCTGACGCTGTGGCGAGATCAAACGGCAGGCGGCGGAATCGAACTGACACAGGTGGCACACGCCATCGAAGCGGAATTGAAACGCGTCCCGGGAACACGTGAAGTCACTACACTGGGCGCTACCCAGCGCATGGTGCGGGCCTTGCTCGACCCTGAAAGTCTGAATGCATATCAGCTCACCATGCAAGACGTGCGGGCGGCTTTGCAATCCGCCAACGTGTCGCAGAATGCCGGCAATCTGGTGCAGAACAATCGCGAAGTATTGGTGCAGACCGGCAGTTTCCTGAGCAATGCCAATGAAGTGAAACAACTGGTGATCGGGGTGTCCGACGGCAAGCCGGTATTTTTGCGTGATGTCGCCGAAGTGCAGGATGGCGCTGATCAGCCGAGCAGTTATGTGTGGCTGGGAACAGGACCCGCTGCAGCTGACAAACAAATCAAGGCAAAGGGAGAGTTCACCGCAGTGACGCTGGCAATCACCAAGAAGCCGGGTGCAAATGCGGTGGAAATTGCCGAAAAGTTGCTGGCGCGCGTGGAAGAGTTAAAGGGAAGCGTCATACCAGACGATGTACATGTAAGCACCACGCGCAATTATGGAGAAACCGCAAACGACAAAGCGATGAAGCTGATCGAGAAGCTGCTGTTCGCCACAGTTGCCGTGGTCGCGCTGGTGTGGCTTACCATGGGACGGCGCGAGGCTTTCGTGGTCGGCATCGCCGTAATGTTGACGCTGGCTGCGACTTTGTTCGCATCATGGGCGTACGGATTCACGCTGAATCGCGTGTCACTGTTCGCGCTGATATTCTCGATCGGTATTCTGGTGGATGATGCGATTGTGGTGGTGGAGAACATCCATCGCCGTCGTGTTCTGGCAACGCATCAGCCGCTGTCGGAAATCATTCCGGAAGCGGTAGATGAAGTAGGTAGTCCGACCATACTCGCCACCCTTACGGTGATAGCCGCGTTGTTGCCGATGGCCTTTGTCAGCGGACTGATGGGGCCGTATATGAGCCCGATTCCGATCAATGCCAGTATGGGCATGCTGATCTCGCTGGCGGTGGCTTTCGTCATCACGCCCTGGCTGGTGCTGCGCTTCGCTGGCGCGCATCACGAGGTACTCAAAGACGAACGCGACACTACAATTCATCGCTTCTTTAAAAAATATTTGACCCCGTTCCTGAATGGCATTCACGGCAAGCCGGCGCGGCGAAAATTGTGGCTGGCAATACTTGGCGGGCTGCTGCTGGCCGTGTCGCTGGGAGTGGTAAAGCTGGTGATACTGAAAATGCTGCCCTTCGATAACAAGTCGGAGTTCCAAATAGTTGTGGACATGCCCACCGGAACGCCATTGGAACAAACCGGTGCGGTGTTGCATGAGATCAGTAGTTATCTGGCGACCGTGCCGGAAGTAACTGATTACGAAGCCTATGCGGGGACGTCGTCACCGATCAATTTCAATGGGCTGGTGCGCCAATATTACTTGCGCAGTGACGCCGAGCAGGGCGATATCCAGGTCAACCTGCGTGACAAGCATCATCGCAGTCGCAGCAGCCATGAGATCGCCAGTGCCGCGCTGGCGCCGATGCAAAAGATCGCCAAGGCCTGGAGCGCGAATGTGAAGATCGTCGAGGTGCCGCCCGGACCGCCGGTGATGTCACCTATCGTTGCGGAAATATACGGGCCTGATTATGAGGGCGCGCGCGAAGTGGCAACCAAGGTGCGCGAACAATTCGGCAAGACTGCCGACATCGTCGGCATAGACGATACTGTCACGGAGCCAGCACCGAAGTTGTTGTTGCAGGTATTGCAGAGCAAGGCTGCGCTGTTGGGCGTAGAGCCGCGAGACATCGTGGATGTGATCGGCGTTGCGTTGTCCGGTCAGGATGTCACCTCTTTGCACGATGCCGACTCGAAATATGCTCCGCCATTGCGCATCGGCCTGCCCGCCGAACTGCACAGCCGTATCGATGAAGTGCTGAAACTCAAAGTCAGGGCTCGTGACGGCGTGCTGGTGCCGATTTCAGAGGTGGTGCAAGTGGTTAACATGCAGAGGGACTATCCGATCTACCACAAGGATTTGCTGCCGGTGGTGTATGTGTTCGGCGATATGGCGGGCAAGCTCGACAGCCCGTTGTACGGCATGTTTGGCATCAACAGCAAAGTGAGCAACATGCCACTGGAGCAAGGCGGAAAACTGGGAAGCTATTTCATTAATCAGCCCAGCGATCCATATGCGGGTTATGCGCTGAAGTGGGACGGCGAATGGCAGGTGACTTACGAAACTTTCCGCGACATGGGCATCGCTTACGGCGTGGGCCTTTTGCTGATTTACCTTCTGGTGGTGGCACAATTCAAATCCTACGTCGTGCCGCTTGTCATCATGGCACCGATCCCGCTTACCATTATCGGCGTGATGCCGGGACACGCCCTGTTGGGCAGCCAGTTCACCGCGACTTCGATGATAGGCATGATCGCCCTGGCGGGCATCATCGTGCGTAATTCGATACTGCTGGTAGACTTCATCAACATGCAAATCGGCGATGGAGTGGATCCGCAACACGCGGTGATCGCGGCAGCAAGTGCGCGCGCCAAGCCAATCGTATTGACCGGATTGGCTGCCATGCTGGGCGCGCTGTTCATACTGGATGATCCGATATTCAATGGATTGGCAATCTCACTGATATTCGGCATTCTGGTTTCAACAGTACTAACCCTTGTGGTCATCCCGGTATTGTATTACGCCACGCTGTACAAAAAATTGCAGTAAAATCCGTTTAAATCTCAATAGGAGTTTCAAATTAATGAATGCAGAACGCATAGTCCGTATCGTCGCAGGCTCTTTCATTTTGCTGACTTTGTCGCTGGGAGTCGAAGCCAGCCCAGTATTCGTGAGCAAATACTTTTTGTTCTTCACTGCCTTCGTCGGTCTGAACCTGTTTCAAAGCGGTTTCACCCAAATCTGTCCGCTGAATAGTATTCTCGCAAAATGCGGCATTAAAAACGGTTCGTGCTAAGAAAAACACTGCAGTCGAACAGGCTGCCCGATATCAAGTTAGCCCACATCAGTTTGGCCTTGGTCGCGCTGATGTGGGTTTTTCCTTTCCTGCACTATCGCCATGAAAATCCGTTAACCACGTTTGATCAGGAGTGGTGGAGTGCCATGCTGGGTGTAATGGCATTCTCCGTGTTGGCTGTCCGTGATTTCTGGCAACAGCCGGAAGTCCCTCGTATTGCTCAATTGCCCATCGCGTTGATCGTCATTGTGTTGTTGCAATTGTCCTTGCGCAAGGTGGCCTATTTCGACCAGGCATTGCTTTATATTTTGTACCTGCTGTTTGCGGCCCTGGTGATGCTTTTAGGGGCAAGGTTGCGCGTTTGTTTCGGTATCGAGAGGCTGGCTATCGTATTGGCGATTGCTTTGCTGATAGGCGCGGAACTCAGTGCTTTGATTGGCGTGCTGCAGCATTACCAATGGCATACGCCACTGGATGAGGTGGTTGTGAGGCAAGTTTCCTCTGGCATTTATGGGAATCTGGCACAACCCAATCATTTTGCCAATTACATTGCATTGGGTTTAATCTCATTAGGCTTGTTGTTTCAACAGCACAAATTGAAATCGCGTTATGTGATTCTGCTGGCCATGCCGTTGCTGTTTGTGATGACGCTGAGCGGTTCGCGAAGTTCGTGGTTGTATATGCTTTTGATGGTTGGCCTGGCGTGGTGGTCGGCGCGACGAGATGCCACAATGCGACCCTTGCTGCGTTATAGCATGCTGCTGGTTGTCGGATTTGGACTGATGCACCTGATCGTGCAAATGTCGTTCATGTCCGGAGCGGATAACGGCACGACCACGGTGCAGCGTATGCTTGCTTATAATGGTGGGGGAGATACCGGCGGCAGCATCCGCTTGTATTTGTGGCACGAAGCGTGGCTGATGTTCATGCAATCCCCGTTGTTGGGGGTGGGTTTCGGGCAATTCGCCTGGCATCACTTCCAGTTGCTGCCGTTGTTGCACCCAAGCAATATTTCCGGACTTTACAACAATGCGCATAACCTGGTTTTTCAGCTTGCTGCGGAAGCGGGCATTGCAGGATTGCTGGCATTGTTTGTATCGTTGGGGGTTTGGTTTTACGGTCTACGTCGTGTGTTGCCCAGCGCAGCGAATTGGTGGGGTTATTCCGCGTTGGGCGTGTTGGCTATCCACAGCCTGCTTGAATATCCATTGTGGTACACCTATTTCCTGGCGGTTGCAGCGTTTCTGCTTGGGGCATTCGATGAAACAAAATATCGATTTGCCCAGCGTAATATCTGGCGGATTTCGCTGGCGGTGATATTGCTGTTGGGTTTGTTATCGCTGATACAGTTACGTAGCGGTTATCAACAACTGAAAGATACAATGGAAATACGACCGGTCTCCGGTAATGCTGCACAAGCATATCAGCGTGCCCGTGAAGGTTTGCTTGCGTTACAAAGCAGTTTGCTGCTGTCACCTTATGCCGAGATGTTTATCATTGCATCCGCTGGAGTGGATGATGATCACCTTAAACAAAAAATAGCAGTAGGCTCCAATGTGATACGCTTTAACCCGAATGCCAGGGTGGTTTACCGGCAAGCATTTTTCCTGGCGCAGGACGGTCAGCTGGAACAGGCCAAGCGGCTTTTGGAGCAAGCCATTTGGTCATACCCTGATAATAGCGACGCACATCAGCTGTTGCAGAATTTGGCTGAGAAAGATCCCGCGCACTTTTCGGCTCTGCTAGAATTCGCCCTCCAAAAAGAACAGGAGTATACCCGTGCAGTTCATCACCAGTAATATCCTTCCCATCTCCATCGCCGTGTTTAGCGGCATCATGCTGTTATGGTCGTTGTTTGGCAACCGATTCCGTGGTATCAAAGAGGTGAATTCGGCGGCCGCGTTGCAGCTCATTAATCACAAGAACGCTGTCGTGCTGGATGTGCGCGAATCGAGCGAATATGATGCAGGACATGTGTTGAATTCAAAACTGCTTCCCTTGGGCAAACTTAAAGAACGAATGGGCGAATTGGAAAAATACAAGAACCAGCCAATAGTGGTAGTGTGTCGCAGCGGCAACCGTTCCGGTACAGCTTGCTTTATATTGGGCAAGCAAGGATTCAGTCAGGTTTACAATTTGGCGGGCGGAGTCCAGGCATGGCAAAAATCCAATTTGCCTTTGGAGAAATAAGTGTGGCGAAAGTATTGATGTACAGTACAGCAGTGTGTCCCTACTGCGTACGCGCCGAACAATTGTTGAAGCGCAAAGGCGTACAAGAGATCGAGAAGATCCGGGTCGATTTGCAACCCGAATTACGTGCCGAGATGATGGGAAAGACCGGACGGCGCACCGTGCCGCAAATCTACATCAACGGTGAATACGTCGGCGGCTACGATGATCTGGCAGCGCTCGACCACGCCGGCGGACTGGACAAGCTGTTGGCAAAATCCGGATTAAATTGACATGCGGTTTTTGGTACAAATATTTCAAGGGAAACAATTATGACCGACGCGGTACAGGAAAAGAACCTGCCAGTTTTCAGTTTGGACAAAATCTATGTAAAGGATCTTTCACTGGAAATTCCCCATGCCCCGCGCATTTTCCTGGAGCGTGAAGGTCTGCAAATTGATGTACAGCTGCACACCCAGGCTGTTTCGATTCAGGAAAACTTGTTCGAGGTTGTTGTGATGGCGACTGTCACTGCGATGATAGGCGAAAAAGTGGTGTTTCTGATCGAGACCAAGCAAGCGGGCATTTTTCAGATAAGCAATCTGCCGGCCGGGGAATTGGAGCCGATTCTGGCGGTGATGTGCCCGAACATTTTATTTCCATACTTGCGCACCGTGGTTTCCGATGTGTCTGTTCGTGGTGGTTTTGCGCCAGTGCTGTTGAACCCGATCAATTTCGATGAACTTTACCAGCAACAAAGGCGCCAGACACAGGAAGCCGCATCAACGACCACACATTGAATGAAATCGCTTAATTCCCCATTTTTGCCTGTTCTAATTGTGCTGCTCCTCGGCACAAATGGCGTTCATGCAGTGGATTATGTGTCGGTCAGCGAGAGCAGCGCAATACTATATGACGCGCCATCCAGCAAAGCGAAAAAACTTTTCGTGGTGAACCGCTATATGCCTTTGGAGCAAATCGTCACGCTGGACGGATGGGTCAAGGTACGCGACCGTTCAGGCGGCTTGTATTGGGTTGAGCAGCGCGTATTGAGCAATAAGCGCTATGTGTTTGCACTGTTGCCGTTGGTGGACGTGCGCGCAGAGCCGGATATTGGTGCGGCGCGAATATTTCAAGTGCGCCAGCAAGTGGCGTTGGAGCGTCTGGAGTCTACCGGAACAGGCTGGATCAAAGTGCGTCACCAAGATGGAAATGTCGGGTATGTGCGCAGCACCGAGGTATGGGGCGGCTGATTTCAGTTCCATTCACCAGAAAAATCACTCTGGATTTTGCTTGCCGCTAGCGCGGCCATATTCGCCTCCACCTTGTTCCTTCGGTTGACCTCAAGACAAGCTTGCGTGACCTTCGAAACGGAACTGGAATAACTGACATGAATATTACAATCATCGGTGCGGGAGCGTGGGGAACAGCACTCGCCATCAGTCTGTCTGCCAATCACCGCGTTACGTTGTGGGCACGCGATGCCGCGCTAATCAGTAAGATGAAATCCACGCGTTTAAATCAGCGCTATCTTCCAGATATTTTGCTGCCGGCCAGTCTCGAATTCAGCGCGGATCTTTCTGCCTCATTGGCGGCCGCCGAATTGGTGATCTTCGCATTGCCAACGGCCGCATTGCGCTCCACTTTGCAACAGCTTGCACAGTCTTCACGCAGCTTCGGCGTGGTGTTGGCATGCAAGGGTTTCGAGGCGGAAACCTCGCAATTGCCGCACCAGGTAGTTGCCGAAGTATTGCCGGCAGGCTTTCATTGCGGTGTGCTGTCCGGACCCAGCTTTGCCCTGGAAGTCGCGCGCGGATTACCCACCGCACTGACATTTGCTTCTGCTGACGAAGAGTTTGCACGCAGTACGGCGAAAACTCTTCACCATGCGCGTCTGCGTATCTATGCCAGTAGCGATGTGATCGGTGTGGAAGTCGGCGGCGCAGTGAAGAATGTGCTGGCGATCGCTGCCGGCATCTGCGATGGCATGGGGCTGGGCCTTAACGCGCGCGCCGCGTTGCTGACGCGCGGTTTGGCCGAAATCACCCGGCTCGGACTGAAACTCGGCGGGCGTCCCGAAACGCTGGGCGGCTTATCCGGAGTGGGGGATTTGATCCTGACCTGCACGGGTGATTTGTCACGCAATCGCCGCGTCGGTTTGTTGTTGGCGCAGCAGCACGATTTACCGGAAATCCTGCGCAGGCTGGGGCATGTTGCCGAAGGTGTTTACACGGTTCGCGAAGTACATCGCCTTGCGCAAAAGCTGGAAGTTGCCATGCCTATTTGTGAAGCCGTGTACCGCATTCTCTACGAGAATATTCCCGCTGTAGAGATGCTTGTAGAGCTGTTGAACCGCGCGCCGAATCTGGAGTTCAAAGGCGCTTGATTTACCCGGGCAATATTTTCCTGCGAAACAACAAATCCCATACCCCGTGCCCCAGGCGTATCCCGCGCTGCTCGAACTTCGTGAGCGGTCGATAAACCGGGCGAGGGGCGTAGTCTGCCGCCGTGTTTTCCAGCAACGGTTCCGCGCTCAATACTGACAATACCTGCCCGGCATAATCCTGCCAGTCTGTCGCGACATGGATATAACCGCCGGGCTTGAGTTTATCCACCAGTTGCGCGATGAACGGAGCCTGGATCAACCGGCGCTTGTTGTGGCGCGCCTTGTGCCAAGGGTCGGGGAAAAAGACGTGCACGCCGTCCAGTGTGTTCGCTACGATCATGTCGCGCAGCACTTCCACGGCATCATGCTGAATGATGCGAATGTTGGTGATTTGTTGTGCATCGATCAGCTTGAGCAGATTTCCCACGCCCGGCGTATGCACCTCAAGCGCGAGGTAATCATTTTCGGGATGGGCAAGCGCGATGGCCGCAGTGCTGTCGCCCATGCCGAATCCGATTTCCAGGATTCTGGGCGCACTGCGCCCGAAAGCCAGCTTGAGGTCCAGCGGTTGCGCGGCATATGGTATGCCGAAGCGCGGCAGCAGCTCTTCGCAGGCGCGCTGCTGCGCAGGCGAGACACGGCCCTGGCGCAATACGAAACTGCGGATGTGGCGTTTGCTGAGATCGGTTGTGTCGGTCATGGTGCTTCAGGTATTGAAAAACCCTTTCTCCCGCCCTGTCGGGCACCCTCTCCCGCTCGTGGGAGAGGGGATGGGGATAACCAGCGATTTGGCTGGCGTAGTTTGCCAGCCTAGTCGAATGGCTAGTAGTTTCATCAGAGGGTTTGTTAACTGCGTGTCGAACTTATGATGCCCGCCGTCGGTGAACTCGGGCTGGCACTGTAAAGTTTTTTCGGCATGCGTCCGGCAAGAAAGGCGGAACGCCCGGCCTCCACCGCCTGTTTCATCGCACTGGCCATCAACACGGGTTGCTGTGCGCCGGCAATCGCAGTGTTCATCAGCACGCCGTCGCAGCCCAACTCCATCGCAATCGCGGCATCCGAGGCCGTGCCCACACCGGCATCCACTATCACCGGGACTTGCACGCGTTCCATGATGAGTTGCAGATTCCACGGGTTGAGTATGCCCATGCCCGAACCGATCAACGAGGCCAGCGGCATGATCGCCACACAGCCGATGTCTTCCAATTGTTTGGCGATGATCGGGTCGTCCGAGGTATACACCATCACTTGAAAGCCTTCGGCCACCAGCGTTTTGGCGGCAGCGATAGTTTCGATCACATTGGGATAAAGCGATTGCGGGTCGCCCAGCACTTCCAGCTTGACGAGGCTGTGTCCGTCCAATAATTCGCGCGCCAGACGCAAGGTGCGCACTGCGTCCTCGGCGGAGTAGCAACCGGCGGTGTTGGGCAGGAGCGTGTATTTCGACGGCGGCAGGATTTCCAGCAGGCTCGGCTCGTTCGGATTCTGGCCGATGTTGCTGCGCCGGATCGCGATCGTGATGATCTCCGCGCCGCTGGCTTCCACAGCCGCTTTGGTCTCGGTGAAATCCTTGTATTTGCCGGTGCCGACCAAAAGGCGCGAGTTATAACTTTTGCCTGCGATAATTAGTTTGTCGTTCATTTCATTTCCTTAAAATCTATTAGCTCGTCATCCCGTGCTACGACACGGGATCCAGAATTTCTAAAACTGGATTCCGGCCTACGCCGGAATGACAAATTTTTAACCGCCGCCCACTGCCACGACTACCTCCAATTTGTCGCCATCCGCCAATTGTTGCGCGGCAAACAAACTGCGCGGCACGATCTCGCCGTTGCGCTCCAAGGCGATGCGCTTGCCGGCCAAGCCCATCTCTTCGATCAGTGCGGCAACGCAGGTGGAATCGGGAAGTTGGCGCGTTGCGCCGTTAATGCTGACGGTAATCACTTTTAATTTTAATATAGCACTCAATTAGATAAGGCGCGATGAAGTCGAAGAAGGGGATCGAACCCTCGTATGCAGCTTGGGAAGCTGCCGTTCTACCATTGAACTACACCCGCGGGAGCGGCGATTTTACTTGGGTTGCCAACATTACTCAACTTGGCAGTTCTTTGACAGTGGGGCGAGGCCTGTGATGACTGCTGCTTTGACTGTGCCGTGGATGGTCGATAACAGTTTTCTACGGTGGTGATTGAACAGTAAGGGTACTGTTTGAACTATATGGCGGCGCACTTAATTGGCATGGATGTGTTGCGAAGCTTTAACACGCTACGCCAATCAACATGTGGACCGATACGATCTAAAGCAGAAAAATCAACAAATCCATTTTTAAGTTCCCAGTGTTTTCGTACCTCATCGTCAAGCTCACCGCGAAATTCGCAAAATATTTCCGGGGATGTTAGTGATGACGATTTATAGTTTTTTTCAAGTATATTGCGACGATGTGTAATTACACCTTTCTCTTTTGAGCCAATAACAATTCGTTTCTTATCGGTGAACCAATAATCAGCGCGAAGCTGCCAGTAGAGAGGGTAAACAACCACATAACCGATAAGTTCGTTATATCTGATTGGTTTGAATTTTCTTTTGATCGAATCATTGAGTTGCTCTTGCCAAAAGCCATTGCCATAGTCTGGGACGGAGGCCATTTCTTTTTTGGCTTTTTTAGTAACATGATCCAAGAAAATATCTTGGTCGCATGTATACACCAAGATTTCGAAATAAGTGCCGTTGTTAGAAGTGTCGTTAATCACAAAAAACCTAACAGCCCTTGAATTTATTAGTAGTGCATTTTCTTGCGAGTTCTTGCGCTTCGGCAATTTGGCTGGCGGTCATTGACTTTGATGAAGAGTCACGCATTTCAGCAATTTTTTCTTGTGTATCACTATCAGTAGCATTAGCAGCCGCAATGTTCATCCACATGTTTTCCAGAACGAAATCTTGCGGAACGCCCTGTCCTGATGCATACATTCCAGAAAGATAAATTTGCGCACCAACATTACCTTGTTCCGCGGAAAGCCGATACCACTTCACAGCCTCCTTGTAATTTTGTTGAACGCCTTCTCCGTGATAATACAAATTCCCAAGATTCACCTGTGCTCTATCATTACCCTGTTCCGCAGACAGTTGATACCACTTTGCCGCTTCTTTGTAATCTTGCGGAACTCCCTTCCCTTCTTTATACATCACCCCCAAAAGCCCTTGTGCAGATGGTTTCCCTTGTTCTGCCAGCGGCCTGATTAATTTTACTGCTTCTTCATAATTTCCCGCATCGTAGGCACGTTCTGAGTCTGACCACGGATCGGCTATTGCCTGTCCGGTCAACGCAAACAAACTCACACAAACCAATAGCACCTGTTTTAGCAACTGGCTGAATCTCATTTTGGCTCCCATTGGTTACGGATACATGGGGCACCAATCTATCAGGAAAAGCTATATTCTGCTATTGGAGAAGATTGTTGGTTCGAATCCAAGCCGGTGAGCCAATCAGAGCTCGATAGAGCGTTCTGCACAATTTAAACAGTACCCTTACTGTTCAATCACCACCGTAGAAAACTGTTATCGACCATTCACGGCACAGTCAAAGCAGCAGTCATCACAGGCCTCGCCCCACTGTCAAAGAACTGCCAAGTTGAGTAATGTTGGCAACCCAAGTAAAATCGC
>Ga0066793_10001096_pt1 | contig 11889 bp, 10 predicted proteins | sample PersoiDNA2013189_FD_83876 | JGI IMG/M metagenome (GOLD analysis project Ga0066793, IMG submission 83876) | Permafrost soil microbial communities from the Arctic, to analyse light accelerated degradation of dissolved organic matter (DOM) -... | ecosystem: Environmental > Terrestrial > Soil >...
ATATATTTTTATTGATAAAGGTATATTGTATCTTTATAACCATAACAGATCGGAGATTTTTACAAGAGATTTTGGCTCAGATGATCTGGGGGGGCCGATTAATTTTATCTTTTCAGCAACTGACAGAAAAATCGGAGTGTTTGACATAAATAAAAATCTGATATTTCTGATAGGTAAAAATGGAAAAACAATGAATGGATTCCCTCTCAGAGGAGCATTAATGTTTTCAATCGGGAAATTGTCGGACAAAAGTGGCTGGCATCTTATTGTTGGCGGTACTGACAGGTTTCTTTATAATTATAAGATTGATACAGAAGTTAAATGAGAAAGAGTATGAAAATGAGATCAGTCCATTTTATTCTGATGATCATGGTTCTCCTGCCTGCGGGTTGTATAAAGGATACTTATAATTTGAAGATGCTTTCAAAGAAAGCTCATCTTTCTCCAAATTTTGCAATATCCGCTGTAAAAGGAGACATTTCATTCAGTGATATGGTCAAACCAAATGACACAGTAGTGTTTGATCAGTTCAAACTTGTTACACTGGTCTTCAAAAAGGATTCAATTGTGGATCTTAAACCTACCGATTTTACAAAAGCTACTATTGTAAAGACTGCTACAATCGAACCTGGTTCTATTGATCTGAATATTAAGGATTTTCTTAATCATATCTCCGGAGATTTTCAGTTTTCGAACCCCTCGATAAAATTTAGTTATAAAAACTCTTTTCCTGATTCGGTAAAAGTTAACTTAAAAGCATCAGCGCAGAGGAACGCTAAAACAGTTAATCTCACTTTGGCTCCATTTGGTCTTACTAAACCAAATCTCCCGACACAGCAGGAGATTTCTGCTTCTTATCTCATTGACAAGAGCAATTCCAATCTCCCTTTGTTAATATCACTTCCTCCCGAAATTATAAACTATTCAGGCAGTGTTACATTGACTGCTTCGGTGAAAAGCAATCCGGTTAGTGACAATGCTTTAATTCCCAGTCATATGATAGGATCTCTCGAGATTGACATACCTATGGAACTAAAAATAAGCAATCTGCAGTACTCAGATACCGTAGATAATTTTATAAAAAGCGGTAATAATAGTTCTGATAATCCGATAAAACCTGAGAATTTCGATTCTTTGCGTGTAATTGTCTCAGCGAAAAACGGGTTCCCCTTAGGAGCCGCACTTAAAATGAGCCTTTTTGATTCATCCACACATACTATCAAAAGCACTGTTAACGCAAACGCAATTCTTGCGCCGGCACCGGTTGATGCCAATGGGAAGTCAGCAGGTGTAACTGAGACATCAACCACAATAAAATTTACAAAAGAGTTCTTCAGTTTTGTCAATAAAGCTGATAAGATTATCTTCTGGTTTACTCTCAACAGCACTGGAAACGGGATTGTAAGGATTTATTCCGATTACAGGATTAATTTCACTGCAGCCATGGTTGTAAAACCTGATATTAACCTAAAGTAAAAATGTATAAATTATAGATATGCCCGGGAAAATGAAATACATTCTTACAGTAATACTTGTGGTTGTTGCTCTCAATGCAGCAGCACAGAACAGTCAGGTATTATACTTCATGAATCTGCCACAGAACCATCTGATAAATCCGGCTCTCAGACCATCCAACGCAGTATATATAGGATTACCGGTTGTATCCGGTTTTAATCTGAACATAAATAACAATTATGTAAACTTTTCTGACGTAATTATTAATGGTCAGCCTAAAGATTCTTTAATATCATTTCTACACCCCGATTATAACGTAGACAAGTTCCTTGCCAAAATCAAAGACAAAAATTTCCTGGGACCAGAACTAACGATTCCAATATTAGGAATTGGATTCTCAGTAGGTAAAGACGGATATGTATTTCTGGATATTAATACAAGAATTGAGAGTAATATTGTTCTGCCTGGAGATATTTTTAAGCTTGCTTTAAAAGGGAATGAACAATTTGTAGGAAGTAAAATAGATCTTTCTTCCTTAAGAGGGGATATTAAAGGGTATAACGAGTTCGGAGTGGGGTATTCAAGAAATTTTTCTGAAAAATTAAGAATTGGGATAAAGGGAAAACTGTTATTTGGGATTGCTTGTGCATCAATTGATAACAGGTCATTAGGAATTGCAGTAAATGATGATTACAGTCATACTCTTTACGCTGATATGGCAGTTAATATCAGTGGCCCATTGACAGTAAATATGGATTCAAAAAACAATATCAGCAGTATCGATTTTGATGATAACAGATTTAAAACCACCAGTGGTATAAGAGACTTTATTGCAGGGAAAAAGAACATGGGTTTGGGGCTTGATATCGGTGCTACATATGATGTTACAGAAAGGATAGTTGTTTCGGCAGCGATAACTGATCTTGGATTTATCAGGTGGAAAAAGGATGTTACTAATCTGAAAGCCAGTAATCACTTTGAATTCAGTGGCTTAAATATGGTGGATGTTGTAAATGGAACCAAGACTATTGACGAGGTTGGTACCGATGTGCTGGATTCCCTGAAAAATGCATTCGTAGTTTCCAAATCCAAAGCACCCTTTACAACCTATCTTCCATTCGGCATTTCTTTTGCCGGTAGTTATAGTGTAACAAAGAATTTCTCTTTAGGCTTGTTGTCATACAGCAGAATAATAAGTAAGCAGATCAGGGAAGCTCTGACTTTGTCAGCAAATTTAAATCTTGGGAACGCATTTTCCACCAGCATGAGTTACACTGCTGAAAATCATCGTTATGATAATCTTGGAGCCGGTGTCGCATTCAGGGCCGGAATAACTCAGTTCTATCTGTTGAGCGACAGAATACCAGTTGTCTGGAACAGAATAAAAGATGGTAACAGCAACGTGATTATACCTGCGAACTGGAATACCTTCAATTTAAGATTAGGAATGAACCTGGTTTTTGGTAACAGGATCAAGGAGAAAAGTGACAAACCAATGATACTTGTAGAATAAATAATAAATTTTACCCTCTTTCCTGTCCCGCAAAGCGGGATGGCTATTTACACCTTCCCCCGTGGGGGAAGGTTGGGAAGGGGGTAATTGAATAAAAAAGGGAATGGACTTTAGTTAGTAATTTTTGTAAGCATGATTCTGATTCGTTATATTTTAATATGCATTATTGGTTACCTGATAGTGAGATCTTTCGTAAAGTTCAGGGAAGAAGATAGATCTTCAGTTGATAAACGTAATACGCTTATTAAAGATAAAGTCCCCAAAAAGAAAGTTTCAAAGGAAATAGGTGAATATGTTGATTACGAGGAGACAAAAAAATAAATTTTCAGGGTTCCTGGTTGCTGATCCTTAGCTTCTTAGCGAGAGAATTTGCAAAAACAAAATCATTTAGCGTACCACAGTTTGAATTGAGGATTTCGTTTTTATTCCCTTCCCAGCATTTAACACCCTCACTTATAAAAATGATTTTTTCGCCGATCTCCATAACCGAGTTCATATCGTGAGTATTTACGATTGTTGTCATTGAATACTCTTCAGTGAGTTCTTTGATGAGTGCGTCAATGAGGATAGCCGTAATTGGGTCAAGCCCGGAATTTGGTTCATCACAAAAGAGATACTTTGGATTTAAAGCTATTGCCCGGGCAATTGCCACCCTTTTCTTCATGCCTCCGGATAATTCTGATGGGTATAATTGGTTAGCATTAATAATATCGACTCTGTTGAGACAAAAATTAACTCTTTCAATTTTTTCCTCGAGAGTGTTGTCAGTGAACATATCCAGGGGAAAACGGACATTCTGTTCAACTGTTAATGAGTCGAAGAGTGCACTTCCCTGGAAAAGCATTCCCATTTCACTACGGATCACTTTTTTTCCTGCAAAATCGAGTTTATTAAATAATTTATCCTCATACCATATCTCCCCGCTCTCGATTTCATGAAGTCCGACAATTGATTTAAGCAGAACTGTTTTGCCCGAGCCGCTTCTGCCTATTATAAGGTTGGTTTTGCCAGATTCGAAAGTAACTGATATATTTTCCAGGACTAACTTCCCATTGAATGATTTATTCAGGTTTATAATTCTAATCATGACAGCAGAATTTGAGTCAGGATTACATTGAAGAGCAATATTAACACACTGCTGTAGACTACCGCTTTTGTGCTGGCCCGCCCTACTTCAAGTGATCCACCGTCGACATAATATCCCTGAAAGGCCGAAACGCTGGTTATTATGAAGGCAAAGAAGACTGTTTTTATCAACGAATAGGTAATATAATATGGTATGAATGCATATTGAATTCCATAAATAAAATTTTCTGAACTTATTACCCCGGAAAGAGTACCAGCAATCCAGCCTCCGAAAATCCCGACAATTATGCCGATAATTGTAAGTACAGGATTAAAGAAAAGGGTTGCAATTATTTTGGGCAGGATAAGGTAAGAAGCAGAATTGACTCCCATAATCTCGAGTGCATCTATTTGTTCCGTTACTCTCATTGTACCAATCTCAGATGCGATATTAGAGCCGATTTTCCCGGCAAGGATGAGCGCAGCGACTGTAGAAGAAAACTCAAGGATAATTGAATCGCGGCAACCCAGGCCAATAAGATATTTAGGGTAAATTGGATTTTCAGTATTATATGCTGTCTGCAACGTTATAACTGCACCCATAAAGAAAGAGATAATAGCAATGATTCCAATTGAGCTTAGGCCCAGATATACAAACTCCCTCATAGTTTGTTTATAGTATATAACTGGTTTTTCAGGTTTTGAAAAAACCTTCTTAAGGAGCAGGAAATATCTTCCGAACTGCGTTAGGAATTTAATCATTCTATTAAATTTACACTTCAAAATTACAAATATTTATGGTATTTTCGTTAATAAGGTTTTTGAAACCTGTCTGCATAATTAATTATATATTTGTATAAATTGTTGAAATATCATTTCTAATGAATAACAAGTATGTTATAATAATGGCAGGAGGTGTTGGTAGTCGTTTCTGGCCTCTTAGCCGACGTGAAAAGCCAAAACAATTTTTAGATATTATAGGATCGGGGGAGACTCTTATTCAACAGACCTACAGGCGTTTTAAAGGCGCCTGTCCCGAGGAAAATATTTTTGTGGTTACAAGTGCCGATCACCGGGACATTGTAATTGAACAATTGGGAATAGATCCATCCCGTGTGCTGGGAGAGCCATTTCGTCGCAATACAGCACCATGTGTGGCTTATGGAATATTCAGGATTCTGAAGGAAAATCCTGATGCCGTCATTGCAGTAACTCCTTCGGATCATCTGATCATTAAAGAAGATAAATTCAATGATGTAATACAAAGCTGCTTCAAATTTGCAGAAGGGAATGATGCACTGATTACAATCGGAATAAAACCCGACCGGCCTGAAACAGGATATGGGTATATACAGGCCGATCAGAAAAGGCCTGTAAAAGGTTATGGGAACCTTCTGAAGGTTAAGACTTTTACTGAGAAACCGGATATTGATCTTGCGAAAGTCTTTCTGGAAAGCGGTGATTTTTACTGGAACTCCGGGATCTTCATCTGGAATATTCAATCGATCCTTTCCGCATTTGAGAAGCATATGCCGGATATGTATACCGTTTTTGATGAAGGAAGAGAAATTTTCGGAACAAATCAGGAAAAAAGCTTCATTGGAAAAACATATGCTGAATGCAGAAGCATCTCTATTGATTATGGGATTATGGAAAAGGCAGAAAATGTATATGTTATGTGCACTGACATAGGCTGGTCCGATCTTGGAACCTGGAGCTCACTTTATGAGCATTCGGCAATTGATAAAGAGGGAAATTCATTGGTCAGGGGAGATATATATTCGTATGAGAATGAAGGGAATATTTTCAATATAGCTCCCGGGAAAATTGCTATTCTTCAGGGACTGAAAGACTATATTATTGTTGATTCAGACGACGTGCTCCTGATCGTTAAAAAGGAAGAAGAACAGAATATCAAACAATATCTTGAGGACGTAAAGAAATCAACAAAGGAGAAGTTCCTGTAAAAGAGTTGTGTGTGGTGGGGGTGGAAAAGGGTAAAAATAGAAGAGACGGGTCTCAGACCCGTCTCTTCTATATATTCCAGAAATATAACCTATTAGTATTCCCAAAGATCGTGTTCAAAGTCGAACAACTCAGTCTTAATGCGTTCTGATTCAAAAAGAGAAGCTTTACCAATCTCGTATTGTGAAACCATCCTGTCGTTGTAGACATTTGATTCTCCTATAATTACGCTTCCAAATCTTCTTTGCATGAAGAGATCGTCAAATGATATTCTCTGCGCATCATTATTATTCATGTATACTTCCTGCTTTGCGAGGGCATCTCTCACTTCGTCATATTTAATCCAGAACAATGGTTTTTTAAGAACTCTGTTAGCCTGCTCATCGTAGGCCATATAATATGGTTCAATAGCAATAATCCTGACATCGAGTTTTGAAAGTTTTTTATCAAAATACCATTCTTCATAAACTAATAATGTTTTTACTTCCTCCGGTTTGGCATCCTGCTTTACCGAATCCTCTCTTGTTGCTCCTGCCGCATTAATCTGCACCGATTCAAGCTTGGTTACAGCTCCCATCTTTATCTCAATATCTTTATAAGTAGTACTTACAGTTGTATTCAGAGGGTCATAAGCTGTAAGTCTTCCGGCTTTGATCTCATCAAGCAGGATATTTATAAAACTTTTCCTGCCGTCGAGAGTTTTTTCTGTCGGATAATAAAGAGGTTGATTGATCTTTTCGCGCAGATCGATCAGCCTGTAATACGTTTTTGCCCATATAACATCAGCTTCCCTCAGGTGCGGGTAACTGATTTTTGCAGCTTCCGGAATCGATTTCTGGTAGATATCACCGAAACTCTGGGCATTAATAATACCTGAAAGTGAGAGGGCGATAATTCCAAAAAGAAATTTCTTATTCATAATGGTATATTTATTTTTATACTAATCTATCTTCAAAATTACTGGCAACAGTTCTACTGTCTTGCCATCTGGTCCAAACGCCTTAATATCCTTAATAATTAAGTTTTTACCTCTTGTCAGCCTGCCTATCAGATCTTTTTGTTTTGTGGTAAGGTTACTTCCAGTGCTTATTTCTTCAAAATCGGAACCTTTGTCAGAATATAGAACGGTAAAACCGGTAATCTGGTATTGAAGATCAAAATCAAAATCAGGCAATACTGCAAATACACCCTGTTGCGCAGCTGCAGTAGCTCTCGGAACAGTTCCTGTACTTTTATTTGCAAATATGGCAACCGGATTAGGAATTTTTTTTACCCTGAATGGGTAGGGAGCATACTGAACAGGCTTCCCGTTAATATCAGCTGTAACAATAATCTGAACATCTTGTCCTACAGCATTTGGTTTAACAGCCCAGGCACCTTTGAAAAACTCACCTTTTGAGTTTTTAATTTTTCCAGTAGTGAAAGAACCATTCACAACTTTGATCTTAATTTTATCAGGGCTTATACCGGGAACTGATACGTCAATCGGGTTTGGAATACCCATATACATAACGTTCATTGCTGTAGGTGAAACAATAACATTTGGTTCACCTACAAAATATGAAGATTCGAACGGATAGTTTTTAATTGAACCGTCAGGAGCTTTAAGCGCGATTACCCCACCCCATTTTTTGGGACCGGTAGAGGTAGCCCTGACTCTATAAATTCCTTTTCCTGATTCATCAAGAAGAAGTTTAGAATCACCTACTGTAATTACCGGAAACTGTGTCGAATCTGTTGCAGAAATAAATACACGTGCTTCGTAGTCGCTTCCCTGAGTTACGTAATTTGAAGTGGTAGGGATAACAATTGCATCCAGTTTGGTAAACTTAAATGAAGACGCATCAATCTGAGTATAGAGGTAGTTGAGAACTTCGGTTTCCCCGTTTCTGACGCTGACCTGATATTCTGAAAGGATGCAGATAACTGCAACCAGGGGTAATGTCTGGAAGTTAAGATTTTCCCAGCGTTCTTTCTCTCCGTTAGGATTAATCCCGTCATCAGTGTTAAGGCTATTTTTCAAAGCCTCTTCTGCGGTAGGATTTTTACCATCCAGAGTAGTGATAAGAAACTGGCGGTACTCAGCAAGAAGAGCCTTCAGATCGTTGGCTTTTCCGTTTTCATTTGCACCGATCAGAACTTCAGAGGGTACATTGGTGTCATCAATCCTCTTAACTTCTTCAATAATAACCTCATTGCCTTTTACAGCGGGAGTTTCGGGATCATTTTCAGCTTTTTTGATTATTTCGATCTTAAGACCCTGAATATAGTTGAATGCCTCTTCTGCACGTTCTTTAACCTGGTATGCGGTTGTTTTGTATTTCCCGGCTTTTGTAGGGTTTTCAGCAGCAGCCCGGTCGAAGTCGCGATATATAATGTCATTTTTAAGTGTATAATTTGCGATAGTCTGTGTAAGACCCTTATCAACTTTTTTGAATGCTTCAACAGCCTCCTTTGATACGTTAAGGGCAAGCATGGCGGTAAGCACCAGGTACATCATACCGATCATCTTTTGCCGCGGAGATAGCTTTTCGTGAGCCATTTTGTCAGGTAGTTTAGTTAGATAAAAATAGCCACGTTATTTAACATTCATTGCAGCGAGCATATTCCCATATACATTATTCAATGCCGACAGGTTGTCGTTGAGTTTTGTTATCTGTTCGCGGTACTTTTTAGTATCTCCGGCTGATTCCGAGAGATCTTTCACTAAACCCTGGATTCCTTTATAGAGGGAATCAGATTCTTTCAAATGATCGTTTACTCCTTTGCGTTGGAGTTCATAAACTGCATTAAGAGCAGAAAGGTTCTTGTTAAGTGATTCAAGTTGTTGCTGGTATGATTTTCCACCTACTTCAATTACAGAAAATGATTCGGCCATATTACGGTAACCGGATTGTGTTTCATTAATTATTCTGGCTGTTGACTGGTAGGAATCAGATAGTTTTCCGAGTGAATCATTCGCAGTGTTAATTGTGCTCATATACTTTGAAGAAGCTGCAGAAATATCTCCCATTGTATTTATGTTAGAAGTTGAATCGCTAAGCTTTTTCATTCCAACTCCCAGTTTCTGGAACAAATCAGGTGATATCTCGGCTTTCTCAAGCATTTCATCAAATTTAGCAAGTGCAACGGCTCCGGAACCTCCACCATAACCACCGCCTCCTCCGCCAGAAACAGCACCCTGGTATTTTCCTCCATGAGAAATAAGCTCAGGTGACTCATCTTCGGGTATTCCGGCAAGCTCAGGATATACTAAGGACCAATCAACCTCTTCATGTAAAGGTTCAAATGCAGAGAAGAAAAAGATTACAGCTTCGGTAAGAAGACCAATAGTAAGCATAGTTCCTGCCATACGCCAATGCTGTATTTTGAACAATGCACCAATAATAACTACTGATGCACCTAAACCATATAGTTTGGAGATGAAATTTTTCCACCCGCTGCTTTGTACTAATTCTGCTAGGTTCATTTTACCTGATTATTTTAGGGTTACTTCTAATTATTTAATTTACACCAATATAAGATCTTACATTGCGAAATCCGACATATGATTTTGTGGAGTCCTGGTATTCATAATCTCTTGCACTGGTTTGGAGGAAATATGCTATATCTTTCCATGATCCGCCACGAATTACTTTTCTTTTCATAACCGGAGGGTCCTGAGGTTTGGCATTATACTCGTAGTTTGGCTGAAGGTCGTGCTGGAAGATGTAAGCTGAAGGATAGTACGCGCAGCATGTCCACTCAGAAACGTTTCCTGACATATCATACAATCCATATTCGTTTGGTTCGTAGGATCCTACTTTTCCTGCATATACGTTTCCATCGTCGATATAATTACCACGCAATGGTTTAAAGTTGGCAAGGAAGCAACCTTTGTAGTTTCTGGTATATGGTCCACCCCAAGGATACATTGAAAGATCAAGACCTCCTCTGGCTGCATATTCCCATTCTGTTTCAAGTGGCAGCCTGTACTCGTGTACATCGGCAACTCCGTTCTTTCTGAGAGCAGTGTTCATATAGCTTGTTCTCCAAATGCTGAATGCAGTTGCCTGAACCCACGATACACCAACAACCGGATAGTCATCAAAAGAGGGATGCCAGAAATATAGTGAAGCCTGGGGATCGTTGAATGAATAAGTAAAGTCTCTTATCCAGCACAAGGTATCAGGATAAATATTAATGATATTATGTTTGATAAAAGATGAGCGGTCTTTTACATCTGTACGGGTACCGTCAAGATTTGTAACCTGCCCTTCATACTTACCTGTACTATTTGTGTAATCATATTTGTAAGTCGATTTTGCAGCTTGTTGATAATCAACCCAGAAATATGAATAGTTTAGTTTTCTGATATCGGTCTGTTTTTTACCGTTGAATCTCTCTTCAGGGGGATAATACATCTCGTCGATTGTTGCTTTTGTTGTCTCTTCTCTTGGATCTATTTTTTCCTCCCAGTTAATCACATTTGGTTCGATAACGTTTCCTTCCTTATCAACCATAAAATACTCTCTGTCAGGAACACTTGCGTTTCCAAGTTTTGTTCTGAGAATAGAATCACGGACATAGTATACAAACTGACGATACTTGTTATTGGTGATCTCTGTCTGGTCCATCCAGAAAGCATCAACCGTAACAGATTTTGATATGCTGTTCATTGCCCATACGGCATCCTGATCACTCGGGCCCATCATAAAATTTCCGGCAGGAATGAATGCCATTTCAAAGGGTTCCGGTTCAAAGAATTTTTTCCGCCCCTGAACGCCAGTAAGCTCTCCGTTATTTGAAGAGCCACAACCACTTAACAGAATTATCAATATTAGAGCAGATAAGGTTACCTTTTTCATAATACTAAAGAATTATATATTGCAAGTAAGTTAATTTTTTTTAATATTCATAAAAATCTGATACTTTTATATTTCATGGGGCTTTTACCCAGGCTCAGGTCGAAGCAATAGTTAACCATAAATTCATGTGACCCGCCGCTGGTTTTTCTTATGTCTGAAAGTGTAAAATCATAAGAATAACCCAACCTGATTCCATTAAAAAGTTCAAATCCCACGATTCCGATCAAAGCATCTCCGGCTCTGTAAGAAACGCCTCCCCATACTTTTTTATTGTATCTGACTAATGAAGTTATTGTAGCCTGTACAACCTTCCCATCGCTGAATGCAAAAACGGAAGGGATTAACTCAAGTGAAGGATCAGGCAATTGTAAAGTATAACCACCTGTCAGATAGTAATGTCTGCTGATATAAGGTTCGCCTTTGCTGAATTTAATTTTAGGCTGGTTGATATGTGTTACAGAAAGAGAAGCGTAATATTTTTCAGTTTTATAGTAGAGACCAAAACCCGCATCAAAAGCTACAAAACTTTCTTTGTTTTCCGGTATCAGAGGATCGCCGGAAACAGGTGTATGTGCATCACCTAAAGGTATCTCCCAGGTTGGAGTAAGTGTTTTATTCAGCATACCCAGACTCAATCCGATGCCGAGTTTTCCTATTCCAAGGTCCATAAGATATGAGTAAGATGCGGAAAGATTTATATCCTTATCGAAGCCAACATTATCGCTTTCAACTAACAATCCCACGCCACTTTTAATGCTGAAAAGCGAAACGGGGGCACTAATGTTAAATACCGTTGTTGAGGGAGCACCTTTAAAACCAATCCATTGTTGTCTGTTAAGCGCAGTGGCACAGATCATTCCTGAGGTACCTGCTATACCCGGATTATAAGTAAGCGTATTAAACATATATTGACTCGACAAAGGATCTTGTTGGGATAATACCGGCTGTAGTAAGAGTAATAATAAAAGAAATGCAATATTTAGTTTTTTCATCTCTTTATTTATTTGCAGGTGCGTTGCACATTGATTGAGCGAGTAAAATAAA
>Ga0066793_10001097_pt1 | contig 11888 bp, 14 predicted proteins | sample PersoiDNA2013189_FD_83876 | JGI IMG/M metagenome (GOLD analysis project Ga0066793, IMG submission 83876) | Permafrost soil microbial communities from the Arctic, to analyse light accelerated degradation of dissolved organic matter (DOM) -... | ecosystem: Environmental > Terrestrial > Soil >...
CCGGTGAAGAGCCGCGACCTGGGGGGGCACCTGGGCGAGACGGTGAGCCTGGTCGGGTGGGTCATCGCGCAGAGGCGCGCCGTCACCAGGAAGCGCGAGTACATGCAGTTCCTCACCCTTGAGGACCTCACCGGCACGTTCGAGGCCACGATCTTCCCCAGGGAGTACGAGCGGCTGGGCAGGCTCATCGGGATGTCGCGCATACTGCGCGTCACCGGCCTGGTGAGCGACCGGGCGGGGGGGATCTCCCTCATCGCGAGCGACCTCGAACCGCTTGTCGTCTGATAATATTACTGTTGTGGGTTCCGCGGCCGGACTCACCCACCGGTCGCGCTCGATGCGCTCGCACCAACTGCGGTGGCGGTGGAGCGGCAGGATGCCCGCCCAAGGAGGGCGACGATGAGACTTTGCAGAGAGTGCGGCTTCCCCCGCAGGTTCTCCAGGTTCCTCGAGTGGCACACGGACGGGACGATCTCCAGCAGCGTACGGCCGAGGATACCTCTGATGTTCCTCGAGGTCGACGAGTGGGACACGATGTACGACGAGCTGGCGATGACCATCGGCGGACCGATCGAGCACATCGTGGTCGAGGCGCAGAAACACATCGGCATGGACCTCTACGACATGGTCAAGGGCATCTACTGGAACATCAACGCCAAGCGCGTCCCCAACAGCCGCTACCTCCGTCCCGAGTGGCTGGGCCGAGTGATCGTCTGGGGCATGCGCAACGACCTGGCCGGGCTGGGCGCCGGGCGGGCGCACCTGGAGAGCTACCGGGCGGGCGACCACCTGACGCATCGCTTCGCGAATCCCTGCCTGATGCCATTGATCGTCGGCAACAGCCAGGGAATATACGAGTCTATCGAGCGGATGCCCGGGTCCAAGGCCGGCTTCAAGATGGATGGCGACGACCTGCTGGTCTACCTGATGCACGCCGAGGAGAAGCCCGTCTCCGAGGACCGGCTCTACCTGGAGGAGGCCCATGGAGGGCCTGGACCTCTGTCGTATGACACCTGCCCGGCCTGCCGGGTCCCACGCAAGATGGCGCTCTCTCTCGAGTGGCACATAGACCGCGGAGAGATCTCCAACCCGCTGAGCGGCAAGCGCGAGGACATGATGGCCGTGCAGTCCATCAACGCGATCCTGCGCGAGCTGGAGCGCGAGCTGGGCGAGGAGGTCATCGACATCGTCTTCCGCGCCCAGAAGTGGTACTCGCTGTCGCGCCTGGAGGAGACGGGGGCGAGCAAGAAGCAGCCCGAGGAGTTCTGGCCTGCCTATCTCGAAGACATGGCGCTGCGCGGTCTCGGCCACCCGGTGGAGTTCGAGCCGTTGAGCGATGAGGTGACGGTCAAGATCACCAATGCGTACAACCAGGACCTCTTCGCCGCGAGGGTCGCCGCGGGGCTCGAGGCGCTCACCGGGAGAGCGACGACGGTCGAGTGGGAAAAGCGCGAGCACGATGACGCGAGCTATACGATAAGAGCATCCTGAAGGTGGAGTCGCGCGGAACGTTTGCGTTCAAGCGCGATGCCGGCCGGAGGGCTTCGCGGCATTCTGACGAGTCGCGGAGATTGATTGCGTGTAATCGTTATGCCGGCAAGAGGGCTTCGCGGGGGTCAGACCCTTTGTGTTGCATTCGGGAGATGAAGTCAACTTGGACATCAGCAGCATGATCACTTACGAGGGGCTTCGCCTGTTCCTGGGGCCCTTATACTCCATGCACCTGCGTATGCGCTGCGAAGGCGCGGACAACGTCCCGGAGAGCGGGGGCGGGCTGCTGGTGGCAAACCACAGGTCTTATGCCGACCCGCTGGTGCTCGGCTACTGCATCGAGAGGTTCATCAACTTCGCCGCCGGCTCGCACCTCTACCTGGTCCCCGGCAGCAGGTCGATCTTCAAGATGATCGGATTCTTCGAGATGAACATCTACGGCGGCGAGCAAGGTGACCAGAGCCTTGGGGAGGGCGCGAGGCTTCTTTCGAATGGCGAGCTCATCGGTCTTTTCCCCGAGGGCATCGAGTCTTTCATGCACGTCTACAGCGCGAGCAGGATCGCGCAGTTCAAGACCGGGTTCGCCAAGCTCGCCCTGGAAAACCGCGTGCCGATCATCCCCGCCGCGATCATCGCCAGCGAGGAGAAAGAGATAATCAAGCTTCCCGGGCGCCTGGTGTCCTCGTTCGTGAAGCACCCCGACGCCCGCAAGGGCATCGACCTCATCACCTACCGGCACGTCCTGTGCAGGATCGGCAGGCCCATCGACCTGTCCGCGTACTACGGCGAGGAAGAGACCAAGTCCGTGATAGACCAGATCGCGGCCAAGGTGCGCCGGATAGTGATCAAGCTCTACGACGGAGAGGACCTGGACAGGTTCGTGACCGGCGAGACGCCCTTCAACTTCGCCCTCGACCGCGTCTAGGGACAGGTACTTTCCACTTCTTTTTCTACTCCGGACAAATGTCCTCGAATTCAAGCGGTAAGCCAATCGTGTGAGTAGAAAAAGAAGTGGAAAGTACCTGTCCCTATTTGGTGAGGGGGGACATCGCGCGCAGGCGCTTCACGATCGGTGGGAGCTGCTCGATGACGTAGTCGACCTCTGCTTCGGTGGTGCCGCGGCCGAGCGAGAAGCGCACCGAGCCGTGGGCCTCGAGCGTCGGCACTCCCAGGGCCAGCAGCACGTGCGAGGGCTCGAGCGCCTCCGAGGAGCACGCCGAGCCGGTCGAGGCGCAGATGCCCACTGTGTCGAGCTGAAGGCAGATGGCCTCTCCCTCGATGTACGAGATGCCGATGTGGACGTTGTTGGACAGCCGCGCGTCAGGGTGGCCGTTGAGGGCGATGTCCTCCATCGCGCCCAGCAGGCCATCCGCCAGGCGATCGCGCATAGCCTTGATCCTGGGGACCTTGGCCTCCATCTCCGCGGCGGCCAGCTCCGCCGCCGCGCCGAACCCGGCGATGCCGCCGATGTTCTCGGTGCCGGCGCGCATGCCCCGCTCCTGCTCTCCCCCGTGGATGAACCTCGCAACGCGGGTGCCTCTCCTGATGTAGATGGCTCCGACGCCCTTGGGGCCGTAGAGCTTGTGGGCCGACATCGACAGCATGTCCACGCCCATCTCCTCGACGTCGACGGGTATGTTCCCGACCGTCTGGACCGCATCCGTGTGAAGGTAGACGCCGGCCTCGCGGCATATTCTCGAGATCTCCGATATCGGCTCGATGGTGCCGACCTCGTTGTTGGCATGCATGACGGAGACCAGGGCCGTCTCGGGCGTGATGGCTGCCTTGATGTCAGCCGGGTCGACCAGGCCGGTGGAGTCGACCTCGACGAAGGTGGCGCCGTAACCGATCGACTGCAGGAACTCGGCGGTCTCCAGCACGGCGTGGTGCTCGATCCTGGTGGTGACGATGTCCTTGGGCCCGTCGCCCCGAGCCTGCAGCACTCCCCTCAAAGCCATGTTGTCCGACTCGCTGCCGCCGGAGGTGAAGTAGACCTCGTCGGGCGAGGCGTTGATGAGCGCGGCGACCTTGCGGCGCGACTCCTCTATCGCCTGCTTCGACTCCCTGCCGATCGCATAAAGCGCCGACGGGTTCCCGTACTTCGACGCCAGGTACGGCTGCATCGCGACCGCCACCTCCGTCGCCGGCGGGGTCGTCGCCGCGTGGTCCATGTAAACTGTTTTGATCTCGGACACCTCTTCCAGGTCGCTGGCCTCACGGCCGTTCTTTTGGGGCTATTATAGAGGTAGTTACCGGGGAGTTGGAGGCTGAGGAGGTCTGCTGGGTGTTGCCATCATGAAGACGCTCTACGAGGAGGACGCCCTCTCGACCGAGGAGCGGCTCAAGACCGTCATCAACCTACAGGTTCCCGACCGTACGCCCTCCTGCCCGTTCATCTACTACTTCGCCGCGCGCTACGCCGGCATCACCGCCCACGAGCTGACCTCCGACCCCGCCAGTTACAGGGCGGCGATTGACCTTTGCTTCGACGAGCTCGGCCCCTGGGACATCTACTATCCCGTAAACCCGCGATACCCGGAGGTGTACTCGTTCATCATGCCGATGAAGGCGCGCTGGCCGGGCATCGACCTCGACGAGGACAGCGCCTGCCAGCTCCTCGAGGGCGAGCTGATGAAGTCGGAGGACTACCAGTGGGTCATCGAGGCGGGCCGCAGCCACAGGCACCTCGCCTACCTGGTCTACTTCGTGGAGATGATCGCCCGGGCCTGGGACATCAAGAGCGGGCGCAAAGCTTACGCCCACGTCCTGCCGCGGCTGGCGATGCACCTGGCCGGCTGGCGCCGGGAGTTCGCCTCCTTCTCCAGGCGCGGAGTCACCACTCTCTACGGCTTCCTGCCCGAGGCCGCGTTCGACAGCTTCTCTCTCTCCCGCGGCCTGGTCGAGTTCGTCAAGGACTGCATGCGGCGCCCCGACGAGGTCGCCGCGGCCGCGGACGCCCTCACCGACAGCTACTACTTCGTGACGCGCCTGATAACCGCGCTGGTGGGTGTGCCCCGCGCGGAGATATTCGTCCATCGGTCATCCAACGACTTTATCTCGCCCGAGATGTTCAAGGCGCTTTCTTTCCCTTCGCTCAAGAGGCTGGTGGACAGGCTGGTCGCGGCCGGGATCTCGCCGGTGCTCCACCTCGACGGCAACTGGGACGAGAACCTCGCCACCCTGCGCCAGCTCCCCGCGGGCAACTGCGTCGCCCAGTTTGACGGCAGCACGGACATCTTCCTCGCCAAGCGCGTCATCGGGGACCGCATCTGCATCATGGGGGATGTCCCGGCGACGATGCTCAGCCTGGGGTCGGTGAGCGAGGTCGACGAGTACTGCCACAGGCTCATCGAGGAGGTCGGCCTGGGAGGTGGGTTCATCATGGGCGCGGGCTGCGAGATCCCGCCCGACGCGAAACCCGCCAACGTCAGGGCGATGCTTCAGTCGGTGGTAAGGTACGGCTACGTGCGCGTAGCGGAGCCGCACGCGGTGCGCTCGAAGGTCAGGGCGAGGGTCAGCCCTGTCGCTTTTCCCACTGCTCCCTGAGGTCGGCCAGCGTCTTGCCGGCGAGAACGCCGCGCATGGCTCCTGTGACCTCACACCAGAGATCCCGCACCACGCATTCGTCGGCCCTGCCGCAGACCGAGCTGTCGCGGACGCACTCGACCGGGGATATGTCGCCCTCCAGCGCCTCGAATATCTCGTCGAGCCTTATCTCGGCGGTCGGCCTTCCCAGCCGGTAGCCGCCCGCGGCGCCCCGCTCGGCGATGACCAGGCCGCGGTTTCTCAAGAGCGTCATCATGTGCTCGAGGTAGCGCTTGGATATCGCCTGCCTGGCGGCGATGTCCTTCAACAGGACCAGCCCGTCGTCCCCATTAACGGCGAGGTCGAGCATCGCTCGCATTCCGTATCTTGCTCTCGTCGAAAACTTCAAAGGAGCCCTCCCCTGTGTGTGCAGGATGCCCGGCACCCGGCTGGAAACAAGCCTTGTTCATCGTGCCGGCAGGTTAAAATCTAGCATGCCGATAGGAATACGGTCAACGACGCGGACTGCCCGCCGGGAACGCGGAGGTGGCACCGGGACGGTCGCCGCGAGGGAGCGGCGGGGTGGTGTGGCCCCACCTTTTTGCTTATAATGTTCAGACTTCTCCATTGGAGATGTGGGATCCGGTAGTCAAGGAGGTTGGATATGGAGATTACCCTCAGCATCATCAAAGCGGACGTCGGCGGTTTCGTCGGTCACTCGGACGTCCATCCCGCACTACGCGAAAAATGCGTCGAACTCCTCGCCAAGGCCAAGAAGGACGGACTCATCATCGATTATTCCCGGGGTGAGGTCGGTGACGATATCGCGCTGATCATGACGCACCAGAAGGGCATCGAGAACGAGGAGATCCACAAGTTCGCGTGGGATACATTCACCGCCATGACCGAGGTCGCCAAGGAGTACGGGCAGTACGGCGCGGGCCAGGACCTGCTGGTCGACGCCTTCAGCGGCAACCTCAAGGGCATGGGCCCGGGCTTCGCGGAGATGACCTTCGAGGAGAGGCCGGCCGAGCCTATCATCGTCTACCTGGCCGACAAGACGGAGCCGGGCGCGTGGAACCTGCCGCTCTACAAGATTTTCGCGGACCCGTTCAACACCATCGGGCTCGTCATAGACCCGAGCATGCACGACGGCTTCCGCTACGAGGTCCTCGACCTCATCGGCGAGAAGAGCATCATCTTCAGTCTGCCCGAGGATATGTACGACATGCTGGTCTTCATAGGCTCGCCTTCTCGCTACGTCATCAAGCAAATATTCCGCAAGGGCTCGGACGAGCCGGTCGCGGTCACCTCGACCCAGAGGCTCTTCCTGATGGCCGGTCGCTACGTGGGCAAGGACGACCCCGTTATGGCCGTCAGGTGCCAGAGCGGTCTGCCCGCCGTCGGCGAGGCGCTCGAGCCGTTCTCGTTCCCCCATACTGTCGCCGGTTGGATGAGGGGTTCGCACCACGGCCCGCTGATGCCTGTCGGTTTCGAGGACGATACGCCGACACGCTTCGACGGCCCCCCGCGAGTGGTCGCCCTGGGCTTCCAGCTCAAGGACGGCAGGCTCATCGGACCGCGCGACATGTTTGGCGACATCTCCTATGACAACGCGAGGCGGCTGGCTCTCGACGCCGCCGACTACCTGCGCCGCCACGGCCCGTTCGAGCCGCACAGGCTCCCTCAGGAGGAGTTGGAGTACACCACGATGCCCGCGGTCATGAAGAAGCTGAAGGACCGCTTCAAGGCCGCCGACTGAGGCTTTCGAAAGATACTGAAAAGGGCGGCGCAACGCCGCCCTTTTTTCTTTGAGCCGCAACCATTACTCAAGAAAGTGGTCTGACCCCATTCTTGAATTTGTTAAAAGCCGCGCAGCATGGCTTCCCAGTCGTCGGAGAAGAGCAGGGACGCGAACTTCTGGTACTGCGAGAACGTGGTGTCGTTGCCCAGCCTCACCAGGAACAGGTTCGCCGAGTCCATAGCCACGTTCGGCTCGTCTGTCGTCATCTCCATGAAGTCGAAGCGGCCGGCGAGCTCGATGAAAAGCTCGCGGTACTCGAGCTTGGTCATGCCGGTCGCCTCCAGGTCCCAGTGCCAGGTGAACGCGGTGGTTATCACGATCTTGTCGTCGTAGAACGGGTCGTCCCAGGCGGCGTGCATCATCGCCAGCGATAGGCCGCACTCGCGGTAGTTCCTGCTGACCTCTATCGCCCCCAGCTCGTAGAGCCAGTCGTAGCCGGGCTTGCCCCAACGCTCGCTCTCGGACGGGCGGTGGTTGCCGATGTAACCGACCAGCACTCCGTCGAGGACCCCGGCCACCACGTTGCCGCCATCGGAGTTTGCAACGTTGACCAGCGCTTTCTTCTGGCGCTCGGGGTTGTTGCGGCTGAACATCAGGATGCCGCCGTCGACGGTCAGGCTCTCGATCTTACCGGCGGGGCAGTAGTTCTCGATCTCGATATCGCCTTTGGGGGTCTCGAGCGTGGCGGCCTTCTTTACCGGCTCGGCGCCCTTCCTGGGCTCCCTGGCGCCTTTGCCGGTGACATACGGCACCTTCTCGAACCCGAAGAAGGGCGGCTTGCCGGGAAGCTCGCGCTCTTCGTTCTCTCCGCGCTCGCCGCCGGCAGGAGTCTCTCTGTCTTTGTCCGCTTTATCGGCTTTCATCCGTGCAGCTCGTTTCGGTCGCCTCGCCACTCAAGAAGTATAATTGATGGTGCCGCGCCAGCACGACAGGAGGGACGCCGTGAAAGTCAGCGATCGGATGACCGGAGATGCGATCACAGTCCAAGCCGACGATCCCATCCGTGTTGCCATGGACCTCATCGATCAGAAGCAGCTTCGGCGGTTCCCCGTCATGAAAGACGGCGACCTGGTCGGGATAGTAACCGACAGGGACCTGCGCAACACGACCGCGTCCTCAGTGGTGCTGACCGAGAAGAAGTATCACGACTTCCTGCTGGACAACGTGAAGATAGAGTCGATCATGAGCGCCAACCCCCGAACCGTCTCCCCACAGAGCGACCTCAAGGATGCCGCGCGGCTCATCCTGGAGATCAAGGTCGGTGGGCTGCCGGTGCTCCAGGACGGAAGGCTGGTGGGGATCATAACCGAGACCGACCTCATCGATACCCTGCTGGAGCAGCTGCCTGACGATTGATGGTGAGCTCCCCGCGCGCCCTCAACGGACGCCGAGTGTCCACGCACCGTTTCCCTCGATGTCGATCAGATAGTTCGAACCCTGCTGCAACAGAAGGCTCTGCGTTCCCGAGAACGGGCCGGTGGGCACGTTCGCCAGGGTGCTTATGATCTCCCCGCCCGCGCTGAGAAGCGTGACCACGAACGGCGAGGTGCCGTTGTAAGTCATCGTCGCCGTCGCGTTGCCGCCCGACGACTGGAAGAACGGCGTGACCTGCGGCCCGGTGCCGCTGGTGTTCAGCGGGATGAACTGCGGGTTGACCGGCACTCCCTGGTTGACCGTCATGCTCCACTGCCCGCCCGCGTTCACGCTCAACGAGTACCTGCCGGCACTCACTCCGAGCGCCGTGGCGCCGTTGGTGTTCCCGGTCAGGTTGTAGAGGGTGCTCACGATGTGTCCGCCGTCATCGACCAGCGAGGCCTGAAATCCGTCGCCGCCCGAGTAGCTCAACACGAAGATGGCGAGGCCCGCGGTGAGGCTGAACGGCTGGGTCGAACTGTTTCCGCTCCCCTGCCGGACTATGGGAGACGTTGCGGTGGGCACGGTACCTGGACCCGTTTTCTTCGGCGTAGTCGAAGGAACGGTCTTGGTGACTACTTTCGTCTTGCCGCAGCCCGGCCCGGCAACGAGCACCAGTACCACCATCGCCGCCGCCAGGGCGGCCCCGGCTCTGTGCTGTGCCGGTCGAGATGAAACCCGCACCCCGACCACCTCCAACCTATCCCAGCGGGTAATCTACGTACCACACACCATTTATTTTGACAGCGTCGAAGACAGGCCTGTCTTTTTGTTTGGAAATATCCTGTGTATCCGTCTTCGGTGTTCCCAGGACATCCGCGGTGTAAATGACCTTGCCGCCCACCAGCGTCACGGTGGCCTTGTTCGGGTCCTTGGGGTCGGCCTTCGACTGCATCTTGAGGTCCTGGAATTTGACCTTGATCTGCTGGAACTTCAGCTTGGCGAGCGCATCCTGGTTCTTGGTCAGTTTCTGGTTGGGGTTGACCGCCTTCTTGTATGCTTCCCAGTTGTTCGCCTGCCAGGCGCTGAAGAAGTTCTGGACCGCCCCCTGCGGCGTGTTGCCGCCACAGCCTGCTATCGCCAGCAGCGCCGGTACGGCTAACAGCAGCGCCACTGCGACCGCGACAGCGTTGGTGGCCGTTCGGCGTCCGTTCCGGGTTTTCATATCGACATCCACCCCCCAGGGATGCGGCATCAGGCTCCGTGATGACGCGAACAGTATAGCAATAAAAAGACGGGCCCGGTTAGGCCCGTCATTTTCCGGGAGCGCTCTACGGTTACTGTTGCTGGGGCGGCTGGTCCGCGGCCGCGATCGGCACGTCGACGTACCATCGGCCCTTGTACTTCGCAGTGCTCAGTGTCGGTGTCACGCCGTATTGCTTCTTGATCTGGGCGATCGTGGTCGACTCTACCTGGCCGGTCTGGGGGTTCTTCCCTTTCACCACACCGGACGTGAGTTCGACCGCGGCCTTGTTGGGGTCCTTGGCGTCGGGCGTGGTCTTGAGCTTGAGCCCGAGGTACTTGTAATCGTTGGCCATGAACTTCTTCTTCTGGTCGACGAGGTCGGCGTCCGTCGCGCGCCTGACGTTGGATGGCAGGATCGACGAGAGATATCCGTTCCAGTCCCGGTTCTGAATGGCGGTGTAGAAGTTCCGCACCGCCGCCTCCGGTGCCTGCGGGCCACATCCGGCAAGCAGGAGCGGGAGCACTAGTGCCGCAGCCAGCACGGCGAACAGTATCGCCGCTCTGCGAGCCTTTCCACGAGTCGTGAACGCCACTTGCTCAGCCCTCCTTCTGGCCGGTTGGAGGCGGAGGTGGCGGTGGCGGCGCAGCCAGCGGTGGTGGCGCTGCCGCCGCAGGCGGCGCGGGCGGCGACGGAGCCGGCGGTGGCGGTGGCGCATAACCCCCCGGAGCTCCTGGAGGCTGCGCCGGCTGCGGCCTTGCCGCTGCCGCGGCTGCCTCTGCTTCAGCGATGCGACGATCGAGGTCCGCAATCTCCTGGCAGGCAGGCGCGAGCTCCTGGTTCGCGAGCTGGCCGTTGAGGAACAGGTTGTAGACCTGCTCGCCGAGCTGCCCGAGCTTCTGGCCCTTCTCTCGCTTCAACTGCACGTCCTGCGCCTTGGCCTTTGTCTGCTCAGTGGCGCTGCTGATCGTGTCCTGTATCTTGTCGAAGAAACCCACGTCACACCTCCAAAGCTAACGATTGTCTTGTTCAATCATAGCAGCCCACGACCTACCGGTAACCCCGCTGTTTTCTAAAGCCCCTTGGACAGATATTTTTGGCCCAGTTCGACGTACATGTCTTTTCCCGCGCGGAAGCCGTCCTTGGCTGCCTCGGAGAGCTCCTTGATCGGCCTGGCGGGAACGCCCCCTACCAGCCAACCGGGCTCGACCTCTGTCTTGGGCGTAACGGTCGAGCCGGCCGATACGACCGCTTCTTTGCCGATGACCGCCCCATCGAGCACCACGGAGTTGATGCCGATTAGAGCGCCGTCATTAACAGTGCAGCCGTGAAGGACCGCGGCGTGCCCCACCGTCACGTCCGAGCCGACGGTCGTGGAGCCCATCACGGTGCAGTGGATCACGCAGTTGTCCTGTACGCTCGATCGCTCCCCGACCTTGATCGAGTTCCAGTCGCCCCGCAGGACCGCCCCCCACCATACGCTCGCCTTGCTGGCGATGGTCACGTCGCCGATGAGCACGGCGGTCGGGGCCACAAATGCGTCCGGCGCGACGACGGGCTTCTTCCCGTTCATCTCAATAAGCATTCCTACCTCCAGAAAACAAATGCCGGCAAGTTGGCCGATTTCAATTGCTAACAGCGTTAAAGTCTATAGAATAAACAAGTCTTTTCAAATTGAGGAGTTGTTTTCAGATGAGCGATGGGAAAGCCTGCACCGGGCGATCCCACAAAGTAAGTCGCTACACGCTCGAGCCCTCCACGTCCGCGCTTACAACACTGCGGGAATTCCTGAGGGCGACTCTCGTCTCCTGTCCGGCCGTCGCGCCTTACCTGCAGGACATCATCTGGGCCACCCACGAGGCGGCGAAGAACGCTGTGGTGCACAACCCCGACAGCGCGGAGCCCGTCAACGTCACCTGCGAGATACTTCCGGACGCGGTCGTCGTCGAGGTCTCCGACAAAGGTAAGGGGTTCAAGCCCCCGGAAGAGCCGCCCGAGCCGCCCGACCCGGAAGCCCTCGCGGGTCGCGGCCTGTTCCTGATGCACTGCCTGATGGACCAGGTCGAGACCAGCAGCAGCAAGCGGGGGACCAGGGTCAGGCTGGTGAAGCGCCTGGAGCCCGCTCTCACCTAGCGCCGTCCTCCCGCCTGCTGTCGTAACTCGCAGGCGGGCTATCCGTAGGCGGGAATGGGAGGGGGAAGGGTAAACCTTTTGCTCGCTGGTCCTCGCGTCTTTGAAGTCAGCAGACTCTCTATCTCCCCGAGACGCTGCGAATCGCTCGCAAAAGGCTCACCCTTCCCCCGTCGGGACTCCCCCCAACAATAATAAGAAAATCTAAGATGACTGCTGACTAGTGCAACTCCAACTAGATACACCTAGCATTTAGTGGTATGATACCCCTTGAAAAGGAGGGTACCATGCCAGCTGTTCTTGTCAGGAAGCTTACCAAGAAGGAGCGCGAACTGATAGAGG
>Ga0066793_10001098_pt1 | contig 11886 bp, 10 predicted proteins | sample PersoiDNA2013189_FD_83876 | JGI IMG/M metagenome (GOLD analysis project Ga0066793, IMG submission 83876) | Permafrost soil microbial communities from the Arctic, to analyse light accelerated degradation of dissolved organic matter (DOM) -... | ecosystem: Environmental > Terrestrial > Soil >...
GCTTCGTAGCGCTCGCGAAGATCATCCGGAAGAGCCTTGAGCAGAGCGGCGCGCGCCGCTCTGCTCAAGGCTCTTCCGGATGATCTTCGCGAGCGCTACGAAGCGGTCCTCGGCTCCAAGCACGGAATCGCGGTGAGCATCCTTCAAGAGGGGATGTGCAGCGCGTGCCGTGTCGGCCTGCCGGCCGGCAAGATCGACACGCTCGAGCACGGGCCGGACATCGGCACGTGTCCCAACTGCGGCCGGATCCTGATAGTCCGGGGTGCTTGAGTGAGCGAGCGGTTCACCCTGCGGACCGACGGTGGGGCCCGGGGCAACCCGGGTCCGTCCGGAGCGGGATTCGTACTCGAGAACTCTCACGGTGAGGTGGTGCGCCGCGGCGGGAAGTTCCTTGGCGCGACCACCAACAACGTGGCCGAGTACGAGGCGCTGGTCTGGGGGCTCCGCACGGCGCTGGAGCACGGCGTGCGCCAGCTGCGAGTGGTTGCCGACTCTGAGCTGGTGGTGCGGCAGTGCACGGGCGTCTACAAGGTGAAGAACGAGGGCCTCAAGCCGCTTCACGCACGCGTGTGCGCGCTCATGCGCCGGTTCGACTCCGTTGACGTGACACACGTGCGCAGGGCGGAGAACGAGGCCGCGGACGCGCTGGCCAACGAGGCGATGGACCTTCGCGACACGGTCGGCGACGGCGCGGGAGACGATGTCGAGCGGCAGGGTTCGCTGTTCTGAAAGACGGGAAGCGAAAGTGAGCGCGCAGCCATGTACGAACTGACGGTCCGAGATCACTTCGACGCGGCTCATTCGCTGCGAGGCTACCCCGGCGAGTGCTGCAAGCTGCACGGTCACACCTGGGACGTGGAGGTCACCGTCCGCGGCGAGCGGCTCGACGGCATCGGCATCGTGTACGACTTCAAGCGCCTGAAGGACGACCTGCGCGCAGTCCTGGACGACTACGACCATGCGTACCTGAACGAGGTGCCGCCCTTCGACGAACTGAACGCGACGGCGGAGAACCTTGCACGCGTCGTCTACGAGCGCCTGGGCGAGACCGTGGGCTCCGAGGTCGGGATCACCGAGGTCGCCGTGTGGGAGTCGCCGATCGCGAAGCTGGTGTACCGGCCGTAGGGGACGGCTGCGCGCACGAAGAAGGCGCGCCCGAGGGCGCGCCTTCGCTGTAGACAGAGGTGTCCCGAGAAACCTCGCCTGCAGCAGAGCATCTAATCACCGGTTTCCCGTTTCACGCCTTCTCGGAGGAACGGTACTCGGGTCAGCCTCGCGACGAAACCCATTCTCGAACCACCCGGTCGGGCAGCTGCTGGTACTCCGGTTTTCAAAGCTCGCCCGGTCCGACTTCTCGGGACAAGAGCTACATTAGCGTGGTGCGAAAGCGCCGTCAACGGCCTTTTCGGAAATCGCATCGGATTGCGTTGAGCGGTATGAATAGCGGAGTGAACGGTCGTTCCAGTCATGCAAACGCAGATGTCGATCGTGCAGACAACGCTGCGGGGCGTGTCCACGTCCGCCGGCCCCCTTGGCCGGATGTCGACACCGCCTGATACGCCTTCGGCTATACTCGAGCCGCTCAGCACGACAGCCGCTTCGGCCCGCAAGCGGCCCCACGACGAGCATGAGGTGCCATGCCGAGTGCGACGCTCGAGGAGTACCTCGAGACCATCTACAAGATCTCCCTGAGCGGCCACGTGCGTCCGACGCAGATCGCGGAAGCTCTGTCGGTCTCCGGAGCGACCGTCACCGCGACGCTGCGCCGGCTCGAGGCCGCCGGCCTGGTGTCTCGTCCCGAAGGGGGCGTGGCGCTGACGGAGTCGGGCCAGCGTGAGGCGATCGCGGTGGTGCGGCGTCACCGGATCGCAGAGCGGTTCCTGGTCGACGTGCTCGGCCTGCCCTGGGACGCGGCGCATGAGGAGGCCTGCCTCTTGGAGCACGTCATGTCGCCGCGCGTCCTGGAGGCGCTGGAGGCCTTCCTGGACAACCCGTCGGTGTGCCCGCACGGACACCCTATCCCCGCCGTTGACGGCACGATGGCCGAGCTCGTAGGCCGTCCGTTGGCCGAGCTCTCTGCCGGCGATGCGGGTCGGGTGGCGCGGGTCGGGGAGGACGACGAGGAGGTACTGGCCTATCTCGGATCGCTCGGCCTGTACCCGGGCGTGAGGGTCAAGGTCGTGGAGACCGCGCCGTTCGACGGTCCACTCCTCATCTCCGTCGACGGTCAGGAGCATCCGCTCTCCCGTGAGATCGCGGGTGCGGTCTCCGTGGAAGTGGTTTCGTGAGGGTGCCGCGGGGGTTGTGCGCAGGCGTTCGAGTGGGGCACGCCCCGCAGCGTCGACCGTACGGTCTGGAATCGCGCTCAGGCGGGCATAGCGACCGTTCACATGCCATTTCCGACCGCACAACGCAAATCCGTGCGATTCTCGAAAAGGCCGTTGACGGCGCTTTCGCGCCACGCTAACGTAACTCTTGTCCCGAGAAGTCGGACCGAGCGAGCGTTGAAAACCGGAGTACCAGCTGCTGCCCGACCTGGGCGTCTGCGTGTGAGGGAGTTGTCGCGAGGCGATCTCTCCACCGGGGCCGGGGGAGGCGTGAAACGGGAATCCGGCGAGTAGATGTCCCCGCAGGCGAGGTTTCTCGGGACACCTCTTTGTGCAGACCAGGCGTCGCCCGATCCGGGTGGCGCCTGGTTGTCGCAGGTGTCGTTCGTCAGGCCATCCGTCCGCCCGTCGCGCAGGTGTCAGTGCCGCGTTGTATACCGAACATATGTTCGATACAGTGAGGGCGCAGGGGCGCTCACGAGCGTCCCTGCGGACACCTGCAAGGAGGACGGACACGCCGTGGGCAGCAACGCCGCGATCAAGGGGTTCGATGCGAAGAGGGCCGGCCAGCCGCTCGATCTCTTCGAGAGCGCGAGCCGGCTCCCCGTCGTGCTCGAACTGCTCTCGTCTCCCTGGGTGAGGCGTGGGTCGGAGCTCGATGGGCCGAAGCGCAGCGAGATCGAGGTGCCTGTCGAGTGGGACGGCGAGCGCGCCCGACCAGCCGCCTTCACGCGGAAGGGCAAGCGCTACGCCATCGACCAGGTGGTCCAGCAGTGGGCGGTCGACGCGCGCTGGTGGGACCGCGAGCGAGCCGTCAGCCGCCGCTGCTTCCGTGTGATCGCCTGCGGCGGGGTCTACGACCTCGCCTTCGACCGCCTCGGCGAGCGCTGGCTGCTCGTCGGCGTGGTCGACTGACGCGAGACGGAGGCGACCAGGGTATGGCCGGCTTCGTGCACCTGCACGTGCACTCGCACTTCAGCTTCATGGACGGCGCCGCCTCGCTCGAGAAGCTGATCGAGCGTGCTCAGCGTCTCGGCATGTCCGCGCTCGCGCTCACCGACCATCAGGGCCTCTCCGGTGCGGTCCGCTTCTACAAGAGAGCGCGCAACGCGGGTATCACGCCGATCGTCGGCGCGGAGATCGTCGTCGAGACCGCGGGCATCGACGGGACGGAGTCGGACCTGCCGCCGGACGAGCGGCTCGCCCGCCCGCGGGCGGTCGGGTTCGGCCGCGCGAGCGCCGCGGGGTTCCACCTCACGCTGCTGTGCAGGGACATGACCGGCTACCGCAACCTGTGCACGCTGCTGTCGCGGGCGCACCTGCGGGCCGACGGCGCGGAGGACGACTTAGGAGGCGCACGCTCCGTCGTGACGCTGCAGGACCTCTCGCGTCTCAGCGAGGGCCTCATCGCACTGTCGGGGTGCGGCAACGGTGAGGTCGGCGCCGCCGTGCTCGCCGGCGTGCCATGGCGGGCGAGGGCGGCCGCCAAGCGGCTCGCGCGCTGTTTCGCGCCCGGGGACTTCTACATCGAGATGATGCACGCGATGACGCCGGAGGCGCCGGAGTACTTGCGCACGCTCTCCGACCTCGCGGAGTCGCTGAAGCTGCCGCTCTGTGCCACCAACGATGTCCACTACGTGCGCCGCGAGGACGCGCCGCTGCATGACGTGCTCGCGGCGGTCGGCGCCCGGCGCGCCCTGCCCAGCCCGCTCGCGCGCCCCAACGCCGAGCTGTACTTCAAGAGCGCCGGCGAGATGCGGCGGCTCTTCGCGAACTACCCGGCCGCCTGTGACGCCACGCTCGAGATCGCCGCACGCTGCGGGCTGGACCTCGGCCTGGGCACCTTCCACTTCCCGAACGTGGAGGTGCCGCGCGGTGAGACGCCCTATTCCGTGCTCTCCAAGCTGTCCTGGCGGGGCTTGGAAGAGCGCTACCGGCCGATGACGCCCGAGGCGGTGCGCCGCCTCCAGCACGAACTCTCCATCATCGACAGACTCGGCTTCCCCGAGTATTTCCTCGTGGTCAAGGACATCGTGGACTTCGCGAGGTCCAAACGGATCCGCTACTCGGGGCGGGGAAGCGCCGGGGACTCGATCGTCACCTACGCACTCGGGATCACGGACGCCGACCCCATCGAGCACTCCCTGCTCTTCGAGCGCTTCCTCAACCCCGCGCGCACACAGATGCCCGACATCGACGTGGACTTCGACTCCGCGCGCCGCGACGAGGTCATCGACTACATCTACACGCGGTTCGGCCGCCGGCACGTCGCGATGATCGCCACGGTCAACACGATGACGGCGAAGAGCGCGGTTCGGGTGGCGGCCAAAGCGCTCGGTCACTCTCCCGATGAGATCAACACATTCTCGCGCCACCTGCCATGGGTGAGCGCGCACAAGATCCGCGAGGTGCTCGCCACCTATCCGGAGTGCCGCAGCCACCCCCTGCGTGACGAGTCGCGCCACTCGCTCCTGCTCGATCTGACCGAGCAGTTCGACCACGTGCCGATGCACCTCGGCACGCACCTCGGCGGCTTCCTCATCACGCGCGAGCCGGTGGACACGTGGACGCCGCTGCAGTGGGCGGCCAAGGGCACGGTCGTCTCGCAGTACGACAAGGACGATGTCGAGGCCCTCGGGCTCGTGAAGATCGACATCCTGGGCCTGCGGATGCACTCGGCGATCAGCGAAACGGTCAAGCTCGCCCGCGCCCGGGTGGGCGAGGCGGCGGTGCCCGAGCCCTTCCTGCTTCCCCACGACGACGCAGCGGTCTACGACGCCATCGCGAGCGCCGAGACCGTCGGGATGTTCCAGCTCGAATCGAGCGGCCAGCGCAACCTCGCGCTGAGATTGCAGGAGCGCACCTTCGAGGACATCATCGCGGCGATCTCGCTGTTCCGTCCAGGTCCCCTCGAGGCCGAGATGATCACGCCGTTCATCCGCCGGCGTCACGGACTCGAGCCGGTGGTCGTGCCGCACCCGGCGATGGGCGCATGCCTTGCCGACTCCTACGGCGTGATCATCTACCAGGAGCAGGTCCTCCAGGTCGCGCAGGGGGTGGCGGGCTACTCGCTCGCGGAGGCCGATTCCTTCCGCCGCGCGATGACCAAGGACCGGAGCCGCGCGGAGATGGAGTCGCTCCACGGCGGGTTCGTGTCGCGCGCGGTGGCGCTCGGATCCACGCGCGAGACGGCCGAGGAGGTCTTCCGGCAGCTGCAGGGCTTCGCGGCCTATGGGTTCAACAAGGCGCACGCGGCGTGCTTCGCGGTGGTGAGCTACGCGAGCGCGTGGCTGAAGGTCTACTACCCGGCGGAGTTCGCCGCCGCGATCATCAACAACGAGCCGATGGGCTTCTACTCGCCCCGCCTCGTGCTCGACGACGCACGTCACCACGGCATCGAGGTCCTCCCGCCGCATGTGAACGCCTCGAGCGCGGACTGCAGTGTGGAGCGGGACGGTCGCGCCATCCGCGTGGGGCTCAAGGGACTGCTGAACATGAACGCGCGTCTGCTGCGCGCCATCCGGGACGAGCAGGCGGTCCGTCCCTTCGACGACCTGACGGACTTCCTGCGCCGGACGCGCGCCGAGATCGACGTGGCGGAGTCGCTGATCCGCGTCGGCGCCCTCGACTCTCTCGGGACCACCGACGCCGGACGCCCGCCCACACGCGACGAGCAGCTGGTGCTGCTGCCGGAGCTCAAGGCGGTGCTGCAGCGCGAGGGGAGTGCGGGAGAGCGGGCGCTCGTGATCGCCCCGTCGCGGGCGCGCAGCCCCGAGGATCCTTCGCACGTGTCGGGCTGGGGTGCGGCGCGGCGGCTCGGTTCTGAGCTCGAGTGCCTCGGGCTCGCAATCACCTGTCACCCGCTCGAGTTGGCGCGCAGCGACCTCGAGGCACGGGGCGTGACGTGGGCGCGGGACCTGCCTCGCCTCGAGGACCGCACGCGGGTGCGCGTCGCGGGCGTGCGGGAGCGCGCGCAGACGCCGCGGACCCGCTCGGGCAAGCGCGTGTGCTTCCTCACGCTCGAGGACCCCACCGGTCTGCTCGACGTGGTGGTGTTCCCCGAGGCGCTGCAGCGAAGCGGAGAGACGATCGTGAAGCACCGCTCCTACATCGTGGAGGGCGTGCTCCAGAACAACTGCGAGCGAGGCATCGCGATCGTGGCCGACATCGTGAAGCCCTATGTGGTCCGCACCGCGGGAGGCACGCCCGTACGCCTGCGGCGGGGCGTCGGCTCGGCGCCGATGGGGCCTTTCCGCGGCAGCGCGGGACACACGGACGAGGAGGAGTGGCAGGCCGCCGGCGCCATGGGGTGGACCGACGGCGATGCGGAAGCTTAAGGCGGCCGCCCCGGTGGCGGAGGACCGGGCGAGCTGACCCTCAAGCTACTTCGGCACGTGGTCCTGCGCGCCGGAGATCGCGTCGACCTTCATCTCCGGGCCGGCCATGCGCACAGAGACGCCGCCGGTCACCGTCCCGGTCGCGCGTGCATAGACTCCTTCGAGCCGCGCGATGTCCGCCTCCGGGACCACGCCCGGCAGCAGCACCACGACGACCTTCGGCTGCTCGGCGGGGGATGGTGCCGGCGGGCGGTCGACCAGCGCCCAGAAGCCGCCCTCGAGGTCCTGGTGCATGACCCACCCGTACGCGACCGCCGGACCCGACGCGGCGCGCTGGAGACCGGGAGCCGGTGCTGTGACCCGGCCGGGGACCGGGGTCGCCGTCGGTCCGGTCTTCCCCGGCGGCACCGGGGGCGGCGGCGTCGAGCAGGCGGCGAGCACGACGGCCAGCGCGATCGTCGTGCAGGCGGTGACGAAGCGGCGCATCGCGGACCTCCCGTGCTCGGGCCTTTGTGTCCATGCTTCAGACGGGCGTGACGTGCGCAGGGTTCCTACCCGACCGGGCGTACCCGCTATTCGCCGGGGCCGTAGAGGTTCTTCGGGTCGCGCGACACGCCCGGCCGCGAGCCGAAGCGAACGGCGCCGTCCCCGAAGCGCTCCCTCAGCTTGTCCACCGTCTGCTCGATCGCCCGGCGCCGCTCCGCGTCGCGGGTCTCAGCCTGGTCGGCCACCGGCAGCTGGAGCTGCGTCGGGACCTCCTCGAAGCCGGACACGCCCACGCCGAGCAGCCGTACGCCCACGCCCGGGCTCCAGTGGGCCTTGCGCAGCCGTTGCGCAGCGGAAGTGATCGTGTCGGTGGAGTCGGTCGGCGCAGGAAGCGTCTCCTGGGCCGTCTTGGTGGTGAAGTCGCCGAAGCGGAGCTTGAGGTGCACCGTGCGGCCCCGCAGCCCCTTGCGCCGCAGCCGGCCGGCAACGTGCTCTGCCAGCGAGGACACGACGTCGCGCACCTCGGCCGTCTCGCGCAGGTCCTCGGCGAACGTGCGCTCGTTGCTCACCGACTTGACGGGCTCGCGCTCGCGGATGGGGCGGCTGTCGATCCCGCGGGCACGGCGCACCGCCGACGGTCCGTGCGAGCCGAGGACCTGCCGCGCGGTCTCGTCATCGAGCGCGCCGAGGTCTCCCATCGTGCGGATGCCGAGCGCGCGCAAGCGCGACGCGGTCATCGGCCCGATCCCCGGCATGAGGTTCACGCCGAGGGACCGCAGGAAGTCCTCCTCCTCGCCCGGCCACACGATGGTGAGCCCGTGGGGCTTGTCGCGGTCGGACGCGATCTTGGCCACGGTCTTGGAGGTGGCGACGCCCACGGAGCACGACAGGCCCATCGCGTCGACGGACGCCATGATCTCGGCCGCGGCCTCGACCGGATGCCGGCCGTGCTCTCCCGGCGTCGCGTCCAGGTACGCCTCGTCGATCGAGGCGCCCTGTACCTCGGACGAGATGCGGTGGAACACCTCGAACACCGCGTGCGAGAGTTCCCCGTACCGTTCGAAGTGACCGCGGGTCCAGATCGCGTCCGCCGGCAGGAGCTGCTTCGCCCGCGCCGCGGGCATAGCAGAACGCACGCCGTAGCGGCGGGCCTCGTAGGACGCCGCGGCGATGACCCCGCGCTTGTCCGCACTTCCGCCCACGACCACAGGCCTGCCGCGCCACTCCGGGTTGTCGAGCTGCTCGACGGAGGCGAAGAAGGCGTCCATGTCCACGTGCAGCACCGCACGCCCGACCCATGGTCGCAGCGCCCCGGCTCCGGTCCGCTCGCTCTCGCGTTCACTCATGCGACGATGATAGCCTCAGACACCGACAGGAACCGTCGAAGGAGTTGGGCGTCACGTGAGGATCGGTGCGCACGTCCCGGTGGCCCACGGACTGCTCACGACGGTGGAGTACGCGGTCGAGACGGGCTGTGAGACCATCCAGATCTTCTCGAAGAGCCCGCGACAATGGAAGAACCCGCCGCGCGACCCGGACGAGGCGGCGGCTTTCCGCGTCGCGTGCGCGGCGCGCGAGGTTGCCCCCGTGTTCACGCATGCGAGCTACCTCATCAACCTGGGCGCCGACGACCCGGACCAGTGGTTCAAGTCGATCACCGTCTTGGGTGACGAACTCGTGCGCGCCGCGCTCCTCGGGGCAGCCGGGGTGGTCTGCCACCTCGGGCGCCGCTTCGCCTTCGACGACGAGGACGCGTGCATCGCACGCGTGGTGGAGACCGCCCGCCGCGCCTTCGACCTGGCGGGGGACGACGCGCCGCCGCTCGTGCTGGAGAACAGCGCCGGCGCCGGGCGGCAGTTCGGCGTGACCCCCGACGAGCTCGCGCTCGTCCTGAACGCCGTGCGGGACGCCGGCGTCCCGGCGGCCCTGTGCTTCGACACGTGCCACGGGCTGGCCGCCGGGATCGACGTGACCGGACCGGCGGGGTGGGACGTGCTTCTCGACCGTCTCGACGAGCTGTGCGGGCCGCCGCCCGTCGTGCTGGTCCACGCCAACGACTGCAAGGGCGGCCTCGGCTCCCGCAAGGATCGTCATGAATGGATCGGCGACGGGTGCGTCGGCGAGAGCGGGTTCGCCGCGATGTTCGCGCAAGCGAGGCTGGCCGGCGCCGCCGCGGTGGTGGAGATGCCGGGCAAGATCCCCGTGAAGGACTCAGAGAACGTCAGCCGGCTGAAGCGGCTTCGTGCCGCCTCCGCGGCGCCCGGCGGTCCAGTCCCAGAGCGCGCCTGACGCGCGAGAGTGTCTCCGCGAGGTCGGTCGGGCTGATCTCCAAGTGGCCGTCGGCGTGCTCGAACGACGCGACGGTGAGCAGCTCACCGATCTTGGTGGGCGGCAGCCGGAGCGGATCGGGACGCTTGGCGCCCGAGAAGTAGACACGCTCCAGTGTCCGCTCGATCTTCGCGCCGACCGATTCGGCGCTCCCTCTCAGGACCGCGGCGCGCAGGCCTCCACGGATCAGATGGACGACGATCTCGCCCTTGTGCTCCTCGACCATGATCGCGTCGCGCGCCAAGGCCTCGCGGATCGAGCTCATGGTCGACACCGCACGGTCGAGCGCGCGCACGCCGTCGCGGAAGCGGATGGCGTCCTCATAGCGTCCGTCATCGGCGGCGTCCTGCTGCAGGCGCACGAGCCGGCCGCGGAACGGTGAGCCGTCGTCGAACACGGTGAGGGCGGCCTCGAGGCGCAACGCGTAGTCACGGCGGTCGGGCGTCGTCACGCACGGGGCGGGGCAGGAGCCGTCATCGCGATAGGCGCAGGGCGAGGAGGCGAGCCGCGCATCGAGGCGCTTCGCGCACCGGCGCAGGCCGTAGACCTCGGAGATGCGTTCGGTGAGGTTCTGTGCCGCCCACTTGCTGGTGAATGGACCGATGAGGCGCCCGCGCAGACGCGGGGCCGGAACGACGCGCAGCCCCGGATACGGCGACGAGTCGACACGGATGAGGTAGGCATCCCGGGACCGGTGCGCCGCCGGGTTGTACGGCGGCTCGTGGCGATCGATGAGCCTCCGCTCGAGCAGCGCCGCGTCGAGGGGGGAAGCGGTCTTCATGGCGGTGATGGCGGCGACCTCGTGCGCGAGGGAATCGTCGCCGCCGCCCGGGTAGAAGTACTGGCGGGTCCGCAGGCGCAGGCTCTTCGCGCGCCCCACGAACAGGACCTTGCCGGTCGCGTCCCGGAACAGGTAGACGCCCGGCTCGTCCGGGATACCGCGGGTCAGCGTGAGATGGCGCGCGAGGTCGTCCTGGCGGTCCAGACCGCAGAACGAAGCGAGTTCACCGGCCGTACGGATGCCGATGCGGTCGAGCTCGGGCAGCAGCACCTGGAGCATCTCGGCCGTGGCGCGGGCGTCGTTGCCGGCCCGGTGGTCGGGCGTGGTCGGCGTCGCGAACTCCGTGGCGAGCCACCCGAGGCTGTAGCGGCGCAGGTCCGGGCGCAGGTGCCGCAAGAGCAAGAGCGTGTCGATCGCGGGACGGTGGAACGGCTCGCCCCACAGGCGCTCCGCCTCGTGATCGAGAAAGCTCAGGTCGAAGCGGTAGTTGTGGGCGACTAGCACGGCACCGGCGGCGAACTCGCGGAACTCCGCCATGACCTCGTCGATGGAGGGCGCGCGGGCGACCATGGCCGCGGTGATGTGCGTGAGCTCCTCGACGGCGTGAGGGATCGTGTCGTCGGGGCGCACGAGGCGCTCGAAGGAGGAGAGAATCCCGGCCGCGCGAAAGCGAACCGCGCCGACCTCGATGATGCTGTTCCGTCCCGGCTTGGAGCCGGTGGTCTCGAGATCGACGGCGACAAACTCGCAATCTGCCAGGAGCATGCCGCTGAACATGGTGGTGTGTTCGTGCTTCCGTCCGGCGAAGCGACAGGGCTCCGATCAGGCAGAATGATAGCACGCGGGAAGTGTGCTGCTGCTCACCGTCGTATTGCCCGACCGCAGCTGCGGGACTAGCATGGGACGAGCTGGAGAGCGTGCACGCCGGCCGCAATCGGAGACCGACGATGGTTAGGGGTGGGTTCATGCGTTTTTTCCTCGTGGGGCGACACCGCGAGTCCGGGGATGTCCGCATCGTGTCGGAGCGGACCTATGCCACGCGCCAAGAGGCGCTCGACAGCCTCTCGACCGTCCAACAGGCAGACCTCTCGTTCGTGGATTCCGACCTCTTCGTCGTGGACCTGGAGGCCGTGACCCCCGTCGTCGTCTACCGTCCCGCCGCTCCGGCGGAGCCCGCGGTGCCCGCCGAGGAGCCGATCGCCGACGCGTGGGAGGCGCCCGCCGAGGAGCCGATAGACGAGGCGCTCAGCGCCGGGTTGCTCGAGCCGGTGGACGAGGCGATGGACAGCGTCGCCGTGGCCCGGGCCGGCGACGACGGTCTTGCCGAGGCACTTCGCCGCGCCGCGAGCCGCATGGAAGCCGAAGGCATCCAGCCCGCCGCCACGGTCGAGGAGCTCATCGCCGCGCAGACGGTTGACGCCGCAGCCCCGGAGCCGGTCGCTGAGGACGTGGCGCTCGAAGAGGCTCCGGCCGCCGAGGCGGCCGCGGTCGAACCCCCCGTCGCCGATGGGGTTGCCGAGGCTCCCGCCGACGGGGACCTCTCCGGGGAGTTGCTGTCGGTGGCGGACCTGCCGGCGCCCGAGCCCGTGGCGGAGGAGCCCGTCGATGCGCGGGCCACGTCCTGGCC
>Ga0066793_10001100_pt1 | contig 11878 bp, 6 predicted proteins | sample PersoiDNA2013189_FD_83876 | JGI IMG/M metagenome (GOLD analysis project Ga0066793, IMG submission 83876) | Permafrost soil microbial communities from the Arctic, to analyse light accelerated degradation of dissolved organic matter (DOM) -... | ecosystem: Environmental > Terrestrial > Soil >...
CCGCGCTGGTCTGCACCGTAGGTTTCGTGCCGGACGTCGGGTGCCAACGTGTCGAGGGCGGCGTCCAGGTCGCCGCGCCGTTCGGCGTCCAGGTGGGCGTCGACGAGCCGGTCGGCCTCGTCGAGACCGCTTGCCTACGCCGGGGTCCAGGGAGACGCTGTCAGGCCGAGCTGCTCGAACAACCCGAGGTAGTCCGCGCCGACCCACTCGCTGGTGACCTGGTCGCCGTCGAAGTGGAGAAAGCTGACCGCCCAGGTGCTCATCCGCCGGCCCGTCGGCGGGTAACCGCGGAAGTTTCCGCTGTGGGTGCCGGTCGCCACGTAGCGCACCGCCACGTCGTCGTCGGTGGCGATCAGCTGCTCAATCCGGACGGTCAGGTCGGGGAAGGCCTCGTGATAGGCGCGGAGGAAGTGCGCCTTGGCCGCCCCACCGCTCAGCCCGGGAGCGGCCGGGTTGGTGAAGGTCGGCGCGTACAGCTCCTCGGCCGCGGCGTAGTCGCGACCGTTCCAGCAGGTGTCGAAGAAGGCGCGTACGGCCTCTTCGTGCTGGGCCGCAGTCATGGGTCCTCCCCTGTGGTGAACGGTGCAAGGGGTGAGGTGGGTGGCCTGCCTCTGTCGGAGGCACCGATCAGGACGCGGCTGACATGGTTGAGCAGGTCGAAAGCTCGTCCCCGCTGCCGTGTGACCCAGTCACTCGAGGGCCGGCACCAGCCCGGCGAAGTATGCCGCGGACTGACTCGGACGTCGAAGGCGATCGGAACGTCGCTTCGGCCGCGCTCGGCTGGCGCACGGTCGAACAGCGGCCGCCGGGTAGCCCCTAATTCCGGTGAACGAAAGGGCCCACATGCCTGGGCGCGCCCGTGGAAATATGCGCGAACGGCTGGCAAGTGATCACGCCGTCTGGCGCGTGCGGCTGTTGCGACTGGGCCACGAGACCGGTGTGCGGGGCGGCCCGGAAAGGCTCGCACGCGGTCATGGTCTGGGGACGACCGATCGAGCGGCTACAAGTGCAAGCGCGGGTGCCACCGGCCGCCAAGCCCGATCAGCGGCGTGTGGCGGGGGCCGGTCAGGGCGGCGGCTCGTCCCCGTCAACCTTCACGGGCCAACACGAACCGGTGGACGGGATTTCTGACCACGGGGTGGAACCCGCCGTCGTCCGGGGAGCCCGCCTGGTCAAAGGCTTCATAGGCAGCCAGCGACTCGTTGTCCATCTCGTCGAGGGTGCGCCAGAACTGCTGAATCGTGAAGGGATACGGCAGCGTTACGGTCCAAAACCAATCGACGACCAGGGTGACGCCGTCCGGTTCGACATCGACGCCGCCGTCCAGGTCGACCTCGTCGTCGACCCGGGAGGCGGGCTCGTCGACGTCCTGGACGCCGTCCAGGTCGGCTCGGTCAGCCTGCCGATCGCCGTCGGCCTGCTGGTGATGATGTATCCGGTGCTGGCCGAGGTCCGCTACGGCGAGACCGCCCGGGTCACCGCGGACCGCCGGCTGATGGCCGCCTCGCTGGTGCTCAACTGGCTGGTCGGGCCGGCGCTGATGTTCGCCCGACGGAGCGCTATGTGCCGGTTCCGCGACCGAGACGATTGACCGAAGCCAGCAAGGTCGCCACCATCACGTAGGGCCTCATGCCAGTCGCTAATGAGCACCCGCGCATAACACCCCGCACGCGGCGACCGGAACTAAGCCGTCCGACGAGGACCGTGGAGGAGCAGGCGATGGAACTGCTGACGTCAACAACGGCGTTCGCGCTGCTGGTCACGAAGTTGGTGGATTTCACCCGGAACATGTTCGACAAGGATCAACATGTCCCGAAATGGGTGTGGAACGCTCTACCGCTCGGACTGGGCTTGATCATGGCGCTGGTTTTCGACCTGGACGTCTTCCGCATGTTCGAGCACAACGGGACTGCGGAGTGGGCAGGACGGATTCTCACCGGTCTTGGCATTGGAGCGACGGGTTCGGGGTGGCACGAGGTCCTGGACGCGTTGTCCGGCACCGCCAAGGTGACCCACGCCTCCGGCCCGGCCAAGGTTGCTGCAATCGTAGGTGCAAGCAATACGGCCGACGCGTCGGGGGCGCAGAACTAGGAGGCCGGCCGGTTCTTCCGTGCTGCCCGGTTAGGAAGGGGTTCCTGTGGGACTGCAGGCGCAATCCACCTCCTTCACGCTCGACAACCTCGGTCGGGGGCTGGCGAATCTCTTGGAAGAAGCCCTGGTGAGCGCCGGGATAGCCGTCCCTGGCTTCGGGCAGCCACCGGTTCCTCGACCCCCGGATCCAGGAGCCGTCGGCGGTGGGCCCCGGGCCTTGTGGACGGTCAGGGCGTAGCCCCGCTCCACGCCGCCGCAGGCGACGCAGCCCGGGTCCTCACCGCGAACTCGGGGTGCTCGCGTCCTTTCCCCAGCTGCCCGCTACGGCGCTCGGAGGGCGTCCTCAATGCGGGCGATGAACCAGTCCCGCCACTGCTCGCGGGTCCAGCCCCGTTCGGCGGTGAGCTTGATGAAGACCTCGAGGCTCCCCTGAGCCCAGAGCGAGTCGAGCGTGGCGTCGTCGACCGGGCGCTCGTAGACGATGCCCAGCCACTCGGCCAGGCTCTGCCGACGACGCTCCTCGTGCTCGATGCACCACAGCGCCACCTCGGCGTCCCCGGCGGCGGCCTCCTCCATGGCCGCCCACACCCGGTGCACCGGACCGGCGAACACCTCCGCGAGCAGGGCGATACCCCCGTGCAGACGCTCGCCAGGCGGGGCGTAGCGCAGGCGGAGCCATTCCTTCCGCTGTAGCAGGGGAACCGGCTCGGCATCGCCCGCGATCGCGACGTCCATCGCGGCCTGCAGCAGCGCCTTCTTCGAGCCCCAGCCCTTGTAGACCGTCTCGACCGCGACCCCGGCCTGCTCGGCGACGGCGGCCAGAGTCGTCTTCGCCCAGCCGGCCTCGCGACTGCCGCCCCGCGGTGTCCCGGCCCGGCCGGTCCAGGCCCGGTCGGTCCGGAGGCGGGAAGTGCGAAGGCGGAGAGTCCGGTGGCGCGGGTGGTCGAGGTCGTCGACCACCGGCCGGTCGTCCGGGTTGCCGCTCGCCGGCCGGCGCCCGCTCGGCCAGCTGCTCGACCACCCGGCGCAGCCGGTCGAGGTCGGTCGAAGGCTTGCCGCCGTCCAGATACTCCTGCTGCGGGCTCTCCAGCTCGGCCCGGGAGCCGAACACCACCGCCCGGTCGCGGTGTCGGCTCAGCGCCACGTACAGCGCCGGGTTGTCCGCGCCGGGGGCGTGCCACCAGCACGGTGCCGGCCTGCTCGGCGCCGTCCGGCCGGGTCCAGGCCCCGTCGACGGTGAGCCCCTGGGCCTTGTGGATGGCGGCCAGCTCGGCGACCGAGGGCAGCACGGGTTCGCTTCCGGTCGGTCCCGGGCCGGTCGGTGAGCCGGTCGATGGCCCCCAGCCGTCCGGCCCCGCCGGCGTGACCGGGCCCTCCGGGCCCTCCGGTCCGTCCCGGCGCAGCACCCGGCGGGCGGTGTCCTCTGGGTCCCAGCCGTGCTCGCGGGCCTCGCGCTGCCACAGCTCGCGCAGGGTGGCATCCGGCGCCGCGGTGGCCTCGCTCTTGCGCCCCCGACTGCGCTGCTCGGCCACCCGGTGCACCGCCCGGGAGGCTTCGGCGGCGTCGAAGCGCAAATCGCGCAGCAGCGCGGCGATGTCCGCGCCGCGCTTGGCGAACGCCCGCAGGGTCTCCACCGGAATCCCGTCGGTCTCCCACAGCCCGGTGCGGGCGTCCCGGACGAACCGGACCCCGAGCTGGTCGGCCAGGCGTGCCGGGCCAGTGCCTGGGTCAGCTTGTCCACCGCCGGGGCGTGGCGCATCAGGTCCCGGCCGCCGGCGGCCACGGTTTGCCTCCCGCGTCGGCAGGTACGGCACCTCCGGCCCCGCGGTGCCGGCCAGCACCCGCATGACGCTCCCCTCAGCCCGCTGTGGCCGCGGTCCGGCCGCGAGCAGCGGGATCCCGTGCAGCGGACCGTACTGACACCCTCTGTCGGTTCCGCTCGCATGGGCCTCAGGGTCGCTTTGCTTGGTCAGCGTCCCCGTGCTGCAGTGACGCTGTCGAGGTACGGATACTGCCGCGTCATGAGCGAACAGCCACCGCTTGCGAACATGATCACCATTGGCGCTCGCGACTTCTCGCAGCTCCGTGCCTTCTAGGCCCAGTACTCCCGAACGTGTCGCCAGCCGCAAACGAGCACGACTTGAGGCGTTAGGGGCGAGGGTCTCTCGCCGAGAGACTCCTTGCGAAGTCGCAGGTCGTGACGGACAGCTCCTGGAGTGGACGATCGCGCGGTTCATCCACCCGACCGACGCGCCCCTGACGGCACCGTCCGCGCCGGCTTCCTCGGCCGCGACAAGTTCGCCAGCACGATCACCCGTGCCGACATCGCCGGGTTCCTCCTCGACCACCTCAGCGACGCCCGCGCTTCCGCCGCGCGCTGCGGCCATCGGTACCCGCGACCGCGAAGTGGATTATGCGTAGCTGTAGCCCAGGCTCGCGACGCTGAGCTGAGTGGAGACCGCCACACCGAACAATGGTGCGGGCTGCAGAATGTCGGTGGGGTTCGTCGGCCCGGCGTTGGGGTGGTCGGTCTGCCACTTGGCCCACAGCCGGTCGATGTTGGCATGGTGTAGCCAGAAGATCGGGTCGGCCGGGGAGCTGGCGCTGTTCATCGTCCCACTACCATCCTCCCCGCCGACGGCCACGTGCACGTCGACGTGCGGGCCGAGTTCGAGCCGGCGTTGGAAGCGCGCAAAGCTTGTTGCGGCGGTGACGTTGTCGACCTCGGCCCGGGTGGGCATGTCCCGCGGCGTCCAGCTCCGCAGCACACTCCACCGCCGCAGCGTCGCGGCGTCGTCCAGCGGGGCGGGAATGGCCGGATCGGCGATCCAGTCCCAGTACGGGATGGCCAGGTTGGGGTTCTCCTTCTGCAGCCGCTGCTCGAACTGCCATAGGAAGCGCCGGTGCCAGGCGAGGAAGTTGCGTCCCACCATTCCCATCTGCGGCATGGTGTGCACCCCCCACGCCATGCCGCCCATGCTCATCGCGGCGACGTGGACCTGCACGAACGCCCGGTAGGCGGGCACGCTCGCCGACGTGCCGTGCATCGCGTCGATCGCCGCGATGAAGGTCTGCCAGTCCTGAGTTGTCCAGGTCGCCTGGTTCTTGCGCACAGTCGCCACAGCCATCCCCTTGCCGCCGTCCTTCGATGATCCAGTTGCCTGCCGCCTCTACTGCCCGGCTCTACGGGCGGTGGCAACCCTGCCGAGAGTGCTCGTGCTTTCTGGGAGGGACAACCGCGCTCGCCGTGATACGGGATCACCGAAACCGGGTGGGCCCGGATGGCCGGCCACCTGCCGGCGGAGCGCTCCCGTCGGGCGGAGCTGAGTGCGCCCGCGACACCTCTCACCGCGTGACCCGGTACAGGATGGAGCAGTGACCTGCCAAGGAGGGCCGCTCCGCGGCCGGCGGTAGCTGCCTGACCTCCAGGGTGCACACGACGGTCATGGTCCCCCCCGGAACGGAGTGGACGAGTTGCCACGGGCTCCGACTGCTCCCGGTCGGCCGCTGGCTCGGTGGGGTAGGTCTGCGGCATGACCGCCGACGACAACGCTGCCCTGGACCTGCGACCGCCCCCCGATAGCGAACGTCCGGCCCCGCCGAAAACCCAGGCGGCAGCCTCGCCGCTGGTGGCCGGGACACCGATCGAGGTCACCGTGGTGGTGCGCCGGCGGGCGGGGGCGACAGACCCCAGCGGCGCTGCGGTGCTCACTGCGACGGAGTTGGCCGCCGGCTCCGGCGCCGACCCCGCCGACGTCGAACTGGTGGTCACGACCCTGACGGCGTTGGGCGCCCACGTGCGCTCCGCTGATCCCGCTACCCGGCTGATCCGCCTCGGAGGGCCGGCCGGCCGGCCCTCCGAGGCGGATCAGCCGGGTAGCGGGATCAGCGGAGCGCACGTGGGCGCCCAACGCCGTCAGGGTCGTGACCACCAGTTCGACGTCGGCGGGGTCGGCGCCGGAGCCGGCGGCCAACTCCGTCGCAGTGAGCACCGCAGCGCCGCTGGGGTCTGTCGCCCCCGCCCGCCGGCGCACCACCACGGTGACCTCGATCGGTGTCCCGGCCACCAGCGGCGAGGCTGCCGCCTGGGTTTTCGGCGGGGCCGGACGTTCGCTATCGGGGGGCGGTCGCAGGTCCAGGGCAGCGTTGTCGTCGGCGGTCATGCCGCAGACCTACCCCACCGAGCCAGCGGCCGACCGGGAGCAGTCGGAGCCCGTGGCAACTCGTCCACTCCGTTCCGGGGGGGACCATGACCGTCGTGTGCACCCTGGAGGTCAGGCAGCTACCGCCGGCCGCGGAGCGGCCCTCCTTGGCAGGTCACTGCTCCATCCTGTACCGGGTCACGCGGTGAGAGGTGTCGCGGGCGCACTCAGCTCCGCCCGACGGGAGCGCTCCGCCGGCAGGTGGCCGGCCATCCGGGCCCACCCGGTTTCGGTGATCCCGTATCACGGCGAGCGCGGTTGTCCCTCCCAGAAAGCACGAGCACTCTCGGCAGGGTTGCCACCGCCCGTAGAGCCGGGCAGTAGAGGCGGCAGGCAACTGGATCATCGAAGGACGGCGGCAAGGGGATGGCTGTGGCGACTGTGCGCAAGAACCAGGCGACCTGGACAACTCAGGACTGGCAGACCTTCATCGCGGCGATCGACGCGATGCACGGCACGTCGGCGAGCGTGCCCGCCTACCGGGCGTTCGTGCAGGTCCACGTCGCCGCGATGAGCATGGGCGGCATGGCGTGGGGGGTGCACACCATGCCGCAGATGGGAATGGTGGGACGCAACTTCCTCGCCTGGCACCGGCGCTTCCTATGGCAGTTCGAGCAGCGGCTGCAGAAGGAGAACCCCAACCTGGCCATCCCGTACTGGGACTGGATCGCCGATCCGGCCATTCCCGCCCCGCTGGACGACGCCGCGACGCTGCGGCGGTGGAGTGTGCTGCGGAGCTGGACGCCGCGGGACATGCCCACCCGGGCCGAGGTCGACAACGTCACCGCCGCAACAAGCTTTGCGCGCTTCCAACGCCGGCTCGAACTCGGCCCGCACGTCGACGTGCACGTGGCCGTCGGCGGGGAGGATGGTAGTGGGACGATGAACAGCGCCAGCTCCCCGGCCGACCCGATCTTCTGGCTACACCATGCCAACATCGACCGGCTGTGGGCCAAGTGGCAGACCGACCACCCCAACGCCGGGCCGACGAACCCCACCGACATTCTGCAGCCCGCACCATTGTTCGGTGTGGCGGTCTCCACTCAGCTCAGCGTCGCGAGCCTGGGCTACAGCTACGCATAATCCACTTCGCGGTCGCGGGTACCGATGGCCGCAGCGCGCGGCGGAAGCGCGGGCGTCGCTGAGGTGGTCGAGGAGGAACCCGGCGATGTCGGCACGGGTGATCGTGCTGGCGAACTTGTCGCGGCCGAGGAAGCCGGCGCGGACGGTGCCGTCAGGGGCGCGTCGGTCGGGTGGATGAACCGCGCGATCGTCCACTCCAGGAGCTGTCCGTCACGACCTGCGACTTCGCAAGGAGTCTCTCGGCGAGAGACCCTCGCCCCTAACGCCTCAAGTCGTGCTCGTTTGCGGCTGGCGACACGTTCGGGAGTACTGGGCCTAGAAGGCACGGAGCTGCGAGAAGTCGCGAGCGCCAATGGTGATCATGTTCGCAAGCGGTGGCTGTTCGCTCATGACGCGGCAGTATCCGTACCTCGACAGCGTCACTGCAGCACGGGGACGCTGACCAAGCAAAGCGACCCTGAGGCCCATGCGAGCGGAACCGACAGAGGGTGTCAGTACGGTCCGCTGCACGGGATCCCGCTGCTCGCGGCCGGACCGCGGCCACAGCGGGCTGAGGGGAGCGTCATGCGGGTGCTGGCCGGCACCGCGGGGCCGGAGGTGCCGTACCTGCCGACGCGGGAGGCAAACCGTGGCCGCCGGCGGCCGGGACCTGATGCGCCACGCCCCGGCGGTGGACAAGCTGACCCAGGCACTGGCCCGGCACGCCTGGCCGACCAGCTCGGGGTCCGGTTCGTCCGGGACGCCCGCACCGGGCTGTGGGAGACCGACGGGATTCCGGTGGAGACCCTGCGGGCGTTCGCCAAGCGCGGCGCGGACATCGCCGCGCTGCTGCGCGATTTGCGCTTCGACGCCGCCGAAGCCTCCCGGGCGGTGCACCGGGTGGCCGAGCAGCGCAGTCGGGGGCGCAAGAGCGAGGCCACCGCGGCGCCGGATGCCACCCTGCGCGAGCTGTGGCAGCGCGAGGCCCGCGAGCACGGCTGGGACCCAGAGGACACCGCCCGCCGGGTGCTGCGCCGGGACGGACCGGAGGGCCCGGAGGGCCCGGTCACGCCGGCGGGGCCGGACGGCTGGGGGCCATCGACCGGCTCACCGACCGGCCCGGGACCGACCGGAAGCGAACCCGTGCTGCCCTCGGTCGCCGAGCTGGCCGCCATCCACAAGGCCCAGGGGCTCACCGTCGACGGGGCCTGGACCCGGCCGGACGGCGCCGAGCAGGCCGGCACCGTGCTGGTGGCACGCCCCCGGCGCGGACAACCCGGCGCTGTACGTGGCGCTGAGCCGACACCGCGACCGGGCGGTGGTGTTCGGCTCCCGGGCCGAGCTGGAGAGCCCGCAGCAGGAGTATCTGGACGGCGGCAAGCCTTCGACCGACCTCGACCGGCTGCGCCGGGTGGTCGAGCAGCTGGCCGAGCGGGCGCCGGCCGGCGAGCGGCAACCCGGACGACCGGCCGGTGGTCGACGACCTCGACCACCCGCGCCACCGGACTCTCCGCCTTCGCACTTCCCGCCTCCGGACCGACCGGGCCTGGACCGGCCGGGCCGGGACACCGCGGGGCGGCAGTCGCGAGGCCGGCTGGGCGAAGACGACTCTGGCCGCCGTCGCCGAGCAGGCCGGGGTCGCGGTCGAGACGGTCTACAAGGGCTGGGGCTCGAAGAAGGCGCTGCTGCAGGCCGCGATGGACGTCGCGATCGCGGGCGATGCCGAGCCGGTTCCCCTGCTACAGCGGAAGGAATGGCTCCGCCTGCGCTACGCCCCGCCTGGCGAGCGTCTGCACGGGGGTATCGCCCTGCTCGCGGAGGTGTTCGCCGGTCCGGTGCACCGGGTGTGGGCGGCCATGGAGGAGGCCGCCGCCGGGGACGCCGAGGTGGCGCTGTGGTGCATCGAGCACGAGGAGCGTCGTCGGCAGAGCCTGGCCGAGTGGCTGGGCATCGTCTACGAGCGCCCGGTCGACGACGCCACGCTCGACTCGCTCTGGGCTCAGGGGAGCCTCGAGGTCTTCATCAAGCTCACCGCCGAACGGGGCTGGACCCGCGAGCAGTGGCGGGACTGGTTCATCGCCCGCATTGAGGACGCCCTCCGAGCGCCGTAGCGGGCAGCTGGGGAAAGGACGCGAGCACCCCGAGTTCGCGGTGAGGACCCGGGCTGCGTCGCCTGCGGCGGCGTGGAGCGGGGCTACGCCCTGACCGTCCACAAGGCCCGGGGCCCACCGCCGACGGCTCCTGGATCCGGGGGTCGAGGAACCGGTGGCTGCCCGAAGCCAGGGACGGCTATCCCGGCGCTCACCAGGGCTTCTTCCAAGAGATTCGCCAGCCCCCGACCGAGGTTGTCGAGCGTGAAGGAGGTGGATTGCGCCTGCAGTCCCACAGGAACCCCTTCCTAACCGGGCAGCACGGAAGAACCGGCCGGCCTCCTAGTTCTGCGCCCCCGACGCGTCGGCCGTATTGCTTGCACCTACGATTGCAGCAACCTTGGCCGGGCCGGAGGCGTGGGTCACCTTGGCGGTGCCGGACAACGCGTCCAGGACCTCGTGCCACCCCGAACCCGTCGCTCCAATGCCAAGACCGGTGAGAATCCGTCCTGCCCACTCCGCAGTCCCGTTGTGCTCGAACATGCGGAAGACGTCCAGGTCGAAAACCAGCGCCATGATCAAGCCCAGTCCGAGCGGTAGAGCGTTCCACACCCATTTCGGGACATGTTGATCCTTGTCGAACATGTTCCGGGTGAAATCCACCAACTTCGTGACCAGCAGCGCGAACGCCGTTGTTGACGTCAGCAGTTCCATCGCCTGCTCCTCCACGGTCCTCGTCGGACGGCTTAGTTCCGGTCGCCGCGTGCGGGGTGTTATGCGCGGGTGCTCATTAGCGACTGGCATGAGGCCCTACGTGATGGTGGCGACCTTGCTGGCTTCGGTCAATCGTCTCGGTCGCGGAACCGGCACATAGCGCTCCGTCGGGCGAACATCAGCGCCGGCCCGACCAGCCAGTTGAGCACCAGCGAGGCGGCCATCAGCCGGCGGTCCGCGGTGACCCGGGCGGTCTCGCCGTAGCGGACCTCGGCCAGCACCGGATACATCATCACCAGCAGGCCGACGGCGATCGGCAGGCTGACCGAGCCGACCTGGACGGCGTCCAGGACGTCGACGAGCCCGCCTCCCGGGTCGACGACGAGGTCGACCTGGACGGCGGCGTCGATGTCGAACCGGACGGCGTCACCCTGGTCGTCGATTGGTTTTGGACCGTAACGCTGCCGTATCCCTTCACGATTCAGCAGTTCTGGCGCACCCTCGACGAGATGGACAACGAGTCGCTGGCTGCCTATGAAGCCTTTGACCAGGCGGGCTCCCCGGACGACGGCGGGTTCCACCCCGTGGTCAGAAATCCCGTCCACCGGTTCGTGTTGGCCCGTGAAGGTTGACGGGGACGAGCCGCCGCCCTGACCGGCCCCCGCCACACGCCGCTGATCGGGCTTGGCGGCCGGTGGCACCCGCGCTTGCACTTGTAGCCGCTCGATCGGTCGTCCCCAGACCATGACCGCGTGCGAGCCTTTCCGGGCCGCCCCGCACACCGGTCTCGTGGCCCAGTCGCAACAGCCGCACGCGCCAGACGGCGTGATCACTTGCCAGCCGTTCGCGCATATTTCCACGGGCGCGCCCAGGCATGTGGGCCCTTTCGTTCACCGGAATTAGGGGCTACCCGGCGGCCGCTGTTCGACCGTGCGCCAGCCGAGCGCGGCCGAAGCGACGTTCCGATCGCCTTCGACGTCCGAGTCAGTCCGCGGCATACTTCGCCGGGCTGGTGCCGGCCCTCGAGTGACTGGGTCACACGGCAGCGGGGACGAGCTTTCGACCTGCTCAACCATGTCAGCCGCGTCCTGATCGGTGCCTCCGACAGAGGCAGGCCACCCACCTCACCCCTTGCACCGTTCACCACAGGGGAGGACCCATGACTGCGGCCCAGCACGAAGAGGCCGTACGCGCCTTCTTCGACACCTGCTGGAACGGTCGCGACTACGCCGCGGCCGAGGAGCTGTACGCGCCGACCTTCACCAACCCGGCCGCTCCCGGGCTGAGCGGTGGGGCGGCCAAGGCGCACTTCCTCCGCGCCTATCACGAGGCCTTCCCCGACCTGACCGTCCGGATTGAGCAGCTGATCGCCACCGACGACGACGTGGCGGTGCGCTACGTGGCGACCGGCACCCACAGCGGAAACTTCCGCGGTTACCCGCCGACGGGCCGGCGGATGAGCACCTGGGCGGTCAGCTTTCTCCACTTCGACGGCGACCAGGTCACCAGCGAGTGGGTCGGCGCGGACTACCTCGGGTTGTTCGAGCAGCTCGGCCTGACAGCGTCTCCCTGGACCCCGGCGTAGGCAAGCGGTCTCGACGAGGCCGACCGGCTCGTCGACGCCCACCTGGACGCCGAACGGCGCGGCGACCTGGACGCCGCCCTCGACACGTTGGCACCCGACGTCCGGCACGAAACCTACGGTGCAGACCAGCGCGG
>Ga0066793_10001101_pt1 | contig 11878 bp, 12 predicted proteins | sample PersoiDNA2013189_FD_83876 | JGI IMG/M metagenome (GOLD analysis project Ga0066793, IMG submission 83876) | Permafrost soil microbial communities from the Arctic, to analyse light accelerated degradation of dissolved organic matter (DOM) -... | ecosystem: Environmental > Terrestrial > Soil >...
ATCGGATCCTCTCGCAGTTCGAGGCCTCGCGCTGGGTGACGGACGCCGACAAAAGACGAGTCCTGTTGACTTTCGCGGTCGTGGGGGCTGGACCGACAGGTGTCGAGCTGGCGGGCTCGTTGGCGGAGTTGATCCGCTTGGTGCTGCATAAGGACTATCGCGACCTCGAGCTCGGCGAGGTACGGGTGCTTCTCCTCGAAGGCGCCGCTGCTCCGCTCGGAACCTTCGTGCCCGCGCTCCGCGAGGCCGCGCGCAAGTCGCTCGAGAAAAAGGGCGTCGAGGTCTTGTTGGGTGCGAAAGTCGAGACTGTCGACGAAGGCTCGATAACACTCCTCGGCGGCAAAGAGATCGCAGCGGGCACGGTCATCTGGACCGCCGGAGTGCGCGCGTCCGACCTTGGCAAGGCACTCGGAATCGAGCTGGGACGCCAGGCGCGGGTGAAGGTCGAGCCCACCCTCCAGGTGCCAGGCCATCCGTCAGTCTTCGTCATCGGCGACCTGGCCGGCGCCACTGACGGCGGCACGCTGCTGCCGATGCTGATTCCCGTCGCCATGCAGGAAGGCAGGCAGGTGGCAGCGACGATCGCGGAGCTGGTGCGCAACGGCGGCGCCAAGCCCTTCCGCTACAAGGACCCCGGCATCATGGCCACCATCGGACGGAACTCTGCGGTGGCGGAGCTCGGCGGGGTCAGGTTGTCGGGATTCCTCGGCTGGCTGATGTGGCTTGGAGTCCACCTCGTCAACGTGATCAGCTTCCGCAGCCGCATCATCGTGCTGGTCAACTGGGCCTGGGATTACCTCTTTTACGACCGCCCCATCCGGCTGATCCTCCGCGCGAAACAGGACCGCATCTCCCCTCCCCCTTAGGCAAGGGGGTGCGCCGGCGCTCCGCCAGGCCCGGCGCACTAAGGGGGGACGTCCCCCCTCAAGAGGACCGAACGTCACAAACTGGCCCCACGCGGGGCTAATACTTCTGAGGTGACAAGTAGGCACAGAGCCACGGTGCTCGCTGGCGTGGCCATGGTCTCGGTGGCCCTCACCGCCTGCGGCGGCCTGCAGGCGGAAGATCCCGGACAGGTCCTGCGAGACGCAGGCGCGGCGATGGCCAAGATCAGCACCGTGAGCGCGACTCTCAAGTTCACGCAGGGTTCCGTCTCGTTCCAGGGCTACGTGCTCACGGGAGCGACGGCGGCAGTGCGCCTGCCCGCGGACAGCGACACCACCTACAAGGTCAAGTATCAGGATCTCCTGATCGGCCTCCAGGTGGTGATCACGGGTGGCCATGTGTACCTCCGCCCGCCTTTTTCCGGTTTCACCGAGGTCACAGGGGCGACGGCCGCGGCCATTCCCAACCTGGCCAAGCTGTTCGACGTCCAGACCGGGCTGCCCGCAATGATTCCAGCCGGAAACAACCCCACTTACATCGGCACCGAGAAGGTGGCCGATGTCGACTCGCACAAGGTCAGTGCAACCTACAGCGCTGCCCAGATAGCGAAGCTGCTGCCCCAGCTGAGCTCGTCAGGCGATGTCGCAGCCACCATCTGGGTAGGGGGTTCGGACCACCTGATTCGCAAAGCTGTGCTGAGCGGGCCTTTCGGAGACGGCGGGACCGCCAGCTCGGTGGAGATCGACCTGAGCGCATTCAACGCCGCTGTCGCAATCGCCTCGCCCACTCCCTGACCTGAGGTGACGGAGGCGCGATCAGCGCGCGGGGTCATGCTCGGACTGGCCGGGGCGGGCCTGTTCGTCGCAGCCCTCGATGCATACCTCGTGGTGACGTTGCTGCCGGCCATGATCACCGACGTCGGCCTCACCATCGAGCGCTTCGAGCAGGCGACGCCGATTCTCACCGGCTTTCTCTGCGGCTACGTGATCGCGATGCCCCTTCTCGGTGCCTACTCCGATGTTCGCGGGCGCGCACCTGTCTATGCGGCTTGCGTCGTCGTCTTCGCGGCCGGGTCCGTGGTGACTACGACCGCCGGCTCATTGCCCTGGCTCGTGGCCGGCCGGGTGCTTCAGGGCCTCGGTGGCGGCGGCCTCGTTCCGTTGACGCTGGCGCTGGCGGCCGACCTCTATGAGGATCGCGCTCGCACACTCGCGCTCGGCGCGGTTTCCGGGTTGCAGGAGGCGGGCAGCGTTTTCGGGCCGATTTATGGCGCCACTTTGGCATCGGCTGCCTCAGCTGCAGGCGGCTGGCGCTTTGTGTTCTGGCTGAACGTGCCGCTCGCGGCGATCTGTGCCGCGGGCCTGCTGGTGGCCAGCCGCGACAGGGGAATTTCAAGAACGTCGGTGAACAGGGTAGCCGGCGAACCGGCCGGGACATTTGAGAACCGGGCCAACGAACAGGCCCGGACCTTCGACAACCGGGCCAGCGAAGTGGCCCGGACCTTCGATTGGAAAAGCGCGTGCCTGCTTGGACTTGGGCTCGGCCTATTGGTGGTCGCCCTTTACCCCGACGACCCCGACCATCGCGCGACCAGCGGCCTGTTCATCCCACTTGGGATCCTCAGCCTCCTGGTGCTTGCGCTGTATGGCTGGCGCCAGCTGCGAGCGCTCGAGCCTTTGATCCCGCGCCAGCTGCTGCGAAGCCCGCGCTTCGCGGGCGTCACCGCCGCCAACGTGCTCATCGGCGCCGCCCTGATGGTGGCGCTGGTTGACGTGCCGATACTCGGCAGGCTCGTCTTCAATCTCGACCAGCTTGCGTCCGGGTTGCTGCTGACCCAGTTCCTGGTCGGGGTCCCGGTGGGAGCGATCCTGGGCGGGGTCGTGGCGGGCCGAATCGGAGAGCGGCTGACCGCCGTGCTCGGCACCCTGCTGGCGGCCGCAGCCTTCCTTCAGATGTCCACCTGGCAGGCGACCGAGCTCGCCATGCGCGCGGGTCCCTTCAGGTCGGCCGACATCGCCCTCGCAGCGTGCGGGCTTGGATTCGGCATCGTAATCGCGCCGCTCGCGGCCACAGTGCTACAGCTCACGCGGGCACAGCATCACGGCCTTGCCTCGAGCCTCGTGGTGCTCGCGCGCGTGATGGGCATGCTCATCGGACTGTCGGCGCTGACCGCGTTCGGGCTTTTCCGGTTCCGTCAGATCCTTGGCACGCCGCAGCTCACGGACCCTGACGTGCGCGCGCGCATCGAGCATCTCGGCCGCCTCGTCGCGGCGGCATTTCTGCAGGAATACCGTGAGATCTTCACCATCGCCGCCGGCATGTGCATCGTGGCCGCGGTTGTCATCTTCGCCACCCTCAGACGCGAGACGCCACGGCTTTCGCTCACACCTTCCTCGCCACCGCGATGACATATGAGTGGTGATATCGAAAGGCGTCGTCGGGATCGCCGAGGCTGTCCATCGCCGACTCGACCTCAGCCTCGAGCTCGCTCCGGTAACGAGGCCCCAGCGATCTGATCAACGTGTAGGGGAGCGGGCCGGCGCCGGCCATCAGCTCGGTCCATTCGCGCGCGTTCTGTGTGCGACCCCCCGTCACCATCTCGGTGATTCGCGTGACCTCAAAACCGGCGCCCGCCAGCAACTGTGGCAGCACGTCGGGCTCGCCGAAGCGAGCGCGCTCCGAGCTGTATCGCGGCAGGCTCAGGTAATGACGCCGCGCCAGCGGGGCAAGCCCCTGGAAGAAGAGGTCCTGCGCGCGCGTGCTCAGGCTGCGCCGCTGGCACGAAACCGCCAGCCTGCCTCCGGGGCGAAGGACGCGGTTGGCCTCTGCGAGCGCGTCCGTCGGATCTGAGAGGTACGCGAGCGCTTCGCCCATCGTGACCAGGTCGAAAGTCTCGGGCCGGAAAACCAGCCGCTCCGCCGCCATGCCAACGAACTGGGTGTTCTTGCCCTGCTTTGCACGCGCGATGGAGAGCATGCGATCCGAGAGGTCGATCCCGATCACGCTGCCGGGCGCGACCTTGGCCGCCACCAGGTGAGCGACCAGCCCCGTACCGGTGGCGATATCGAGAACGTGCTCGCCACGCTTGGGGGCTGCGAGCTCGACGAGCCGGGCCGCTACCCGACCATGCTGTCCGCCTGCCCAACTGTCGTATACCGAGGCGATCTGGTCGAAGAAATCGACCAGGTGGTCTGTCATCTCGTCAGAGGCATCCGGGTCCATCACTGGGGGGTGTGCGTCGCCGAGCAGCCGTTCGCGGACCGACCGCGCGGCCTCCCTCTCCTTTCCTCTGCGTTCAACTGCACCCTGTTACGATGCTAGCTCGTCCAAATTCAGAGTTCTCCTGAAAGACACTTGCAGCATCGCAAGATGAAGCTCTTAGGCGGAGTTGAGTACGGCGACGGGGAAGCAGATCAAACCCAAGAGGAGGCCCACATGGCCCAAGCTGAGAAGTCCGCGGCCCACTCGGCCGGGACTGCGCAAGACGGCGGTACCAACGTAGTCACGCTCGGCCCTCGCGACAGCCTCAACGGGCGCCTGGATATCCATGGCGACCTGAGGATCCACGGCAATGTCGAGGGCGAGCTCAAGGTCAGCGGCGATGTCACCATCGAGCCGACCGCCACCGTCCAGGCTTCCGTCGAGGGAGGCAACGTCAACGTGAGGGGCCAGGTCAACGGCAATGTGACCGCCCGCAAGCGGCTGACGCTTGGCGGTTCGGGCCGCCTCAACGGCGAGGTTAAAGTCGCTCGACTCACCGTCGAAGACGGAGCGACTTTGAACGGCAACGTCACCATGACGCCTGAAAAAGGTTAGGGCGGCAAACCAAGCGCTTAAGGCAGGAGTGCGCCGAAAGCCCGCTTACGACCTCGTAATCGTCGGAGGCGGCGCGGCCGGCTCGGAAGCCGCGTTCACTGTCGCAGACGGCGGCAAGTCAAAGATTCTTCTGGCGGAGGCCAACCATTTCGGTGGCACCTGCACCAATCACGGCTGCGTGCCCACCAAAGCCCTTGTGCGGACCGCGCGGCTTCTCCATCTCATCCGTGATGCAGACCGCTACGGGATCAGGGTCGGCGCGCCGGAGGTGGAATGGCGACGTGCAATAGGGCGTGCGTACCAGGTGCGCGACCACATGCTCCGCTTCGGCTCGAGCCCCTTCAAGAAAGCAGGCGTGGAGGTGCGTTTTCCATGCCCGGCACTGCTCATCGGAGAGCACAGGCTGCTCATCGGCGGGTCCGACGAGATCGAGGCCAGGTCGGTGCTGATCGCTGCCGGTCTCGAATCTGTGGTGCCCGCTGTGCCTGGATTGCGTGAGGCGGGTTACCTCGACAACGAAGGCATCCTCGAGCTGAAAGAGCTTCCGAACCGGCTGGCGGTGGTCGGCTCCGGGCCGATTGGCGCGGAGTTTGCACAGATCTTTTCGCGCTTCGGGGTGCAGGTGACGCTCATCGAGCACGGAGCTCGCATCCTTTCCTCTGAAGAGCCGGAGACTTCCGCCGCGATTCGTACGGTGTTCGAGTCCGAAGGAATCGAGGTGCGGACGCGCATCAAGATGACGCGGGTCGAGCTCAGCGACGGCGTCAAGCGGATCTTCTTCGAGAGCGGCGCTTCGATCGAGGTGGACGAGATCCTGGTCGCGGTCGGCCGTTCTCTCGATGGCAAAGCGCTTGGGCTTCACACGGCCGGAATCGACTGGTCACCCCGTGGCATCAAGGTCAACGAGCAGCTCAGGACCACCAAGCCCTGGGCGTGGGCGGCCGGCGATGTCGTCGGGGGCCCGCTGTTCACGCATGTCGCGTCCGAGATGGGCCAGGTCGCCGCCCGCAACGCGATGAAGCGGGGCACAGAGCGGATGGACCTGCGCGTCGTGCCAAGGGTGACCTTCACCGACCCCGAGGTGGCCTCCGTCGGCCTGACGGAAGCCGCAGCCAAGAAGGGTGGTCGAAAGGTTCGCACCGGCTTCGCGCGGCTCATCGACGCTGAGAAAGCCCAGATCGACGGCATCGAGCACGGGCACGTCAAATGCGTCGCCGATGCCAAGACGGGCGAGCTGCTCGGTTGCCACATCGTTTCCGAGAACGCGGGTGACATGATCCACGAGGCGGTCGCGATGATGGCGGCTCGCACGCCAGTCAGGGTCGTCGCGAAAGCTATGCACGCCTACCCGACTCTGTCAGGGCTGATGCGCTCAGCGCTTCGTGAGGCAGACGGCTAGCGGCCCGTACGCTCCGCTCGAGCCAACGCGGGCAGCACGACTGACTTCACGTAGCGGCGAGCCGCATCCATCGCGGAGTGCACTATCTTCCACTCGAGCTGCTCGAGTGAGCTCTCGCCGCGGTTCAGCTCGGCAAGCCGCAGCCTCCAGAAGCTCGAATCGAGGTTGAGGCCGGGTAGCAATGTATTGACTGGCGCCTTGGCCGCGCCGGCGACAGTCTTGGGCCCGGCGGTCACAGGCTCACGCGCTTGCGCGGTCGGCGAGGCGGCCTGCCCTCCGGAGATCTGATGCTGCGGCGGGCTGGCGACCATATGCCAGGCGACCATTGCCAGCGCGGCGACGATTGCACACTCGGAGACGACCATCCAGGGAAGCGGTTTTCGTAGCAGGTTGCGCATGCGGCCAAGCTAGGCCGCTAGTGGCGATGCGTGAACCCAGGTTGTTAAGAGCGCAGCGCTCGAAGGGCCTGTACGCCACGCTCGATGGTATCGATCCGCTTGGGAAAGCTGAAGCGCAGGTGACCTCGCCCCTCGCTCGGGTCGTGGAAGAAGCTCGAACCCGGCACCGTCGCCACAGCGACCTTCTCGATCAGGTGCCGCGCCATCGCAGTATCGTCGTCGAAACCAAATCCAGCGATCCCGGCCATGACGTAGTAAGCGCCGTCAGGAGCCGAGGCGTCGAAGCCGCATTCCTGAAGGCCGGTGACGATGGCGTCCCGGCGTTCGCGGTAATCGCCGAGCAGCTCGACGTAGAAGTCGGTAGGCAGCTCGAGGGCGGCGGCCACCGCGATCTGGAGCGGGTGGGCAGCTCCGACGGTCAGGAAGTCGTGGACCTTGCGGATGCCGGCCGTGAGCGACGCCGATGCGATCAACCAGCCGACTCGCCATCCGGTGACCGAGAACGTCTTGCTTGCACCGCTGATGGTGATCGTGCGATCGGCCATTCCAGGCAGCGTGGCGATGCTGATGTGCTCGCCCCTATACACCAGGTGCTCGTAGATCTCGTCGGTGATCGCGATCGCGTCGTGCTCGACGCAAAGCTCAGCGATCACTTCCAGCTCCTGCCGTGAGAACACCTTTCCGCTCGGGTTGTGCGGAGTGTTGACGACGATCGCGCGCGTCCTGGTATTGAACGCGCGGCGCAACTCATCCAGGTCGAACGCCCAGTCCGGCGCGCGCAATGTGACGTAGCGCGGGACGGCGCCGCTGATAATGCAATCGGGTCCGTAGTTTTCGTAGAAGGGCTCGAAGATGACGACCTCGTCGCCGGGGTCGACCGCGGCCAGCATCGCTGCGATCATCGCCTCGGTCGCGCCGCATGAGACGGTGACCTCCCTTTCGGGGTCGACCTCGCGGGCCCACGCCGCCGACTGTTTGCGAGCGATTGCGTTGCGCAACTGCGGAGCGCCCCAGGTGGTCGCGTACTGGTTGAAGCCATCTCGCATCGCCTTCGCCGCAGACTCGACTATGCGCGGGTCGGTCGCAAAGTCTGGGAAGCCCTGGGCGAAGTTGATCGCCTTTTCCGGTCCGTTGAGCTGCAGGTTGAGACGCGTCATCTCGCGGATGACCGACTCCGTAAAACTCTGCGCCTTGATGGAAAGGCGAGCGGGCGGCTCAGTGGCGAGGATCCGCGCGCTCCAACCGGATGTCCGTGCTTGAGCATGAGTAGCACCGTTCGGGCTGCTCCAGCCCGCGCTCCCAGCGACCGCAAACGTTGCAGGTCCAGCGAGTCGTGGCGAAGAAATCAAGCACGTCAGAGCGGCTGAGCAGCCCCACCATCTTGCCGCGCTTGATCACGGGCACCCGCCGAATCTTTTCGCCGACGAGGAGTCGCGCCGCCTCATCGATCCCGGTGTCCTCGCTGACCGTGATCACGTGCTGGCTCATGATGTCCCGCGCGAACTTGCCTCTCTTGGAGAAGACGTCGATCTCCGAGACGATTCCCACGACATGGCCATCGGCCCCGATCACCGGCCCGCCGGTGATTCGCTTGGAGGAGAGGGTCAGCGCGATCTCTTCGACTGGTGTGTCTTCGCGAAAGCTGATCACGTTTGTCGTCATCACCTCTTTGACTGGGATCATCGGGTGCCGAGCAGTTTAGCCACCGTCTCGAGATTGGCGTTGCCGCCACTCAAGATCAGGCCGGCGCGGCCCTTGGGCAATTTACCGGCCAGGTAGGCGGCAATCGGTAGTGCCCCGGTGGGCTCAAGGGCGATGTGAAGCCGAGTCCAGGCGACTCGCACCGCCGTCCCAATCTCATCCTCGGTGACGGTGACAATCTCATCCACCAGCTCTTCGGTGAACATCACCTCGAAGTTCCGCTCCCCGATCGAGGGGGTCCGCACCCCATCCGCCATGGTCGACGGCGCCGACGGCAGGCTCCTGATGCTGCCGGCCTTCCAGGACTGGTATGCATCGTCGGCGTTCGCCGGCTCGACTCCGATCACCTTGATGGCTGCGTTGTGGCTCTTGGCTGCGATGGCCGTGCCGGACACCAATCCCCCGCCTCCGACGGGGGCCGCGATGACCTGGAGGTCGGGCTCGTCCTCCAGCATCTCCAACGCCGTCGTGCCCTGGCCGTGGATCACCTCCCAGTCGTTGAACGGGTGGACAAGCGAGAATCCGCGTTCGGCCATCACCTCACGCAAACGCTGCTCGCGATTCGCGGACGTGATGCCCTCCTGGATCACCTCCGCGCCCAGCGCACGCGTCGCCGCGACCTTCGCCGGGTTCGCATCTGCCGGTATGAGGATCACCGCCGGGATCCCCACGGTCCGAGCCGCCAGCGCGACTGCTTGCGCGTGGTTGCCGGAGCTGACGGCGATGAGCCCGATCGGTCGAGGTTCGCGGGCCATCAGCGAAAGCACAGCGTTGAAGGCTCCTCTCGGCTTGAACGACCCGGTGACCTGGAAGCACTCGACCTTGAGGCGCAGGTCGGGATCGAGATCGGTGCGGAGCGTCGCCGTGCGCCTGACATACGGTCTGACTCGATCGGCCGCCCTCAGAATCTCGGCTTTGTGCGCCTGGACAAATTCAGTCACGCCGCGGCCTTTTCAGGCTCGGATCGATTCGGGCTCGCCGCCCCACGTCCAACGTTGGTGAGGACGATGCCGGCCAGAATGACCACCATGCCCAACACGATGGGTAGCGTGACCAGCTCATGCAGGAGCGTGGCGCCCCAGAACACGGCGGTCACAGGAACCAGGAGCGTCACGCCTGAGCCACGGACGGGTCCGAGCGAGTTGAGCACGTAGTAATAGAGGACTCCGGCGATTCCGGACCCTGCGATTCCCAACGCGAGGACTGCAGCGATCGATCTTGGCTCGAAATGAGCAGCCGGCAGGCTCGGCACCGCCACGGGAAGAACGAACAGGGCCGTAAACGCCAACTGGCCAAGGTTCGCCTCAAAGACGTTCACGCCCCGCAGCTTGCGCCTTTGATACAGAGCCGACAGGGCGTATGACACCGATGCGAGGAGCACGGCCACCGCCCCGATCAGGTCACCTCGGATCCCGCCGGCCGTGATGTCGGGCACGACGAGGATGACGACGCCTGCAAGGCCGATCAGGACACCCGCATAGTTGATCGGGCTTGGGCGCTCGCTGGGGATAACCCAGTAGACGAGAATTGCGGCCCACAGCGGCGTGGTTGCGTTGAGGATGCTGGCCAGGCCACTCGAGATTCGCTCCTCACCCCAGGCGATTGCCAGCCATGGAAAAACACCGCCCGTGATCGCCATCACCGCGAACGGCACTACGTGGCGCCTCGCGTTTGGAAAGAGCTGACGGCGAGTCGCGATCATGAGCACGGCCAGCGCGAGGCAGCCGGCGGAGGAACGAATCAGGACGAGCACCATCGGGCTCATGTCCTGCACCGCGACCTTGATGAAGAGGAAGGAAGCGCCCCAGATCAGGGCGATGGCGGCGAGAGCCAGGTACGGGAGCCAGGGTCGGCGTGACTCAGACACGGGTCGGCCAGTCGTCCGAGGACGCGACCAGGGTGACCGGCCCGTCGTTCTCGATCGTGACGGTCATGTCGGCTCCGAAGCTGCCGGTCTTGGTCTCCACTTCGCGCTCGCGGAATCGCTGGACGAAGGCGAGGTAGAGCTCCTCCGCTCGCTTGGGGTCGCCGGCGCCCAGGAGGCTCGGCCGGCGGCCTCGGCTGAAGTCGGCAAACAACGTGAACTGGGACACGATGAGCGCCGAGCCGTGAACATCGACCAGGCTGAGGTTCATGCGTCCCGCCTGATCGGCGAAAACCCGCATGTCGATCACCTTGTCCGCCAGCTTGCGAATTGTCGCCTCGTCGTCATTGGATGCCGCACCCACCAACAACACGTAACCACGCCCGATGGTTGCATCGCGACGCTCACCGGCCTCACTCCAGGTGACCGACCCGGCCGTCACACGCTGAACGACCAGCCTCATCCGAGAGTGATCAGATTTTTGGTCCGAATTGCGGCTCTGCCCGGACCAGCGAGTCGATGTACCGGAATCGCTCGTAGCGGTGTTGAAGCAGCTCCTCGGTCGGCTCGGCGAGCAGCGGCAGGAGGTGGCGGTGAAGAGCCTCGTCGAGCGCCGCGGAGGTGGCCTCGTAATCCAGGCGGGCGCTGCCTTCGGGCTCGGTCACGACCTCTTCGACGACGCCCATCGCCAGCAGGTCACGCGAGGTCAGCTGAAGCTGTTCCGCCGCCTCCACCTTGCGACTGTTGTCACGCCAGACAATCGACGCCGCAGCCTCCGGCGAGGCCACCGAGTAGATCGAGTTCTCGAGCATGATCACCCGGTCTGCGACGCCCATCCCCAGCGCGCCGCCGCTGCCACCCTCGCCGATGACCGCGGCGACTATCGGCACGGGAACCCGGAACCACTCCACGATCGCCTTGGCGATCGCCGACGCAATCCCGCGCTCCTCGGCCCCCGCCCCCGGGTATGCGCCAGGCGTGTCGATCAGCGAGACGATCGGGAAGTTGAACTTCGCAGCGTGGTGGGCAAGACGTATGGCCTTGCGATAGCCCTCCGGATGCATCATCCCCCAGTTCCGAGCCACCCTCTCCTTGAGGCTGCGGCCCTTCTGATGGCCGAGGAACATCGTCGTCCTGCCATGCCACGTCCCCACTCCACCGATGAGCGCCGTGTCATCACCAGAGATTCGGTCGCCGTGCATCTCGACGAAGTCCGGCGCCATCCGCTTGATGTAGTCGAGCGAGTAAGGGCGGTCAGGGTGCCGAGCAAGCTCCACCACCTGCCAGACGGTGAGCGTCGTCTCATCGGGCCGGCGGCCGTGCAGCTTCATGGATACATCTCGAGGAGGTGCGCCAGCAGGCGCCGAAGCTCGGGCCGGGCGACCACCATGTCGATCTGCCCGCGCGCCAGCTGGAACTCGGCGCTCTGGAAGCCGGGAGGAAGGTCGGCGTAGGTGGCCTGCTTGATCACCCGGGGACCGGTGAACCCGATCGCGGCGCCCGGCTCCGCGATGTTGACATCGCCGAGCAGCGCGAGCGAGGCCGCCGTGCCGCCGAAGGTCGGGTCGGTGAGGACCGAGAAGTAGGGGACGCCGGCGGCGTCGAGGCGCCCAACCGCGGCGTTCACTTTGGCCATCTGCATGAGCGCGAGTACTCCCTCCTGCATGCGAGCGCCGCCAGAAGCCGCGACCAGCAGGTAGGGCAATCCGGCCGCGGCGGCCTGCTCCATGCCGCGCGCGAGTCGCTCACCCGCCACTATCGACAGGGTGCCGCCGACGAATCGGAAGTCGAACGAGGCAAGCCAAATCTCCCGCC
>Ga0066793_10001102_pt1 | contig 11868 bp, 5 predicted proteins | sample PersoiDNA2013189_FD_83876 | JGI IMG/M metagenome (GOLD analysis project Ga0066793, IMG submission 83876) | Permafrost soil microbial communities from the Arctic, to analyse light accelerated degradation of dissolved organic matter (DOM) -... | ecosystem: Environmental > Terrestrial > Soil >...
GACCCGCTGTGACGGGGCGATGTTCGCTACTGAGCGCACCTGAGCCGCCTTGGCTCGTTCGACCTGGTCGAGCGGGAACTCCTGGTCGATGCGGTAGGCGAGGTTCCACTCCCGCAGCTTTGCGATGAGCGGGGCGTACTGGAGCTCTTCCGCGGTGAGCACATGATCCTCTGGGTCTATCGGGAAGATAGCGGCAGGGGTGCCTTCCGCGGGTTCTGCGGGCAGGGTGGACACGGGTCGCCTCCATAGGGCGATCAAGGGGACCTGCCTGCTCTGGTCAGCGGGCAGGCCCCCGTCTGGGAACTTGCCTTGGTACTTGTCCACTTTGCGCCCTTGTGTGCCGGACCGTCAAGTACCCGAGTCAGATCTCGGTGCTCAATTTTCCAGCCACGGGTACGGGTGACCGACTAGGGCTACGGGGCGCACCTCGCTGGCTGTCCTTGGCGATCTTGTGTGAGTGGCTCCCGGGGTCCGAGTCACTCTCCCTCGAACTCGTGGGTATCGAACTTGAGGGTTCGGGCGTTCTCGCTGACGATGCGGCGGATGTCGTCAGGGAAGCCCTCTTCAGCCGCCGCCTCGATCTCGACAGTGATCGTTATGGTGGCATCGGCACGGCCGAGCTGGGCAACAATGGCGTCGGCGATGTCGCCGAGGTCCCGCAACATGCGTACTGGCTCGACCGCGATCCGGCCGTAGAACCGCCTTGGAACAATCGGCGCGGTTGGGGCGGCGCGCGTTCCCCGTTCCCCGATCAGCCCGCCGGGCAGGGCTACCCGGGCCTTCTCGTCGCCGTCACTGCGATCCTCGGCTTTTCGTCGTTGCTCCTCGGCGATCTGTTGCGCGGCCACCTCCGGCTTCACGAGCACGGACGATGCGTCGAGCACGACAGCCGCATGCTCCCCGCTGACAAGCCCGCTGTACCGACCGTTCTCCTCGTCGAACGCGCTCGCGTAGGCGAATGTGTCAGGGTTCCAGGTGAGGAGGCCGATGCCGGACCGCACGGCATCGAGGAGCACGGCCGAGTCCCGAAGTCGGGGGAGGTAGAGGTACTGGCTGTAGTCGCTCCATAGCTGCTTCAGCCCGACGTGATTGCCTCGCCACAGTGGCACCCGGTCGAGGTCCATCCGAAGACGAACGCCCGAGTACCCGGTGATGAGGGCCTCTTCACTCCGGAGTTTCTTGCCGACCCGTACCGCGAGCGGGTCGGGGCCGCTAACCCGGGTCTCCTCCCACGTGACCTTCGGATCGGTGGCCGACTGCGACGGGACGAGTACCCACCCGAACGTCTCACCGATTCGCTGGGTTACAACGTCGTCGAAATGGACCTTCTTCGTCTCCGCCTGCTTCCGCTGGAAGTTGTCGAGGTTGAGCGTCTCCTTCTCGTCCTCGATCGACTTCCATGCCCTGTAGTCCCGCACGGCCTGGCGCAGCTCTTCGAGCCGCGCCTTGTCGGGAGCGAGAAACACGAGCATGTTTCGGTGAAGCCGATCACCGGCCGAACGCTTGTCGAGGAAGTGCTGGGCCGCTAATCGAGCCGGGCTATCGGCCGACTTGCCGGAGTGCGGGTGCTCAGGTCCGAGGACGATAAGGCGTGCCTCGGCCTCGTCAGGCACCTCGCCAGGTGCGCGTGGAGCGGGATGGACGTTAGCGAACTCACCCCGCTGGGCCGACCGGGTCGCCTTCGCCAGCCGGTGACGGATTTCCTCGTCGATGTCGTCTTCGCTGAAGTGAGAGGCGGCCCGGTCGTGAGCCAGCCGAGCAACTGACGGCTGGAGTGAGTACCAGTATCGCTGGCCGTCCACGTACAGATAGGTCGCTTGGTCGGTGAGCCGGCGTAGCGCGTCACCGAACGTTGCTGGCGACTCGCCCGGTTGCACACAGCCGAGCTTGATCGTCCGATCGTCGATGCCTCGATTCGCGGCTTGCTGCCTTGGGGCCGACCCGAGGTAGATCGTGCGAGCCACCCGACGGGTCGCCGAGTAGCGCCCGAGGTTGGGGTTCTCCCGGTCGAGGCGCAAAGGCAAGGCGTGAGGGCCGTCGATGTCGCTTTCGATTACCGGCGTCCATCCCTCCTCCAGGTAGCGGGTCAGTTCGGTGGACACCGCCGACGCGTCGATCGGAATGGTGGCGGGCATGATCAGCAGGCTTGAGTCGTTGCGCTCCCATAGCTCATGGATGACGGCGGCCATCAGGCGCAGCACGCCGCGAGTGCGCTGGAACTTGTCGAGGGTCGACCACTCGCCGTAGAGGCGGTCGAACAGCTCGGGGTGGATCGGGTAGGCGGCCGTGAGTCGCCGCTCGTAATCGGCCTCCGAGCAGCCGGCAGGAAACTCGGCCTTCTGGCTACGGTAGAGACTGCCAAACGCCTTGATCACCGCGTCGCGGGCCGGAGCCGATTCGGCCGGAAGATCATCGAACAAGCGGCGCCGCACGATCTCGAAGCCTTCTTCGGCTGATGCCGGCCGCCAAGAGGATTCCACCCGACCGATGACGTTCTTTAGCCGCTCAAGGGCTGCCCTGCCCCCCTCACCACCGACCTCGATGTCCGACGCGGGGATCGACACCACGAGCAGTGCCCCCTCCACCGCCCGTGTCGCCTCGGCCAGAGTCTGGGCAAAGGTGAACTGCGCATCGAACGACCCTGCCGGCAGCCCGTCTACGCCGTAGAGCTGACGTGCGTAGGCTACCCACTCGTCGATGAGGACTAGGCAGGGCGAGTACCGCCGCAACAGGTCGACCAACGCGACGCCCGGGCTGGTCCCAGTGCGATCGGCATCGGCCACGAGCGCGTAACCGTCAGGGCCACCCAGCTGCCAGGCAAGTTCTCCCCAGAGGGTGCGTACCTTTTCACCGCCGGGCTTCTCGTAGACGACACCCGGCGAGATCATCTGGCCGACGAGCACCGCGGTGCTGGCTTCCGGCGGAGCGGCCAGGTCGCCGTCCGCCAACATCGCCTCCACTCCGGGAAGCTCGTGGGGCGGGTAGCCGGCCGCCAAGTGGTACAAGGCGATCATCGAGTGGGTCTTGCCGCCACCGAAGTTGGTCTGCAGTTCGACAACCGGGTCTCCACCCTCCCTGCGGAACCGGCGTACGGCGTTGAGCAGCAGCTCACGAAGGCCGTCGGTTAGAAATGTCCGGCGGAAGAACTCGACCGGCTTGCCGTACTCGTCGGCCGCATCGTCCCGCCAGACCTGATGGAGATCAGCAGCGAACTCTGCCTGCTGGTAGCGACCCGAGGCCACGTCGGGATGCGGGGTTACGACCTCCCGCCACGGCTTCAGCCCGCCGACAGGCTGCCCCTCGATCGGGGCTACGGCCGCTTTGCGCTGGGTCTGGCGTACCTGCTCGGCGAACCGCGACCGCAGGAGGTCCTGGCGCATCCTGTCTACCTCGACCGCCTCAGCAGCCGCGGAAATGGCGAGCAGGAGGCGGTGCACCGAGTCGAGCGCGCGGTATGCGTCGTCGCCGGAGAACGCGTCCTGATGCGCCCAGCGGTTCCGGACATCACGCAGCTCGCTCACGTAAGTGCGCTCACTCTGGCCCAGCACGTTCCGGAAGACTGTCTGCCACTCGTCCCAAACGACCTTGAGGAGAAACTGGGCGTCGGTGAGCGAGATCTTCTTGCCCGACTGAAGCGCGCCCGCATCCATACGAGCGACCGTCTGCACCCAGCCATCGCCGTACTTGGCCTTGCACTCGCGAGCAACGAAGGGAGCGAGCCCCTCGCTCATGAGCCCGAGTGCCTTCCCTACCCGCTCGTGGTTCGTCACCGCCATGCCCAGCTCCCCTTTCCTGGTGTGCGACTCAGAAGAGCCTCGTCTCAATCGCCGTCGGTGTTCCGGCGGCGAGTCGGGCAATCTCCGGCCAGGCGACCACAAGCGAGTTGTACGCGAGCGCCTCACTGGCCCATTTCTTGCGTTCACAGATGACATATAGGCGGTAGGCGAGCTCGCGTGCCGACTCGCCGACTCCGCCCACCCGGCGCAACAGCTCAGATGCCTTTCCCTCACCACCTGTATCGAGTGCGCGGATCAGATGCTGAGTGACCTCCCAGACCGTAGGCCGAGCATCCGATGCGGGATCCCGGTTCTCACCGAGCTCGCTCCGCTCAAAGAGACGGACCTTACCGCCCCTCGACTCGAGGAACCCGGCCTGTACGAGCCCGTTGATTGACGTGTTCTTCGCTTTCGAGAGCGTCTCTGCCTTGCCGTATGGGCCAGCGCTCATGCCCGAGTCCTCGAACCATGCCAGCGCCCAGCGGGTGGCGCCGTCGAAGTCGCTTTCCTGCTCCGAGAGCGTCTCGTCGAGTACTTGGTTGATGAGCCCAAGTGCTGTCCGCACAGTCATCGTAGAACCGTCCGCCTCGACGACCTTCGAGTAACGGGAGAAGACGGCCATTCCGGGACCGATGGCCGACTGGGCGAGGTCGACTGGCGCGATATTTCCTTGCTGTAGCTCCCGTAGTGCATTGGGCAGCTCTTGACGCAGGGCCGCGATTAGCCGTCTGCGGTCGATCGTGGCCGCCAAGGCCGGCCGAGGCCGGCATGCGAGCACAATCGACGACGCGAGGGCGTTCGCCTCTTGTCCCCGCAGCCTGCTGGGCATCTCACTTCTGATTGGCCAGGTGGCGACTACTTCCCAGCCAGCCCGAATCATCCCCTCAAGCAATGTCTGCCAACCCGTGGAGGCTCTCCCCGCAGTATCGGACTCCGTTTGCTTGAATGCATAGACAACCGTTGCTGGGAAGCGTGCGTCGTGCCCCTCACGCGCAGTGGCGAATACAGAGACAAACCCGTCCTCAAAAAATCGAGCGGCGGCTTCCTTGCCTCCGCAACGTTCGGGGTCGGCAACGAGTTCCGCCTGTTTCGGAGTCGTCAGCGTCGAAAAGAGTGCGGGATATATGCAACCACCCAGCATGCGGCGCAACCAGATGTAGAACACGTCTGAGAGGTCGGCATACGGCACGTTGTCGTAGTACGGGGGATCTGTGGCGAGCACCGCTCCTACTTGGACTGCGACCCGCGCATCAGCCTGCGTGACCCTGGCTTCAGTTCGATGATGACCGGACTGGGACACTGATCGCGCAACGACGTCGACGCACGCCTCGAATGAGCCGGATGACGAGGCGAGCGTGTTCGCCTCCGAGAAGTCCCACACCATTGAGATCTTGTTGGAGCCGAAGAGGTGCTGAGACACTTGACCGGTACTTTCCCAGCCACACAGGGAGTTGCACCAGTCAACGAGTCGCGAGACCGCCAATGCAAGGTAAGTCGTCACGCTGTCTGCGTACGCAATTGCACCGGACCCACCCGCCTCAAGTCGCTCACCTTCAGGAAGGCCCGCTGCCATCGCTTCGTTAAGGACGCGCTCTCGCGCCGCACAAACCAGATCGCTGAACGTCGTTAGCGCGAGAAGCTGACGGTTGGTGAACATGTCGGCGTGGTGTGTCATACCGTAAGCTTGCACTCGGAAGCCCAGAGCTCGCTCCGGGAACTCGCTGCTCGGCACATTGTCTGGGCGCGCAATGCGCGCCGCGTCTATGTGCTCTTCGTTGGGCCTCAGGTAGTGCCGTCCCTGCTTCCCCTTGGCAACAACTGCCATGAGCTGAATGCCGATTCGGCCAGATCTACCCTCAGAACGAATGTAAGCGAGTGGCACAGCGTTCCCGCATCCCACACAGGTTGCGCCCGCGCGGCTAACCGTGCCGTCATTGCGCCTCGGTGGGCTGTGAGCGATGTCGCGACTGATCGAAAACTCAACAGACCGCCCCACGACGAGGGGTACAACGTACGCCTCCTTACCCTTCTTCTTGCTCATCCACCACGACTGGACAAGCGGCATCGCGATTCCGCACGCCGGGTTGGGACACGTGACGGTGCGCGCCCAGACCCACGCTATGGCAACCGCTTCTGTACCGTCGGATAGTGCTGTCTTCGGGTACACGCCGCCTATTCGTCGCGCAGCCTCGTCGCGGATCCATGCGCCGTACTTCCGGACATCTTCCGCCAAACCGGTTGCACCCGACCATCCGCCCAGCCTCGACTTCGCAACGTAGGGGAATACAGGCGGTTGCCCCGCCCATATCGGCGCGATCTCGACAAGCGCCTTGTTGATGAGGACCGCGACCGGATTGAGGTCAGACGCACGCACTCGTAAGCCGAGGCGCTGCGCCTCTAGTGGGATTGCCCCTCCACCGGCAAACGGATCGAGAATGAGGGGAAGACGTCCATCACACGAGTCGCTGATCTCTTCGTGTGCCTTCTTCAACAACTGCTTGTTGGTGAGGCTGTCCCATTCCACGAGCCGCTCGATTAAATAAAAGAGCTCCTTTCGCCTGACAGCCTGTTCCGCAGCCGTCGGATACAGGTCTGGCCGCGACGATGGATCGTCAACCAGTTGCGCGAACAACATGGCCCGGCAAGCGACAATCGGCCGCCGCGCCCACCAGTGGTGAATCTGCTGAGGCTTACCAACCTTGCGGTCTTTCTCGGCGCGCGAAGCACGATTGATTGCCTCAAGCGGCAGTGCGACTTCGATGAGCTTTCTCTTGTAGGTCACGCTGGAACTTCGGCTCGCTTGAAGTAGGTCCTCCAGTTGAGATTCACGCTAATCGTGTCGAACGGCAGATCGCCCACCTCCTCGAAGGCTCGGCGCAGATAACGCGCAGCCGAATCGCCGGTCTCCGGAACTTCGACGAGAGCCAGGATGTGCTGATCGGGCTTGTTGCGGCCGACGCCGATCTCGCTGCGGGTGATGGTGAAGGTGTCCGCGCCGACAACTCGCCCTTTGACCTCGATGAACCAGAGCGCGCCGTCGTCGTCCTTGGACTCGATGTCGTAGCCCTTGTTGTTCGGCGGCATCTCCGTCGGATGCCGGCCGACCGCCCGCTCCGCCGCCAAGACTGCGTCGACTGCTGCTCGCTCGGTAGCGGAACGCTCCCGAGCATGGTCCGCGACCTCATCAGGCGATGCACCTTGCAGCGAGGCAAGCAGACCGGCGGGGATGACTAGGGCGCCGCCGGAGACGACAGGTGGTAGCGGCGCTAGCTGGCGCTCGGCGTCGAGCTCGTCGTGCCGGCGCTTGAGGCGACCTTCAAGCTCGTCGGCTCGCTGACGGGCTTTGGCTGAGTTCATGCCACTTCTGGGGAGCTTTCCGGCCAGTTCCTTGTCTTTGAGCTGGTTCGCACGGTGGTCCCAGTGCTGGATCTCTGAGAGCAGCCGGTCACGCACGGCAGCGGTCGTACGCTCTACGCGATCGAGAGTGCGACGGCGGACCTCGTCGAGGTGCGCTCGGGCAAGCTCAACGCCATCGTCAAGCGCCTTCGACTCAAGGTCGGCTCGCACCCAGTTGCCCTCCACGACAGGCCGAAGGAGAGCGAACTCTCCGGGTGTGGCGGGACGACAGTCGAGGTACGGCGCCCAACCAGCATGGCGCGCCGTTCCCTCCGGGTCGACTTCGACGAATTCGAACCGCTTCGACACAACTCGACGGTTGCCGGCAGGGTCGGTACGTCCATCGACGATGGCGTGCTGAAGGTAGACGAGCACGTGAGGTGTGTCGGCGGGGTCGGTCTCATCGATGAGGACTGCGCCTTGTCGGAGCAGCGTGTCGTAGCGCTCGATGATCAGGTCGATGACACCGTCGAGGAGCGGATGCCCTGGCGAGACGAACTCCGCCAGCGGTCGGCCTTCGACCGCGATCAGATGCTTCTCGAAGGTGACCCGTTCGTAGCGGCGCAGCAGTGGGGCACCGAGGCCGATCTGGCGATCGCGCCGGCGAAGCTCGGCTGGTACATGAGTGATCTCGAACCGGCCTGGCTCGCGTTCGCGGATTGCGCCGCCCAGCAGGCCGAACGCTTCGAGGAAGAAGGAACGGATGAAGTGGGGCTGGAGCTTGCGGGCCTCGGCCCGGTCCATCTCCTCGCGGATGCGCTCGACGTCGGCGACTGTCATGACGTCGCTTACGAGTGCCCGTTCGTGGACGACTTCCCTGAGCGCATCACCGACGGTCGCGTCCACGACAGCCTTGAGCCGAGCCTTCACGAGCGGCTGCTCACCGTAGCGGATCGCCTCGATCAGAAGATCTCTCAGGCTCTTGCCTCGGAATGCCTCGCCGAGAACGTCGAAGACTTGGCCGCCCAACGCCCTTCGCTGCTCATCCAGCTTGTGGAACAGCTGTTGGAAGACTTGACCCTCGCGAGTGTCCTCTGCCATCAGATTCCAAAGGTGGCAGACCTCGGTCTGGCCGATTCGGTGGACGCGGCCGAACCGCTGCTCGAGTCGGTTGGGGTTCCACGGCAGGTCGTAGTTCACCATCAGGTGAGCTCGCTGGAGGTTGATGCCCTCGCCGGCGGCGTCGGTAGCCACCAGCACCAGCACGTCCTTGTCCTGGACGAAGGCCTCCTGGACCTTGCGACGTTGCTCGCGTGGCAGGCCGCCGTGGATGGCGACGACGGACTCGGCACGGCCGAGCAACAGCCGCAACTTGTCGACCAAGTAGTTAAGCGTGTCACGGTGCTCGCTGAAGATGATCAGCTTTCGCCGGTTGCCATGCGGGTCGAACATCTCGGGCGTGTGCTGGAGAAGGGCGGACAGCTCCTCCCACTTGCGGTCGGCGCCCGAGTAGCGGGCGCGATGCGCCATCCCTTCCAGATCAGTGAGGGTCGCGATCTCGTGCTCTAGCTCGGCGATGGTCCGCGCTGCGGAGGCCTCGTCGACCAGTTCCTCTTCGAGCTCTTCGAGCTCGCCGTCCGGTAGGTCGTCGACGTCGAAGTCCTCGTCGACGCCACGGAACTCGTCGGGCACCTTCGGCGTGCCCAGCTCGGCACCTACTTGCGCTCCACGTTTGCGGATGCGCTCCTCGGCGACGCGGTTCTCAAGGCGTCGCCGGCGACGTGCAAGGGACTGATAGATCGCCTCGGGGGACGACGCGAGGCGCCGCTGCAGTGTTGTGAGGGCGAATCCCACGACGGCACCTCGGCGCCCTTCGCCCGCGGCCTTGAGCCGCTCGGCCCGGTTCATCTCCTCTCGCACGTACTCGGTGACTCGCTTGTAGAGCAGGGTCTCCTCGTCGGAGAGCGGGTAGATAGCGGTGTACGACCGGCGCTCCGGGAACAGCGGCGTGCCGTCGAACTTGAGAAGCTTCTCTTTGACCAGCCGGCGCATGAGGTCGGACGTGTCCACCGTGTGAACTGCGGCGCGGGGCTTGCCCTCGAAGCGGTCGGCGTCGAGGAGCGCCAGGAACAGTTGGAAGTCTTCCTCGATACCGGTGTGGGGTGTGGCCGTCATGAGTAACAGGTGACGCGCGACCGATCCGAGGAGACGTCCGAGTTTGTATCGCTTTGTCTCTTTGACTTCACCGCTCACATAGTGGGCCGACATCTTGTGGGCTTCGTCGGCGATCACGAGGTCCCAGTCCGTGGTCTCAAGCTTGGCCTGCAGCTCCTCGTTACGCGACAAATGGTCGAGCCGGGCAATGAGCAGCGGCTTCTCGCCAAACGGGTTACCGCTACGGGCGGCCTCGATCATGTCCTTGGTCAGGATCTCGAAATTGAGGCCGAACTTCTGCCACAACTCGTCTTGCCACTGCGCGACCAGACTGCCGGGAGCGACTACCAGGCAACGTTCAACGTCACCCCGGATCATCAGCTCTTTACAGAAGAGCCCTGCCATGATCGTCTTGCCTGCGCCAGGATCGTCGGCGAGCAGGTAGCGCAGCGGCTGACGAGGCAGCATCTTGTCGTAGACGGCATCGATCTGGTGCGGCAGCGGGTCGAGGTTGGACGTCTGCACGGCGAGGAACGGGTCGAAGAGGTAGGCAAGTGAGATCCGCTTCGCCTCAGACACAAGACGGAAGAGGTTGCCGTCGGCGTCCATCGACCATGCCCTGCCGGCTTGCTCAACACTGAGCTGCGATTCGTTGTCCCTATAGAGCAGCTCCTGGTTGGGCTTACCCGTGGAATCGTCCGTGTACGTGAGGGTAACGGCGTTCGATCCATGCCACTCGACGGCGACAACCTTCACGGCGCGGTCGGTCAAGACCCCGCGGACCAATGCACCTTTGGTTAGGTCTTCGAGTCGAGCCACCTGCTGATCGTCTCCCTTGCTGGCGCCGCAACCTTACGAGAGACGGTGCTCCTCGTCCTGCCGGCCGCTGTGAGGCTGGCGACGACGCTCACGGATCTAGGTCTGACCAGACGGCGGGACAGCCAAGTGGACCGCCGGTGGGCAACCGGCGTCCTCCGGCCACCGAGGCCCGCTCCGCGGTCCTGGTAAGCCCCGGCTCTGGCGGCGTCAAGCGTCTCCGAGAACTTCTCGCGGCGGCATTTTCGGCGCTCGCTGCGCTCGCCCATTCTCTTTTCAACTCCGCCAGCGACAAGTGCTCTCCGCTTGCTTGACCCCTTGTCGCTCGGGTCTTGGCGCTTTTCAAGCGCTCGGCACGGGGGCGAGCGCCTTTCCGAAGGAAAGGCCAAGCCCCACCAAAACAAAGAGCCCCCGCACCGTTACCGCGGTCGGAGGCATGAGCAACCAAGGAGTTGTCTTGACTACTAATCCAAACCTAGACCCCCAGGAAGTGAATCGAGTCCGTCGAGGCCATCGGTTCTATCCGTCACCGGCGCAACTGGTCAAAGTTCCTCGCACCTATGCGACGGACGAGATCGCACTAGCTGACAAAGTGATCCACCTGCACTACTTCGGCGGAGCGTGTGACTGGTGGCTGGTCGAGTACGACCCTGACAATCAACTCGGTTTCGGCTACGCCTGCCTAGGTGATCCAGATATGGCCGAATGGGGATATGTCGATCTCAAGGAACTTGAGGCGCTCGTTGCTCACCAGGGCCTTCTCATCATTGAGCGTGATTGTTACTGGACCCCCCGCCGTGCGTCAGACGCCAACCTTCCCGGTCGGGCGGCGCTGTGATGGGCGCCACCCGTTGCAACTACTGCAAGCGTGCCGGGGGCTGGGTTCACCTCGGCACCGGTGGGCGGCTCTGTTCGCGCTGTAAGGCGCTCGCCGCGGCGGGCGACTGGGACGAACTCGCCCGGCGCCAGCTGCGCCGGTATCCAGACGAGTGGGTGGACGACGTAGCCGCCTTCATTCAGATGACCTTCGAGGGGGCTTCTCTCCCGGAGGCGGTCTCCCCGCTCGTCGCCTGCGACGGTTGCGACGGCTCTGTATGCGGGCGAGCACACACCAACCGGCGAGTGTTGGCAGCCGCCACGGTCCTACCCCGTAGCCCCAAGCAGGCGACGGGGTAGGGCAAGCGGGTCAAGCCCGCTCTAGTTGAGGCGTGGCCGTTCGGGCTTGTGGAACCCCGAACGGCCCGCTTGGCAATGGCCGGATTTTGTAATTTCGGCGGGCCGCTGCTCGCCTGACGGCTCGCCGCGGCGGATTGCGCGGGGGTATCCACCACTTGGCTCTCAAAGTGCGCGACTGTATCCGCATGGCACAGAAACCATTGAACCCTGTAGGGGGCGAAGCCCCCCACATCATGGGACGAGTTGCGTTTGACCAGGCGACTTGGTTCAACGAGATTTGTCGCCAAGTTGGCGGCACCCGCAGCGACGTTTTGCGTCGTGCTCTTGCCGTGGCCCGTAAGCACGAGGAGGAGCTACTGGAGGTTTCCTAACCCCAGACGTGCGAAAGGCCGGGGCACCATACCCCGACCTTTCTGTGTCTTCATCAACTGAGCCACTACCACTGGCCTCGCTGTGGACCCTCGAATTGTCCACAGTATATCGAGGTCTGGTCTCGTGTACCCGCATTTGCGGTCCCGAGGTCGTGGTGGTGGCTCAAAACCCACTAACTACGAACCTTGGAGAGTGTCTTGTCTGATTCTGTTGATGCAAAAAAGCCTGCTATTGGTGC
>Ga0066793_10001104_pt1 | contig 11861 bp, 8 predicted proteins | sample PersoiDNA2013189_FD_83876 | JGI IMG/M metagenome (GOLD analysis project Ga0066793, IMG submission 83876) | Permafrost soil microbial communities from the Arctic, to analyse light accelerated degradation of dissolved organic matter (DOM) -... | ecosystem: Environmental > Terrestrial > Soil >...
GAAAAGGTGATTTTCCCACACGCCCAGAACGAAGATGCCGATCGCCGCGATCGTCCAGATGTTGGGGAAGATGAGGTCGCACGGTGCGCGATAGAAACCGAGCAGCAGGATGACCAGCACCGCGAGCGAGCCAAACCTGCGCTGCTCCATTCCGCGCACGACGAGCAAGAGGACCAGTGGCAGCAGCGGGAGCCATTGGTAAGGCCAGACCTCGTTGGGAATCAGGGCGCCGAGCGCGAAGCCCATCGACATGCCGTAAGCCGCGTTCCATCCGCTGCGCCAGGCAGCCCACGTCGCCGCCGCGGCGAAGACGAGGGCGCTCAGGTAAGAAAGCGCGAGCGCCACCGCCGGCAGGTGCACCGGCGAGGTGACGAGCACGTAGCCCGTGCTCGTCGGCTGCGCGTACTGCTCGCCTCCGATCGTGCGCATGAACAACGTGCGGACCGAGTCGTACGCGCAGTCGGGATTGTGCGAAGCCAGCGACGGGAGCAGGCCGTGCTGGAAGTAGAAGATGGCACCGCCAAGCCCGAGCGGCACAAAACTCGCGACGGTGACGATCACCAGCACAGCGGCCAGAGCCACCGCGTACCGGATGCGATGCTCGGGGCGCGTGCCGATCACCATCGCGGCCGGGTAGTACTTGAGCGCGGCGACCAGGCCGCCCGCGGCGCCGGCAAGAGCCGGGCGGCTCGCCTCGAGTGAGATCGAGGCGATCGCTCCAAGCAGAAGCACGCCGCCGCGCTGACCGGCGACGACGTCTGAGAACAGCGGCGGGAAGTACGCGGCCACCATCCAGAATGCGGGCCGCGCCAGCGGATGCCGGCTCGCGACCAACCGGTACAGGAGCAACAGCGCGAGCAGCATCGCGGCCACGTCGATACCGGTCCAGACCTGCACGGCGACGTACTTGGGCAGCAGGGCGACTGGGGCGGCAAGGGCCGCGAGCGGAGGCGGGCTAACGAACTCATCGAGCCCGCCGGGGGGCGCGATGATATGAAAGCGCGCGATGTATTGGGCCGCCGCATCGTACATGTGTGAGGGCTCCGTGATGTAGGCGTGGGCTCCTTCCCACATGCCCTCGGCGTCGAAGCGACGCGGCGTGAGGATCGTAAGGATCGCCACCCGGAGCCAGAACGCAGCGGCGATCGCCCAGTAAAGGGCCGGCCGCGCGAACACGTCGGCGGCAGCACGCGTCAGCCGGCCGATCAATCTGTCGGAGGCCTGAGGTGGCCGCGCGCGCCGTTGCGTGTGAGCCAGCTCGTGTCCTTCAAGAATTCGATGAAAGCGAGCACGGACGCCGGTAGACGGCGCCGGCGCAGGTAGACGATGTGCCAGTCGCGGCGGATCGGGAAACCGCGCACGTTCAGCTCGACCAGGCGGTGGCCCGAAAGCTCGAGCGCGCACGCGTAGCGCGAGATCACGGCCAGGCCGAGGCCCGATTCGACGGCATGCTTGATCGCGCCGTTAGAACCGAGCTCCATGGCCACTTCCAGCTTCGCGCCCGCCTTGCGCGCCGCTTTCTCGAGCGACCACCGGCTGCCAGAGGCCGGCTCGCGCATCACGAATGGTTGGTGCTCGAGGTCCTTCAGGGCGAGCGCCCGGCGTCTCGCCAGCTTGTGGCCGGCGGGAGCGATGACGATGAGCTCGTCGCTCACGAAGGGAAGAATCGCCAGGTCGGGATCCTTGAGCGCCGGCCCGACGACCGCGAGGTCGAGCTCGTTGGCGAGCACCTGCTCCTGAACCCGAGCCCGCGTGCCGATCTCGAGCGAGATGACAAGTCCCGGATGAAGCTTCTTGAAGGCGCCAAGCGCGGCCGGCAGCAGGTAGATCCCGACGGTCGTGCTCGCGCCGACGCGCAGGTTGCCACGCTTGATGCCGCGCATCTCCTCGAGCGCCAGCGATGCCTCGTCCAGCACGTCCAGGGTTCGTCTCGCGTACGAATAGAGCACGGTGCCCGCCTCGGTCAGACGCACCTGCCGGCCGAGACGATCCAGCAGCGGCAGGCCGATCGCCTCCTCGAGCTCCTTCACTTGATACGACACCGAGGGCTGGCTGAGACGAAGCTGCTGCGCGGCGAGGCTGAAGCTGTTGAGGTCCGCCACCGTCTTGAACGTGCGCAGCTGGCGCAGCGTCACAGAGCGGTCGATGTCCAGCCGGGGGCCGTATTCGGGCACGGCGCCTACGATATATGCGCTATGGCTGCAAGGAGACCTAAATCGCTCACGCCCGTTCGCAGGACGGCTCCCACCCTCGAAGGTGTCGAAGCTCCCCACCGGACTAGAACCACAGTCTCGGAACAGAAGATCAACCAGTACCGCAAGCGTCGCTACCAGGCTCTGCATGCGGAAACCGAGGCCGCCAACCGGCGGCGAGCAGCAGGCAAGGCTACCGCGCGAGACCGCATCGAGATGCTCCTCGACGACGGATCTTTCGTGGAGCTCGATGTGTTCGCGGCACATCGCGCGCACGGGTTTGGCATGGACGAGCGGCGGATCTCGGGCGACGGCGTGGTCGCCGGTTTCGGCGAGATCGATCGCCGCCCGGTCGCGGTTTACGCCTACGACGCGACGGTTTTCGGCGGTTCCCTGGGCGAGGTCACGGCGGAAAAGATCGTCAAGGTGCAAGAGCTGGCCCTGCGCAACCGCGTGCCGATCATCGGCATCAACGATTCCGGTGGCGCTCGCATACAGGAAGGCGTTGTCGCGCTGGCGGGGTACGCCGACATCTTCCTGCGCAACGTGCGCTCGTCAGGCGTGATTCCGCAGCTCAGCGTCATCGCCGGACCGTGCACCGGCGGCGCGGTCTACTCGCCCGCAATCACCGATTTCATATTCATCATCGCGGGCCAGGGATACATGTTCATCACGGGCCCGGAGGTGATCAGGGTCGTGACGGGCGAATCGGTCTCCTTCGACGAGCTGGGCGGCGGCGACGTGCACAACGCGACGTCCGGCGTGGCTCATTTCCTACCCCAGACGGAGGAGGATTGTGCAGCGGGCGTGCGCAAGCTCCTGTCCTACCTGCCGTCCTCGAACGGCGAAGCCCCTCCGTTCATCCCCACCAGCGACGACCTCGAGCGAGCCGATCCTGAGCTGCAGACCATCGTCCCGGAATCGCCCAACAAGCCCTACGACATGCGCGAGCTGGTCTCACGCGTCCTCGACAATCGCGAGTTCTTCGAGGTTCAGCCCTTCTTTGCGCCGAACATCATCGTCGGGCTCGGCCGGCTCGGCGGTCACGTCGTCGGTATCGTCGGCAACCAGCCCAAGGTGCTGGCCGGGGCGATCGACATCAACGCATCGGTCAAGGCAGCCAGGTTCATCCGGTTCTGCGACGCGTTTGGAATCCCGATCATCTCGTTCGTCGACGTCCCGGGGTACCTGCCTGGGCGCGACCAGGAGCACGGAGGGATCATCCGGCACGGCGCCAAGCTTCTCTACGCCTACGCGGAGGCCACAGTGCCGAAGCTGACGGTGATCACCCGCAAGGACTACGGAGGCGCTTACTGCGTCATGTCCCCCAAGCAGATGGGGGCGGACCTGAACCTCGCGTGGCCAACCGCCGAGATCGCGGTCATGGGACCCGAGGCTGCGGTGAACATCATCTACAAGCGCGACCTTGCCGGCGCGAAAGATCCCGCCGCGCGGCGGAAGGAGCTCGTCGCCGAGTACACGGCGAAGTTCGCGAACCCGTACGTGGCAGCGGAGCGTGGATACATCGACGACGTGATCGAACCGAGCCAGACCAGGCGTGAGCTGGTCCGGGGCCTTCAGCTCTGCTTGCGCAAGACGGTTGAACGTCCGCCGCGCAAGCACGGAAACATCCCGCTCTAGCGCACGGTCGCGTTGGCGGAGCGTCGCAGCTGCTCCGACTTCCTGCAGAACTCGTCCACGGTGACGACGAATTCAGCGTGCGACCACGTGAGAGGCGACACCGACAGCGGCGCGCCGGTATTGGGGTCGAGCTGCTCCGAGAGCAAACCGCCTGGCAGCTGGTGCGCCACCACCCAGTTGATGATGTCTTGCGCGGGCTTGAGCTCGCCGGTGTCCTTGGCGATGGCGATGTACCACTGTGCGAGCCACATGGTGCACATGAACCATGGGTTTCCCGGAACCTTCCTGGTGTCGGGTTCGACCTTGAAGTAATAGTCGTCCTGATACCTCGCGATCCCGCCAGACGCCGCTTTGTTCGAAAGCTGATCGCGGATCGCGTTCATCGTGTCGGTGATCCGCTGGTCCGTCGCGGGATACATGCCGAAGCGCCACAGGCCGTAGATCGCGCTGTCGAGGATCATGTCCACGGTCTCGGTTCCGTCCTCCTCGATGGCGATACGGCGAGCGAAGCGACCGAGCTCGGCGCTGTAGAGGTGCGTGTCTGCCGCCTTGCGGAGGCGGTCCGCCGCATCGCGGTACCGGACGTAGGCGGCGACGTCCCCGAACAGGTCTGCGAAGTTGCGGGCCGCGTCGAGCCCGCCCCACACCGCGCCGACGGTGAAGGCGTGGACTCCCCAGCGCTCCTCCCAGAGGTCCCAGGAGGGCATCAACAGCCCGTTCCGCTGGTCGACGTACGAGACCATCCATTCGGCGGCCGGCACCACCAGCGTCGTGTAGAGGCCGACCACGAAGTCGAGGTTGCCGTGAATCCGGTAGTGCTGCCATAGGGCCCACAGCACGAGGCCGGTCTCATCCTCCTGGATTGGCAGCGTCCTGGTTCCATGCGAGTCGACCCACGGCAACCAGGAGCTGCCCGGCAGGCAATAGGGCGTGTACTTGTGAAGGAAGAAGCCCTCCTCCACCAGGGCCTGCTGGCAGAACTGGTAGAACTGCCGCGTGATGTCCTCGTGGCCGGCCCTGTCGAGGGCATTGGCGACGAGCGCGCCGTCCCGCGGCCACGCGTACGCATATGTGTCCCGGGCGAACTTCGTGATATCGAAGTCGGTGGACGCGATGATCGCGCCGTGGTTGTCGGCGTGGGTGCGCGCGGTGAGGATGCTGCGCCGGTACAGCTGAGTCACGTCCGTGCCAAGCTCCTCGTCGATGTGGCGGTGGTCCTTCTCGACCCACACGTGCCAGTAGGTGAGAGTCCGGCCGTGATAGGTGTCCGGCCCGCGGCCCACGATCAGGTCCTGGCCGTACGTGGTGACCTCGCTCAGGCGTGTGCCCATGCAAACCCAGTGAGTCAGGGTGCTGGACCCCAGGGGCTTCGCCGGGGCGAGGTCGAACCCGACGGTGCAGTCCACGGAGCCTTGCTCGATCGGGTTTCGGCCCAATATCCCGTCCTCGGCGTCGACCCATGTACCGGCCAGGCCATTTCCTTTCTTGCCGTTGGCCCACGTGTCGATTCCGAACTCCGGTCCGCTGTCGCCGCCGACCAGGAAATACCGGTTTCCCTTGTAGGCGATGATCCCTCGATGCCGCGGGTCGAACGCCACGGTGTTGCCGATGTCTGAGCCCTCGATGAACCAGTCGTAGTGAAAGAAGACGCGGCCCGTGGTGAAGCCGGCCGAGGATTGAACCTCAACGTTGCGAATGAACCAGTTGCGGGCGAGATCGACGTAGTCCGCAAACGTGACTGTTATCCCGAGGCCAGGGTGCTTCAGCGTGACGTCGCTGACGAGCGAATCCTCCGCGTAGCCGAGACGCCGATCCCATGCGGGGTCGTCAACCCACGCGAACTTGCCGTCGATGAAGAACCCGGTGCGGCAAATATTGCCCATGGTCTGGTTGGCGTCGCCGACACGCGGAAAGTAGAGATCGCGAACCGAATAGGTCGCGTCGAAGCCCACCAGGACGTTGCCGTTTCCGATGACGAGGCTTCTGGGCACGTCTATGCGCGGCCAATCCTAGGGGAAGGGCCCGGGAACGGCCATCAACAACCTGGGTTCCGCGTCGGGCCGCGCCTCCCTACAATCGCGGCAATCGATTCCGCAAACAACGGAGCACAACGTCTTGGAACACGATTCGAACGAGTTTCGGCCACCCATCCGAATAGTCGCCTCGCGGCAGCGCCGCAGAACCGTCACCGCTCGCCTGCGCTCAGGCGTGCTCGAGCTGCTCGTGCCTTCGTCGATGCCTCATGCCGAGCGGGAGCAATGGGCGGAGAGGATGCGACAGCGCCTCGAGCGCCGGATGCGTCGATTCCGCCCCACCGACGAGCGGCTCGCCGAGCGTGCGCGAGCTCTCAACCTCCGGCACTTCGGCGGCCGCCTCCGCTGGACGTCGATCGCTTACGCGGAAATGGCTCACACGTGGGGAAGCTGCACCTTCACCGTCGGCGCGATCCGCATCGCCAGGCGCGCGGCGGCGCTGCCTGAGTGGGTGCTGGACTACCTCCTGGTGCACGAGCTGGCCCACCTCGAGCACAGCGACCATGGGCCGGCGTTCCACGAGCTCGAGAATCGGTACCCGCTGACCGAGAGGGCCAAGGGCTTCCTCATGGCGATCGACGCCGGGGCGGTCGCTAGGGCCTGAGAACTATCTTCGTCGCTTCGCGCGCGTCGAACATCTTGTAGGCGTCCGCGGCTTCGTCGAGTCTCATCCGGTGGCTGATGATCATCTCCGGCTTCAGCCGCCCGGCCGCGATCAGGTCGAGGAGAGGCCGCATGTATTTCTGCACGTTGCAGCGGCCGGAGCGAAAGGTGAGCGCCTTCTCCCACATGTGGTAGTAGTTGAAGTCGGCAGTGAACTCGCTCGGGACGCCGACCACCGAGATCGTGCCCCCTCCGCGCACGCACTGGATCGCGGTGTCAACCGTGGCCGTGAGGCCGACTGCCTCGATGCTCGAATCGGCGCCGATGCCGCCGGTCTGAGCTGCGATCGATTCCACCGGGTGAGAGCGAGCCGCGTTGATCGGCGTCCCTCCCAGCTCCTGCGCGATCTCGAGCCGCGACTCGACCATGTCGACCACGAAGACGCGCGCGGGTCCAAACAGCTGCGCGCACATCGTCGCCATCAAGCCGACCGGACCCGCGCCGATCACAGCGACGTTGTCACCGGGGTGGATCTCTGCCCGGTCCGCGGCGAACATCCCGGTGGAGAGAATGTCGCCGACGAAGATCGCCTGCTCGTCCGACATGCCCTCCGGGATGAGCTCCATCGAGTGATCCGCCAGGGGCACGACGACATATTCGGCCTGTCCCCCACCGAGACCGCCGAGCACGGCGCCGAATCCGAAGGTGGCCATGTTTTGGCACTGGTTGAACCAGCCTTTGCGGCACAGTGCGCAGTGACCGCAGGCGGTGTAGAAGCTCACGACGACGCGATCCCCGGGCTTGAATCTCTTGACCGCCGGTCCAACCTCCTGGATCACCCCGACAAACTCGTGCCCAAGCAGCTCGCCCGCGACCATTGGAATGCGCCCGTGGTAGGCGTGCAGGTCGGATCCGCAGATGGCGCCGAGGGTCACCTTCAGCAGGGCCTCGTCTGGACCCTTGATCGAGGGCTTGGGCACGTCCAAAACCTGGACCTGTCCGACTCCCTGAAAGGTCGCCGCCTTCATGCCGCGGATTCTAGGCTGTGGGCGTGCACGGCTACTTCTGCCACGCCTCCAGCAGCTTCTCGAGCTGCCTGGCGTTCTTGACCGAGTAGTTCGAGTAGTTGTTGTTCATCAGCGCATGGACCTGTTTGGCCGAGCGCTCCATCTCCTTGATCCGGGGCACCCATTCCACGAGCTCCTCGTCCTTGTAGTCGTGGCGGAAGCGGAGGTTTGGCGGCGCGCCTTTGATGTCCCAGGTCTCGTGGTTGCGGCCGTGAAAGCGGACGACCGCGAGCTTGGTCGAAGTGACCTCGTGGACCGGCGGCATGCTCGTCTTGTGACCTTGCGGCACGTCAACCGCGACGTAGGGGATGTTGCGGGTGCGGAGGAAGGCGAGCGTGCCATCGAGATGTCGCGCGTCCAGCCACTCCGGCTTGCGGAACTCGACCGCGACCTGGAAGCCGAACATGCGCTCCTGGCATTGCTCGATATAGGCCAGGGAGCGCGATGAGGGCAGGAACCAGGGCGGGAACTGGAAGAAGACTGCGCCGAGCTTGCCCGCGGCTCGCAGCGGCTCCATCGCCGCGCGGAACCTCTCCCACGACTCGTCGACCAGCTCATCAGGCATCTGCTCGAGGTAGATGTTCTTTTCGCGCAGCTTTTCAGGGAGCTCGTCGCGGATGTCCTTGGGAAGAGCCATCGGTTTGGTGGGATGGTTGGTGAAGAGGGAGAAGGACTTGACGTCGAAGGTGAAGCCTTCGGGCGTGCGCGCCACCCATAGGTCCGAGTTCTCGGGCTTTGGCATGCCGTAATACGTCGAGTCGACCTCGACCAGCGAGAACTGGCTTGCGTAGAAGTTCAGCCGCTCCTCCGAGGACTTGGCGTTGAGCGGATAGAACAGCTTGGAGTCGATCAGCGACTTGTCGATCCAGCCGGCGATCCCGACCCGCACGGTCATGGCTCCGATCGTTGCACAAGGGCGATATGATCCGGGCGCCCGTGGGCCGCTACATCCGCTACTGGTATACGTACCGCACCGCGGTAGCGGTCGTCATCGCCGTCGTGCTGAGCGGGGCCATCTACTGGCTCTACACCCAGCAGGTGGCGTGCGACACCCACGTTGGGCTCTGCGCAATCAATGTCTCTGTTCACCCGCAGGACCGCTTCGTCGGGCAAGCGGCTACAGACCCGACCATCGAGATCGTCGGTCTTGACGACACGAGTGTCCAGCAAATCGGCAGGTACCCCATCACGCGCAATCACTACGCGGACGCCTTGACGAATCTCGAGAAAGCGGGCGCCGCTGTCGTCGCCTTCGACATCGGGTTCCCGGACGCCACGAACGATGCCTACGACGACGCCTTCGCCAAAGCGCTGGCGTCGAGCACCATTCCAGTCATCCTTTCCTACGGGGGCGAGAACACGATCGCCGGGAACGGGAAGATCATCCAGACCGGACCAAACACCAACCCCAAGGGGATCGACCAAATACCCCTACGCAAGCTCTGGTGCGCCGATGGAAACACAGACCCCAACGCACCGTGCCAGAAGCCATATCCGAACGTCATCCTCGCGTCCACCGATATCCGGCCGGACGCCGACGGCGTGGTGCGACGCATGCCGATGTTCGTTCAGCCCGCATGCTTTGCGACCGGCGCCTGCGACACGCCGACCATCTATCCCCTCGGTTTCGCTGCCTATAGGGCTTTCGTGCTGCAGGGAACGAGCGGAGCCGGCCTTCAGGAATCAGGCGGCGCGGTCACGTTCGACACGAACTGGACGCAGCCGCTTCAGGTCGACGGCACCGGTGCGGCGTTAATCAATTTCACCGGGCCCGCCGACAATTTCAAGGCCAACAAGCAGTACCTCTCGTTCGGCGACGTGGCGACCGGCACCTTTCCGGCAGACGCCGTCACGTATGTCAACGCGGTGGGTAAGCGCGACGGCAAGATCGTCCTTGTCGGGGCCTATAACCTCACCGGTTTCCACGACGAGCAACTCGTGACGACGAGCGCCGGCTCCAGCGGCACGCCGATGACCGGAGTGGAGATTCACGCCAACCTGGTCCAGATGTTGCTCAAAAACGGATCTTCATTTCTCACCACCGAGTCGCCGCTGCTGCTCTTTCTTCTGATCCTTGTGCTCGGGCTGGTAACCGCAGTCGGCGTCTCACGAGTCAGCGTCCTGTGGGGTCTCGCCGGAACGGTACTGGCGCTGGGCGTGTTCACCTTTGGCATGAGCTATTTCGCCAACTTCGGCGGCTTCGTGCCCGACCTGTTCCATCCATGGCTCGCCATCGGTCTGACCTACTCGGGAGTGACCGCGTATCGCTTCCTCTACGAGGATCGTGAGAAGCGCAAAGTCACACGGCTGTTCGGCGTCTACCTCAAGCCTGAGATAGTGGCCCAGCTGGCGAAGACCCGCGGTGGCGTGGACGACATAATGCGAGGCGGAGAGCGGCGCGACGTCACGCTGCTGTTCGTCGACATCCGCGGCTTCACATCGATGTCCGAGTCGATGGCCGCGAACGACGTGACCGAGGTCGTGCAGATGTACCTCGACCACCTCAGCGGAATCATCTTCACCTGGGATGGGACGGTCGACAAGTACGTCGGCGACGAGATCGTCGCTTTCTGGAACGCGCCTCGCCTGCAGGACAACCACGCGCTGCTGGCCGTGCGCTGCGCCTACGACCTGGTCAACCACGCTCCCGAGCTGCAGCAGCGACTTCTCGCCAAGGGCCTGCCCCCCATCCGCTGGGGCATCGGTGTGAACACGGGGCCGGCGGTCGTCGGGATGATGGGCTCGCGCAGCCGGCTGCAGTACACCGCGCTCGGAGACACGGTCAACACCGCAGCCCGCTTCTGCGCGCACGCGCCCGCATTCCACCTGCTGATCGGCCAGCAGACATACGAGATGTGCAAGGACTACATCGCCGTCGACCTCGTGCCTGGCGTTCAGCTGAAGGGCAAGTCAGCCGAGACCTTCCGCATCTACCAGGTGACCGCGATACGGGAAACGCCGACGTCGCCCTGGGTCCACTTTCCGACCGACATGGCGACACAGGCTCATCACACCTTCACATCGCAGTACACGCAGCAGGGCGTCATCGCGGCGGGAGAGTCTGGCTCGCGCGACATTCTGGTCGGCGAAGCTGCTGAGCAGGCGCTGGCGGGCCAGGGCCCGTCCCCGAACTAATGCAGGTACGTCGCCGCTAGCAGGACCGCCACAGCCGCCACCGACAGCACGGCGACGACCCCCATGCATCCCGCCGACTGCTTGACCACCGGCTTGACCGGCGGCGTCGGGTTGTAAACGGCCTGGGGCGGAACGGCCATCGCAGGGTGCTGAATTGCTATACCGATCGGCGTGGCTGGGAGCACAGCAGGCGGAGGATTGGCGCCCGGAACCATCTTCGACAGATTGGCGCCCGGTTCGAGGCTGCGCTGCCAGCCTGGGAAGAGACGGTCGCCGATCCGGGAGATCTCGTCGTCGAACTCCTGTCCGGTCTGGAAACGGTCCTCAGGCCGCTTCGAGATGGACTTGAGGATGCACTCCTCCAGCGCGGGGTCAAGCCCCGGGCGATGGACAGATGGGGGCTTCGGCGGCGCCTGGACGTGCTTGGCCATCAGCGTGAAGGGGCCGTCGGACTCGTTCGCCGTGAACGGCGCCTGGCCGGCCACCAGCTCGTAGAACATGATCCCCGCCGAGTAGAGATCGCTGCGCCCGTCGACCTTGCTCGAGGCGACCTGTTCCGGCGACATGTACTGCGGGGTGCCGACGGTCGTGCCGGTCTTGGTCGCCGTTCCCCCGACGCCGGTGTCGTCGGTCAGCCGCGCGATCCCAAAGTCGGCGACCTTGACCATTCCATCGTCGGAGAGCAGCACGTTCTCCGGCTTCATGTCCCTGTGAACGATCGCGTGCTTGTGCGCGTAATCAAGAGCTTGCAGCACGCCATGCATGACCGCGAAGACCTGTGGCGGGGGTATGGGGCCTCGGTTGAGCCAGTCCCGCAGCGACTTGCCGCGCACGAACTCCAGGACGATGTAGTTCGCTTCGCCGCTCAGCTCCAGGTCGTGGACCTGCACGAGGTTGGGGTGGCTGGTCCGGGCCATTACCTGGGCTTCCTGCAAGAAGCGCTTCAGGGCGAGCGGGTCGGTCGCGGCCGACTGGATCAGCTCCTTGATCGCAACTTCGCGTCCCAGGCCTGGCTGCTCGGCGAGGTAAACGGTGCCCATCCCGCCGCGGCCCAGCTCTCCCTTCACCCGGTACTTGCCGATGTAGCGCTCGCCGGCCGCCGGTGGCGTCGCGATCATCACGGGGATCGGCGGCCGGCGAGCGCTACATCGGCAAGTACCGGGTGAAGGGAGAGCTGGGCCGCGGCGGGA
>Ga0066793_10001105_pt1 | contig 11858 bp, 9 predicted proteins | sample PersoiDNA2013189_FD_83876 | JGI IMG/M metagenome (GOLD analysis project Ga0066793, IMG submission 83876) | Permafrost soil microbial communities from the Arctic, to analyse light accelerated degradation of dissolved organic matter (DOM) -... | ecosystem: Environmental > Terrestrial > Soil >...
AACGAGTAGAGTGTGGTCGAGAAGCCGCTAGGGTAGCCCGCCTCGGCGAGGAGCTGCTTGGCCTTCGCGGGATCGTAGCCGTAGTACTGCTTGCCCGGTTCATGTCCGGGCATGCCGTCAGGAAAGAACTGCCAGGTGGTTGACGCTTGGCCGCTCTGCAGCTTGACCAGCTTGTCGCGGTCGATGGCCCACTCGAGTGCCTGGCGCACCTTCACGTTGTCGAACGGCTTGAACTGCTGATTCATGTAGAAGTAGAAATTCGCGGTCATCTTCTGCGACTGCACTGACTGCTTCCACTGAGGACTGGCGAGCACGTTGGCCACGTCGGCGGGCGGGATGTTGTCGCCCAGCATGTCCACGTCGCCTTGCTTGAGTCGCAGCAGTGCCGTGCTGGGGGTCACGGAGAACACGAACTTGAACTCGTCGAGGTAGGGCTTGCCCGGCTCCCAATAGTTCGGGTTGCGTTTGAGCAGTAGCTGCTGGCCCGGCGTCCAGTTCTCGAGCATGAAGGGCCCCGTGCCCAGGGGGTGTCGCCCGAACTGACTGTTGCCCCACTTCTGGACCCACTCCTTCGGCACGAAGTCGCAGAACCACATGGTGAGCGCGTTCAGGAAGGCGGGGTCGGGCTGGGTGAGGTCGATCTCAAGCGTGCCCGGGTCGATCACCTTAACGCCCGAGATGTGCTTGCTCTTCTTCGCCTGGAACTCCGTAGCCCCGACGACCTCCGTGTAGAAGTAGGTCGCCGGCGCCTGCGGCAGGCCCATCATGCGCTCGAAGCTGTACTTGAAGTCCTCGGCCGTGACCTGCCGGTTCACAGGAGGGGCGAACCTCACGCCCTGGCGGATGTGGAAGACGTAGGTCTTGCCGCCGTTGGTGAGGCCGCCGTTCTGCGTCGTCGGCACCTCGGTGGCGACGCAAGGCTCGAGCGCCGTGCCCGCCACGCCCGATGCCGCCTTGTAACGCAGCAGGGTCTGGTAGGTGAGCTGCTCGGCGACCGTGCCGGTGAGATCCCACGCGATGGCCGGGTCCACGGTCCTGGCCTCGGACTGGAACGTTATCGTGAGAGAGCCACCGCGTTTCGGGCTGCTGCCTTGGCCGCCGCCGGGATTCTGTGTGCTTTCGGTGGTGCTGGTACCACAGCCGGCGAGGGCGAGCGGCACGAGCAGGGCAAGCAGCAGTAGCGCGCCGGCAACGATGGTGCGTGATCCGCGTCTCCCGAGTGTCCCCATGGCCCGACCCCTTCCGCACGGCTTTTTGCTCCCGGAGCAGGTCGGCCACACGGCGGTTCCCTTCGCCGTGTGTAGCGGCGCTCTCCCAAGAGCCTCGTATGAGCACCTTATAGTCCCCAGCGGGGACGAGTTCAAGCGTTTGTCACCCTTGCAGCCTGATCGGAACGGCTCCTACGCTGCTCCTGCCCCTCGGGTGGGCTGACCCCGGCCGCGGACCTGGACATGGAAGCCCGAGGGGTGCGCTGCTTCTGGCCCGACTGCTGCGCATGCCCCATTGAAGTTCCGTCCTCACGCCGCCGATAATGTTCGCGAAGGCGGTCTGCGGAGGGCCATGGTCGCCTGCCATCCATGGGGCCAACTTGGGGAGCGAGAATGCGACGAGTCGTACTTTTCCTTGCGTGTGTGTTGGGCGTGCTGATGGTGACCGGCGGGGTCGCCAGTGCCGCCTCGTGTACCATCAACGACGGGGACTCCTACACGAACTCCCGGAGCCTCAGCGTCTCCTACTTCGCCTGGGGCAACACTCAGTACCGCATCTCCGACTCATCCTTCTTCGGCTGGCCCGACGCCACGTGGTACGCGATGGGTTCGTTCAGTCAGACCTCGTACACACTGTCAAGCTCAAGCGAGGGCAGCCGCACCGTATACATGCAGTTCCGCAACGGCGGCACAGACCTCTACCCGGACAACTGCAGCGATTCGATCATCCTCGACACCTCGCCCCCGATTACTTCCCCGGGATACGTGTCGAGTTCCCCGGGGAAGAGCGCGTCGATTTCCTTCTCCGCAAGTGATCGCTGGAGTGGCGTCGACCACACCGAGTACCAGATCGACTACGGGACATGGACCAGATACTCGGGCTCGTTTGTCGTGACCGCTCCGCCGCAGACAAGAGTCACGCGCACGATCTCCTACCGCTCGGTGGACAAGGCGGGGAACGTCGAAGCGACCAAGAGTCTGAGTGTCTACCTCAACAACACCGACCCCGCGCCGGACACGGTCGGCCCCGTCTGTACGGCCAGAAACCTCAGCGTGAAGCGCGGCAAGGTCTGCAGAATCCTCTTCAACGTCCATGACGCGAGCAGCGCGAGGGTCACCACGCGGCTCGTCATCATGACGCAGTCGGGCGTGGTCAAGAAACAGTGGTCGTGGGGCTACTACAAGACATCCTACGGGTGGTGGTGGACCAACTACAGGTGCCGGCTCGCAAAGGGCACTTACCGGATTGTCGTGACTGGCGAGGATGTCTCTGGGAACAGTGCCAGTGTGGTCGGCCGCGCCAGACTCGTCGTCAAGTAGCCAGCTGCATGTGGGCTGGCTCTCGCTCCAGAAGTTGTGAACACGACGGCTTCGCTTCGGCGGGGCCGTCGTTTCTCTGAGCCGTCAACCCTGTAGGGCGGCGCCACCCTTCACAGCGCGGGAGACACGCTCAGCATTCCCTGCGACCCGTCGCGCGGCAATCTCCTGCCAACTTGGTTTACAGCGCGGCGGGTCGTGATGCGTCCTTCGTTCAACTGCGGTTCCGTCCGCGCCGAGCCGATAATGGTCGTAGGGGCAGCGACGCGGAGGGCCTATGTCAGTTGCAGGCGCATTCGACGCGGTGTGGATCGCGTGCATCGTCGCGTATGTTCTGGCGGTAGTGTTCTGGCCACGATACTGATTCGCCCTCCGAAGGGATGTGACCTCTGTCCGGTGCGACGACGAATCGGAGGAGTCGTGCTCTGCGAACAAATGGAAGCGGCGTGCGGCTGCTGTAGCGCCTATGGCGGCGATGCAGCGGCTCCAGCATGAGGGGAAACGCCGCGAGACGCGGTCGCCTGAGGGCGACAGGACATTGCGCCGCGGGGTGCATCGTGCTTGCCTTCCTGCTTCTCGCAGCAGCGCCCGGTTGTGGCCGCCAAACCGGCGCGAAGGCAACCGGCACTCCGACCGCGAAGCCGAGTTCACTGGGCGAGGCTCTTGAGTTGCAGGTCTACCTCTCTCAGGTAGACCGTTGGCTCAACTGGTTCCAGGCCCAACAGATGAAGCCGCTGGAGACCCGTCTCACTGGCAGCGGCCGCTCCCGATACGCGAAGGACCCCGTGAAATACGCCATTTGGCAGGAGCACCGTCTTGACCGGGCTGCGATGCGTTTCCAGAGGGAGATCCGCTACATGGAGGTGCCTGCGGGCGTTCGCCACGGCGCCCTCCTCCAATACGCGAGGCTCATGGAATACGGCTGGTTCCTCGGCGTGTCGACACTCGTTGATTGGCAAATCAACAGCGACGCCGATGGACTTCATCGGAGCTTCAAAGAGAAGGACGCTGCCTATTCGTACTACACCATGGATCGGTGACGGGCAGGAAGCGCTCGGTCTGGGGCGCGAGCCACTCGCCGTCGACGAAGTTCTTGAGCGTGCCGTAGTCTTCTTTGAGGGGCTTGAGAAGGTTGAAGTCAGCCATGTTCTGTCTCCCCCGCGGGGGATTCCTCCTCGATTCTCGTGACGACTCGGGAAAGAAAGCGGGCTCGCGCTCTTACCCACGACTGCTCCGCAGCGTTCCGGGCGGAGCGCCGCAGGGGGTTAGTCTACGGGCAACCAGGGTTCTGAGAAAAGGAGACGGCCGCAAGCTGCGAGAAGCGCAGATACGGTCAAACATGTCTGCGGGTTACGCAGCGCGACAGAAGGTTTGTTCAACGAAACGGGCGGGGCGGCCTGCGGCCGCCCCGCCCGTTTCGATCCGTCGTCAGCGCGAGGTCACTGACCGCTGTTCTTCCAGTACTCCTGGAACACGAAGATCCAGACCGGCTGGATGTAGAAACCGCCGGTGTTCTTGCCGAACATGCTCGTCTGCACCGTCTGGTAGAGCGGTACCAGCGGCGCATCGTTCATGATGATGTCCTGCATCTGCTTGTACATGTCGATGCGCTTTGTCGGGTCGAGCTCGCTCTTGGAGGCCTCGTACAGCTGGTTGACCTTGGGGTTGTCGTACCAGGCGATGTTGGCGCTCCCGTCGCTTGGGTTGGTGTACAGCGGGCCGATCCAGTCGCTCGGGTCCGGGTAGTCCATGATCCAGTCGGTGAGCCCGATACCGAAGTGCGAGCTCTTGAGGCCGACCATGTTCCAGTACGTGGCGCGGTCGAACTGCTTGATGCTCGCCTGGATGCCCACGGCCGCGAGGTCGTTCTGGATCGACTGCGCGATCTTGGGGAACGGGTCCACGTTGTGCGTGTAGAACGTCGTCTTGAACCCGTTCGGGAAGCCGGCGGCGGCGAGCATCTGCTTGGCCTTGGCCGGGTCGTAGCTGTAGTACTGCTTGCCCGCTTGGTAGCCCGGCATCCCCTTGGGGTAGACCTGGTTGGCGGCCACCGCCTGGCCGGCGAGCAGCTTCTGGATCTTCTGCGTGTTGATCGCGTAGTTCACGGCCTGCCGCACCTTCGGGTTGTCGTACGGCTTCTCGGTCACGTTGAGGTACACGTAGTAGGAGTTGATCTGCGGCGCCGCTACGACGTACTTGCCCCACTGGGGGTTGGCCTTGGTGCGCAGGTAGTCGGCTGGCGGGATCGAGTCGCCGAGCAGGTCGACCTCGCCGCGCTCGAGCCTGAGCAGCGCCGTGCCCGGATTGGAGGCGAACTCGAAGTGGAACCCGTCGACGTACTGGCTCGGGCCGGTCCAGTTCGGGTTCTTGACGGCGACGATCTCCTGGCCCGCGGTCCACTTCTGGATGATGTACGGGCCCGTGCCCAGCGGATGGCGGTCGACGCGCTTACCCCACTTGGCGACCCATTCCTTGGGGATCGCCGAAGTGAAGGTGAGCGTGAAGGTGTAGACGAACGACACGTCCGGCTTGTCGAGCGTCACCTGCAGCGTGTAGGGATCCACGACCTTGAGGCCCGCGACGTCCTTTGCCTTGCCGTCGATGAAGTCCTGGGCGCCGGTGATGCCGGTGTAGAAATAGGTCGCCGGCGCCAGCGGGGACTTGAGCATCCGCTCGATGCTGTACTTGAAGTCCTGCGCCGTCACGTCGCGGTTCACCGGCGGCGCGAACTTGACGCCCTGCTTGATGTGGAAGGTGTACACCTTGCCGCTGTCGGTGATGCCGCCGTTGGCGGCGGTGGGCACCTCGGTGGCGAGGTCGCCGACGAGCTTCGTGCCGGGCTCGCCGGTCGTGCTCGCGTAGGTGAGCAGCTGCTGGTAGGTGAGGCGCTCGATGCAGTTGGACTCGACCTCCCACGCGATCGCCGGGTCGAGACCCGTCGGCTCACCCTGGAAGGTGACGGTGAGCGTCCCGCCCTTGACCGGCGTGGTGCTGGCCGGGCTGCTTGAACTGCTGCTCGAGCTGCTGCCGCAGGCGGTCACTCCCGCAACGAGCGCCGTGAGGGCGAGCAGCATCACCGCCACGATCGCTGATCTGCGCACGTTCATCCCCTACTCCCTTCCCCATCGGCCCCTCGGGCCAGATCGATGCCGCACTTGTCCAGAGCATGGTAGGCGGGTGGCAGAGGAGGTGGATGAGTCGTCCCAGAACACCCTCTGCCGCATGTCGGTTGCATGACGAGGCCCGCTCGCGTCGCGTGACGACTGTCACATCATACGCCAGGGGACCCAAAAGCGATGCGACCTCCGTTCCAGAGGGCTAGCGGTACTTCACCCGCGGGTCCAGCCACGTGTAGGCGATGTCCACCACGAGGTTGCTGACGGTGACGAGCAGGGCTCCGAAGAGGACCGTCCCCATGACCATCGGACGGTCCTGCGTCTGGATCGCGTTCCACGCCTGGCTGCCGATGCCGGGGATGCTGAAGACGATCTCGATCACCAGCACGCCGCCGAGGAACCAGCCGAAGTCCATGCCCAGCAGCGTCACGATCGGGCTCCAGGCGTTGCGCATGATATGGCGCCACACCACGGTGCGCTCGGGCAGGCCCTTGGCGCGCGCCGCCTTGACGTAGTCGGCGCCGAGGATATCCAGCATGCTGCTGCGCAGCATCCTGGAGTACCAGGCGGCGCCTCCCAGGCCGAGGACGAGGCCCGGCAGGACCCCGTAGATCGGGTGCAGCCAGCCCTCGTAACCGCCCAGCGGGAAGATCGGGATCTTGAAGGCGAACGCGAACAGGAAGATGAAGCCCAGCCAGAACGACGGCGCCGCGATGCCCAGCAGGCTGAACACCGTGAAGGCACGGTCGCGGATGCTGTACTGCTTGAGGGCGCTGATCATGCCGATCGGGATGCCGATGAGCAGCTCGAAGAAGATGCCGCACACCGCGACCATCACAGTCGCCGGGAAGCGCTGCATGATCGCCGTCGCCACCGGCAGCTGGGTCTGGTAGCTGGTGCCCATGTTGCCGTGCACCAGGTGCCAGAGATAGAGCCCATACTGCGTGAGCAGCGGCTTGTCGAACCCGTAGTACTCGTTGATGCGCCGCAGCACCTCGGGGGTGGCGTGCGTGCCGGCGATCGCCTTTGCCGGGTTGCTGCCGCCGAGGAAGAAGAGCAGGAACGTGAGCAGGCTCACGAAGAACAGCACGACGACCATCCACAGGATCCTGCGGACGATGTATCTACTCATCGTTCCTCACGTTTCTCTTCTGCGGCGCGAGCATCACGCGGGCCTGCCCATTCCCTTCGTCCAGCAGAGGATCGGCTCTACTGCTTCCAGTAGTTGGCTGGATCGAGCTGATACACGGGATGCACGTAGAACCCACCCGTGGTCTTGGAGCACATCGTGGTCTGCATCGGTGCATACACGGTCGCGTAGGGAGCCTGGCTCAGGATGTAGCTCTGCAGCTCTTGGAACTTCGTGAGCCGCGCTGCCGGGTCGGTGATGGCCTGAGCCTCGGCGTACATCTTCTCAGCAGTCGGCGACCACCAGAAGCTTGAGTTCATGCCTCCGGGCACCGCGGCGCTCTTGCTGAACAGCGGGACGAACCAGTCGACCGGGTCGGGGAAGTCCATCCACCAGCCGAAGCTGCCCATCGGTACTTTGCCGGGCTCGCCCTGCAGCGCGTAGTAGGTGTCGTTGCTGACGGTCTTGAGGTCGGCGTTGATGCCGATCGCCTGGAGGTCGGCCTGGATCGACTGGGCGATCTTCGGATCCGGGTCGACGTTGTCGGTGTAGTAGGTCGTCTTGAAGCCTTTGGGGAAGCCCGCCTCGGCGAGGAGCGTCTTGGCCTTGGCGGGGTCATAGCCGTAGTACTTCTTGCTGGGCTCGTTGCCGGGCATTCCCGGAGGGTACAGCTGCCACAGGGCGACGGCCTGTCCGCCGAGCAGCTTGACGACCTTGTCGCGGTTGATGGCCCAGCTCACAGCCTGTCGCACCTTGAGGTTGTCGAAAGGCTTCATGTGAACGTTCATGAGGACGTAGCTGATGGCGATCAGCTGCTGCTGGTGCACGTAAGGCTTCCACTCTGGGCTTGTCGTGACGCGCACCAGATCCGCCGGCGGGATGCCGTCGCCGAGCGCGTCGACCTCGCCCGACTCCAGCTTGAGCAGGGCGGTGGCGGGCTCGTACGAGAGCTTGTAGACGAGCTCGTCGAGGTACGGCTTGCCGGACTCCCAGTAGACCGGGCTCCGCTTGAGGACGATCTCCTGGCCCGGGGTCCAGTGTTCGAACATGAACGGGCCAGTGCCCAGCGGATGGCGGTTCACCTGCTTGCCCCACTTGTTCACCCACTCCTTGGCGAGCACGTCGGTGAACTCCATCGTGAGGGCGTTCAAGAATGAGAGGTCGGACTTCGCGAGCGTGATCTGGACCGTGGACGGGTCGACGGCCTGGAAGCCGGACACGGTGGCGGCCTTCTTGTTCACGTAGGCCTGAGCGCCGGCGACGCCGGTATAGAAGCCGGTGCCCGGCGACAGCGGCGACCGCAGCATGCGCTCGAAGCTGTACACGAAGTCCTGTGCTGTGACTTCGCGGTTCACCGGCGGCTGGAACTTGACGCCCTTGCGCAGGTGGATGGTGATCGTCTTGCCGTCGGCGCTGATACCGCCGTTGGCGACACTGGGGACCTCGGTCGCGAGGCACGGTTCCAGCACGGTCCCGTCGGCCCCTGGCTTGGGCTGGTAGCGGAAGAAGCTCTGGAAGATGTCGTGCTCGACGTTCCAGTCGATAACGTTATAGGCGATGGCCGGGTCCAAGCTCGAGGGCTCGGTGAGGTAGGTGAGCGTGAGCGTGCCGCCCTTCTGGGGCGTGGACGAGCCCGCGGCGGACGTGCTGCTGCTCGTACCGGAGACGCCGCAAGCGCCGAGCCCCATGATGAGCAGAACGGCGAGAGCGAAGGCGGCGACCGCTGCCGTGCGGCCGCCGATGCTGCGTGACGTCATCCTTGCCTCCTCGGTCGACGATCGCTTGCTGTCATGCTGCTCGCCTCAGCGCCGGCGTTGCTGCGGGTCGAAGGCGTCGCGCAGGCCGTCGCCGACCAGGTTGAACGCGAGCACCGTGATGACGATGGCGAGGCCCGGGTAGATCACGAGCTGCGGCGCCGTGTAGTAGTAGTCCTGGCCCATGGAGATCATCTGGCCCCAGCTGGGCGTCGGCGGCTGAACGCCGACGCCGATGTAGCTCAACGTCGCTTCGAAGACGATCGTGGTGGCGATGCCGAGGCTGGTGTACACGATGATCACCGCCACCAGGTGCGGCAGGATGTGGCGGAAGAGGATGCGCCGGTTCGTTGCGCCGGTGAGGCGCGCGGCGTCGACGAACTCCTTCTCACGGATGCTGAGCACCTCGCCGTGGATCACGCGTGTCATCGGCGTCCAGTACACGATCGTGATGACCACAACGAGCAGCCACACACCACCTTTGCTGAACACGGTGGTCGAGAGCGCGATGGCGAGCAGGAGGATCGGGAACGCCATCATCACGTCGGTCATGCGCATGATGAAGGTCTCGGTGCCGCCCTTGAAGTAGCCGGCGCTGAGGCCGAACACCACGCCGAGGAGCAGGGCGAATCCGTTGGCGAGGATGCCGATGAAGAGCGACACGCGGGCGCCGTAGAGGATGCGGCTGAGCATGTCGCGCCCGAGCGTGTCGGTACCGAGCGGGAACTTGGCCGACGAGCCGACGGGCATGCCCTGCATGGTGATGCCGTCGTCGAACTGCGTGAGGGGGTTGTGCGGCGCGATCCAAGGCGCGAACACCGCCAGCAGGATGATGACGATGATTGCGGCCAAGCCGGCCATGGCGAACTTGTCGCGCCGGAACCGGCGCCAGACCTCGCCGCTCAGCGACTGCTGCTCGATCATCAGGGTCTCGCCCAAGTAGCCGGCGGCAGCCTCGCCGGAGGCGAGCACTGCGCCGGCCGAACCGCCGGATGGCCTCAAGCCCATCCCGGCCTCCGGCTCCAAGACGCCGTCGCGGCGCTCCTCGGCCGCTGCGCGGCGCTCCTCGTCGCTCACGCCATCTCACCTCCCTGGGGTGCGGACTCTGCGGGAGGCTCTTCCACGACGGCAAGGTCGTCCTCGCCGGCGCGGATGTGCGGGTAGTCGTCGCCGGTGACGAGGTGGCAGGCCGCCCAGTGGCCGGGGCGCACCTCGCTGAGCGGCGGGTCTTCGACATCGCAGAGGCCATCTTTGGCCGCCGGGCAGCGCGTGTGGAAGTGGCAACCCGACGGCGGCTCCACCGGGCTGGGGACGTCGCCGGTGAGCACCACGGCCCGCCGTATCTCCTCGGCCGCGGGATCGGGGATCGGCACGGCGGACAGCAACGCCTGCGTGTACGGGTGCATCGGACTCTCGTAGAGGACCGCGTTCTCGGCCAGCTCGACGATCCGCCCCAGGTACATGACCGCGACCCGGTCAGAGATGTGGCGGACCACGGAGAGGTCGTGGGCGATGAACAGGTAAGTGAGCCCGAACTCTCGCTGCAGCTGTTGCAGCAGATTGATGATCTGGGCGCGGATGGAAACGTCGAGGGCGCTGATCGGCTCGTCGCAGACGATGAAGTTGGGCTCCACCGCGAGCGCCCTGGCGATGCCGATGCGCTGGCGCTGACCGCCGGAGAACTCGTGCGGGTAGCGGTTCAGTGTATTGGGGTTGATGCCGACCGTCTCGAGCAGCTCGCGGACCTTGGCCTTGCGTTGGCTGCGGTCGCCCATCTTGTGGACGAGCAGGGGCTCTCCCACGATATCGCCCACGGTCATGCGCCCGTTCAGGCTCGCGTAGGGATCCTGGAAGATCATCTGCATGCGCCGGCGCTGCTTCCGCAGGGCGCCGCCCTTCAGGTGCGCGAGGTCGGCGCCGGAGTAAAGGACGCGTCCGGTGGTCGGGTGGATGAGCTGCAGGATGGCGCGGCCCGTGGTGCTCTTGCCGCAGCCGCTCTCGCCGACGAGGCCGAGCGTCTCGCCCTTCTTGATCTCGAGGTCGATGCCGTCCACGGCGTACACGGCGCCCACCTTGCGCTGGAAGACGATGCCGCTGGTGATGGGGAAGTGGACCCTGAGGTCCTCGACCGTGACCAGCGTCTCCGTGCCGTTGGCGCTCATGCCGACATCTCCGCCCCGGCGATCAGGGCGTCGCGATGGAAGCAGGCGCTGTGGTGCCCCTCGTCGGTGGGGAACAGCTCCGGCACGGTCTGCCAGCACTCCTCGGTCGCCAGCCAGCATCGGGGCGCGAAGCTGCAGCCCGGTGGCAGGTGCGCGAGGTCGGGCGGCAGGCCCTCGATGCTCTGTAGGGTCTCCTTGCGCGGCTCGTCGAGGCGCGGCACGCTGCGCAGCAGGCCCACCGTGTACGGGTGGTGCGGATGGTGGAAGAGCGGCTTGGCCGGGCCGCTCTCGACGATGCGCCCGGCGTACATCACGAGGATGCGCTGGCACATTCCGGCCACCACGCCGAGATCGTGAGTGATCACGATGACCGCGGCGTTGTACTCGCGGCTGAGCTGCTTCATGAGGCGGAGGATCTGTGCCTGGATGGTGACGTCGAGGGCGGTGGTGGGCTCGTCTGCGAGCAAGAGCTTGGGGTTGCACGAGAGGGCGATGGCGATCATTACGCGCTGGCGCATGCCGCCCGAGAACTGGTGCGGGTAGTCCTTGATGCGGCCCGCGGCCTTGGGGATGCCGACTTCTCCGAGGAGCTCGATGGCGCGCTTCACCGCATCGGAGTGGCTGAGCCTCAGATGCAGCTCCAGGCCCTCGGTCATCAGGCGCTCGATGGTGAGCACCGGGTTCAGGCTGGTGACCGGATCCTGGAAGATCATCGAGATGTCGCGGCCGCGGATGTGGCGGACCTTGTCCTCGGGAAGCGCGACGAGGTCGCTGCCCTCGAACTCGATCTTCCCGGTGATCGTGGCGTTCTTGACCATGCGCGTGAGTCCGAGGATGGCGGTCGCAGTGACGCTCTTGCCGCAGCCGCTCTCGCCGACGAGCCCCACGAGCTCGCCGGGCGCGACGTCGAAGCTCACTTTGTCGACGGCGTGCACGATTCCCTCTTGCGACGCGAAGTCGACGGTGAGGTCGGTCAGGCGGAGAAGCGTGTTTCCATCAACCCCCATGCGCTCGCAAGTCTACCCTTCGGGGTCCTCGTTGGCGAGAATGGCGTGGCGCTTTGACTCTGGTGGCCGCGGCTGGTAAGCATTGGCCATGAGGTCCGACCCACTCTCGCCGAACCGGCTGCTGCGGGCCCTCGAGCTGTTCGGCCCGCAGCAGCCGGTTCGGCG